>Ga0209515_10002099_pt1 | contig 31397 bp, 33 predicted proteins | sample Subgroupgradi54m_FD_187454 | JGI IMG/M metagenome (GOLD analysis project Ga0209515, IMG submission 187454) | Subsurface groundwater microbial communities from S. Glens Falls, New York, USA - GMW60B uncontaminated upgradient, 5.4 m (SPAdes)... ... | reverse complement strand
GGGTGGGCTCGGCCCGCCATGCCGCCCAACCGCAGGTGCGCGGCGAGGTCGACGGGGTGGTGGGGCTGTCGGTCTCGGTCCGCGGCGTCGCTGCCCGGCTCGGCGAACTGATCTGCATCGGCCCGGCCGGTACCCCCGCCCGGGCGGCCTCGGTCGGCGACGCGACCCACCCGCCGCTGCTGGCCGAGGTGGTGGCACTCGACGGTGACCGGCTGACCTGCCTGCCATTGGGACCGCTCGACGGCATCGGGATCGGCAGCCCGGTGATGGCCACCGGCGGCCCGCTGGAGATCGCCGTCGGAGCCGGGCTACGCGGCCGGGTCGTCGACGGACTGGGCCGCATCATGGACTCCGGACCGCCGCTGAGTGGCTGCGAACGGGTCGCCGTGGACCTGGCTCCGCCGCACGCACTGGCTCGTACCCGGGGCGACGAGCCGATGTCGCTGGGGGTACGCGCCCTGGACACCCTGGTCCCTTGTGGCCGCGGCCAGCGGGTCGGCATCTTCTCCGGCTCCGGTGTCGGCAAGTCCAGCCTGCTTTCGATGATCACGCGCGGCAGCGACGCGGCGGTCAACGTGGTGGCCCTGGTCGGTGAGCGGGGACGGGAGGTCCGGGAGTTCCTGGACAACGACCTCGGCCCGCAGGGGCTGGCCCGCTCCGTCGTCGTGGTCGCCACCTCCGACCAGCCGGCCCTGGTCCGGCTGCGCGCCTGCTTCGTGGCCACCCGGATCGCGGAGTGGTTCCGCGACCGCGGCGATCATGTGCTGCTGCTGATGGACAGCCTGACCCGCGCCGCGATGGCGCAGCGCGAGGTCGGGCTCTCGGCGGGCGAACCGCCGGCCACCCGGGGGTACCCGCCGTCGGTGTTCGCGATGATGCCCCGACTGCTGGAGCGGGCCGGGCCGGGCTCGATCGGCAGCATCACCGGCCTGTACACCGTGCTGGTCGAGGGCGACAACCACAACGAACCGATCGCCGACGCGGCACGCTCCATTCTGGACGGACACGTGGTACTCGACCGGCGGCTGGCCACGGCCGGACATTTTCCCAGCATCGACGTACTGGACTCGGTCTCGCGGGTCGCCGGGGCGGTGACCACGCCGGAGCAACGCGCCTGGGCCACCGAGCTACGTCGGCTCCTCGCCGCGCACCGCGAGGTCCGCGAGCTCATCGAGATCGGCGCGTACGCCCCCGGGAGCAACCTCGACGCCGATCGGGCCCGGGCACTCATGCCCCGGATCGAGGAGTTCCTGTGCCAGGACCTCAACGAGTCCAGTACCCCCGAACAGGCCTGGGGTGCGCTGTTCCATCTCCTGAAGGAGGTCCAGACGTGAGCATTCGACGGCGGATCGGCGGACTGATCCGGGCCCGCCAGGTCCAGGAGGACGTGGCGCGCGGCGCTCTGCAGCGCGCCCAACGCGATGCTGAGGTGGCCGCCGCGCGGGTCCTGCTGTACGAGGAGGCGCTGGGGTCCCGACGAGCCCCGAACGCGGCCTCGGCCGGGGCGTACGCGGCCAGCCTGTCGGCGCGCCACGCGATGGGCGCGGCACTCGCCGCGGCGATCGGCGTGGCCACCGAACACGACGGGGTGGTCCGCGAGCGGCTCTGCGACCTCACCGAAGCGGCGTCCCGCCGGCGCGCCGTGGAGCGGCTCGCCGAACGCCAGGCCGAACAGGAGCGCGACGCCGACGAGGCCGCGGCCCAGCGTGAGCTCGACGACCTGGCCGTGCGCCGTCCGCTCTTCGACCGGCGGAGCACCGAGCGGTGAGCGCGGTGGAGGTGATGCAGCGGGTGGCGCAGCTACGCGCCGGGCTGGGCCTCAGCCGGCCGCCGGCCAGCAGCGCGGGCGGCGCCGACTTTGCCGCCGCTCTGGCCAGGGCCACGGGTACGTCCACTATGGACGGATCGGGCCGGACCGGCCAGGACGCGGTCACGGCCGCCAAGCGCTATCTCGGCGTGCCGTACGTCTTCGGCAGTACCGACCCGAAGACCGGCCTGGACTGCTCGGCCCTGGTCCAGCGCGCCTACGCCGACATCGGCGTCGAACTGCCCCGCATCGCCGCCGACCAGGCGCGCGAGGGCGAGCCGGTGGCGAACCTCGCCCAGGCCCGACCGGGCGACCTGCTGGCGTTCAACTCCCCGGTCGACCACATCACGATCTACCTCGGCGACGGCATGATGATCGCGGCGCCGCAGCCCGGCGAGCGGGTCAAGATCCAGAAGGTGTACGACACACCGACGGCCATCCGGCGCATCATCCCGGACGCCCCGGCCATCCTGCCGGCGCTGCGCCCCGCCGCGCTGCAGAGTGCCTCCGGGCTGCGCAGCACCACCGCGGTACCCGGCTCCGGGGCGCTGGCCGCCAATGCCGTGCCCTACGCCGATCTGTTCAGCCAGGCCGCGGCGCGGTACGGGCTGCCACCGGCACTGCTGGCCGCGGTGGCCAGGGTCGAGTCGGGGTACGACCCGAGCGCGGTCAGCCCAGCCGGGGCGCAGGGGCTGATGCAGTTGATGCCGGGCACCGCCCAGGGGCTGGGCGTCGACCCGTTCAACCCGGCCCAGGCGATCGACGGCGCCGCCCGCCTGCTGTCGCGGGATCTGCGCGACTTCGGCTCGCTGCCGTTGGCGCTGGCCGCATACAACGCCGGCGCCGGGGCGGTCCGCCAGTACGGAGGCATCCCGCCGTACGCGGAGACCCAGGCGTACGTCCCGAAGGTCGAAGCGGCGATGGCCGCGCTCCAGCAGAGGAGGCAGCGGTGAGCATCCTTCCCCTCGGCGCGACCCTGGCGGCCCCGCGCGCGGTCGACCGCGGTGAGGACGCCACACCGACGGACTCCGACGGGACCTTCGAAGCGATCATGGCGGGTGTCGTCACCGCCACCGGGCGCGCGGCACCTGATGCCCGATCCGATCCGGCGCCCGACCAACCCGGCGGTGCGGACTGCGCGACGGTGAGCGCCGTCAGTACGGACGCCGCAGCCGCCAACGCGGCCGCCAACGCCGGGGTCGGGGCGATCGCGTACCCCACGTCGACCGGTGCCGTACCGGGCCCGCCCCCGGACCTCACAACGGCTGCAGCCGGTACCGCGCGCACCGCACAACCCACCCCTGAACCCGCGCCCGTGCCGGCGGCGACCGGCGGCGGCACGCCCGGATCGACCGGCGGCGCCCGGGGTGCGGACGCGCTGCCGGACCTGCCCCACGATGCAACGGCGGACCCGCCGGTCGGGCTGCCTGCACGGGCCACCGGGCCAGCCAGGCCCCCGTCGGACACCGCAGCCTCCGGCACAGAGGTCGATCGATCGGCCCCGATCTGCGGACCGGAGTCCGGGGCTGACCGGTCAACGTCCATGGCAAAGAACGGGCTCGGGGGGTACGTCGACCCGACAGCCACCGGCGCGACCACGGCCGCAGCGACGGTACAGCAGGAGTCCACGGCCCGGTCCACGGCAGTGCAGCTGTCGGCGGAGCAGGCCCGGAGCTCTACGCCGGACGGATCGACGGCACGGACCGCGGCGGCTCAGGCGTCGACGGACCCGGTCGCGACTCCGCCGGTCCCGGCAGGCACCGGACCAGCCCGCGCCGCCGAGGCAACCACCGCCCCGGACCGCACCACCCCGGACGCCACCGCACCCGACAGCACAGCGCCGGACCCCGCAACGCCGGGCGCCACCGCACCCGACAACACCAGGCCGGACCCCGCAACGCCGGACGCCACCGCACCCGACAACACCAGGCCGGACCCCGCAACGCCGGACGCCACCGCACCCGACAGCACCACGCCGGACCCCGCAACGCCGGACGCCACCGCACCCGACAGCACCACGCCGGACAGCACAACGCCGGACAGCACAACCCCGGACGGCACGAGCCCGGGGATCACCGGTCCGGTAACGCCAGGCACCGCGGTCGCCGGCCCGGGCGTCCCGACCTCGACTCGACACTCCACTGTGGAGGCCGGTGCCGATACGTCAGCGGGCGCCGCGGCCGCGCCGGCTGTGGCGGTACCCGCGACCGGGGCTGGCCGGACCGGGACGCAGCGCCCAGCCGCGACGATCGACCCGCGCGCCGACCAGGCCGCGGCCGGACCGACCGCGGTTCCGCCGATGCCGGACCGGGTGGCCCTGCGCACCGACACCGCGGCGCAGGGCCCGCCGGCCACCCCGGTGCCGGCCGCCCCGCCACCGCCGGCCACCCAGCTGATGGCCTATCTGGCACCGCTACGGCGGGGCCCGGACGGCGTACACCGCCTCACCGTCCACCTGCATCCGGAGGAGCTCGGGCAGATCAGCGTCATCGCCGAGGTTCGCCAGGGCGACATCACGCTCCGGCTGGCCGGTGCGACCGACGCCGGCCGGGAAGCGCTCCGCGCCGCGCTGCCCGATCTGCGCCGGGAACTCGCCGACGCCGGGTTCGGCTCGTGCTCGCTGGATCTGATGCGTGACGCGCCCGAGCAGGGTCCGCCCGGCCGGCCGCCGGTACCGCTGCCCGAAGCCGGGCCGGCCCGGGGCGAATCCCGGGCTGCCCCGGCCAACCCCGCCGGGGCGACGCCGGCCCGCATCCGCCCACCAGGACAGCACTCCCTGGACATGCAGCTGTGAGCCGCAGCCCTGACCCGCATCGGCTGACCTGAGAAAGGAGCACGAATGACCGCGATCGGCGACATCCTCGGCGCCCAGCCCGCGTCGGGTGCCACCACACCCGCTGCCAGCCAGACGTCCCAGCTGGGCAAGGACACATTCCTCAAGCTGCTGGTGGCGCAGCTGAAGTACCAGGACCCGACCAAACCGGCTGACAGCAGTCAGTTCCTGGCCCAGACCGCCCAGTTCAGCATGGTGGAGAAGCTGGAGGAGCTGGCCAAGTCCCAGAACGACATGCTAGCCGCCCAGCTCATGCTGGGCGCGAGCAACCTCGTCGGCCGCACGGTCACGTACCTCGGCGCCAACGGCGAGGACCTGACCGGCGTCGTCTCCGCCGCAACCATCTCCGGCAGCAGCCCGACCGTACGGATCGGGAACACGGATGTGCCGCTGTCCTCCGTCAAGGAAGTCCACACGCCCACCGCGTGAGCGGTACCCATCCCTCGAAGGAAGTGACACTATGCTCCGTTCCCTCTTCGCCGGTATCGGTGGACTCCGCGCCCACCAGCAGATGCTCGATGTGACCGGCAACAACATCGCCAACGTCAACACGTTCGGCTTCAAGTCCTCGAACACCGTCTTCGAGGACACCCTCGGCCAGCTTCTACGGGCGGCCGCGGCGCCGCAGAACGGCAATGGCGGCACCAACGCGACCCAGGTCGGCCTCGGCGTCCAGCTCGCCACGGTCACCACCAACTTCGGTCAGGGCGCGGCGCAGACCACCGGGCGCAACACCGACCTGATGATCAATGGTGACGGGTTCTTCGTGGTCCGCGACGGAACCGAGGCCAAGTACACCCGGTCCGGAGCGTTCACCTTCGACGCCAACGGCAAGCTGGTCTCCCCCAACGGCTCGGTGGTGCAGGGCTGGATCGCGGTCAATGGGGCCATCGACACCAACAACACCCCGGGCGACATCTCGCTGCCGATCGGCACCCTGCTGCAGCCCAAGGCGACAACCGCCATGGTGATCGGCGGCAACCTGCCCGCGGACACCACCACGGTCACCCCGTTCGTCACCGCGATCACCACCTTCGACCAGCAGGGCAACCCGGTGACGCTGACCGGGAGATTCACCAAGATCACACCGACCAGCTGGGGCGTGACCATGTCGAACGGCACGACCACCTCGGCCTCGACGACGATCAACTTTGCCGGTACCGGCAGCACGCCCAACCCGACCAGCGTGGTCTTCAACGGCGTGACCGTTGACCTGTCCGGGCTGACCAGCTTCGCCGGTCAGGCCACCGTCTCCGTACAGAGCCAGAACGGCTCACAGATGGGCTCGCTGCAGTCCTTCACCATCGGCACGGACGGCGTGCTGACCGGGGTCTTCTCCCAGGGGCTCAAGCAGCAGCTCGCCCAGATCACCCTGGCGACCTTCAACAACCCCACCGGTCTGGAGAAAGCCGGGAACTCGATGTACCGCAGCTCGGCCAACTCCGGCACACCCCAGCTCGGAAAGCCGGGCGGCGGCGGCGGGCGGGGCCTGATCAGCGGCGGCGCACTGGAGATGTCCAACGTCGACCTGGCTCAGGAGTTCACCGCACTGATCATTGCTCAACGCGGTTTCCAGGCCAACTCGAAGTTGATCACAACCTCGGATGAGCTACTCCAGGATCTGGTCAACCTGAAGCGCTGATCCCCGCGGGTACGTCGGGAAAGCCCGCGGCGCAGGCAGCGGGCTTTCCCGAAACTGCGGTGTGATTCGGCCGATCACATCGACAGAGACCAAGGACGGGCTCGCCGACCTCATTCCAAGGACGGATGTCGTGATACTTCTGACGCGCCTGAACGGTCCCGTGTTCGCCCTGAACCCGGACCTCGTCGAGCGAGCTGACAGTACGCCCGACACCATCATCACCTTGGTCGATGGCACGAAGTACGTCGTCGCGGAGTCGTTGATCGAGCTCGTCGCACTGATCCGGCAGTACCGCGCGGCGGTCGTCGCCGACGCTCAGCACCTGGTGGGCCAGCCCCCCACCGAGCCGCGGCGCGACGAGGCCGCGGCACAGAACAACGTGGTACAGCTTCATCGCCGGGACCGCTGATGGATCCGGCGACTATCGTCGGTGTCGTCCTGTCCTTCGGAGTGGTCTTCGGCTCCATGCTCATGGAGGGCGGCGATCCGACCGCCATCTTCATCGTGCCCGCCCTGATGCTCGTCATCGGTGGCACGCTCGGCGCAGCGATGGCCGGCGGACTGATGGGCGACAGCCTCGCGATCGTCGGGCAGCTCAAGAAAGCCTTCCTGGCCAAGAAAATCAACTCGTCCGGCCTGGTCGACGACATGGTCAAGCTTGCCGAGAAGGCCCGCCGGGAAGGGCTGCTCGCGCTGGAGGACGCCATCAAGGACGTGAAGGAACCGTTCCTGCACCGCGGGCTGCAGCTGGCGATCGACGGCACCGACTCCGACGAGCTGCGCGAGATCCTCGAGGGTGAGGTGGACGCGAAGAAGAAGGCCGACAAGGCCTCTGCCAAGATCTTCGCGGACATGGGCGGCTTCGCGCCGACCATCGGCATCATCGGTACCGTGCTCGGTCTGGTCCACGTGCTGGAGAACCTCAGCGAACCGGAGTCGCTGGGCCACCTGATCGCCGGCGCGTTCGTCGCCACGCTCTGGGGCGTCATGCTGGCGAACGTGCTGTGGCTGCCCATCGGCAACCGGCTCAAGCGTCTCTCCGAAGTGGAGTGTGCCCAGATGGAGCTGGTGATCGCGGGAATCATCAACATCCAGGCCGGCGCCAACCCACGCCTGGTCGCCCAGAAGCTGCGCAGCCTGCTGCCACCCGGCTCCGAACCCAAAAAGAAGGCGGCATGAGCGGGGGCGGGAAGGGCCACGGCGGCGGGCACAAACGTGGCGGGCACGAGGAGGAGCACGAGAACCACGAGCGCTGGCTGGTCACCTACGCCGACATGCTGACCCTGCTGATGGTGCTCTTCATCGTGCTCTTCGCCATCAGCATCGTCGACAAGAAGAAGTTCAACCAGCTGCGGGAAGGCCTCTCCGGCGGATTCGGCACACCCAGCGCCGCCTTCCAGGATCCGGGTACCTCGATCAATGACGGCGACCCCGACGTCACGCCGCTCGACCTCAGCGCCAAGGTCGCCTCGCCCGGCCAGAAGGCCGACCAGCCGCAGGACCCCCAGCTACAGCAGGCGGTCCGCGACGCCGACCGCGCGCGCGAGCAACGCAAGCAGGCCGATGCTGAACACGAGGCGAAGAACCTCGACGAGATCCGCAAGAAGATCCAGGAGGCCGCCGACCGCGCCGGGGTCGGGGAGAACCTGAGGTTCGCCATCGACGAGCGCGGGCTGGTCGTCACCATCATCACCAGCGCGGTGGTCTTCGCCGGGGACCGCGCCGACCTGCTGGCGGCCGGACAGCAGATCCTCGACATCGTCGGCCCGGTACTGCTTCCCCAGCCCAACGCCATCGAGGTGGACGGGCACACCAACCAACTGCCGGTACCGACGGTCAACTACCCCAGCGCATGGGAGCTCTCCACCGCCCGGGCCTCCACGGTCGTGCGGTACCTGGTGGAGCACGCCCAACTGAAGCCGTCCCGGCTACGGGCGGTCGGCTTCGCCGGTGAGCGGCCGCTCTACCCCGCCGATGACCCGCGGGCCCCCGAGCTGAACCGGCGTGTGGAGATCATCGTGCTCTCCACGCTGCCCCCCGATGAGCAGGCGTTGCTGCCGACCACGGCCGCTGCGACGCACTCCACCGCCCCCGCGGCGCAGTCGACCGCCGCGGCAGCCCCCGAATGACCCGAGGAACCAGGCCATGAGCAAGGACAAGGAAGCGAAGCCGGACGCCAAGGCCGGCGCCGACGGTACAGCGGCGAAGAAGAAAAAGAAGCTGCCCAAGAAGCTGATCATCATCATTGCCGCGGCGGTGCTGGTCCTGGGCGGCGGCGGGGCGGGCGCCTACTTCTTCTTCTTCGCCAAGAAGGCCCCAGCCAAGACTGAGGCGCAGAAGGAGGCCGAGGCCGAGGCGAAACTCGTGGAGGGCAAGGTCGTTCCGCTCACGGCGATCACGGTGAACCTCGCCGAAGGCCACTTCCTCAAGGTACAGATCTCGCTGCAGTCGACCGCGGATGTGACGGAGAAACTGGACGGCAGCAAGGCCCTGCAGCTCCTGATCGACCAGTTCGCCTACAAATCGATCGCCGAGCTGTCATCCAACCACGCCCGCGACGAGCAGATGGATGAGTTGCGGAAGAAGGTCAGGACCGCGTACACCACCAAGAAGAAGGTGGTCGAGGTGATGGACGTGTACCTGACCGAGTTCGTCATGCAGTGACCGGCGGGGCTGCGCCCCGCGTCCCCCGATCCGGTGCCCTTCCTGGCACTTTGCCTCATGCCGGTGACCCGTCAGCCGATGGGTTGCGGCATGAGCCAGACGTCGTCCGTGGCCGGCGCGAGCCGCTCGGCCGGACGGATCCGGCGCCACAAGGGCACCGGGCCCGAGCCGTACGACTTCCGGCGCCCCACCAAGCTGTCCCGCGAACATGTCCGCACGCTGCAGATCGCGTACGAGACGTTCGCCCGGCAGTACACGACGCTGCTGACCACCCGGCTGCGGGTGGTCTCCCAGGTCAGCCTGATCTCGATCGAACAGTTGACCTACGAGGAGTACATCTCCTCGCTGGACAGCCCGACGATCATGGCAATGGTCAGCCTGGAGCCGCTGCAGGGCACCGCGATCCTGGAGTTCTCGCTGGGCGTCGCGATGGTCTCCATCGACCACATGCTCGGCGGCCCCGGCGGCCCGCAGCCGGTACGCCCGCTCAGCGACATCGAAACCCCCCTGCTGAACAGCATGATCGGCCGCATCCTCGGCGAGCTGAAGGTGGCCTTCGAGCACATCGTCGAGGTACGCCCGAACCTGGAGACCATCGAGTACAGCCCGCAGTTCGTCCAGGCCGGAGTCGCCTCCGACGCCGTGATCGTCGCCTCGTTCGACATGCGGGTTGGCAGCGAGGAGTGTGTCGCCACCCTCAGCCTGTCGTTCGGCATGATCTTCCCGAAGCTCCAGGGCGATCAGTCGCACGCCCCGCTCAGCGCGGCGCAGCGGGCGGCCCGCGAACTGGCCCAGCAGCGGGTCGTCGAGAACATCTCCGCCGCGCCACTGGAGGTCTCGGTGCGCTTCCAGCCGGTCGTGATGAGCCCCGCGGACCTGGTGGGCCTGCAGCCCGGTGACGTCGTTCCGCTCGGCCATCCAGTCAGCGCGCCGCTGTCCGTGATCTCGTCAGGCATCGTCTTCGCCCACGCCGTACCCGGAAGCCAGGGCGCCCGTCTGGCCTGCCTGGTCGTCGCCCCGCCCGCGGAGGACACCCGCCCATGACCACCCAACACCGCACCGACCAGCAGCTGGCCCTCGCCGCGGCCGCGGCCGAGGCCGCGGTGTCGCTGCTGCCGGCGAGCACCCAGCTGACCGCGGGTGAGCCGACCCGGACGGTGGAGGCGCTCGACCTGGCCGGCCAGGCGGTGTGCGCCCGGTTCAACGGCGCCGCGCAGGGCGAGGTCGTCGTGGTCGTCGGCCAGGATCTCGTGGAAGCGCTGCGCAACACCCCGCTCGGATCTCTCGACGTGGCCCAGGCGGTCCGCCCGGCGTTGGAGGCCGCCGCGGCCACGGTCGGCACGGTCGTGGTCGACCCGGGGCACCTGGCTGAACCCACCGAGGCGCTCACCGCGCTCGTCGCCGGCGGCGGGGCCTTCGTGCCGCTCTCCGACGACGAAACGGTACGGGCGATCGTGGGCCTGGCCGTGGTCGGCCCGCTCGCCACGGCCGCAGCGGCGTCAGCGGTCTCCGCCGCGCCGGGCGCCACTGCCGGGTCCGCCGCAACGTCGGCCCGGCCATCGGCCGCCACCGCAGGCGCCCTGATCAACCGCGGTGGCCTGGAACTGCTGCACGACGTGGAGATGGAGGTCACCGCCGAGCTCGGCCGCACCCGGATGGCCGTCCGCGACCTGCTCTCGCTCATCCCTGGCGCCGTCATCGAGCTGGACCGGGCAGCGGGCGGACCGGCCGACCTCCTGGTCAACGGCCGGCTCATCGCCCGCGGCGAAGTGGTCGTGATCGACGAGAACTTCGGCATCCGGATCACCGAGATCGTCGTGCCGACCAGCACCGACCGCGGCTAGGCGCGGGGCGGAAGGTCATGGTCGAGCTCACTCTCCGAATCATCTTCTCGCTCCTGGTCGTGGTCGGATTGATGTGGGGGCTGGCCCGGCTGGCCCGCCGCCCGCTCGGCAGCCGGCGCGGCGGGGCGGTGGCCGTACTGGGCCGCCAGCAGCTGAGCAAGGGCGCCGCGGTGGCGGTGATCCGGGTGGGCGGGAAGGCGATCGTGCTGGGCGTCACCGACACCCAGGTGAGCCTGCTCGGCGAGACCGAACTCGCGGCCTTCGAGGAGTCGCTGCCGGAGCTGTCGGTACGCCGGCAGCCGGTTCCGCTCGCCGAACTTCCCGGCCTCGCCGGTGCCGCCGGGCGCCGTCGGCCGATCGGGGCCAGCCAGGCAGGGACGGGCCCGTTGGCCGGTTCCGTACTGTCCCTGCGGACCTGGCGTCAGGCCGCGCAGGTGCTGCGAGACAAAGCAGCGCGTCGATCGTGAGCACCGACCGGCGCGGTCGTACGCAGTGCGCCCGGCTGCGCCCGGCTCAACGGCTGCGCCCGGCTCAGGGGCTGCGCCCGGCTGGCCGGCTGGGCGCGGTCCTCGCCGGCGGACCCGGCGTCACGGTTGCGGTCCTGTTCGCCACGGTGGCGCCGGCCGCCGCCGCGCCGGTCGAGCCGGTGGCACCGACGCCGCCGAGCGGGCCGCTGACCGTCAACCTGGACGGCATCACCGGAAAGCCCAGCAACTCGATCGTCATCCTGCTGCTGTTGACGATCCTGTCCGTCGCGCCAGCGTTGCTGTTGCTGTGTACCAGCTTCACGAAGGTGTTCGTGGTGCTGAGTATCACCCGCAACGCACTCGGCCTGTCCAACGTCCCACCCAACCAGGTACTGGCCGGGCTGGCGCTGTTCCTGAGCCTGTTCATCATGGGTCCGACGATGTCCGGGATGAACTCTGACGGCGTACAGCCCTACCTCAAGGGCACCAAGCCGCAGTCCCAGGCGTTCCACGACGGCGTCGAGCCGCTGCGCACGTTCATGCTCAGCAACACCCGCAAGGACGAGATCGCGCTGTTCACCAAGGTCTCCAACAAGCCCCAGCCCGCGGGCCCCGCCGACGTACCGCTGACCATCCTGATACCGGCGTTCGCCCTGTCCGAGCTGCGGGCGGCATTCATCATCGGGTTCGTCATCTTCATCCCGTTCCTGGTCATCGACATGATCGTGTCGGCGGCCCTGATGTCGCTCGGCATGATGATGCTTCCCCCGGTGACCGTGTCGTTGCCGTTCAAGATGCTGCTCTTCGTCCTGGTCAACGGCTGGGGACTGATCATCACCGCCCTCGTCGGCAGCTACCACTAGGAGACCCATGACCGACAACCAGGTCATCGACCTCGGGCTGCAGGCCATGATGGTCGCCGCCAAGGTGGGCGGACCGATCCTGCTGACCGCGCTGGTGGTGGGTTTCGCCGTGTCGCTGTTCCAGTCGGTCACCCAGATCCAGGAAGCGACACTGACGTTCGTACCCAAGGCGGTGGCGATCGGGGGGGCCCTGCTGGTGGCCGGCAACTGGATGCTGCACGAGATCGTCTCGTTCACCACCACGCTGTACGGCCAGATCCCGACCCTGATCCACGGCGGCTAGCTGCCGTGGGCTGGCAGCTGCCGACCGCCGAGTTGACCGCGGTACTCCTCGCCTCGGTGCGCGCCGCGGCATGGCTGGTGATCGCGCCGCCGTGGGGCGGCCATATGATCCCGGGCCGGGTCAAGGCTCTGCTGTCGGTGGCCATCGCGCTGCCGATCGCGCCCCGGCTGGCCGGGCAGGTGCCCGGCATGGGCACCTCGGAATTTCTGGTCAGCCTGGTGGAACAGGTCGTCGTCGGCGCAGCGCTGGGCTTCCTCACCGCGGTGGCCTTCGCCGCGATCCAGTCGGCGGGCAACCTGATCGACCTCTTCGGCGGCTTCGCCGTGGCGTTCGCCTTCGACCCGTTCGCGGCCTCCGGCAACACCGGAACCGCGGCGTTCGGCCGGTTCTACAACCTGGTGGCCACCACGCTGCTCTTCGCCACCGGTGGCCACCAGCTGATGCTGCTCGGTTTCACCACGTCGTACCAGGCGCTGCCGGCAAGCGGTGCACTCTCCTGGCACACCCTGCAGCAGCTGATCAACCACGGCGTCGGGGACATGTTCGTGGCCACCGTACAGATCGCCGCACCGCTGATCGCTGTGCTGTTCTGTACCGACGTCGCGCTGGGCCTGTTGAACCGGGTGGCGCCGGCGCTCAACGCGTTCTCGCTGGGCTTCCCGGCCAAGATCCTGCTCACCATCAGCGGCGCGGGGCTGGCCATCGCCCTGCTGCCGCAGACGGTGCGCAACGTCGTCGAGCACGCCGTGCTCGCAACACTCGCGGCGGTGGGCCGATGATCCGATGAGCAGTACGGAGAAGACCGAGAAGCCCACGGCGCAGAAGAAGCGGGACGCACGGCGGGAGGGGCGGATCCCCCGTACCCCCGATCTCGGTTCCTGGGGTGGCCTGTTGGCGGCGACCACGCTGCTGCCGATGGTCGCGCGCAACACCATGGACACCTCACAGCGGCTGATGCTGCAGGCGACCTCGATGGTCAGGGACCCCGATCCGCAACGCGCGTTGGCGCTGCTCGGCCAGGGCGGGATCGACATCGCCATCGTGGTGGCGCCGTTGGCTGGCGCGCTGCTGCTGGTCGGGGTGGGCGCGGCGGCAAGCCAGGGCGGGCTGAACTTCGCCACCAAGCTGCTCCGGCCGGACTTCAAGCGGATCAACCCGCTCAGCGGCCTGAAGAAGACCTTCGGCCCGAGCGCCTGGTGGGAGGGGGCCAAGGCGACGGTCAAGACCGCGGTCCTGGCCAGCGTCCTGTACTTCTCGCTGCGCACCCTGTTTCCGGCGCTGCTGACCGGCGGCGCCACCTCGCTCGCCAACATCATCGAGCTGGTGAGCGGCGAAGTGCTCACCGTGGTGCGCACCGCGGCGCTGGCCGGGTTGGTGATGGCGGCATTCGACTATGCGGTGGCCCGCCGCCGGGTCGGTAGGCAGCTACGGATGACCAAGCAGGAGGTCAAGGACGAGCACAAGCGCCAGGAGGGCGACCCGATGCTGCGGATGGCGATCCGCAACCGGCAGATGGAGATGAGCCGGCGGCGGATGATGGCCGACCTGGCCAAGGCCGATGTGGTACTGGTCAACCCGACGCACGTCGCCGTCGCGCTGCGCTACGACCCTGGACGGGGCGCACCCCGGGTGGTGGCCAAGGGCGCCGGTGCGGTGGCGGCGAAGATCCGCGAGGTGGCCGCTGAGCACCGCATTCCGATGGTGCGCGACGTCGCACTGGCCCGCGCCCTGCACAAGTCCTGCGAACTGGGCGACGAGATCCCGGCGGAGCTGTACACCGCAGTGGCCCGGGTACTCGCCTTCGTGCTGACCCTCAAGGCCCGTGGCTCGGCGGCCGGCCTGCACCGCAGCCCGTTGCAGTCCGCCGCATAGTCGGGCGAGCCGGTCCGCGCCTGCGACGGCGGCAACCTTCCAACAACCAGCTGAGAACCTGGCTTTCACAAACCGTTTCGAAGATTGTTCACAGCATCCAGGCAGCTGCCGAATGGGGAGTGACGATCCCAACGTCTGGAGGCTGGATCATGTCTGCGCTGTTCGTCCCCGTCACCCTGTTGCTGGGCCGGCTGCGCTACGCACACAAGGTGCTCGTTGTGGCGATCGGTTTCCTCCTGCCGCTTGCCCTGGCGACGTCGGCCTACGTCGACCTCCAGGCTGGCCCGGTCGCCTTCAGTGCCAAGGAGCAACTCGGTTCGGCGTACCTGCGGCCACTGCTCGACCTCACCGCCCGTACCGTGACCGCGCGGCATGGGGCTGTTACCGCGGGCGCCACCTCCTCGACCGGGGTCGCCGCTGCCATCGCTGCAGTGGACGCGGTGGATGCGAAGTACGGCAAGGATCTGGAGACCACCGAACTCTGGAGTACGGCAAAAGCCGCGCTGCGGGTCGCGGGCGCGACCACCACTGCGGCCGAGGCCTTCACCGCCTACAACAAGGCCAGTGCGGCCCTGCTCCGAGTTGTCGTACGCGTCTCGGACCGGTCCAACCTCACGCTCGACCCGCAGCTGGACTCCTCCTTCGTGCTGGACGCCCTGGTGTTCCGGCTTCCCATCCTGCTGGACACCGGTGGGCAGGCCGTGGATCAGGCGGTACTGGTGGCCAACGGCGCGCCCGCGGAGGCGGACGCCGCACGCGTCGAACTGGCCATCGCCAGCGGAACGCTGGCCACCACTCGTGACGCGCTCGAATCCGGCATGAAGACCGGTATCGCGGTCACCTCGAACGCCCGGGTGCGCGCCACCCAGCGAGCTGTCGCAGCCGTACTCGACGCCATCGGGGTGGAACTGGGTCACGTCACCCGGGCCGTGCAGACCGGACGGACGAACGAGGTACCGGCCGAGACCGCCGACGCCACCATCAAGGCGGTCTCAGACCTTGCCAGCACACTCGTTCCGGTACTGGACGAACTCCTCGCGATCCGGATGGCTGGCTTGCAGTCCCGGGCGCACCTGCTCGAAGGGGCCGTCATCCTCGCCGCCCTGCTCGTGGCGTACCTGTTGATGGGCTTCTACCGGTCGTGTACCGCGCCGATACGCACGATGGTCACCGCGCTGGGCTCGCTGGCCGACGGTGACCTCACCGCGCGGGTCATTGTGCAGACTCGCGACGAGATCGGGCAGATGGCGAACGCCTTCAACGAAGCCATCGCCCGGATCCGCGAAGCCATCGAAGCCCTGCACGGCAGCGCCACCGCCATCGCGGGATCGTCGGAGCGACTCTCTTCGGTGAGCCAGGAACTGAACGGCTCCGCGGCGGAAACCTCCAGCGAGGCCGACCACGTGAGCACCGCCGCCGAACAGGTCGTCCGCACCGTCGACGCGGTCGCCGCCGGTACGCACCAGATGACCGCCGCGATCCAGGAGATCGCCGGTGGCGCCTCGGAGGCGACCACCGTGGCCAGTCAGGCCGTCACCGCCACCGAGTCGTCCAATCAGGCGGTCGCCCGGCTGAGCCGCAGCTCAGCCGAGATCGGTGAGGTGGTCAAGGTCATCAACTCGATCGCCGGGCAGATCAACCTGCTGGCCCTGAACGCGACCATCGAAGCCGCCCGGGCCGGCGAGGCGGGGCGCGGCTTCACGGTGGTGGCCAGCGAGGTCAAGGACCTGTCCCAGGAGACCGCCCGCGCCACGGAGGACATCACCGCCAGGATCGAGACGATCCAGGACGACAGCCTGGCGGCGGTCAGGGCGATCGACGAGATCGGGCAGATCGTCGGGCGCATCAACGAAATCCAGGCCGCCATCGCCTCGGCCGTGGAGGAACAGAGCGCCACCACGAGCGAGATGTCGCGCGGTGTCGATGAGGTAGCCAACGGTTCGAGCTATATCGCCGACGAGCTCGTGTCGGTCGTGGGTGCGGCAATGCTGACCACCCGGAGCGCGGTAGCCACCGAACGGGCGGCCGACGAGTTGGCCGGTACCGCCGCGGAGTTGAGCGCCATCGTGCAGCGTTTCCGCATCGAGGCGGCGGCCCAGTCGTAGCACCGGGGCATGCCCGGTGGATGGCGTCCCGCTACCCGTCCTGACCCAAAGTCCTGGGCGGGGTCGGGTACCGTTCCGCATACCGCGTCGGCGACTCGCCGACCATCGCCGTGAAGTCGCGGGTGAAGTGCGCCTGGTCGGCGTAGCCGAGTTCGGCGGCCAGCCGAGCCCAGTCGACAGCGACTCCCGTCGCCAGTCGCTCGGTCACGTCGTGCAGCCGATAGCGCCGGATGACCCACTTCGGGCCAACGCCGACGTACCCGGCAAACAATCGCTGCAGGCGCCGGACGCTGGTGTCGAGCCGGTCGGCCAGAGTGTCCACCCGGGCGATACCCGGCTCAGCGGCAATCCGCGCCACGATGCCGGCGACCGCCTGTGCCATCGGGTCGGGACGTGGCAGGTGCGCGCGCAGGAACCGCTCCACGACGTGCACCATTTCCGCCTCGTCGGCGGTTTCGGCCATCGCCCGCTGCGGAACATCCGGCCCGAATATCTCGCGTGCGGCGACGGACCGGCCCGTGATCATCGAAACGGAGCTCCGGAGGAAAGGCCGGAAGCAGCCCGGCCGGAAGGCCACCCCGAACACCCGGCCGGCGCCTTCCAACACCCGGAACACGTGCCCACGCGCCACCCCGTGCACCGCGGCGGCGGTGTCGCTGACGAACGACAGATGCACGTTCGGATAAGGGACGATCAGTTGGCGGTACGGCGACTGGCCGCGAAGGTCCCATGCGGCGAACCAGTACCGCGAGACGAACGGGGCCAGGTCCGGTCCCGGATCTGCGTACCAGTGGCGTTGGAAGGTCGACCACGCGCCGCCGACCTCCCGGTTGTCTCGCCCCGCTGAGCGGTTCGCCATATCGGAAGGGTAGGCGTCGCGTTTGTTCAAGACATCGTCCCCGGGCGGCGGATACGGTCGGCCCGGCAGCACCCGACGCTCACCGGAGAAGGTCCATGCACGAGCACCTGCTGATCGCAGCGGCGGCGGCACCGACAGTCGCCATTGTCGGCACCATCAGGGCCGACCAGCTCGACGCGCCAACGCCCTGTAGCGAGTACGACGTGCGCAGGCTGGTCAATCATCTGCTGTTCTGGGGACCGTCGCTGGAAGGCGCCGCGCGCAAGGAGTTGGTGGCGCCGCCGGCAGCGAGCGACCAGGACGTGGATCTGACCGATAGTGACTGGAGGGGCAGGCTGCAGGCGCAGACCGACCGCCTTGTCATCGCCTGGAGCGAGCCGGACGCGTGGGAGGGCAGCACGCGGATGGGCGGCCCCATGCACCTGCCAGCACCCATGATCGGCGGGATGGTCCTCGGCGAACTCGTCGTGCACGGCTGGGATCTGGCGTGCACGACCGGCCAGGCGCCGGGTTGGGACGACGAAGTCCTGACGTTCGTGTACCAGGAGCTGGAGAAGACCGCCGAGCAGGGCAGGGAGATGGGCGTGTACGGGGCGCGCGTGCAGGTACCCGACACGGCACCGGTCCTGAGCCGGATACTCGGACTGACCGGCCGCGACCCGAACTGGGCGGACCCGAACTGGGCGGTGTGAAAGCACTCGGGACGCCGGTCCGGCCCAGCGACGCGCCTCTGCGGTCAGGCCGCGGCGGCGCCCATCACCCCGGAGACGGTACGCATCGACCAACCCACCGCGGCCAGGTAGGCGTACGCCAGCTCGGTCGACGAGACCGGTGAACCCTGCAGGGCGGCGACGTCACTGGATTCGTACGCCTGCACCATGGCCAGTACCTCGCCGAGCGGGCCCCGGTGGTGGACCAGTGCTTCGGAGACCTCGTCGGTCAGCGGCAGGCGCTCCGCCAGATCGCTCACCGGCTCGGAGATCAGTTCCGCGACGCCGGCGAGCAACCCGACGGTGAACGCGGCTTCGCCGGAGAGGTCCAGCCGCTCGGCCAGTGTCTGGCACAGCCGGGCCCGCGTCATGGCCGCCGACAGCTGCTCCTCGCTGGCGTCGGCGATGTCGCTGACGAGCATCAACGCGACCCACTGCCGGATCCGGACGGTACCGAGCATCATCACCGCGCCGTGCACCGAGGAGACCCGCCGGGGCAGCCCGGCCGCGGCGGAGTTGGTGGCCCGGAGCACCCGGAAGGACAGCGCCGGGTCGCTCGTCACGATCGAGATGATCCGGTCGATCCCGGCCTCGTTGGTCAGCGCGCCGAGCAGCTCGACGCGGCGCATCCGCGACGGCGACAGCGAGACCATCGACATCACCTGCGGGCGGCCCAGAGCGTACCCCTGGAAGAGATCGAAGCCCAGCTGCCGGGCAACGGTCACGTGTTCCTGGGTCTCCAGCCGCTCGGCGACCAGGCACAGCCCCGGGTACGACCGGCAGCGGCCGACGGCCTCGCGCACCGCGGCGACGTCAGCGCCGAGCATGTCCAGCTTCACGTACGAGGCGAGCGGGAGCAGCCGCTCATGCCCTGTCCCCATTCCGAACGCGAAGTCGTCGAGCGCGATCGGGTACCCCTGCTCGACCAGCTCCGTCACGCCGGCCACCACCGCGTCGTCGACGTCGACGGTCTCCAGCACCTCCAGGACCGCCTGGCCGGGCTCGAACGGGATCTGCAGCTGGCCGGTGAGGAAGTCCGGGGTCAGGTTGATGAAGCAGAGCCGGTCCCCGACCAGCTCCCGGATGCCGAACTCGGTGAAGGCGTTGACGATCACGCGACTGGTCGCGTACGCGTTGCGCCGCGACGCTTCCATCGCCCCTGGCGAGTCGCGGAACAGCAGCTCGTACCCGACGACATGACCACCCGGGTCGTAGACCGGTTGGCGACCGATGTGGACCACGTGCGTGGCGTCGCCCGGGGCGATGGCTGGAGGCTGCACGGTCACCTGATCGGCACGTGGCGTCAGGGCTGAAGGAAAACCTCTCACCCCGGGCGGATCCGGGTCGATGGTTCAGCTGCCAGGACGGCAGGGAGTACGGCCTCAGGACGGGGCCGCGCCGCTACCACCGTGGGAAGGTGCCGTGACTGCCCGACGGCTGAGCCAGTTGGTCGTACCCATCGGCGTTGTCATGATCATCGTGATGATGGTCGTACCGCTGCCGAGCATCCTGATCGACCTGCTCATCGCCGCCAACATCACCGCAGCGCTGGTGATCGTCCTGGTCAGCATGTACGTCCGGCGCCCGCTGGAGTTCTCGTCCTTGCCGTCCCTGTTGCTCATCGCCACCCTGTTCCGGCTCGCGCTCAACATCAGCGCGACCCGCCTGGTGCTGCTGGACGGCTTCGCCGGCAAAGTGATCGACGCCTTCGGCCACTTCGTGGTCGGCGGCTCGCTCATCGTCGGTTTGGTGATTTTCCTGATCCTCATCGTGATCCAATTCATTGTGATCACGAAGGGCGCCGAGCGGGTGGCCGAGGTGGGCGCCCGGTTCACCCTCGACGCCATGCCCGGCAAGCAGATGGCGATCGACGCCGACCTCAACGCCGGGTTGATCGAGGAGGCCGAGGCGCGCCGCCGGCGGATCGAGGTGGCCGCGGAGGCCGACTTCTACGGCGCGATGGACGGCGCCTCCAAGTTCGTCAAGGGCGACGCCATCGCCGCGATCGTGATCACCGCGATCAACCTGATCGGCGGCTTCGTGGTCGGCCTGGTGCAGCGCGGCCTCTCCCCCGCTGAGGCGATCAAGACCTACAGCCTGCTCAGCGTCGGCGACGGGCTGGTCTCCCAGATCCCGGCGCTGCTGCTCTCGGTCGCGACCGGCCTGATCGTGACCCGCTCCGGCAGCGACGGCGACATGGGCAGCCTGGTCGCCCAGCAGCTCGGCGCGCACAAGCGGGCACTGCAGATCGGTGGGAGCACCGTTCTCGGGCTCTGCCTGATCCCCGGAATACCCAAGATCCCATTCCTGGTGGTGGGCAGCGCCGTCCTGTTCATCGCCCAGCGCCTGCCGACCGGGGCCGAGGAGAAAGCGGAGGAGGTGCAGGCTGCACCGCCGGTCGCGCCCGACTCGACCGAGACGCTCCTCGGCGAGATGCGGGTCGACCCGCTGGAGCTCACCCTCGCCCCGGATCTGGTGGACCTCGTCGACACGGCCAGCGGGGACCTGCTGGAACGGGTCCGGCTGCTGCGCCGCAAGGTCGCCCTGGAGTTGGGCGTGGTGATGCCGCCGGTACGGACCCGCGACGACCTCGACCTACCGCTGTCGACGTACGCGATCCGGATCAGCGGCGTCGAGACAGCGCGCGGGCAGGCCCCGCCGGGCACCGTGCTGGCCATCGGCGACGGGCTGGAGTTCCTGCCCGGCAAGGCCGGCGTGGAGCCGGTCTTCGGACTGGCCGGCAAGTGGATCCCGGCGGAACTGCGGCACCAGGCCGACCTGACCGGAGCCACCGTGGTCGACCGGGCCTCGGTGGTCATCACCCACCTCGCCGAGGTGGTCCGCGGCAATGCCAGCCGGCTACTCGGCCGCGAGGACGTCCGGGCGCTCACCGACGTGATCAAGCGCACCCATCCGGTCGTCGTGGAGGAGCTCACCCCCGCGCTGCTCTCGCTGGGCCAGGTCCAGCGGGTCCTGCACGGACTGCTGGACGAGGGCGTACCCATCCGCGACCTGGTCCGGATCTTCGAATCGCTGTCGCTGGCCGCCAAGATCGGCCCCGACCACGACCACCTGCTCGAAGCGGCCCGCGCGGCTCTCGGTCCGGCCATCGCCGCCCAGTACGCCACCGACGGCGTGCTCTCCGTACTGACCCTCGACCCGCACCTGGAGCAGACGCTCCTGGAGTCCCTACGGCCCAGCGACAGCGGTCTGCAACTGCTCATCGACGCGGGACGCGCCGAGTCGCTGCTGGACGACCTGAACCGGCTCGCCACCGCAGTCGAGCAGCGTGGCCTGAACCCGGTGGTGGTCTGTTCACCGCAGCTGCGGATGGCACTGCGGCGGCTGCTGTTGATGGGCGCGCCGCGGTTGCCAGTTCTGTCCTATCCGGAGATCGCTCAATGCGCATTGCGCGTCGAGACTGTGGGGGTGGTGAACGGTGCCTACTCGATTGCTGCTTGAGGGCTCCGACATCCAGCAACTGCTGGCGCAGATCCGGGACGAGCACGGGCCCTCCGCAAAGATCATCTCTGCTGACCAGGTCCGCAACGCCGGCCTGGCCGGACTGTTCGGCCGGCCACGGTACGAGCTGACCATCGAGGTGGAGGACGACCCCGGGCAGCCGACCGCCCCGCCGGGCGCCGGGCCGGGCGCCGCGCCGGGCACCGGGCCGGGCACCGGGCCGGGCGTCGGGCCGGGCACCGGGCCGGGCGTCGGGCCGGGCGCCGGGCCGGGCGTCGCGCGGGCCGACGGGAGCGCAGCGACCGCACCCCAACGGGCCGACGCCAGCCCGGCGGAGTCGCTGCTCGCCCTCGTCGACGCGCAGGAGTGGTCGATGCGGCCGTTCGACAAGGCGGCGACGGGTACCGCCGGGGCACCCCTGCCCTCAGCGAACACCCCAGCAGTGAACACTCCCGTGTGGGGGCCCGCTCCGGCGATGAACGTACCGATGGTGAACGCCCCCGCCGGGGCGCCCGCGCCGACGCTGAACTTCGCCCAGGTACTCGCCGGTTTCGGGCTGCCGACCCCGATCAGCGCGCCGCCCGCACCACCGGCCGCGCCCGCGGCACCCCCAGCGGCAGCCGGTCCCCCGGTTGCACCGGTCGGGCCGGTACCGGAGTTCACCCGTACCGGGCTCGAGCAGTTCGCCACGATCACCCTGCCGGGCTTCGCCCCGCTGCCGACAGCCGTGGCGGCCACCGGCGCCCCGCCAGCCGCCACCCCGCCGACACCGCCCACGGCACCTGCGGCGCCCCAGCCGACCGTCGCGGCACCCGCCGCGCCCCAGCCGACGGCGGCGGAGCCGGCCGCCCCCGCGGCGATCGTCAGCCCGGCGAGTAGGACCCCGCGCGACCCGTCGGTCCGGCTGCGCACCGCACTGGCCCGGCTCGGGATGCCACCGGACCTGCTGGACCGCATTGACGACACCGACTCCTACCTCGCGCTCGTACGCCTGCTGGACAGCCTGCCGCCGGCAGCGCAGGCGCCAACGGGGGCCGGTGAGGTGCTGGTCGTCGTCGGCGAGCTCGCCAGCGCGGCGGCGGTGGCCGGTACTGTTTCGCAGACGTTGGGGCTGCCGCTCGCCCGTACCCTCGTTGCTGCAGCAACCATCGCGGGTACCGGCATCCACCCCAGCCGTCGGCTCGCCGACCCCGAGCATGCGGCGGATCGGGTCGCCCGGCTGCGGGAAGGGGACTCCCCGCTGATCGTGGTGGTCGACGCACCGGCCGACGGCACCGGCAGCGAATGGGCCCGCGCCATGGTGCAGGCGCTGGATCCGACAGTGGTGTGGGCTGTCGCCGACGCCACCCGCAAGGCTCCGGACACCCGGCGCTATCTCAGCGGACTTGGTCGCGTCGACGCGCTCGCTGTGCACGCGGTTGCCGTCACCGCCGATCCCGCGACCGTGTTGGCCCTGGATGCGCCGGTGGTGCTGCTCGACGGTCAGCCGGCCACGGCGCACGGCTGGGCGGCCCTGCTGTGCCGGCGGATGGCGGAGGCAGAGCCGTGATCGAGCGCACCGAGCGGAGCGAGGGCCACGAGGACACGGCCCAGGAGGTAGAGCCGTGACCGAGCGCACCGAGCGGAGCGAGGGCCACGAGGACACGGCCCAGGAGGTAGAGCCGTGACCGAGCCTGGTCCGCCACGGATCAACACCCTCATCGATGTACGGTTCCCCGACGGTCGGGAGTTCCCTTCCCGGGTCGAGGACACCGACGGCCACGCGCTGATCCTGGCGGCTCCGTTCGGCGGTGGGGTCGAACCGCCGGAACCGGGCAGCGCGTTCGAGATGTGCTGGACCTCGCCGCGCGGGCGCTACGTGGCGCCGATCCGCCTGCTGTCGGTCAGGCGCGGGGAACTGCCGTCCTGGATCGTCGAGGTGGCCGGGGACATCTACCTGCACCAGCGGCGCCGGTACGTGCGCGCCGGCGGCGGCGAATCGATCCAGGTACGCCCGTGCGAGCCGGAGGACGCCGGCATGCTCAGCGGGCGGGTCGTCGACATCAGCGAGGGCGGCCTGCGCTGCTGGCTGGAGAGCGGTGACCTGAGCCGTGAGCTGTACCCGGGGCAGCCGGTGTCGGTCACGGTCGGGCTGGAGAGCGACCAGGTCGTCATCGTCGGCGAAGTGCTCCGGATCCTGCCGGGCCGCCCCGAGAAGGGCGTCGACGCCGTCATCGTCTTCGAGCTCCCGGAGGGCACCGCTGGGCTGGTCCGCCGCTACGTGCTGCATTCGCAGCTCCTCGCCCGGCGGCTGTCCGCCGACTCCAGCCGCTGACCGGGGGCGCCGGTGTACCTGGCCCGATGGTCGACCCTGCTGCTCGCGGCACTCATCGCGAGCCCTGCGCTGTGGCACGCATTTGTCAGCGGGGACCTGGACTACGCCACCGCGGCCACCCGGTACCTCATCGCCATCCCGGTGAGCGCCATCATGCTCGCGATCCTGCGCAGCGTGACGGCCCGGTACGGGCTCCTCGGCGCGGCGCCGGTGGCCGGCTCAGCCGAGCGCCGCCGCGGCGAAGGCCCGGCCGACGGGGCGGAGCGGTCGGCGTAACGTCAGCGCAGCTTGTGGCAGGGGATCGCGACGTTCCATCCAGCGCCCACGTACGACGTGAAGATGTTGACCTGGGGCAGGTCCGGATACCGCTTGCAGTCCTCCACGCCGACGCGCAGCCGCTCGTCCCACCGGGGTCCGGAAGTCCGCCCGGCCGGCAGCCGGTAGTTCACCGCGATCACCACGGTCAGCATCGTCGCGTAGGCGATGAACGGCACCGCGCCGAACCTCTTGTCCGACGGCTGGAGCAGCGCCACGAAAGACACCACCAGCAGCAGGCCCGGGCCTACGGTGTACCGCTCCTCGGTCGCGCCACTCGCCATGATCTGGAACAGAAGCAGCCCGACGCTGAAGGCGGCGGCCATACCGGCCAGACCCCACGCCGGACGGCTCCACCGGATCAGCGCGACGACCAACGCGCCCAGCACGCCCAGCCAGGCGAGTCCGATCCACCGGAGGTGATCCGGGTTGTACGAGAGTGCCGGATCTCCGAGCCAGCGGTACCCGAAGATCTCATGCGGCAGCCCCCAGCGGGCAAAGCCCTCCAGCCCCCAGCGCACGTCCGGGTTCGCCTTGAGGTTGGGTGGCCGCTCGGTGAGGCCCAGCCCCAGCGCGGTGAGGTGCGTCGCCGTGCCTGCCGCGATCAGCAGAGCCATCAGCAGCTCGGGCAGGCCGCGGCGGACGTAGAGCCGTACCAGGGCCAACGGGAGGAATACCACCGCGATCGGAGTACTGAACGCGGTCAGCCCGACGGCGACCACGGCGGTCACCCGGCCGGCCCGTGAGTTGGGCACCCACAACAGGATCCAGAACAGTGCGTACACCGCGAAGAACTGCAGGGTTGCAACGTCGTTGGTCGTGGTGGCGGCCCAGTTCTCCGCGGTGGGCATGAGCACCACCGGCACCGAGACCAACAGCCGTGCGGCGGTGCTTCGCAGGTACGCGCCACTGGCCACGTACGCGATGAGCGCGATCAACGCTGCGACCAGGGCCGCCTCGATCGACAGGACGGCCGGCGCCCAGCGGACCGGCGCGTGCGAGGCGATCTCCGCTAGGAGCCGGGGCCCGATGTGGTAGTACCCGTTGAACGGCGTAGTGATCGCAGTCCAGGGGCTGTGGCTGAACGCATCGGTGAGGAAGTTCGAGGCGTCCTCGGCCCAGATGGAGTTGAACGGGCCGGGGCCACCGATCCGTCCGAGACTCAGCGTCGCGCCCGCCACCACCGCCAGCGCGGCCCAGAGCACCCGGGACCGCGTCAGCGACGGCGTCGCACGGGTCGGGAACAGCCTGGACCGCCAGGAGACCGTGGCCGGCGAGGCACCGTTGTCCAGCGATGGCCCGGCCGGGCCGGAGAGCTGGGACGGCGAGACGTCGCCGCTCCCCATTGGCCCGGCCAGGCGGGTCACAGCCGGCCGTCGGCGACGGCCTGCTGGATCCACGGGATGACCTCGTCGAGCATCTCGTCGAGGGTGGTGTTGGCTTCGAAGCCGAGCACCTCACGGGCCTTCGTCACGTCCGGTACGCGCATCTTCACGTCGTACTCGAACGGCGTGTCGTGGTCCAGCCGCAGTGGGCTCCCGGCGCCCTTGAGCTTGCGCCAGATCACTTCAGCCAGCTCACGTACCGAGGTGGACTCGGCGGTGGAGAGGTTGAAGTCGTCGTTGGTCGCGGCCGGGTGCTCCATCGCCATGACGATGCCCCGGGCCAGGTCGCCGCCGTAGGTGTAGTGACGCACCTGGCTGCCGTCGCCCAGGATGCGCAGCGGGTCCTGGCCCTTGAGCACCTTCTGCACCAGGTCCGGCACCACGTGCGACATGGCCAGCTTGACGTTGCCGGAGAGAACCTCGGCCTCGCCCAGGGCACGTCCCTCACCCACGCCAACACAGTTGAACGGCCGGACGATCGTGTACGGCAGCTTGTACTGGTCCCACGCCGCGCGGGCGTAGTACTCCACCGCGAGCTTCTGGAACCCGTAGGAGGAGAGCGGCGGCGGGACCTTCCGCTCGTCCCCCTCCTTGCTCGGCCAGTGCTCGGTGGACTCGAACACCATCGAGGAGGACATGTAGGTGACCTTCTGCAGCCGCCCGGAGCGGTGCGCCGCGATCGCCGCGTCACAGGACGCCGCCATGATCCGCTCGTTGTTGGCCAGCAGGTCGTACGCGTAGGCGTGGAAGTACGAAATGCCGCCGATCAGTGCCGCGCCCGCGATGAAATGGTCGCAGTCGGCGGCGAGCTCGGTCATCAACTCCACGTCACGGGCGTCGCCCTCGACAAAACGATAGTTCGGGTCGGTGTCGTAGCTGTGCGAGACCGGCCCGTACTTGGAGTAGTTGTCCACCCCGACCACTTCGTGGCCACGGCCGAGCAACTCCTGCACCACGTAGCCGCCGATGAACCCGGCCGACCCGGTAACCAACACCTTTGACACGAGCTTGCTCTCCTTGAGGGGGTTGGACTCAACCTGTCCTGGGCGGTTCGCCACCCTACCGTGGCGTACTGATCTTGCTGCTCGGAGGAGCCGCATCGGCTGCGGCCAGCTGAGCTGATCTTGGCGGCGGCGGTTGCTGGCCGGCCGCGACCGGAGCCGGCTGTGCTGGCAGCCCCGCAGCTGGCTGCTGCTCGGAGGCGGCGGGGACCGGCTCCCCGGACCTGCGCCGACGGGCGGCCAGCTGGGCGAGGGTGAGCCGGCGCCCGAAGGCGAAGAAGTACCAGCGCAGGTAGCTGGGGAGGAACCGGCCGATGTCGAAACGCGACTCGCCGAGCTGGCGGTCCAGCCAGATCGTCGGGATCTCGGCAACCGGCAGCCGGAGCCGGGTCGCCTTGGCGGTCAGCTCGATCCCGATCTCGAACCCGGTACGCGACTCGATGCCGACCTGGCGCACGAACGACGTCGAGTACGCCTTGAAGCTGTTGGAGGCGTCCCGGGTACCCACCCGGGCCACGGTGTGCAGGCTACGCCCGGCCAACCGGGACATCATCCCCTTCAGCCGGGGCCCACCGACCTGCTGCCCGCCGGGCATGTACCGCGAGGCAGCCGCCACGACCACCCCGCGGTCGACCAACCGGGCGAGCTCGTCAATCTGGCGCGGGTCGTCGGAGCCGTCGGCCATGGTGACCACTGCCACCGGTGCCAGCGCATGCTCGATGCCGAAGCGGATCGCGTTCGCCGGCCCGCGGCCGTAGGTGTTGAGCACGGTGCGGACCCGCGGATCCCGCTCAGCGATCTCCTGGGCAAAAGGAACTGTGGTGTCCTCGGCCATGTCGTGCACGATCAGGATCTCGCTGGGCAGGGTCACCGCATCCAGGATCCGGCCGAGGCACGCAACGATCGACTCGCCCTCGTTGTAGACCGGGATGACCACGGAGACCTGCGGGTCCACCATGTCAGACCAGCACTCCCTGCCCGGTGAGGCCCCAGATGTCGACAATCGGGGCGGACGTCTGCAGGGCCCGGTACTGCGGGTGCGGCGAGCCGATCACCAGCAGGTCGGCCTTGGCCAGCACGTCGTCCAGGCTGACGAACCGGTCGTCGGCGATGTACGCGTCGGTCACCAGCACCTCGCGCGCCTTCAACATCAGAATCTTGCGCAGCTTGTACGCCAGGCTCTCCCGCGGGTCGTCGCTGCCACCCTTGAACGCCATACCCAGTACCCCGACGGTCAACTCGGCCAGCGGGTACTTCGACTCCAGCCGCGATACCAGGTACAGCGGCAGGCCCTCGTTGATCAGCATCGCCGAGTGACCCAGCACGAAGTTGTTGTTGGTGAAGGCCGCCAGCTGCATGGTGTCCTTCAGCAGGCACGGCCCGGCGGCGAACCCCGGCGAGGGCAGGTCCGCCGCGCGCGGGTAGTCGAACCGGATCGCGTGGCGGATCCGCTCGAAGTCCAGCCCGTAGTCGTTGGACATCATCCAGAACTGGTTGGCGGTGGCGAACTTGATGTACCGCCAGGTGTTGGTGAAGAGCTTGGCCAGCTCCGCCTCTTCCGGGGCGAGCGGCACGATCTGCTCGGTGAGGTTGCGGAACAGCTTCTCGGCCCGGGCCGCCGCCGCCGGCTTGCGCGCCGCGATGATCTGCGGGAGCTCGAAGAGCTCGGTCATCGCCCGGCCCTCGGCGATCCGCTCGGGGCAGAAGGCGACATCCACCGAAACCCCGAGCCGGGCTACCAGCCGCTCGGTCAGCGCCGTCACGCCGGGGTGCACCGTAGAGCGCAGCACGATCAGCTGCCCGTCGCGCAGGTGCTCGGCACAGCGTTCGATCGCCGCCGGGACCGCCCCGATGTTCGGGTTCAGGTGCTCGTCGACCGGGGTACCGACGATGACGATCAACGTCTCTGCGGCCGCCACCGAGGCCGGGTCCGTGGTCGCCCGCAGGCGCCCGTCGGCCACCGCCGCGGCCAACAACGCAGCCGCCCCATCCTCGTCGAAGGGCAGCACGCCACTGTTGACGGTGGCGACCGCGGCCGCGTTGATGTCGTACAGCACCACTTGCAGGCCCCGTGACGACAGCGCCACCCCGAGCGGCAGGCCCACCCGACCGCAGCCGCCGATAATCACGACATCGGTCGAGAACCCCTGGGAGTCCTTGTCCTCGGGCACAGTGAAATCCTCCGTCGCCACGGTCTTGGGGGGGACGGGCAACAAGTATGCCCGATCGGGTGCGGCGCGGGTCAGGCTAGCACGATCCCGGACGGCTCAGAAACCAGCCGCAGCTGGTCTGACCTGGCCTGGCGTACGACCTTGGCGAGCCAGATCGAGTTCACCAGCGCTGAGCCGACCTGGGAACAGCCCGACCTGCCTCAGAAGAGTCGGGACAATGACAGCTTGCCGGAGCCGTACCCCGCGACCTCGACGGTCAGGTCGATCCGGCGGCCCATCGCGGTCAGCAGGTTGACGGCGTCGGTCGGCGGCCCTTCGCCGGGCATGAACCGTTGGAACATCCGCACATGCGGAGCGCCCCGCCCGTTGAAGAGTCCGACCATGACGTTGCACACCTCGGTGACGTTCTCTGCGATGTTGGGGAAGAGCTTCCCCTCCTCGATGCTGTCCTGCGCCCCACCGAGCGGGATCAGGCCGAGCGCGGCGCCGAGGTACACCGCCAGCGGCAGGTTGAGCCCGGCGACCGCGGTCATCCGCTCGGTGTGGTCCTGGTAAAGGGCGACCAGGCAGCGCGGCACCTCCGGCGCCTTCACCGGATCGGTGAGCTGCACCATGATCTTCCTGCCGAGGAGATCCTCGAACAGGTCGTGTACGTCTTTCGGCGCTGGGAGAGACATGGTTTATATCATCCCAAAATGGGGCCCAGCGCGTCGCGAAATGACGCCGCGGTGAACGGTTTGGTGATGAGGAACAGGGCGCCGGCGTCCAGCGCCGTCTGGCGCATCTCGTCCGAACCCTCCGACGTGACGAAGCCGAACGGGGTCTGCACCCCGTCCGCCCGCAGGGTACGGAGCACTTCGACCCCGGTCATCCCGGGCATGTTCCAGTCCGAAAGCACCAGGTCCGGCTTCTCGCTGACCGCCGCCTCATACCCCGCCCTGCCGTCGCACGCCTCGACCACGTCGTGCCCGGAGTACCCGGCCTGGCGCAGGGTACGGGTCACGATCTGCCGCATGACCCGACTGTCGTCGACAACCAGGATCTTCATCCGGCCCGACCCGCCCGCTCGGCGCTCTGCAGGACGCTGATCGTGATCGGCTCGTCCCGCCAGATCCCAGCGAGCTTGCACACCTCGACCACCTGGGGGTACCCGCTCTCCCCGCTGATCAGCACGTGCGGCAGCGACAGCGCGGTCGGCCCGATCACCAGGCTCTTGACGTTGCCGCCGATGATGTTGGCCAACTCGCCGAGCCCGTCGGTGACGTCCTCGACCGTGACATCCTCCAGCTCCACCCCGAGCAGCGCCGCGGCGGCGTGCCGGGACGCGGTCGCCGAGGTCCAGATCACCACGTGTCCGCGCCAGGCACCGGTCATCGAGACCGAGGCGGAGACCTCGCGGGAGGGCTTCTCCGGCGGTAGCAGGATCAACGGGCTGGAGCCGTCCGGGTCGAGGTAGGACGCCCACACCTGCTCAGCGATGGTCTGCAGGTCCTCCTCGGTCGGACCCGGGTGGACGTTCACGCCGCCGCCCCGTTCGGGACGAGTCCGAGCAGGGCGAGCTTCTCCACGATCGCATCAGGGGTGAACGGCTTGATGACGTACTCGTGGGCGCCAGCGGCGAGCGCGCGCACGATCTGGCCCTGCTCACCCTCGGTCGTGACCATCATCAGGGTCATCTGCTTGTACTTGGGATCCGCCCGGACCGCGATGACGAACTCCAACCCGTTCATCTCGGGCATGTTCCAGTCCACCAGCGCAAGCTCCGGCGGGGTATCCATCGCGGCCAACTGGTCGATGGCTTCCCTACCATTGGCGGCCTCGGATACTTCGAAGCCGAGTTGACCGGCGATGCGCTTGAGGATCAGGCGCATCGCACGGGAGTCGTCGATGACCATGGCGCGCATGGCGGTCACCCCTTTTCCTGGGCGCGCACGGGCGCGCTGCTGCTCCCGGCCTTCAGCCGGTAGGCCGAGGACCGTCCAGTGGAAACCCGCTCGAAGCGGTCATCGACCCCGATCGTGGTCTCGGCGGCGCCGAGGAACATCCAACCGTCCGGCTTCAGCAGGTTGATGACCCGCTGCAGTACCGCCCGCTTGGTCTCCACGTCGAAGTAGATGAGTACATTGCGCAGGAACACCACGTCGAACTGGGCCATCGGTGGTAGTGGCTGCGCCAGGTTGAGCCGTTTGAAGGTGATCGGCTTCTGCAGGGACGGGGCTACCCGCCAGTTGGCGCCGTTGCGCTCGAAGTGGCGGACCAGCATGGTGGCCGGTAGGCCGCGGTTGATCTCCAGCTGGCTGAACATCCCCGACTCGGCCCGGCCGAGCATCTCGGTGGAGATGTCGGTGGCCAGAATCTCGTACGACCACCCGGCCGGCATCGCCTCGTGCAGCACCATCGAAATGGTGTACGGCTCCTGCCCGCTGGAGCAGGCCGCCGACCAGATGCGCAGGCTGCGATTGTTGGACCGGTTGGGTATCAGGTCCGGTAGGACCGTGTGGGTCAGCGCCGCGAAGGGCTCGCCGTCGCGGAACCACGACGTCTCGTTTGTGGTCAGCGCATCGACGATCTTCCGGTAGGTCTCCGGTTCAGGCCGTTGTTGCGCCTTGATCACAAACTCCGAGACCGTTGGTAGGCCTGATTGCCGGGCCAACGGCAGGAGCCGCGCCTCGACCAGGTACTCCTTCCCGGTCTCGAGCACGATCGCCGCATCGCGTCGCACCAGGCCGCTGATGAAGGCGAACTCCTGGGCTGTCAGTGTCATCGGGTCACCTCCATGGCACGTGCGCCGCGCCCGCCC
>Ga0209515_10002098_pt1 | contig 31406 bp, 28 predicted proteins | sample Subgroupgradi54m_FD_187454 | JGI IMG/M metagenome (GOLD analysis project Ga0209515, IMG submission 187454) | Subsurface groundwater microbial communities from S. Glens Falls, New York, USA - GMW60B uncontaminated upgradient, 5.4 m (SPAdes)... ... | reverse complement strand
AACGGCGCGATGGTGGCATACACCGGTGCACTGCGGCTCATGGCCGGCGAACGCGAGGGGCTGGTAATCAGCGCGCGACCGCGCTGGCAGATTGAAGAATTGCGTGCGCCGGCGGCGTAGCTCCTTTGCCCGTTTCAAGGGAGTTGGGGATAAGGGTAAGCACCTTCCGACCATGCCAATCTAGAAAATGGGTATCGTCGTGAAGATTCTCTCCTGCTTTTCCTCCCCTTCAGGGGGAGGAAAAGCAGGAGAGAATCTTTTTTACTAGCCGCCGATTTTCTTTTCTTCGCCGGCGATGAGTCGGCGAATGTTTGCCGCGTGACGATAAAAAAGCAGTGCGCTCATGACAATCATCACCAATACATACGCCCAACTTCCCGTCAGCAACGCAATGTAGAACGGCGCGGCGAGCGCGGCGAGCAACGCCGAGAGCGATGACAAACGCGTAATGGCTGCAGTCGCGAGCCAGGTGCCGATGAGCAGCACGCCAACCCAAGGGCTGAGCGCCAGCCACACACCCAGCGCGGTGGCCACGCCCTTGCCACCCTTGAATCCGAAGAACACCGGAAACAGGTGCCCGAGAAAGGCGGCGAGCGCGGTGGCGGCCAACACGACGGCGTCCTCGGTAAGCATTCGCGCGACGACCACCGCAATCACGCCTTTCAGGATATCGCCCAGCAGCGTCAGTATCGCCGCGAGCTTGCCGCCGTAGCGCAGCACGTTGGTGGCGCCCGGATTCCCGGAACCCACCTCGCGCGGATCCTGCAGGCCCATGGCCCGCGAAACCACGACAGCACTGGAGATCGAACCGAACAGATACGCGAGCACGGGCAGGAGGTAGATCATGGCGCGCTATTGGAATGGAGCGGTCTGTTCTCGTCAAGGCGAATCTGTGCCCGCCGTCATCGCAGGGCTCGCTCGGCTCGGAACGTTTCCGCTATAGTCGCTCCCATGGACATCGTCTACCTGCACGACCTCAAGATCGAATGCATCATCGGCATCTTCGACTGGGAGCGGCGCGTCAAGCAAACCATCGTGCTGGATCTGGACATGGCAACCGACATCCGCTGTGCGGCGGCAACCGACCGCATCGAGGACACACTCGACTACAAGGCCGTTTCCAAACGCGTGATCGAATTCGTCAGCGGCTCGCAGTTTCAGCTCGTCGAAACCCTCGCGGAAAAAATCGGTGAGATTGTCCTGAACGAATTCCAGGTTCCGTGGGTGCGCGTGCGCGTGAACAAGCGCGGCGCCATCCGCAACGCGGCCGACGTCGGTGTGGTCATCGAGCGCTCGCGCGCATAAGTCCGTGGCGCTTTGCTTTGTCAGTATTGGCAGCAACATCGATCGCGAGCGCAATGTTCGGGGCGCGTTAAGCGCGCTGCGCGAGGCCTTCGGCCCCTTACTCCTTTCTTCCCTCTACGAAACCACCGCCGTCGGCTTTGACGGCGCGCCGTTTTACAACCTGGTCGCCGCGTTTGCGACCGACGCGCCGCTGTTACGGGCCGTGGAGAAGCTGCGGGAAATCGAAACTGCGCACGGCCGCACGCGCGACGGCGTGCGTTTCGGTCCACGCTCGCTCGATCTCGATCTGCTTCTTTATGATGACATCGTCATGCGCGCCGAGGGCATCGAGCTGCCGCGTCCGGAAATCGAGAAGTATGCATTCGTGCTTGGGCCGCTTGCCGAGATCGCGCCGGATTTACGACACCCCGTGCGCGGCGAAATGTATGGCGAAGCATGGAAACACTTGCCGAAAACCGCGGCGGTGAAAGTGGTTCGACGCGGTCTCTACCAATAAAGTCAGGCGATAAACCCGCCGCGAGACTATTGGCCGGCGGGTTGCCGCATCTGCTCGAACTGCTGAGCACTGAACCCATCCATGCGCCGATCTCCCACCAGGATGATCGGCACACCGCGGCCGTTGAGGCGCTTGTATTCCGTGCGTCCCGTGTCCGATTTTTCAACGTCGTATTCGGTGAAGGCGATGCCCTTGGCGTTGAAGTACTCCTTGGCGCGTTTGCACACGCCGCACCAGGTGGTGGAAAACATCACCACGTTCGCGCCGACGCTGGTGTCGGCCGCCTTTACATCGGGCGTACCGTTAAACGTGCGGATATGAAGTTGTTCTGACTCAAAACCCGGCGGCGGTTTGTCACCGAAACTCACACGCCCGTCCGGACCAATCCACTTATGCACGTCACCGGCCTGTGCGATGCTGCACAGCAACAGGCAAATCAGCACCGTTGATTTTATTTTTGCTGATTTCATTAGCCCACCACCATGCGCCCACCATCGACGGCGATGACCTGCCCCGTGATGTACGTGGCATCGCGCACCAGAAACAGCACCGCGCGGCCGACATCGTCGGCATCGCCGATACGCTTGAGCGGCGTGCGCGAGACCAGCCGTTGCTTGGACATTTCATCGATGCCCGCCTCCGGCCACATCACCGCGCCCGGGGCAACGGCATTTACACGCACCTCGGGGCCGAGTTCGCGCGCCAGCGACTTGGTCAGCATCACGAGCCCGGCCTTGGAAACGCTATAGATGGAGTAGTCCGGCAGCGGACGCTCGCCGTAGATATCGGTAATGTTAACGATCGTACCGCTGGTTTTTTTCAGTTGCGGTGCCGCCGCCTGCGCCAGAAAAAACGGCGCCTTCAGATTGAGATCGATCAGGTCGCTCCACTGCGTCCCGGTTGCCTCGCTCACCGGGGTCGAGTAGAAGCGCGCGGCGTTGTTAATGAGCGCATCGAGACGCCCGAAACGCTCCACCGTTTCGTACACGAGGTTACGAAACAAGCGCTCGCCGTTCAGTAAATCGCCCTGCACCAGCATGACCGAATCGGGACGCGTTGCGTGCAATTCCTGTTGCAGTGCCCGTGCCGCGGCCTCCGAGGCGTGGTGATGCACCACCAGCCGCATACCGGCCGCATGCAAGGTGCGCGCGATGGCGGCACCCACGCGGTGCGCACCCCCCGTTACCAGGGCCACTTTGTCGGTGAACGGATTTTCCGTCATGATGTTTGTATTATGTGCGGCACTCTCATAAAAGCGTAGTCCATCCCGCCGCCGCGCGTCATGACCACCCACCGATCAAAACCGTCGAATGACGACATGATCCCCGCCGACTGGCCCGCGCCAACGCCCGAGGACCGTGCGCGCCACCTCGAACTGGCGGCACGTATCCGCGCCGAGATCGCCGCAACCGGCGGCGCAATTCCGTTTACGCGCTTCATGGAACTGGCCCTGTATGCACCCGCGCTCGGTTACTACAGTGCGCCGCAACCGAAGTTCGGCGAGCACGGTGACTTCATTACCGCCCCCGAGCTCACGCCATTGTTCGGCCGTTGCGTCGCCAACCAGGTCGCCCAAGTTCTGCAAGCACTCGGTGGCGCGGACGTGCTCGAAGCCGGCGCGGGCTCGGGCGTGCTGGCCGCCGAATTGCTGCTCAGTCTTGAGCGCCTGGGTAACTTGCCGCAGCGTTACCTGATTCTCGAATTAAGTGCCGGACTGCGGGCACTGCAACGCGACACTGTCTCGCGACTGGCACCGCACTTGTTGCCGCGCGTTCAATGGCTGGATGCAATGCCCGAAGGCGGCTTGCGCGGTGTTGTCCTTGGCAACGAATTGCTCGACGCGATGCCGGCCGCGCGTTTTCGCGTGACCGCGCAAGGCATCGCAGAACAATGTGTGAGCTGGAACGGTGCCCGCTTTATCTGGGCCGAGCGGCCGGCAAGCACGAACGTGGCGGCGAAAGTGTCGGCGCTGGGACTCGCCTCTGGTTATCTCTCTGAGATCGGCCTGCATGCCGATGCCTGGATTCGCAGCATGAGCGTGCGCCTGACGCAGGGTATCATTCTGCTGCTCGACTACGGTTTTCCGCGCGCCGAGTTTTACCATCCCCAGCGCGGCCAGGGCACGCTCATGTGCCATTACCGCCACCGCACGCATGACGATCCGCTGATTCTCGTCGGCCTGCAAGACGTCACCACCCACGTCGAATTCACCGCCCTTGCCGAGGCCGCGCGCGAGACCGGTCTCGACGTGCTCGGCTACACCTCGCAAGCGGCATTTCTCATCGGCTGCGGCGTCACGGAACTCGCGCTGGAGCCGGCCGCTACGCGCGCGCACATGCAACAGGCGCAGGCGATCAACAAGCTCACCGCGCCACAGGAAATGGGTGAACTCTTCAAGGCCATCGCATTTGGGCGCGGCGTTCGCGGACCGTTGCGCGGTTTCGTGGTGCAAGATCGCAGAAGCAGATTATAAGAAGAAAACAGGAACCCCTATTCACCGCAAAGGCACAGAGGACGCAAAGAACAACAAGGAATTGCTCTCTGGAAAAACCTTTGCGATCTTTGTGCTGTGCATGGACGCACGAATGTCGCGAGCGCAGGAGCGAACGCCTTTGCGGTAAGGTTATTGTTGAATTAGCAGACAACCCCTCGCACAATGCGCCAGCCATGACGAAAGCCATACTCACCGACATCGAAGGCACCACGTCGTCACTGTCGTTCGTGAAAGACGTGCTGTTCCCCTATGCGCGCGCGCACCTGCCGGACTTCGTGCGCGAGCATGCCAACGAACCGCCCGTGCGTGAACCACTCGACGAAGTACGTCGGCTGGTCGGAAAAACGCTCTCGGATGAAGAGGTGATCGCCGAGCTGCTGCAATGGATCGACGAAGACAAAAAAATCACACCGCTCAAAACGCTGCAGGGCATGATCTGGAGCGCCGGTTACCGCGAGGGCGATTATCGGGGGCACGTCTACGAAGACGCCGCACGCGGCCTGCGCAAGTGGAATGAACGCGGCCTGCGGCTTTATGTCTTTTCGTCCGGTTCGGTGTTCGCCCAGAAACTCATCTTCGGTTACAGCGACTTCGGCGACCTCACGCCGTTGTTCTCCGGCTATTTCGATACCACCCTCGGCAACAAGCGTGAGTCCGGCGCGTATCAGGAGATAGCGAAACAGATTGGACTGCCGTCTTCAGAAATTCTGTTTTTGTCCGACATCAAGGAAGAGCTCGACGCGGCGCGTGACGCCGGCATGCATACGGTGCAGCTGCTGCGAGAGGGCGCAACCGACACAGCGACCGCGCACCGTCAGGTCCGGAATTTTGACGAGATCGAGTTTTGAATAAAAAAGTGTATGCCGTTCGCACGGCCCTTGAATTAGGACAGGAATCGTTGATCTTAATTTCGATAGACAAAAAACGCCGCGTTACGCGGCGTTTTTTGCCGAGACCGTCCGGCTACTTCAGTTTTTTATACCGTAGTATTTATCCAGCGCCTGATTGGCGTGCTTAACCACTGGTTTGGTTTTGCCGTTCTTGGCAACTTCCTGAATAAGGGGTTTGTATTTTTCTTTCTTTGAACTGCCGAGCGCTTTCACCATCCAGGCGACAGAGTCACTCGAATCTGAGCCATCCAGATCCGCTCTTGCATAATAGATCTTTACCTGCTGCGCCAGCAAATCCAGCACACTATCTTCCTGAATCCCGAAATAAACTCTTCTTGCGCCCACGCCCTTTAATAGCAAATCATCGGACCGCAACATATTCGAGACCCGGTTTACATCGTCACTAACCTTCGGATCGAAAGAACTACGATCTGAAATGATCGGATTCCATTTCTGATATTGCGGAATGTTCAGCAGCGCGGCGGTAGCGTACCGGTTATAAACGATATCCCCGACAAACCTTTTAATCGTCGGTTCGTACTTGGGTTGCCCGGAAAAACCGAGTGAACGAATGTAGCGGGCGACGCGGTTCTTTTCGTCCCGGTCGGGCCGAGCCGCTTCGGCATCCGCCAACAAGCGCCGCTCAATAATGTCGAACAAACGCGTGTCGGAAAGCCCGATCCAGGAAAATGTATCGGCCGCGTCTGAATGAAGGGCTTTGTCGCCGTCGAATATTCGGACATAGCGTTCCACATCGTCCGCCACCGACGCGGCAACGGCGAAACGGGAAAAAGACATGAGCGTCAGAAAAGCAAAGACCAGCCGCATTGTTATATCTCCCTTAGGTAAGTTTCATTGAAAGGCCACGTGCCTTACCGCGCAGGCGTTGCCCAAAGGTCGTGCGCATCGGCACGCGTCACGACGACTTCACAAAAATCACCGGACTTAAGGTTCTTCCCGCCTTCTACATAAACCAAGCCGTCAATCTCCGGCGCATCGGCGCTCGAGCGTGCGATGGCAGTGCCGTCTTTGACTTCGTCGACCAGCACTTTCATCGTCTTGCCGACTTTGCGCGCGAGCTTGGCGGTGGAGATTTTTTCCTGCAGCGCCATGAAACGCGCGTGGCGTTCGTGTTTTATTTCTTCCGGCACTGGATCGGGCAAGTCGTTGGCGCGCGCGCCTTCGACCGGCGAGTACGGGAAACAGCCGACGCGGTCGAGCTGCGCTTCGTCGAGGAAATCGAGCAGCTGCTTGAAGTCGGCTTCGGTCTCGCCCGGAAAACCGGCGATGAAAGTACTGCGAATGGTGATGTCCGGACAGATCGTGCGCCAGGCACGAATGCGCGCGAGTGTGTTTTCGGTCGCGGCCGGGCGCTTCATCAGTTTCAGAATGCGCGGGCTTGCGTGCTGAAACGGTATGTCGAGATAGGGCAGGATTTTTCCGTCCGCCATCAGCGGGATCACTTCGTCCACGTGCGGATACGGATACACGTAATGCAGCCGCACCCACACGCCGAGCTCGCCCAGCGCCTGCACGAGTTCGGTCATGCGCGTCTTCAACGGGCGCCCGCCCCAGAAGCCGCTGCGGTATTTCACATCGACGCCGTAGGCGCTGGTGTCCTGCGAGATGACCAGCAACTCCTTCACGCCTGCCTTCACCAGGTTCTCGGCATCCAGCATCACCTCGCCGACCGGCCGTGACACCAGATCGCCGCGCATCGACGGGATGATGCAGAACGTGCAGCGGTGATTACAGCCTTCGGAAATTTTCAGGTACGCGTAATGGCGCGGCGTGAGCTTGATGCCTTGCGGCGGCACCAGATCGAGATACGGATCGTGCGGCTTGGGCAGATACGCGTGCACAGCCTGCATGACTTCGTCGGTCGCGTGCGGGCCAGTGACGGCGAGCACTTTCGGATGCGCCTCGCGCACAACGTCGCCCTTGGCGCCCAGGCAACCGGTGACGATCACCTTGCCATTCGCTTCGAGCGCCTCGCCGATGGCATCGAGTGATTCGGCCACCGCCGAATCGATAAAGCCGCAGGTGTTCACGACCACCAGATCGGCGCCCTCGTAATCGGGCGCGATGGTGTAACCCTCGGCACGCAGCTGCGTGAGGATGAGTTCGGAATCAACCAGGGCTTTGGGGCAACCGAGGCTGACAAAACCCACGCGCGGCGAATCTTTCGAGCGCGTGGCGGGACGTTTGGAAGCTGGGCGTTGAGTACTCATTTAGATGGGGCAGCGGTACGAATTGGGCTGGACGGCGAATCGGGCGCTCATCATATCAGGGAAAGCTTATTTACTCCTCCCTCTCCCGCTTGCGGGAGAGGGTTGGGGTGAGGGCTGCATGGCTTTGTGCGCTCTGAAACAGCCCTCACCCCTTGCCCTCTCCCGCGGGCGGGAGAGGGGGAGCTGGGTCGCTTGCGCGGTCATTTTTAACAGCGTCAATTCGCGCCTGGCGGATTTTCTCGCCAATATCATTGCCTGGGTTGGCCACGGCGATGGCCGCGCTGTCCACGCCGCGGGCGGCCTCGAAGGCGCGGCGGAACACCGCCGGCTGCGGATAAGGTCGGTCCTCGTAGCCGGGCCGGCCGCGAAAATCGGCCTCGCACGCGCTCAGGAATTTTTCCACGCGCTCGGGCCGGCGAAACGCATCGAGCGCTTCCAGTGTTTCCAACAGCGTCGACGGACGCAGCTCGAGCGCGCGATGGCAATGCAGGTGATAGCGCGCCACCAGCACCGCGAGATCGCGATACTCGTTCGGCGCGCGCAGCCGTTGGCACAGGCCGCGCACCAGCCCGGCGCCGCGCTCTTCGTGGGCAATGTGTTTCGGCAATTCGGCCTTCGGCGTCGTGCCCTTGCCGAGATCATGCGTGAGCGCAGCGAAGCGCACGCACGGATCGGGCGACAGGTGCGCCGCCGCTTCCAGCACCAGCAGCGTATGCACGCCAGTATCGATTTCGGGATGATGTTCGGGCGGCTGCGGCACACCAAAGAGCGCGTCGATTTCCGGAAACAGGCGTGCCAGCGCCCCGCACGCGCGCAGCACTTCTATAAAGGTCGACGGTGTCGCCTCGCCCAACGCGCGCTCGAACTCGGCCCACACGCGCTCGGCCACCAGATGATCGACCTCGCCGGAGGCGACCATCTGACGCATCAGCGCATAGGTTTCCTCGGCCACGTGAAAACCACGGTTCTTGAAACGCGCCGCGAAGCGCGCCACGCGCAACACACGCACCGGATCTTCGCCGAATGCCGCCGACACGTGGCGCAACTTGCCTGCACGCAAATCGTCCGCGCCGTGAAACGGGTCGATAAGATTGCCGGCCTCGTCCTCGGCCATCGCATTGATCGTCAGGTCGCGTCGTTGCAGGTCCTCTTCCAGCGTCACGTCCGGCGCCGCGTAAACGGTAAAGCCTTTGTAGCCACGCCCGCTCTTGCGCTCGGTGCGCGCGAGCGCGTACTCGGCCTTGGTCTGGGGATGGAGAAAAACCGGAAAATCCGCACCCACCGGCTTGAAACCTTGCGTTACCATTTCCTCGGGTGTCGCGCCCACGACGACATAATCCCGATCCTTTACCGCCAGACCGAGAAGTTTGTCTCGCACTGCGCCGCCGACGAGATAGACTTTCATTGTCGTCATCGTAATGTTCATTGCTCTGCGCGCCAAGCCATTCTCGAGTAAACGACTCCCGTGCGTCGCCTGATCGTTCTTGTGCTCCTTGCCAACCTCGGCGGCCACCTTTCCATCCTCGGGCGGGCGCGCCCGATCGATGAGCTGCTCGCCGATCCCGCCCCGGCACCCGAACTGAAGCAGTGTCCTGAACGCGTGGTTACGATCCGCGCGCGCCTTGCCCGACAACGACAGCTACCGGCGTTACGCCGATCTCGAACGGCCGTTTGCGGTGCGGGATGTCTTCGCCACCGCCGTGGATCGCGAGGGCGCACGGCGCTGGCTCGCCGACCAGGGCGCGCAATCGTCAGCGCGAACAGTTACGCGATTGTGTCGATCGGCGTCTACCACACGCACGTCCCGACGTTCGAAGCGCTGCTGACGCGGCATGACGGCGATCTGAAACTGTTTTATGCGGCGGTGGCAAAGCTGGCGCAACTGCCGAGCGCCGAGCACAACGCGATACTTACGGCGCTGGGATAAGCTGCTTCAACGACGGGGCAATGTTGAAGCATGCTCGCGGACGGCAGGCCCGAGGTAAGTCGGAACGATGCTTTCAAGCGCCGTCGGCGTGATACCGAAAATCGGCGGGAAGCCGGCGGGACAAACGCTCGCCACCTGCAACGAGCGGTAGTTGTCGAGCGAAAACGGTTTGCCGGGGAAGAATTGGAGCGTGGCCGCCTGCAGCCACGACAGCCTGTCGTTCAAACCGATAATCCGCCGCGTCAGGCCCAGCACCTGCGCCAGGTACTCGACGGTCTCGCGCAGCGTATAAACCTTGGGCCCGCACAGCGAATAGCGCTGACCGAAGGTCTTGTGATTATCGAGCGCACCCACAAAGGCGGCGGTGACGTCGTCGACGTACACCGGCTGAAACTTCGATTCCGGGCAGGCGAGCGGAAACACGGGCGCGAGCTTCAGTAACTTCGCAAACCGGTTGGTAAACGAATCACGCGCGCCGAATATTACCGACGGCCGGAAACTGGTGACGTGGAATTCGGCGCTGGTCGCGCGATGAACAATCTCTTCGCCCTCGGCCTTGGTGCGCAGGTAGTGCGACGGCGCATACGACGCCGCGTTGAGCGCGCTCATGTGCAACAAGCGTTTCACCCCGGCGTGATGACAGGCGTCGACCACCTTGACCGGCAATTCCGTGTGCGCATGGGCGAATCCGTTTCCCGAGAAGCCATGCTCGTTCAGAATTCCGACCAGATTCACCACGGCGTCCATGCCCCCAAAGAGGTGGCGCAGGAACACCGGATCATGCACGTCGCCTTCGACGACCTGTGCGGTCGGCAACACCAGCAATTCTCGATGGCGCTCGCGGTGACGAGTAGGAATTACTACGTGGTGACCGGCGTTCGTGAGCTGCGCGGCAAGACGCCGGCCGACAAAACCGGTGCCGCCCAGAATACAGATTTTCTTTTCGATCATGGCGTAAGAAGCTCGATCAGGATGATCGCGGGAACTGCCAATCTTAATACGAACCGGTCCGCGTCAGAAGCTGGCGGATCATGCTTAGGATCCGCTAACAAAATAAAAAATCAGGCCGGATTATTGCTCGAAATATCCTTAATCCTGTCCAATTCATTTTGTTAGACGCTTTTAGGGAAGCTCTGAACTTCTGAAGATTTCTGAAACGACGTTACTGCTGTTTCGGCGGCATCAGCGCCGGCATGCGGTCTTTGAGCAGTATCGGCTTCAACCCGAGCCGGTGATCGTACACCGCAGTGAAGGCCATCACGTTCTTGACGTAATCGCGCGTCTCGTTGAACGGAATGGTTTCAACCCAGATGTCCGCATCGAGCCCACCCTGCGGCACCCAACTCGTTACACGGTTGGGTCCGGCGTTGTAGGCCGCGGTCGCGAGCGCCTGGTGATTGCCGTAACGCGTGAGCACTTCCTTGAGATAACCCGAGCCGAGCTGGATGTTGTTGTCGACATCCAGAATCGCCTGCGTGCCGCGAATATTCAGATTGAGTCGCCGTCCGGTGAGGGCACCGGTGGCGGGCATGAGTTGCATCAACCCGAGCGCGCCGACGGGCGAGCGCGCGTCGGCAATGAACGCCGATTCCTGGCGCACCACGCCGTAAATCAGTCCGGGATCGATGCCATGACGCACGGCGCTGGCCTCGATCGAATCGCGGTAGAGCAGCGGGAAACGAATCTCAAGATCGTCCAGCTGGTCGCTCTTGCCGACCGTCAAAATGGCGCGATCGTACCAACCCCACTCGCGCGCGATCACCGCCGCCACCGCCAACTCGCGATTGTTCATGTGGCGCGTAATCCATTGCCATTGCCGGCGTGCCTCGGTCATCAGACCCATGCCGTGCAGTTCCTGCGCCGCGAGCACGCCCGGGCGCGCGAGCATCGCACTCACCTCCTCGGGGCTCGCGACAATCGCCTGATGCTGCATCGCATAGGTAACGCCGATACGATCGGCGGCCATGAATCCGTAGTAACCGCGTTCGCGCGCCAAGGTCTGAAACAACGCCTTCGCCTCGTCGGTCTGGCCGGTCTGTTCGAGCGCGCGCGCCATCCAGTAACGGCCTTCCTGTTTCTGGCGCCGATCCTCGGGCAAGGCGGCGATGAATTGTTTGGCGGCGTCCCAATCGCGTGCACGCAGTGCCGCGCGTACGCGCCACAGGTGCAACGATTCATCGTTGGCATCCGCCGAGACGCGCGCGAGCAACGCCACCGCCGAGGGCGATTGGTCCTGCGCCGCCAGGATGCCGAGATAGCGCAAGACATAGTTATCGTCTTCGCCGAAAAACTGATACTTCTGCTTGAGCGCGTCCCAGCGCTTCAACGCCTCGTCAACGTCACGCAGCCCCAGACGCACGACACCGTGGCGTACCACCATGCGCGCCACCGGTGTATCGACCGGATAGTTGATATGGCCAAGCTCCGCCACCGGATCGCGATGCATGGCGGTCCAGCGATTCACCCATACGCGATCGTGCGCGTCGAGATAACGGCTCAAGTCGGTCGCGAGTCCGAGCTGGCGCGCTTCCATCGCCAGGCGAATGCGTTCCCACACACGCTCGGCCGTCATGTGACCAGCCTTGCGCCAGGCCTCGAACACCGGATCGCAGACCGCGGGCGATTTGCGCCCGACGCGCCACAGCGTGTCGATCTCCTGCATCAGCGCCGCCTGCTGCTCGCTGTGGCTGAGCAAGCGCGTCAGTCGCTGGCACTGCAACTCCGTATCGTCTTCGACTTCCTTGTACTCGCGCAGAAACGCATCCCAATCGCCACGCGCGATCAGCAGCCGCAACCAGCGCTTGCGCACCGCGTCGGAACCGGGGATGTAGGCACTGTCATTGAGAAAGGCGCGGATCTCGGCCGCCGGCGCCTGGTCCACCCGGTCCTTCAGATATTCGAAATCGAGGTAACCGCGCAGCACATAGCCGTCGAGGCTTTCGCGCAGTTTTTTGAAGCGCGCGATATCACCCGTGTGCACCGCCATGAGGGCATTCTGGTAATCGCGCCGCTGGGTCTGGTCGTCGACCAGAAAGGCGTGCGCCGGCCACGCCAGCACAATTGAGGCGGCGGCAAGCACAATACGGAGATGGAAACGCGCGGACTTCACTTTAAAGAAGTATAGCCGCGATTGTTCCTTTGAGTGTGCCAATTGCCGTCGCTTTGTCGATGAAAACCACGCCTCTATACTGAACTGATGTCATAACAAGCATAAGGACGGCACGCTCATCATGATGATGGAATCGATTAACCCTGCTACCGGCGCCCGCGTCAAGATGGTCGAACCCTTGAGTGAGGCACAATTAAATACCGCACTCGACGAAACCGCGCGCGCCGTCGGCGCCTGGGAAGCGACCTCCTTCGCCGACAGTGCGCAACTGCTGCGCAACGTGGCCGCGCGGCTGCGCGCCGACATCGATCGCCATGCGCGCCTGATCACGCTCGAGATGGGCAAGCTGCTCACCGAGGCGCGCGCCGAGATCGAAAAGTGCGCGCTCGGGTGTGAACACTTCGCGCAGCACGCCGAGGAATACCTGAGCGACGATGTCGTGGCCACCGAAGCGCACGCCAGTTACGTCGCCTACCAGCCGCTCGGGACCCTGCTCGCGATCATGCCGTGGAACTTCCCCTACTGGCAGGTGTTTCGCGCCGCGGCGCCGGCGCTGATGGCGGGCAATACGGTATTACTCAAGCACGCCTCCAACGTGCCCCAGTGCGCGCTGGCGATTGAGGAGGTGTTTCTGCAGGCGGGTTTCCCCAAAGGCGTGTTTCGCACCCTGCTCGTCGCCGCCGGTCAGGCCGAGCGGCTGATTGCCGATCGGCGCATCCACGCGGTGACGCTGACCGGCAGCGAAGCGGCCGGACGCAAAGTCGCGGCCGCGGCCGGCACCCAACTCAAGAAAGTGGTGCTGGAGCTCGGTGGCTCGGACGCGTTTGTCGTACTCGACGATGCCGATCTCGATCTGGCCGCAACCTTCGGCGTCCAGGCGCGCATGCAGAACTGCGGTCAAAGCTGCATCGCGGCCAAACGATTCGTCCTGATCGAATCGATCGCCGATGAGTTCATCGCGCGCTTTTGCGAAAAACTGAAGGCATTCCAGGCCGGCGACCCGTTACAGGAAAGCACGCACCTCGCGCCGATGGCGCGCGCCGATTTGCGCGAACAGCTACACAAACAGGTCGCCGACTCGGTACGCGCCGGCGCCAAACTCGCGCTCGAAGGCGGCCCGATTGCCGGCCCTGGATTCTTTTACCAGCCGGCCATCCTCGATCACGTCAAAGCCGGCATGCGCGCATATCAGGAGGAATTATTCGGGCCGGTGGCAAGCGTGATGCGCGCCAAAAACGAGGAAGACGCATTGCGCCTCGCCAACGACAACCGCTACGGCCTGGGCGCGAGCGTGTGGACACGCGACACCGATCGCGGCCGACACTTCGCCCACCGGCTCCAAGCCGGCAGTACGTTCGTCAACGCGATTGTGAAAAGCGACCCGCGGCTGCCCTTCGGCGGCATCAAGGCCTCGGGCTACGGACGTGAATTGGCGATGCACGGCATTCGCGAGTTCGTTAACATCAAGACCGTCTGGATCAAATAAGCCAAGCGATGCCCTCAACCAAAGAAGCGCCGCGCCGTTTCGAATGCACCGGCTGCGGCGATTGCTGCACCGGCAGTCCAAAAAATTTCTGGGTGGAAGCGAACCGCGCCGAGCAGGCGCGCATCGCCGCACACCTCGGCATTTCGTTGAAATGGTTTCGTCGCCGTTACCTGGTGCACGAAGACGACGGCGAAGGGATCAGCATGCAGGGTGGGCAGTGCACATTTCTCGACGGCAAGCGTTGCCGCATCTACGCCGTGCGCCCCGCACAGTGCCGCAGTTACCCGCTTTGGCCCGAGCTGTTATCGAGCCGCCGTGCGTGGCAGGCCGAGGCCAAGCGCTGTGAGGGCATCGGCCGCGGTGCCGTCATACCGATCGAAAAGATCCGCAAGCTGCTCAAGCGCAACAGCGCGCGTTAGTCGTGCGGGGAACGTCTCTTAAACTACATATTCACCGCAAAGGGCGCGAAGGTTTCCCAGAAAAACCCGTGGGCTTTTCTTTACGTTCTTTGCGCCTTTGCGGTGCGAAATGTTTTAGCGAAAGTTTGGAAACGGCGTGATCAACGTCCAGCGCTCGTCTTTTTCCGAGTACGCCCATATCTGCTGATCCATCAGCACGCGCTCACTCATGTTGCCGGTGTTGACGTAACGTATCTCCACTACCTGCACGACCTTCGAGTTCTCGGCGTTGGATCTCGGCGCGCTAATAATGTCGTAAGCGGTCACACGGATAGACTGCAGACGTACCGGATCCGGCAGCGGCGCCTCGACGTTGCCCGCCACCGCAAGCGCGGAGCGGAAATCGGACCAACGCAGCGCGCGCTCATAGGCGCGCGCGGCGGCGTCGAACTTCTCGGCGCGTATGTTGCCGGTAACACATCCGGCGATCAGCAACGCACCCAGCAGCAGCCAAACCTTGCGCATCGTTCCTCCCATAAAAAGTCTTTCAACTAAGGAAACCGACTGACTGACTATTCACCGCAAAGGACGCAAAGAAGAAATGGGCGTTCATCCAAAAACCTTTGCGCCTTTGCGGTGAGAACTCGTAGTTTTGAGTTATTCAGGGATTGCGTTGCGCCGCACGCCACAGCAACCAGGCGCCGATCGCCATCATCGGCAATGACAACACCTGACCCATCGTCACCCAATCGAAGGCGAGATAGCCGAGTTGCACGTCCGGTTCACGCACGAATTCGATGATGAACCGGAACAGGCCGTAACAGAGCAAAAACAGGCCAGACACGGCGCCGGTCGGGCGCGGTTTGGAGGCATACAGCCACAAGATAATGAACAGCGCCACGCCTTCGAGCGCACCTTCATACAACTGCGACGGATGACGCGGTAACGGTCCGCCGGTTCGGAAGACCATACCCCAAGGGCCGTCGGTGACTTTGCCCCACAGTTCCTGATTGATGAAATTGCCGATGCGGCCGGGCCCGAGCCCGATCGGCACCAGCGGCATGAGAAAGTCCGTCACCGCCAGGAAGCGGCGATGGGTCTTGCGCGCGTACAGCCACATCGCGATGGCGACACCGAGCAGGCCGCCGTGGAACGACATGCCACCGGTCCAGATGTAAAACACTTCCAGCGGATGACGCGCGTACTGACCGAGGTTGTAGAACAACACATAGCCGAGGCGTCCGCCCAGAATCGCGGCCAACGCGACATAAAAAACGAGATCGCCGATTTCCTCCGCGCGCCAGCCGGAACCCGGGCGGCGCGCACGCACGGTGCCCACCCACCAGCCGCCGAGAAAACCAACGATGTACATCAGCCCATACCAATGAATGGCGAGCGGGCCGAGCCGAAGTGCGACGGGATCGATTTCAGGAGCAATCATGACGCGGCATTATGGACTAGCAGCCCGGAGAAAACAGCTGCCCGCACATCAATTGCCGGTGCGCGGGCTCGCGAGTATCTGTTGCGCGGAATAGAAGCGCAGGCGTCCATCTTGAAACGGCGCATCGAAGAGCGGTGCGCTGCCGTCGCTGAAGCGTGGCTGCCAGGCATCGAGATAGGCGATCAGCACACCGGTCGGGTGTTCCGCGGCCCAACGCTCGGCGTATGCCGGGCCGACGATTGCAAGCGGCGTCGCAAGACGCGCGGCGAATTGAAATTCGCCGCGATACTCACCGACGTGCGCCAACGGCTGGCCACGTGCCTGGATCTGCGCCATGACCTGGCCGGCTTGCGACACCGGATACAGCTTGTCGAACTGCGAGGCAACACCGATGACCACGAATACCACCAGCATCGTGCACAACGCGGAGATATCGGATACGCGTCGACGCACGTCTTTCAGTGGCAACCACGCCGAGGCAATGCCGATGCCCATGATCGCAAGACCGAGCAAGGAAGATTGTTCCCACAGCAGCGCCGGCAGAAACGGTACACGCGGCAGGCGCGGCAACGCCATCTGCACGCCGCCCAGAATCAACAACGGCACCGCCATGCCGGCGAGCGCCTTGTCCTGATAGACCGTGAGCAGCGCACGGCCGAATAGCAGGCGCGCGGTCAGCAACGCGCCGGCCGGCAACAACGGCAACAGAAACTGCGCCTGCTTCACCGGCAACACCGACAGCACCAGGAGCGACAACACTATCCAGAGCAGACAAAGTACAAAACCGTCTTCCATGGGCTCGCGCCGGATATACCACAGGCGCATCCACACCAACGGCATCACCGACCACGGCAGAAACGCGACCGGCGCCAGCAGCGCATACCACCACCACGGTTGCTGGCGCGCGAACAGCGCCAGCGGTGTGCCGTCCCACGCGTGCGCGAGCAGCCGCACGACGTAAGGGGTTCCTTCTGCGGCACCCGCTGCCGCGAGCCAGACGCCGAAGAGCGCGGCTGCCAACGCCAAGGACTTGAACAGATCGACGTACCAGTATTTCCACTGCGGACGCGGCGCGCGGGCCCACAACGGCGCCACCAGCGCCACCGGCAACACGTAGGCGAGCACAATGAGTCCGGCATTCAGTGCGCCGAACCCAAGCCCGACGCCGAACATGATCCACGCGCGCATATCGCCGCGCCAGCGAATAAGCAGGCCCCAATACGACAGCAGTACCAGCGCCAGTGTCCAGGTATCGGGCGACGTGGTGCCGACCATGAGCGCCAACGCCAACATGCCGAGCATGATGAGCGGCGCATAGCGCGCCACTTCCTGTTCCGAGTGCCACAACAAACGCGCCACACGCTGTACCAGGAAAAGACTGGTGAGCGCACCGATCGGCCCGACCAGTCGCGCCCACCACTCGCTCACACCGAACGCGAGCCAACCGAGATGCACGAGCCAGAAGAACAGCGGCGGATACAATTGCGGTTCACCGTTCAACACCGGTGCTGCGAAACGATGCTGCGACCACATCTCCCACGCGATGCCGAGCACGCGCGTCTCATCGAACGGCCACGCGCCGCGCGCGAACAACGCGGCCAGCGTGAGCAACAGCCACAGCCCACACCAGATGACCACGGATTTGAGTTCGATGAGCCACGTCCGCTTCGCCGCTTTGCGCGCGCTGTGGGTATCGCGGACGTCTATTTTCTCGACCACATGCCGCTCGAATTCCCGCACGCGCCGTTCCAGCGAAGCGGGCTTCTTGCCATCACTCTTGCGGTGACTCGACATGGATCAGACGAAGGAACGGGATCCTTCTATGTTAGCGGCGTACTGCGGATAGTCGAGGAAACGCAACCGATAAACCGCCGCACTTCCGACAAGCGGATGACAAACGGAGATGCTTATCCGGCGCGCTGGAGCGCCAGCGTGCCACTGCGCCCGTCAACTTCGCCGGCCACGAGGTCGCAAACGGGAACGGAGCCCAATGTCGCCGCGATGTCGGCGACGCGCACGAAGCGCACGCCGGCAGCGCACAACTGTTGCAGACAGTCGCGGAACCACTCGACATAGGCCATGCCTTCGAGTTCCGCGTGCACGGTCCACACGTTCGGCCGATCCGCACGCAACCAGCCGCGGTAGCGCTGCGCCAGTTGCACGAGCGGATACTCCGGCCGGCCGAGCAATTCGTCGAGCGTCGGCAACGTCGTGGGAATCTGCGGCGTGCGATACACCACGCCATCGGCACGCGGATAAAACGGATACTCGCCGCGCCCGTCGCTGGCATAGGTGAGTCCGGCCGCATCGTAAGCAGCAAGACTGTGTCCGTTGGCCTGCCAGCCGGCAGCGCCGGCGGTCTTCGCCGGCTCACCGAAGATACGTTCAAACTCGCTGCGCGCCTTGGCGAACTCGGCAAACACTTCGTCACGCGTCATGTGCGCCAGGCCATCCTGCCAGCGGATGTGATCGTAACAATGGATGCCGACCTCATGGCCGCGCGCGCGGGTATCGCGCATCACCGTTTCATTGCGCCGACCGACGTGCGGTCCCGGCAGCAACACGCCGTTCAACAGCGTGCGCACACCATAAACACTGACGACGCTGGTGCGCGCGGCCTTCTTGAAGAATCCCGGACGGAAGATGCGCCGGATCGCGCGCCCGGTATTGTCAGGACCAAGCGAGAACAGAAACGTCGCCGGAATTTCGAGCTCGTCAAAAAGCCGCAGCATCGCCGGCACGCCGAGGCGTGTCCCGCGATCGGTATCGACGTCTACTTTAATGGCGAGCGATATGTCAGACATATTTATTTTTCACCGCAAGGGCACAAACAGCGAAAAGGTTTTTTCTGCCAAAACTTTTAAGTATTTCTTTGCGTCCTTTGTGCTGCGCAGGACGCGCGAATGTCGCGAGCGCATGGATGCGTTGGAGCGACCGCCTTTGCGGTGAGCAATGTTTTTAGTCTACCAACTCCTGCGACGGACGGCCGAGGTGGTAGTCGAGCGTCTTGCGCAGACCAGTCTTGAGATCGGTGGTCGGTTTCCAGCCCAGATATTTTTCGGCGTTCTTCACCGACGGTACGCGCGTGAGCACGTCCTGGTAACCCTTACCGTAGTACTCGCCCGAGCTCACAGTGATGAGCTTGGTTTTTTCGGCCAGCGAGGCGTACTTCGGATAGGTCTTGATCATCGCCACCAGCGTCTCGGCCAGTTCCCGCACCGACATGTCGTTCGCCGGGTTGCCGATATTGAAAATGCGCCCATCGGCAGCGCCGTCCTTGTTGGCGATGATGCGCACCAGCGCATCGACGCCGTCGTCGATGTAGGTGAAGCTGCGGCGCTGCTCGCCGCCGTCCACGAGCTGGATGTCCTGGCCGCGCAGGATGTTGCCGATGAACTGCGTCAGCACGCGCGAACTGCCTTCCTTCGGTTCGAGAATGTTGTCGAGCTTCGGGCCGATCCAGTTGAACGGACGGAACAGCGTGTAGCGCAGGCCTTGCTGCTGGCCGTAGGCGGCAATGACGCGATCGAGCAATTGCTTCGAGCACGAATAGATCCAGCGCATCTTGTTGATCGGTCCGAGCACGAGGTTGCTCGTCTCTTCGTCGAATTCCTTGTCGGTGCTCATGCCGTAGACCTCGGAGGTCGACGGAAAGATTACGCGCTTCCTGTACTTCACGCATTGGCGCACGATGTCGAGGTTGGCTTCGAAGTCGAGTTCGAATACGCGCAGCGGATCTTGCACATAGGTCACTGGCGTGGCGATCGCCACCAGCGGTAGCACCACGTCGCATTTCTTGACGTGATACTCGATCCACTCGCGATTGATGGTGATGTCGCCTTCGACATAGTGGAAGCGCTCGTGTCCGAGACTCTCGCCGAGCTTGTCGTTGGCCATGTCCATGCCAAAGACCTGCCAGTCCGTTGTCTGCAGGATACGTTGGGTCAGGCTGTTACCGATGAAGCCGTTAACGCCGAGGATCAATACCTTCAGACTCATGTTGTTCTCCTGATTACTACTGAATTGTACGCTGATCGAATCGATTACCGGCTTGCAGCCCGTGGGTTGCGTCCGCCGCTTCCTCCGCTCCGTCCTGCCATTGCACGCGCATGAGTTCGAGGCCGCCGTTACCGGTGGCCACGCAAAGCGGTTGAGTGGAAATTATTTCGCCCGGCGTACCGGTCACGTCGGCGCGCGGGCGTGCCCACCAGATGTACAACGGCCGGCCATTCAGGGCCGTGAACGCGCCCGGATAGGGATGCGTCACGGCACGAATAAGGTTGAAAATTTCGGTTGCGCTCTGGCTCCAGTCGATGCGGCCGTCTTCAGGCTTGCGACCGTTGAAGTATGTTGCCTTCGATTCATCCTGCGCCCGGCGTGGTGCGCGTCCGGCACAGATCGGATTGAGCGAACGTTCCAGCACGCGGCGCGCCGCCATCGTCACCTTGATGAATACATCTTTTGCGGTTTCTTCAGTAGCAATAGCCACGGCCTCTTGATCGACAATATCGCCGGCATCGGCACGCCTCACCATATGATGCAGCGTCGCGCCGGTCTCGGTTTCCCCGCGCAGGATCGCCCAGTTGATCGGCACGCGTCCACGGTAGCGCGGCAGCAGCGAGCCGTGCATGTTGAACGCGCCGAGCCGCGGCACGTCGAGAATGTCCTGGCAGATCATGTCGCGATAATAGAACGAAAAGATAATTTCCGGCGTCCACGCGCGGATGCGCGCGATCCAGTCCACGGTGTTGACGGAATCCGGCGTGTATACGCCGATGCCGTGGTGCTGCGCCAGCTGCGCCACCGATTTGAACCAGATGTTCTCGCGCGGATTATCCTGATGCGTGATGACGCCAAGCACACGCGCGCCGCGCTGGATGAGCGCATCGAGACATTCATAGCCGACGTCGTGGTAGGCAAATACCAGTACGCCCGGCGCGCTGGCGCTCGACTCACTTGTCATCGAGCTGCTCGTAGATCTTGCGGATCACAAAGCGTGGACGACGGCGTACTTCCTGATAGATGCGCCCGATGTATTCGCCAATCACGCCAAGACCCATGATGGCGACGCCGACGAAGAAATACAGGATCGCGAACAAGGTAAACAGTCCTTCCGCTTCCGGGCCGACGGTCAGGCGGCGAACCACCAGAATCAGCACCAGCAATCCGCTCAGAATCGAGATGACCACGCCGACGACCGTAAAAATCTGCAGCGGCAACATCGAGAAGCCGGTCATCAGATCGAAGTTCAGGCGCACCAGATCATACAGCTTGTATTTCGACGTGCCGGCCGCACGGGCGGCGTGTTCCACTTCGACCTCGGCCGGGTTGGCCGCGTAGCTCATGGCGAGCGCCGGAATAAAGGTCGAGGCCTCGCCACTGGCGGTAATGTTGTCGACGATGATGCGCCGGTAGGCGCGCAGCATGCAGCCCTGGTCACGCATGCGGATGCCGGTGGTGCGCTCGCGGATAACGTTGAGCAGCTTGGAGGCATAACGACGAAAGAAATTGTCCTGGCGCTGCTTGCGGTAACTGCCGACCACATCGTGGCCGGCATCGATGGCCGCGAGCAGCTTCGGGATCTCTTCCGGCGGATTCTGCAGATCGGCATCGATGGTAATCACGACATCGCCGCGCGCGTGCTCGAACGCCGCCATGATCGCCATGTGCTGACCGAAGTTGCCGTTGAAGTCGATGACGCGGATCTGCTTCGGGCGCTGCCCGTGAAACTGGCGCAGCAACTGGCCCGAGCGATCGCGGCTGCCGTCATTGGTAAACAGGATTTCATACGGCCGGCCGATGGCATCGAGCACCGCGGTGAGGCGCGTGTATAACGCCTCAAGGTTGTCTTCCTCGTTGTACACCGGCACGACCACGCTGACATAAGGATTCATATCAGGCCCCTTTCTTGAACAGGTCTTCCATGGCGGCGATGGTCCGGTCCTGCTCGGCGTCGGTCATGGTCGGAAACAGTGGCAGGCTCACGATGCGATCGGAGATCGTTTCCGCATGCGGAAAGTCGCCGGGCGCGAAGCCATAGTGCTCGCGGTAATACGGATACAGGTGCGCGGCGCGGTAATGCAAACCGGTGCCGATGTTGCGCGCCTTCATGCCGGCCATGAACGCATCGCGATCCATGCCCGCGGCGTCGGGATTGAGCAACGGCGTGTACAAGTGCCAGGCATGGAGGTGCGCATACGCCGGCGCCTCGGGCCGCGACCACTGCGGCCAACCCGCGAGCAGGCGCTGGTAACGCTGCGCGAGTTCGGTGCGGCGGCGGATGAAGCCATCGAGTGCCGGCAACTGATGCAGGCCGAGCGCGGCCTGGAGGTCCATCATGTTGTACTTGTAGCCCGGCAGAATAATTTCGTAGTGCTGGTTGCCGCTCTTGCCGAAACGGTTCCACGCCTCGCGGTCCATGCCGTGGAAGCGCAGCAGCGCCAGGCGCTCGGCCAGCTTGGCATCGTGCGTGGAGACACACCCGCCTTCGCCGGTGGTCATGTTCTTGTTCGGATGAAAACTGAACACCTGCGTGTCACCGAAGGCGCCGATGCGCCGGCCCTTGTACTCGGTGCCGATCGCGTGCGCGGCGTCTTCGATTACGCGCAGCCCGTGCTGCTGCGCCAGCACGTAGAGCGGATCGAGGTCGACCGGGAGTCCGGCAAAATGCACCGGCATGATGGCGCGCGTGCGCGGCGTGATGGCGCCCGCGACCTTGGCGACATCGAGATTGTAAGTATGCGGCTCGACGTCCACGAGCACCGGCTTGGCGCCGGCGAGCACGATGACATTGAGCGTGGCGGCGAAGGTCATCGGTGTCGTGATCACTTCATCGCCCGGCTGCAGATCGAGCGCGGCCAGCGCCAGGTGCAGGCCGGCCGTGGCGTTGGCGATGGCGAGCACGTGCGGCGCGCCTAGATACGCCTTCAACGCCTCTTCGAATTTTTTTACGCGCGGGCCGGTGGTGATCCAGCCCGACTCGAGGCAGGCCACGACTTCGTCGATCGCCTCGCGGCTGATAGTGGGGCGCGAAAACGGCAAGAACTCTTCTGTCACGACTTGGGCTCCCGATTGACTAACAACACCTGGCGACCGTATTGCGCCAGCAGGTAAAGCGGTACCGGTGTTTGCCGGCGCAGTGTTTCGTATTCGCTCGCGTCGGTCACGACGTACATCGTCTTGCTGCGCAGCCGCCTGGCAAACGCGGTCTCGTCGAGCATCCACTCGCTCGTGTCTTCCACCGACATGCCGAACTCGAGCTCGCCCTTCCATTCCACCACCGAGACGCGGCGCTCGAGATAGACCGGCAGGTCCTGGTAGTAATGATGATAGGTCGCGACCTCGTCGCCCGGCTGCAGGCGCGGCTTCAATGCCAGCGCCAACGGCTTGACGGTGTGATTGCCATCGAGCGCCGGCGCGCCCATGTCGACGGCAGTCAGCAACAGCGCCGACAACGTCAGCAATGAAATAATCGTGCGCCGGGCGCCGCCGAAGCGGCTGTAAAGAAACGGCACCACGCCGGCGAGTATCAGGCAGAGCGCAATAAAATAGAAATTCTCGCCCAGTAGGTTGCGCGACTCGGCCACCGTCGGATGATTCGGCATCAGATGTGGCGCCGCCAGCAGTGCCGTTCCCAATCCGACACCCAGAATCAGCAGCACCCAGAACAGGCGCTGCTGCACAAAGCGCTGCGGCTGTTCCCAGGCGCGCGCAAAGTAACGCCCGCACAACAACGCCAGCGGCGGCAGCACCGGAAGAATATAGGGAATGAGTTTCGACTTCGAGGCCGAGAAAAATACGAACACGAGGCCGGCCCACAACACCAGGAACCAGGTCTCGCGATGTTTGCGCCGCTCGCGCCACGCATTCGGCAGCGCATCCTTCAGCGCCTGAAACACAAACGCGCTCCACGGGTACATGCCCGCCAACAGCACCACGGCGAAGTACCACACCGGTTGATAACGCGAGTGCACCGTCGTGAGGTAACGCTGAAAATGTTCGTGCACAAAATAGAACTGCAGGAATTCCGGATTGGCGCGCGCGGCCAGCACGTGCCACGGCGCGGCGATAGCGAGAAACAACAGCAGACCGGTCGGCAGATATATTTCGCGCAGCAGGCGCCATTCGCCCAGTAATAAAATCCAGGCGCCGATCACCATGCCGGGAATGACGATGCCGATGAGGCCCTTGGTCAACACTGCGAGCGCGCACAGCGCATAGAACCCGTACAACCACCAGCGGCGGTTTGTGCCAGGCGGCTCACGCACGCCGAGCAGGAACGCGAGCAGCGCCATGGTCATCAGTACGCTCACCGTCATGTCAAGCGTGATGGCACCGCCAAGAAAATCGTACAAAGGCGTGGTGGCGAGCACGCCGGCCGCGAGCCAGCCGGCGCGGCGGTTATACAAACGGCGACCGGCGACGTAGACGGCAAGACAGCCAAAGGTCGCGAACAGCGCGGTCCACAGCCGCAGCGACCATTCGTTGACGCCAAAGAGTTTGATCGAGCCGGCCTGCAGCCAGTAAAACAGCACCGGCTTTTCAAAATACTTTACGTAGTTCAGTCGCGGCGTGACGTAGTCGCCGCTCTCCGCCATCTCGCGCGGTATTTCGGCATAGCGACCCTCGTCGGGATTCCATAACGCGCGGCCACCGAGTTCGTATCCAAAGAGAACGCCGGCGAGCAGCAACAGCAGCAACAGATCACGTATCCAGGACGTTTGATCCCGACGCCGACGCTGAGAAGTGTTTGCCATGAATTACCCGGTTTGTATAAATCCGCTTAAGGCGGGCGACCACTCGGTGCACGCTGCGAAACCGGAATTCTACGTCGGCGGCTGTGAAGTTTTCGTGAGGCCGGGGCGATGCCGGGGTAAACGATCCGGCTACTGGCCGACCAGAGTCACTCTTACGCTCGTGCCGCTGCCAGCAACGCTTTCCATCGCTACGCGCCAGCCGTAACGATCGCACAGGCGTTTGACGATGGCGAGGCCAAGACCGCTGCCGCTGCGCCCGGCGGCGGCCGATCCGCGGTAGAAACGATCAAAGACACGCGGCAGCTCACCCTGAGCAATGCCCTGGCCGGAATCTTCCACGCTCAGCACGCCGTCGCCGTAGCGTACGCGCACGAAACCGCCGTCGGTGTACCCGGCGGCGTTGCGCAACAGGTTCGTGAGCACCAGCAACAACGCGCGGCGATCGACAGTCACCTGCTCGGTGACCGCGACGTCGAGCTCGAAGCGCACCCCTTTCTCCGCCAATACCGGCAGCACCGACTCGACCGCTTCCTCGATGCACTCGCGCAGGCCGACCGGCGCCGACTGCCCGACCTCTTCGCGCGCCAGCAGAAACAGCGCCTGCACCGTGTGCGCGATGCGCACCGCCGCGCGCGCGATCGATTCAATGCGGCGGCGCTCGGCGTCACCGAGTGCAGTATGCTGCAGCAACAATTCACAGCCGGTTTGAATCGACGTCAGCGGCGTGCGCAACTCGTGCGAAATATTGGCGGTGAACTCCTGTTCGCGCTCCAACAACTCCGCCAGCTTGTCGAGATAGCCGTCGAAGGCATGCGCGAGGCGCACGATTTCTTCTTCCGTGGAATCGGCCGCGAGCGGTCGCAACGGCCGGCTCGGCCCGAGACGCTGCACGCGTTCAGCGAGTTGCGTCACCGGTCGCACCACCAACCCGGCCAGGACGTAACCGAGGAGGGAGGCGATCATCGCCGTGAATCCGACACCGAGCACCAGCAGCCAGCCGAAGCGGCGCACACGCGCTTCGCGATGCGTCACGTCATAGACGATGATAAATCGCGTATCGCCTTCGCTGCGCACACCGACATGCAGGGCACGCTCGTCGAGCGTGATTTCGTGCACGCCGTCGGACAACGCACGCAGATACGACGGCAGGCCGGCGCGTTCGCGTTCGTCGCGCACGACGTGGGCGGCGAGAAACTGGGTGCGCGACAGCGCGGCGGCCGGACTGCGGTGGTATTGATCGACCAGGTGATCGAGCTCTTCGCTCACGATCTGGTCGGTGACGTCGTCTTCCTGATCGTCGACGATCGAATACAACACGACGCTGTGAATGCTGACGACCGTGATCGTCAGCAGCGCGATGCCGAAGGCGGCGCGGCGGCGCAGACTATGCACCGTCGCCCTCCGGGGCTACGACGCGATACCCCATGCCGTGAACGGTTTCGATCAGCTCGGGTTGTCCGGGCTTGGCCAACGCACGACGCAGCACGTGCATATGCGTGCGCAGCGTATCGCCGGATTCGAGCGTATCGCCCCACACGGCGCGTTCGAGTTCAGCGCGCGCGAACACGTGGCCCGGTCGCTGCATCAGCAAGGCCAGCAGCCGAATGCATTTAGGCGGCAACTTCACGGTCGCGCCCGCGCGCGTAACCCTCAAGGTATCCGGATCGAACAGCAGATCGCGCACACGCAGGGTACGTGCGGCGACATTGCCGTGATGACGCTTGGCAAGCGCCTGTAAGCGTGCCTCCACTTCGCGCAAGGCGAATGGCTTTACGAGATAATCGTCCGCGCCGTGCTCGAAACCGGCGAGCTTGTCTTCGAGCGTGTCGCGCGCCGTCAACATCAACACCGGCGTCGTGCGCCGCGCTTCCGTGCGCAGCCGGCGGCAAAGTTCAAATCCGTCGAGACCGGGCAGCGCCAGATCGAGCAGGATCGCATCGTAATCCTGGGCGAGCGCCAGCCGCAGTCCGGCGGGACCGTCGGCGGCATGGTCCACCGTGTAGCCGCGACTCTCGAAATAGTCGTAGACGTTGGTGGCAATATCGGTGTCGTCTTCAATAATTAAAATACGCACACTTTCCTCGCTGTCACGGCGCACTATAAGACACTCACACCAGCCTGCGGTATAGTCGATCCACACTGTCCGACTCGTCCGCCTCATGTCTACGCATCCTTATACCAATCATCTGATCCACGAAAGCAGCCCGTATCTGCTGCAACACGCGCATAACCCGGTCGACTGGCATCCCTGGAACGCGGAGGCACTCGAACGCGCCCGCCGCGAAGATAAGCCGATTCTGGTCTCGATCGGCTATTCCGCCTGCCACTGGTGCCACGTAATGGAGCACGAAAGCTTCGAGGACGCCGACGTGGCGCGCGTGATGAACGAGCATTTCGTCTGCATCAAGATCGATCGCGAGGAGCGGCCCGATCTCGACAAGATCTACCAGACCGCACACCAGATTCTCACCAATCGCTCGGGCGGCTGGCCGCTGAACATGTTCCTCTCGCCCGACGATCAGATGCCGTTTTTCGGCGGCACGTATTTCCCCAAGACGCGGCGCTATGGCATGCCGGCGTTTGCCGAGATCCTGCAGCAAGTGGCGGCGGTGTATCGCAACAAGCGTGACGCGGTGCAGGAGCAGAGTGCGCAACTGCGCGATGTCTTCGGACGTCTGGCGCCGGCGGGCCCGGCGCCAGGCGAACATATTTCTCCGGTGGTGCTCGATGAGGCGTTTGCCGAACTGCAGCAGCAGTTCGACCACACCTACGGCGGCTTCGGCGGCGCGCCGAAATTTCCACACCCCAGCTCGATTGAGCTGTTGCTGCGCCAGCATGCGCGCACCAAATCCCCACAAAGCGCGGCGCTGTCGATGGCGCTGCAAACGCTTACGTCGATGGCGCAGAGCGGTCTGTACGATCAACTCGGTGGCGGCTTCTATCGCTACTCGGTCGACGAGCGCTGGGAGATCCCGCACTTCGAAAAAATGCTCTACGACAACGCGCAGCTGCTGCCGCTGTACGCCGATGCGTACATCATCACCGGCGATGTGTTGTTCCAACGCGTGGCGCTCGAAACCGGTGAATGGATCATGCGCGAGATGCAATCGCCCGCGGGCGGTTACTACTCCACCCTCGATGCCGACTCGGAAGGCCATGAGGGCAAGTTCTATGTCTGGTCGACGCAGGAAATTCAGCGCCTGGTCAGCAATGAAGAGTGGCAGACGATCGAGGCACACTACAGATTGACCGGGCAACCCAACTTCGAAGGCGCCTGGCATCTCAACGTGCGCGCCGGGTTGGATGCGGTGAGCGCACGCGTCGGTCTCACAGAAGAAGCCATGCGCCGTCTCGACAGCGCACGCGCCAAACTCTTCGCCGCACGCGAACAGCGCGTGCGTCCGGGACGCGATGAAAAAATTCTCGCCTCCTGGAACGGCCTCATGATCAAGGCCATGGCGCGCGCCGGGCGACTGCTCGGGCGCACGGATTTCATCGCCTCTGCCTCCCGCGCGTTCGACTTCGTGCACACCCATATGTGGAGCAACGGTCGATTGCTCGCCACCGCCAAAGACGGGCGCGCACGTTTCGCCGCCTACCTCGATGACCACGTGTTTCTGATCGATGGTGCGCTCGAATTGCTGCAGGCGCGCTGGCGCGGCGCTGACCTCGCGTTTGCCGGTGAGCTGGCGCAGCTCGTGATCGAACATTTCGAAGACGAACGCCACGGCGGTTTTTATTTCACTGCCGACGATCACGAACGCTTGCTCTACCGCCCCAAACCGACCACGGATGACGCGCTGCCCTCGGGCAACGGCGTGGCCGCGCAGGTGCTGTTGCGACTTGGCGGCCTGCTCGGTGATCTCAATTTCCTGCACGCCGCCGAGCGCGCGCTCGAAGCGCTCTATCCGTCCGTGGCGCGCCAACCCTCGGCACACTGCGCGCTGCTCGCTGCCCTTGAAGAATTTATTTACGCGGGCCAGGTCGTCGTATTGCGCGGCAACGTCACCGAGCTGTCGACGTGGAAAGATCGCCTGGCGCGCCGCTACGCGCCGCGGCGCATCAGCATCGGCATACCGGACAACACCACCGATCTCCCAAGCGTGCTTGCGGAACGCAAAAATGTGGCGGCGGTTACGGCGTACGTCTGCGCCGGGCACAGTTGCCAGCCGCCGGTGACGAATCTCGATGCACTGGAGCTGCAGCTGGCTAACAGCGACACGGCATCCGCCCCCTAAGATCTCTAGAACTTATCTAAGGTAAATAAATCTCCCCCTCAGGGGGCGAGCAAGGGCGGTGTGGCGTTCCCGATAACGCGTTCGGTGAATAGTGCCGTGCTGCGGATACATCGACCCCATCCGTACCTTCCCCCTGAGAGGGGAACGGGTTTATGAGGTGTTCCGCCGGTAGCCTCTCTTGACCAGTAACCTAAATTCCCCGCAAAAGGCGGCTTTACGGGATCTATGCTGGAGCAGCCGGAGCTGGCACAAAACCTGCTCTTAACTAAGGGTAAGTAATCGACACGGACGTAAGCCCCATGCTCAGCACAGGATATATGAAGCCCTTCACCGCCGGACCGATGGTCACCAGCGACGCCATGCCCCAGACGGGACTGCGCCAGTTTATGCGCGAGGCGCGTGCGCTGCATGACCGCGAACGCGCACGCATGCGGGCCGAGGTGTTACGGATACCGGGGCTGATGGCACTGCTGATGAAACCGCGCAACGGTGAACGCTGGAGCGCCGAAGACCGCGCGTTGCTGCGGGCACAACTACGGGGATTGGGAGTTCTCGGGCTTTATCTCACCATGCTCGCGATCCCGGGCACCACGCTCACGCTGCCGTTGCTCGCGTGGTGGCTGGATCGGCGGCGCGTTCGCCGCGACCAGGCGGTCAACGCAAAAGTAAATACAGATACAGCACTGCCCAGGCAATAAGCGTCGCCAGCAGATTCCAGTGGCCGTTGTTGTTCTGCATTACATTCAGATCGAAGAAGCGTACCGCCGCATCCCCGACCCTGGTGAAGTCCGGTAAGAAGCGGTTTACCTTCGCGCAGTACAAACGATAGGGTTCACCCAGCAACCTATCCAGGCGCGTCTCTTCGCGTCGCACGCGGTTGTACATATAGAACCAGTACAGCAGCGTGTACACAATTCCCGCCCACACGCTCCCGGTCACCATGAGAAACCCCAAAACCAAAAAGTAGCGCCCGAGATACATCGGATTGCGCACCATGACGTACGGACCACGTGCGGTGAGCTGTTCGTTCTTCACCAGCGAGGCAAACGACCACAGCTGGATCGCCTGTCCGAAGAGCGACACGGTAAGGCCGATGCAGAATAAATCGGTGCGCGCGTGGTAAGCGATGAGCGCCACCAGCACCAGCGCGAGCACCACGCGCAGCTTTAGAAAGATCCAGCGTGCCGTAGGATTATTAAAGAGCGTGTTTATCGCGTTAAGCATGGATAATTTCCGATTGAATGCAAAAACTGGTTTTCACCGCAAAGGCGCAAAGAAAAACCATCATTTCTAAAAACTTTGCGTCCTTTGCGCCTTTGCGGTGAACATCTTTCTATCTTAAGCCGCCGGCTTCCACGTCAGATCCAGCTCGCGCGCGGCCTTAACATCGTCCAGACGACGCACCGGCAACGTATGCGGCGCGCCTTTCACGAGTTCCGCATTGGTCCGCACTTCCTTCAGAATTTCTTCCATCGCCGCGATGAAACGGTCGAGTTCTTCCTTCGCTTCGGTCTCGGTCGGCTCGATCAAATGGCACTCCGGCACCAGCAATGGAAAGTACGTCGTCGGTGCATGGAAGCCCTTGTCGAGCAGGCGCTTGGCGATATCCATGGCGCTGATGCCAGTCTCTTCTTTCAGCTTCTTGAACGTCAGCACGAACTCGTGCGTGGCACGCCGCTTCGGGAACGCCAGCTCGAATCCGCGCTTGGCGAGTTGCGCCATGATGTAGTTCGCATTCAGCGTCGAGAACTCCGCCACCCGATGCATACCCTCACGCCCGAGCAGGCGCGCGTACACGTACGCGCGCAGCAGCACACCGGCGTTGCCCATGTTGGCCGAGAGACGCCCGATCGTCTGCGGACGGTTGCGTTCGTTTTCCCAGAAGTAACGATTGTTGGCCTTACCCACCACCGGCACCGGCAGGAACGGTTCCAAACGTGAATTTGCGGCCACGGGTCCTGCGCCCGGTCCGCCGCCGCCGTGCGGCGTCGAAAAAGTTTTGTGCAGGTTCATGTGAATGACATCGAAGCCCATGTCGCCCGGCTTCACGCGCCCGAGAATCGCATTCAGGTTGGCGCCGTCGTAATAGAGCAGGCCGCCGGCGTCGTGCACGATCTTGGCAATGTCGGTGATCTTGCGTTCGAACACGCCGAGCGTCGACGGATTGGTCAGCATCAAGCCCGCCGTGTGCGGACCGACCGCGGCCTTCAGCGCTTCGATATCGACGTCGCCATTGGCATCGGTCGGAATCTCGCGCACGGTGTAACCGCACATCACCGCCGTCGCCGGGTTGGTCCCATGCGCCGCGTCGGGGCACAGAATTTCCGTGCGCGCCGTGTCGTTACGCGAATCGTGATACGCCCGAATCATCGCCACACCGGCGAACTCACCTTGCGCACCGGCGAGCGGCGTCAACGACACCGCCTTCATGCCGGTAACGTCTTTCAGCATCTCCTGCAGCTCGTACATGCACGCCAGAAACCCTTGCCCCGTCGACGCCGGCGCATGCGGATGCCGCCCGAGAAACGCCGGCAGCATGGCGAGCTTGTTACAGGCACGCGGGTTGTACTTCATGGTGCACGACCCGAGCGGATAGAACTGCGTATCGATCGAGAAGTTCTTCTGCGACAGGCGC
>Ga0209515_10002095_pt1 | contig 31484 bp, 24 predicted proteins | sample Subgroupgradi54m_FD_187454 | JGI IMG/M metagenome (GOLD analysis project Ga0209515, IMG submission 187454) | Subsurface groundwater microbial communities from S. Glens Falls, New York, USA - GMW60B uncontaminated upgradient, 5.4 m (SPAdes)... ... | reverse complement strand
TAAATGCCTCTACACTAGAGCGCAGCCGGAGGCTTCATTTCCGTGGGCACCAATTTTAACGGCCAAGCGGATGTTGATTGGAAGTGGTCCGGATCACCGATTTTCCAAGCACCTTTGACTGTTCTATAGAGGGAAATCGGGAATTCAACTTCAAAAAACGGGCGCTTTTGAGTGTTCGCCGGGGAGCCATTCTAAAGAGCAAGAATGTACTTTAAAACATTCTTGCTCTTTTTTCTTTGTTGCTGTCCTATACACCTCTGCCTATTTATTCAAAGCAGTGTAGAGCCTCGCCCTTCCATAAATCAATTACCGATTGAGAATGCCAGGTCGGCAAAGAATGGGCCATCAGAGATCCTTGCCGATCTCCCCAATAATGACATAGATCGGCAAACATCGATTGACAATCCCTGCTTAGATAGAAATCGGAGAGTAACTGGATATGGAAAATATCTCCAAGAAAGCATTTGAAGGTCGGCCCGAAAGGGGGTATATTACGCAAAGTGCGTTACGCAGTTTGCGTAATATGGAGGGGGTGGATGACATGAAGAATCCTTTTGTCTACGGTGAAGAAGTCACGGGAGAGGCTTTTTGGAACAGAGCCAAAGAAATCAAGGAGCTCGCCCAGGATATTCAAAACGGACAGAATGTAATCATCTTTTCAACACGACGTTATGGGAAGACTTCTTTGATTAAAAATGTGCTCGAGAGGGTACGAAAAGAAGACGTCCTGACGGTCTATGTAGATCTTTACCCGGCGATTACCAAAGAAAAATTTGTAGAGGTTTATGCTAAGGCAGTTTCCAAGTCGCTTGGAAAACCTACGCAAAAAATTCTGGAGGCTGTGAAACGGCTTTTCCCTAAGCTTATTCCCAAAATTGTTATCCGAGGTGAGGGAGAGGCCGAATTTGAATTTGACTATGCTTCGAGAAACGTATTTAAAACGAGCCTTCCCGACCTTTTGAATGCAGTCCATAAGAGGGCGCAAGAAGAAAAAAAAGTAGCCTGCGTTGCTTTCGATGAGTTCCAAGAGATTGCCAATTATGCAGATGATGAGATTGAAAAAGAAATGCGAACCGTTTTCCAATCTCACAGAAACGTGAGCTACATCTTCCTTGGAAGTAAAAAACATTTATTTGGAAGAATCTTTCAAGATCCAAACAGGCCCTTTTACAAAAGTGGCAAGCATTTACCTCTTGGGAGGCTTCCCATCGCTGAGGTCAAAAAGTACATCAAGGAAAGATTTGGCGAAGGAAAGATTAAGGTATCTCAAGATGTTATTTCTGTTATTGCTGAAACAGGTGCAGGGCATCCCTATTACACTCAACTCCTTAGCCATATTCTTTGGGACGAGTGCTCCGAAAAAAAACAGATTTTAGCTAAAGACGTGGAGGAAGGACTTGAAAAAATGCTCAACCGGGAAGGCGAAGTTTACGAGTCTATTTTAGATGGCCTTACGCGAAAGCAAAAAAGTCTGCTGGTTGCTTTGAGCTTGGAACCGGATGCGCAAGTCTTTTCCAGTCAGTTCCTGTCACAATTTCATCTGGGAAGCGCTTCTTCGGCCCAAAGAGCTTTTCAAGGCTTAATCGAAAAGGATCTTTTGGACCGCGAAAATGATCACTTTGTTTTTCATGATCCTTTTTTTGCCCTTTGGCTTCGAAAGAAACGATAATTGCGAGGTATCAAAGCACCTCGATGCGTGATTCAGCGGCTATTTAGAAGCGGTAATATCCCTAAGTAAGGGTAAAAGTAGGGCTAATAACCGCTTGTTTGGATATTATCTGATTCTTGCTGAGGGGCACCTTGCTTTATGATTCATGCCGATCTAGAAAGACAACTGCAAGAGGCTTTAGCCCAATGTGAAAAGTTGCGTGCAGAAAATACGCAATTAAAGACTCAGCTCGACAAGGGTGCCAGCCCATCTATCGTAGAACCAACCCCAAACGCAAGCGGGCTTAGTGAAAATTCTCCCACAGTAAACAACCAATCTTCCTCTGAATCAAAAATTGAATTATTCCGTTCTCTTTTTCTCGGCCGAGAGGATATTTATGCCTTGCGTTGGGAATCCAACAAAGGGCGTGCGGGATATGCTCCGGCTTGCGGCAATGAGTGGGACAGAATCCTTTGCAAAAAACCTCAAATAAAATGTTCGGAATGTCCTAACAGTAATTTTCTACCCTTTGATGACAAGGCCATTTTCGATCATCTGAGCGGCCAGAAAATGATAGGCGTTTATCCTCTTTTGAAGGATGAAAGTTGTTTGTTTCTGGCTATCGATTTCGACAAAGACAAATGGCAGGAACACACCCAAGCATTTATTCGTACCTGCGAAAAGTTACAAGTCCCAGCAGCTTTGGAGCGATCACAATCCGGTAATGGTGCTCATGTCTGGATATTTTTTGATCAACCTATTCCCGCAGCCTTGGCCAGAAAATTAGGATGCGCCTTACTTTCAGAAACCATGAATGCCCATTATCAGTTGAGTTTTGATTCCTATGATCGACTATTTCCGTCTCAGGACACGATGCCGAAAGGCGGTTTTGGAAATCTTATCGCTGTACCTCTTCAAGGAATTCGTCGCAAGGCAGGTAACAGTGTTTTCCTTGATGGAAATTTTCAACCCTATCTTGATCAGTGGGCATTCTTAAGTTCACTCAAACGGATGAGTTATTCATCGACCCAGCAAATCGTTCAGCATTTTTCTCAAACCACCGGAATTATTGATATCCGTAAAAGCGTTACGGATGAGGATACGGATTCCGATCCGTGGATCCTGCCGCCCTCAAAGAAAAGCCCCTTTATTCTGCATGACGCACCATCAGCCATAAAAGTTACCCTAGCAAATATGCTTTATATTGAGAATGAAGGGGTTCCATCAGCTCTTCTCAGCAAGCTCAAGAAATTGGCGGCTTTTCAAAATCCAGAATTTTATCGAGCCCAAGCGATGAGACTTTCCACATACGACAAACCGCGGATCATCGGCTGTGCTGAAGAATTTCCAAAACACCTTGCCTTGCCAAGGGGCTGCTTAACGGATGTTTTAGCTTTGCTTCGCGAATTGAATATAAGAGCAGAAATTGCGGACCAACGTTTTTCGGGAGAGCCTATTAAAGCTAAATTCATGGGGCAATTGCGCCCTCCGCAGAAAATCGCGGTTAAAGATTTAACCAAACATGATATTGGTGTTTTGGCTGCGACGACTGCTTTTGGAAAAACGGTGGTCGCTGCATGGATGATTGCTAAAAGGAAAGTTAACACCCTGATTCTGGTTCACCGGCAGCAGCTTATGGATCAATGGCGCGAGAAACTTTCTGTTTTTCTGAATATTCCCGTCAAACAGATTGGCTTAGTTGGGGCAGGGCGGGAAAAACCGACCGGTCGGATTGATATTGCCATGCTTCAAACATTGTTCCGAAAAGGTGAGGTCAAGGATTTGGTCGCCAACTATGGCCACGTTATTATTGACGAATGTCATCACATTGCGGCCTTCAGCTTTGAACAGGTGATGAAACAGGTTAAAGCTCGATATGTCCTGGGACTTACGGCAACTCCCACACGCAAAGATGGACATCATCCGATTATTATCATGCAATGTGGTCCGGTCCACCATCGCGTGAGTCCAAAAGATGCTATGGCTCAGAGTCCTTATAAGCACGTTGTGAAAATACGGTACACCGACTTTCACATGCCTTATGAGAACCCCAATCCGCATTTTAGCGAAGTGTATGGTGCCATAGCGACCGACGAAAAAAGAAATCAGATGATCATCAAGGATATTCTAGAGAGCCTTGAAGCAGGTTCAACGCCGCTCCTTTTGACAGAACGCACTCAGCATGTCGAATACCTGGCGGCGCAACTTAAAGAGCATGTAAAAAACATCATTGTTTTAAAGGGCGGACTCGGAAAGAAACAACGCCAAGCTGCAACCGATCAAATTCATGCAAGCAAGGAGGAACGCCGGATTGTGATTGCAACAGGACGGTACATTGGAGAAGGTTATGACGATCCTCGTTTGGATACTCTATTTCTTACTATGCCGATTTCTTGGCACGGTACGCTTCAGCAATATGTCGGACGCCTGCACCGGCTTCACGACAATAAACGTATTGTTCAAGTTTATGACTATGTCGATCGGAATGTCCCCGTCCTATTCAAAATGCATGAAAAGCGTCTGAAAAAGTACCCAGCTATTGGTTACTCTGTTGAATATTAATGTGGGAACTCTATCGATCAACTATTTCCCAATATCCAAAAATTCCATTGCCCGAGGAAAGGCGTTTAATCGCGCTTGCGCAAAAAGGTTCTAAGAAGAGCGCGGAAGAAATTGTTCTCCGTCATATTGGGTTTGTGATTTTCAGAATCCATAAACGGGCTTTCCCTGAATTTTTAAGACGCTTTGGCGAAGATTTACTTTCAAACTCCATCCCGGTTTTGCACCAAAAAATAAAAACCTACGATCTGAATTACTGCGATAAACACGGGAATCCCAAACCCGTCAAATTTGCGTCATATATTTGTGGAAGCGAATTGATGGATTGATTCTTGATTCCCTCAAAAAAGAACTTCGCGAAGAAGGTTTTTGGGCCACCAGATTACGCAATGAGCGTTATGCGGGTTATGTAATTGAAGAAGACCCGGAAGAAGTGTAGGGGTTTTTGCTTCTACACTTGTCGTCTGTGTTATGCCTATTCGGCCTTGGTCGGAACAAAGCCACTTTTTGAGGTCGGCCAAATTGTTACCCGATTTGGGTCGGGATCTCCGATTTTCCAGGCCCCCTTGATAACTCTATAGAGGGAGATTGGGAATTCCACTTCAAAAAATGATCGTTGCAGAGTATGCTTCGGGGAGCCATACCAAGGTCGGGAACGGCATTTTACCTGTGGGTATCAATCCCCATAGAAATCAAAATGTCCAGATACGGTTCCCGGCAAATCAGTTTCAGAGCCAGAAAGGTTGACTGGTCGCTGGAACAATCAAGCAAAGCGGAGGCCCCCAAAGCCTCCGCTTTTGCTTTATAAAATCACGAAATGGCTTGGGCATTCTTCCATGCAGGTTACTCAAATTTATATTCACTTCGACCGTGCTTACGATAAGGACATAGAAAAGCTGGGGATTCAAGCAGTTGTAAATAGAGAAATTCTTCCCACCATTTAAAGCTGTCCCTTCTCTGGTCAAAGTTAGAAATTGTAAAAATACATAAAACGCCATAAAATGACGTAATCATGCCGGACCTTATCCAACAATTAGAAAAATATCGCCTAGAAAATAAAATCACTCAAGAACGCTTAGCCGGAAAATTAGGCGTTTCCTTTACCACGGTAAATCGTTGGTTTAATGACAAAGCTAAGCCGAATAAAATCCAATGTTTTCATATAGCAAAGTTATTAAATGGGAAAATTCATGCCAACGCTTGAAGCCGCTAAGCAAATTAAGACCGACTGGAACTTTGAGGATGCAGACTATTCGGAAAGCATAAGCTCAATACACCCTTATCCCGCGAAATTTATTCCAGAAATTCCACGGGCTGTTATTAAGCAATATGGGTTAAAAAAAGGAACGGCTGTATTTGATCCGTTTTGTGGAAGCGGCACTACTCTTACAGAAGCCAATAGAAATGGAATGCCTTCCATCGGCGTTGATCTCAATCCTATTGCTTGCTTAATTTCTAGAGTCAAAACATCGGCCTTGCCTAAAAACTTTCATCAAAGATTTGAGCAAACGCTAAATTTTGCAAAACAAACTTATGGGGATATTGTTCCGCCGGCAATACCTAATCTTAATCATTGGTTTAAAAAAGATATTCAATACGCCTTAGCTTCTATTCTGAATTCGATTAAACAAAACTCAGATTTTCTCACACAGGAGTTTCTCCGGCTTGCTTTTTCAAGCATCATTGTAAAAGTTTCAAACCAAGAAAGTGATACTCGGTATGCGGCTATTGAAAAAAATATTACGGCTGAACACGTCATGTCTTATTTTGGAAATGCTTGCGAACGCCTACATCGTATTAAGTTAAAGGAAAAGTTCTTATCTGCGGGTGTAAAAGTTATTAATAAAAATATCTTTGATGTAACTCCTGGGGAAATTGAGTTTCCCATAGGATTAGTTATTACGTCGCCCCCTTACCCCAATGCGTACGAATATTGGTTGTACCATAAATATAGAATGTGGTGGCTTGGTTATAACCCCGTTGATGTTAAAAAAGAAGAAATCGGAGCACGTGCACATTTTTTCAAAAAAAATCATCATACGGGTAACACCTTTAAAGAGCAGATGATGAAAACATTCAACTTATTAAATAAGTTGGTAATTAAAAAGGGCAAGATTTGTTTTGTTGTGGGTCGCTCAATTATTCACGGGGAAATTATCGAGAACGCAGATATTCTCGAAGAGGTAGCCGCATCATTTAAAATTAAACGCCTTCAAAAGTATTCTCGTGAAATCGCGATAAGTAGAAAATCCTTTAATCTTTCTCATGCAAAGATAAAGAAAGAAACCATCTTGGTGTTTGAAAAATGAACGCGAAACAGCAGAGTAAATGTACTCGGTTATATTGGCATGGCTATAAATATTTACCCTATGAACGTCAGTTAGCAGTATCGGAAATTCAAAATTATATATCTACCTCTGAAATTCGTGAGGTTAAAGACTATGTGGAAATTGAAGGACGAATTGTATCAAGCAAACTTAAACAGTTAGCTTATTTTTCACATTTTCAAAACAATGGCCATAAAGAAGCAACGCTTCAATTTTTATCGGAGTTTAAAGGGGCTGGAGAAGAAATTTTAAGAAGACAGTCAACGCGATATTCCTCTCATGGTTTACATGAGTATAAGGGAAAATTTAATCCGCAAGTTGTTCGCGGTCTTTTAAATATATTGAAGGTGGGTGTATCCGATAAAGTGTTAGATCCGTTTTGCGGTAGCGGAACATCGCTTGTGGAATGTGCCCATAAGAGTATTTCTGCAACAGGGTTTGATATAAACCCTTTGGCCGTTTATATATCAAATGCAAAAATACAATCTCTTAGCATCGACCCGCTACATTTTTTACAGCAAGGGAAAAAAATAATCGCGCTTTTTAAAAACAAGATTGATACATTTAAAAATACCGCGACAACAACACCCCGACAAACTTATCTCTCTAAGTGGTTTCCCAAAGAAGAATATAGGTCTATAACACTACTAAAAGCACTGATCGATGATAAGGGCGGAGAGTTTGCTTCAATTTATTTAGTCCTCGCAAGTAATTTACTCAGAGACTATTCCTTGCAAGAACCTGCGGATTTAAGGATTCGAAAAAGACGCAGCCCGCGTCCTACAAAACCGCTCATTACGGCGTTAGAGGAAGCCTTAGAGGAGTTTTATAAAAAGATTCTTGCGGTGCAAGAAGTTTATGGTGCGCCCCACAGTCAATGTCAGGCACACTTAGTTGATTCTCGCTATTTATCCTCAAATCCAATGTTGAATAAATATAAAAATAATTTCTCCGTCGCTATCACTAGTCCGCCATATGCAACAGCACTTCCATATATTGATACGCAAAGATTAAGTTTGGTTTGGCTAGGGCTCTGCGAGGCCTCTTCTTTGCTTGATCTAGATGCTCAATTAACCGGAAGCCGAGAATTACGTGGGCAGCAAAAAAAAATATGGGGAAAGAAACTTGCGGCGAATGAATCTGATTTGCCAGAAAGTCTTCTTTCCTATTGTCAGAAATTAACCAAAGCCATCGGAGCTTCGGATGGCTTTCGAAGGCAGGCTGTTCCCTTTTTGCTATATAGATATTTTGCTGATATGAAGCTTATGTTTAAAGAAGTAAAAAAAGCTTTGATTAAAAATGGCCGTTACGCATTAATCGTTGGCCACAATCATACTGTCCTCGGCGGGAAGCGTTTTGATATTAATACCCCCGATTTTTTAGTGAAACTGGCTGAGGCGACAGGTTGGAATATTGAATCGAATATTCCGCTGGAAACATATAGACGCTACAGTCTCCATAGTGCCAATTCTATAGCTTCTGAAGCGTTGCTTATCTTAAAGGCAAAATAGAAATGGATTGTTTTTCATTACATCCGAATGTCTATGCAACAGGCGAATGCAAAGGGCTTGTTAGCATGCTTGAAAATGTTTGGATTCGTGGCCATCGCCCCGGTGATGGTACTTTTTATATTGTTTCCGGCTTTGCAAACTACAATGGTGGAGTGCGATTTTATCCAACATTTAAGCACCACATAGAAAATGGTGGACGTGTCGTCGCATATTTAGGTGGAAGTACAGCACAGCGGCTATCAAGTCAACAGTCGGTAGAGGCGCTATTAGAAGCAGGTGCAGAAGTAAACATTGTTAACAGAAAGCGCTTATTACATGCGAAATGCTATGGGATTGAAGATTCCAGAGGACAGCAAATAGTCGTAACATCTGGAAATTTTACCGGCCCAGGCATGTCACAAAATGCGGAAGCGGCGCTAATGCTCAGCCGTGAAAGCACCAGAAACTTAGGCTTCTCTTGGCCTGATTTAATTGGTGGAATAACTAGCCAACGATGGGATTTTTATAGACCGTTACTCGCAGAAAGAAGCGCCCCTGCTTGGAATCTTCTTTTTGACGAAGTTGGTACGGCGCGCATTGCGCTTGATACTACTCAGGAAGTAACGATGATTGTTACCCTGGGGCACCACGATACAGCGCGAATCCAAGCAAACCCAGGAGACACGGAAGGACTTGGAACGCAATATTTCTGGTTAAGCAGAGATTGTTACGACTTCTTCCCTGCTTTAACCATTCGAAACAATCGAGGCGTTAAGCAAACATTTTCAGCCATCATAAAAATGTTTTATGTAGATTTGAACGTCCTAGATGAAAATTGTCGGGTTACCTTTGAAGCAGAAAACAACTTGGACTTCCGTCTAGGAACAGGAAAACTTCGTTATACAAAAATAGCAAACGAAGAAGATTTGGCAGCAATTTCACGTGTTGCTGATGATGAATACGAATTAAAAATCATTAAAAAAACTAGCGCCGAATATAATATTTTATCTCCATACGCTACCAATTTTATTGGCCACAGAGGTAAGCGGTTTGGCTTCATTTCCAATCAAGAATTTGAAAGAAAATTAGGAATAACTTTAAGAGCCAGAACATCTCATCCGCGCGTTAGTAATGCTCCTTCTCCTAACAATGAAGAGAGCTAGGCCATTAGTGAATTTAAAGTGAGGGCAAGAAGATATGAAGAAATATGAAAAGCTCGATGCCTTTTTTGAACGAGTAAAAAACTTAGGTTTTTGGCAAAGAATATTCGGGTGGAAGCCGGTACAGCATTTAAGCTATGAGGCTTTTGAAGAATATAAGAGTTTGATAACCTTGGCCTCAAGCAATGAAGAACAAATAGCCGCTCATTCCAATAAGATCGACCTGTTAAATAATGACAACTCTTATATTAAAGCTGAGTCTATAAAACTACAAAACTCATTGGATGTTACAGCCGCAAAACTTACTTCGGTTGAGACGGCTCTTTCCGCTAAAAATGGCGCATTAGCTTCCAGAGAAGAGGCTGTAAAACAATCAGATAAAAAAATAATTGAGCATCAAAGCCAATTGAAATTTTTAGAAGAAACTCTGGCATCCGTAAAGGTTGCACTTTCTCGCGCTGAGACTACTTTGGCAACAAAGGAAGAGAATATAAAACAGTCAGAAAGAAAAGGCGTTGAGCAACATGTCGAATTGCAATCTCTAAAGGAAAATATACGATCTCTTCAAGAAAGCATAGCGGCGCTCAATAAGGAAAATGCAATCTTCAAAAAGACTGAGGCCGATAGAGCTCAACTTTACGAAGGTAAGATCTCGACTTTCAATGCGATTACGGAGCGAATTCAAAATGAGCGAGAGGCTGAGAAGCAGAAAAACCTGGAAGAAGAAATACAGCGTTTAACCGCAATGAAAGAAACATGGGCGAACCACCAAACTGGCGTCCAAGAAGTTATTAAAGGGATATGCCAAAAGCATACCATTCAATATATAGATCAAGTGCCTTTCAAAGGAAGCCCTGACAACACAATTAAGATTTGTGACGAGTTTGTTATTTTTGATGCTAAAAGCCCATCTTCAGACGATTTTGGGAACTTCCCAAGTTATATCAGGCAACAAACCGAATCCGTTAAAAAATATGTCAAACAAGAAAATGTTCGCAAAGATGTTTTTCTGGTCATTCCTTCAAATACAGTCGAGGTAATTCAGCAGTTTAGTTACAACCTTGCCGACTACAATGTCTATGTTGTTACGCTCGATGCGCTTGAGCCAATTATGCTTTGTCTAAAAAGGATTGAGGATTATGAGTTTCTCGATCAATTGACACCGGAAGAACGTGAAAATATTTGTAGAATAATTAGCAAGTTTGCCCATATTACAAAGCGAAAAATTCAGATAGATCAATTTTTTACGCGAGAATTTATAAGCATACTCTCTAAATGTGAGACGGGTCTGCCAAGTGAAATTTTAGCTAAAGTAAATGAGTACGAGAAAGCAGAAAAAATGAACCCGCCACAGGAAAAACGCGCTAAACAGATTTCTTTAAAGGATTTGGATTCTGAAAGCGAGAAGATACGAAAAAATATTGAGCTCCTTATACCACCAACGGAGCAAGCTTTTAGCATTACTGAACTGTAAAGTCCTTCGATTCGCTCCAACGACCTTAAAGCAAATTTTACCGTTAAATCACCATTTTTAACGGTAAGCTAATCTTTGAATTGAAGTAGTTTCCAGATAGGAATTTTGAGGCCTTTGGCGAGTTTTTCAAGGGTTTCAATCGTAGCGCGTTTCTGAGGTATCGGCATTTCCAAATCTCGGACGTGTTGGCGACTCACTCCGGAGCACTGAGCTAATTCAGAAACAGACAGTCCCGCCTTTAATCTGAGCGTCCGCAACCGCTTTGCAAAGCGTACTTTTATCCCTTTAGACATGCCGGGATTATCCCGCTATAATTGACAGCTATGGCTGTCAACAAACAAACCCTTTCAGGGATATCCTTTTGGACGCTACGAAGGAGAACCTTATGCGAGCTTTTAAAGACTATAAAAAAGATTTACCTCAAGCGACTGGAGTTGCTCGCCTTACAGGTAAGCCTGATTAAAGCTGTTGTAATTCCACCCATGACGAGGCGTAATCAAGTCCAGTAAAGGGCAGTAACCGATGAAAATGAATAACACAAAAGAAAACCCTTATTGGGACTCAGAGACGAAACGCTTTAAGCCGGGTAATCCGGGTAAGCCTAAGGGAGCAGTGTCGTATCGAACGCGCTTTTTAATGACCATGTTGGACTGTTGGGGAGAAAGGCAGAACCAAATCCTCCGAAAGATGATGACTAAACCAGACGCACAGTTTCTTCGCGCACTAGATCGAATCATTCGGGTTTACGGGATTAGCTCAAAGGCGCAAGAGGCGCACGCCCAAGAATTACCACCCTATATTATTCACATTGAAAGTGAAGGAGTTAAAACACAATGAGATATCTTTCGACTATTTTGGTTCTTTTTCTTGCCACTGGTTGCGCTTCCACCTCTAAGCGCATTGATTATGTTGCGCTTACCCAAAGTAATTTGACCGCGAATCAAAGCACAAAAGACGATGTCCTGAAGCTTTTAGGGAAACCTCAGAACAAAACCGTTATGAACTATCAAATGCCCGCCCTTCCCTATGCCGACACTTCAAAAATAATGCCCTACGAAATGTGGACATACAGTTGGTATAGCCTTCATATGCACAATAAAAATAATAAAACAGGGATGGCTGGTTTCTTCAGCCCTGTGGTTGCCGATCAAGATATTCAAACTTTGGTTATTAACTTTGATCGGGAAGGTAAGATGATCGGCTATACGACAAACGAAACTTCTATTTAATTAAATTTCCCGCCTCAAAAAATTGTTGTCTTTTTTTTCATAAGTGCTAGAATTCTTCTCGTCACAAGTGAAAGTGACAGAGATTTGGACAAAGACTTGTCGAGAGAATCTTCGATGAGTCTTTTTTGTTTTAAGGGTATTGGGTAGCAGACACGCCTATCGAGATTTCGTAACCAATTAGAAATCACGGTAGGCCATTTTTTTTGTGGCCGACCACACTCACAAAAAAAAGGATTTAACAATGTCTGCTATTTCGATATTCTCCGAACACCTTCAAGACCTCCGCAATAGTGGTTTAACCGATGAGACTATCCGCATGGCGGGTATTTTCTCCATTCACGGCCATGAATTAACAAGATACTTCGGGAAATCTTACCTCTCCGTTAAGTCCGCTATGGTATTCCCCTATGGGGGCGGATTTTACCGCGCGAAACTATTTCCGGCGATTCATACAAAAGACGGGAAAATAATCCGCTATCTTCAACGCAAGGGGTCTGCTCCGCGAATCTACATTCCGAAAGGAGTGGAAAAATACCTGCTCGACCCTAACGTTACCCTCGGAATCACGGAAGGAGAAAAGAAAGCCCTGGCCGCTTTTCAAAATGGGTTGCCTTGTATCGCGGTTGCCGGCGTGTGGAGTTGGCTTTCTCAGGGGCGACCTATTAGTGATTTTGATTTAATTGCTTGGAAACACAGACGCATCTTGATTATCGGTGACGCGGACGTGTGGTTGCCAAAAAATGACAATCTTCGGCGGGCTGTTTTTGCTCTAGCAAAAGAGATTGAGAGTAGAGGCGCAAAAAGCGATTTAATCATTCTCCCAGGTGAGGTGGAGTTATGAAAAAAATCGGCCTCGATGATTACCTCAAAACTCACACAGTAAGCGATTTGTTGAAGCTCAAACGTCTTAACTTGAATTCCAAGGAGTTTGAAGGGTTTGAGACTTGGCATTCCGACTGGAAGCAGAAAAAATACGAATCGGACGCCTATAGCCCTATAGGTGCGTCCGAAAGGAAATGGGTTACCGGCGAAGAACTTAAGAAAATGCCATTGCCAAAATTAGAATGGATTTGGTCTGATTATGCGGCGAAAACGCTGATAACTCTGATATCTGCCTACCCTAAAGTCGGGAAAACAACTCTTCTAAGGCTTCTTCTTTACCGCTTAGTTCAAAGCAAAGCATCCCCCGGCAGAGATTTCTTAGGTAAAAGGATTTTTCTTAAAGGGAAAATTCTAATTTTGACGGAAGAACCTCCCGTTCTCTTTAAAGAAAAAGCCGAAGAATTTGGATTATTCCATCCGGATTTAATGATTTTATTTCGGTCTAAAATTGAGAATTGGTCTGAAGCATTGGCGCAAGCCATCAAGGCTATTAAAGATGAAGATATAGCTATGCTCGTTATCGATACTCTCGCTGAATTTTGGGATGCGAGAGATGAAAATGACGCGCCGAGTGTACTCCGGGCATTAAAACTTCTGAAAAAAATTGCCCATGAAAAGGGAGTCGCCGTTCTTATTTTTCACCACACTAGGAAAGGAGGTGGCGAAGGCGGTGAAGCCCCACGAGGATCAAGTGCGATTGCAGGCGCTATCGACATAGCTATTGAAATGCGCCCGGACAGAACAAGTCCCAATAAAAGAATTCTAACGACGCGTTCTCGTGTTGGCAATGTTTCTGACCAAATCATTGAACTTGTTGAAAATGATTATGTTTCACTCGGCACGGTCGAGGACAACAAAAGAGAAGCCGTCGTTCAGCGGGTCATGCAAGCACTTCCCTCGGCTGAAGAAAACCCCATTTCAAGAGAAGCGCTCATGGGCAAGCTTGACCCGAAGCCAAGCGCTACATCCATTAAAGAGATTCTGGCGGAAAGTTGTGAGATTGAAAAGATCGGAGCAGGAAGAAGGGGCGACCCTCTCCTGTATCGAAAGAAAGCAAAAAAAATCATCGAGAGTGCCACTCTCAAAACAGTTCAAGAATTCACGAAAAAGCTTCAAGGTCTTCAACCCCTTTGGGTATCTGCTCGCAAGCGTGCTTTGCGGAAGGTTGCCCAATGAGCCGAGAGCATAGCTATCTCAATCATCTCATCGAAGCTGGTCGGTACATCCCTCAAACAACGCGCTGGATGCAGTGGCATTGGCCAGATCTTGTGAAAGACGGGGTCTCGGCGCTCCCTTTTTTGAAGCCCCCCGCTAAAGGCCGTTTCATTGTAAAGACACCAAAATGTGGAATTAACTGTAGTCATTTCCGTGAATCAGACGCATCATATTTTGCGTTTGGTGCGGAAGGGCTAATTTTTGTTCTGTAGGAAATCAGCATGGAACAAAAGCGCCCAAAACCAGAAGAAAATTCCCGGCAGAAAGAAATCGAAGACAAGATTGCTGACCTTGTAGCAGAAGCCCTTTATGAGGCAATTATAAAAAAAGGAGCAAAATCAAAATGGCAATAAAATTGTGCGGACTTTATATTCGAGTAAGCACTGAAAAACAAGCGAGTGTTGAGGAAGGTTCTCTTAAAAATCAGGACTACCTTCTCTCTCAGCACATCGAATTAAAAAGCAAGCTGAGCCAAGAACGGTGGACTATTGTTGAACGTTACGTTGATGAAGGTCGTTCTGCAAAAGACACGAACCGCCCAGCATATCAACGCATGATTGCAGACGTGGAATCCGGCCGAATTAATACGGTTCTTTGTCTGGCTCTTTCTCGAATTACCCGTTCTACCAAAGACCTTCTCGAAATGGTCGAGTTTTTTAAACGGAGTAATGTCGATTTTATTTGCCTCAAAGAAGACGTTGATACAACTACCCCGGTGGGACGTTTGCTCCTTACTTTAATGGGTGGCGTTAATCAATTTGAACGTGAGCAGACGGGAGAAAGAACGAGGGCTGCTTTTCAAGCCAGAGCTGAAAGAGGTCTCTGGAATGGTGGCCAAATATCGGGCTATGACTTAGACCCAAACAGAAAAGGATACTTGCTGGTAAGTGAAAAGGAATCTCAAATTGTGAACTTTGCTTTCGACACTTACTTAGAAACAGGTTCCGTTTGCCGTACACAAACAATTCTGAATGAACGAGGCTATCGTACAAAATCATATACGAGCCGGAGGGGAAAACCTCATGCATCCACCGCCTTTACCCACTCTAGCGTTTATAAAATTCTAACCAATCTTGCTTACATTGGAAAAAAAGAAATCAACAAATCGGTGTCAGGAAAACCGTGGAATCGTGAGCCTCAGGAGGAGTCAGGGTACCGCGTTGTGGATGCTGTTTGGTCTGGAATTGTCGATGAAGAAAAATTCAACGAAGTCCAAAAACTTTTGAGGCAAAATTGCAAAACGCACAACAATGGTTCTGCGCCGAACAAACATTTCTACCTTCTGAATGGCGGTCTGCTTTATTGTTATAAATGCGGAAGTGTTATGGGGGGTAGAAATGGACATGGTCACAGAAATCGAAAAGCGTATTACTATTATGTTTGCAGAAATCAAAAGTGCCAAACGAAATTCCCTCAGGAGGAAGTCGAAAGAATTCTAGGCGCTCTTATCTCACAAGTTGCTCAAAGTCAGACCATTCTGCCCAAAGTTACATTAAAACTTAACGAACGTCTTCAAAAAGCTCTACCCCTCTTTGAATCTCAAACCCGCGCGAAGGAAACCGAATTAAGCAGGGTCAAAGAAGAAGCCCAAAAACTATTGTCCGAAAATGATTGGCGAGGTGGCGGGAAGATTTTTGTGGATGAACAACTTCAGAGACTTGCTGAAAATCGAAAGCGTTTGGACGAAGAACTGGGAAAACTCCGGAGTGAACTTACTTCTATTAAGAACAATGAGCTCGCCACGCAAGAAGTGGAAAAGCTCTTACAAGACGCAAGCGACGCAATTCTCAACGATCTTAAGCCCTATAAACGGAAAGACCTCTTGTCGGCAGCGGTACAAAGGTTCGAAATATCCGAGGATATTTGTAAGGCTGAGATAAAACTCGGTTCTGCGACCTTGGATTCAGGGTGGTCGAACGGACAGACCGCGTTCGCGCAAGCCTCCGGGGGAGCCATTCTGGGCTCGAACTTTTTGAGCCCCGGTTAACAACCCTGGTTGTCTAACAAACAGCCAGGGTTGTTTTTTTATCTACGATTATTTCCTCCTTCAGAAGATCATAAACCTTTCTTACGGGACTACCGACAAGACTTATTGGCTTGTCCTGCTGAGCGAGCTCATGCACTTCAAAGCCGATGCGCCTCTTCGCTCCCACAGCCAAAAATCAACCTTGAAAGCGCTGTTAGAAAAGGGTTGACCTATGGAAAAACCTGTAATATTATCCAAACAGCGTAACGCTGGTAGCGTAATTTTGGAGGGAAAAGACGAAATGAAAAATCCGTTCGTTTATGGTGAAGAAGTCAGCGGTGATGCTTTTTGGAACCGGATCAAAGAGATCCAGGAGCTCACCCGCGACATTCCTAATGGTCAAAACGTCATCATCTTTTCAACGCGAAGATACGGGAAGACATCTCTCATTAAGACTGTTCTCGAAAAGGTCCACAAGGAAGGCGTCTTAACGGTCTATGTGGATCTTTACCCCGCCATCACCAAGGAAAAATTTGTCGAGATCTACGCCAAAGCCGTTTCCCGATCGCTCGGTAAACCTTCTCAGAAAATTTTGGATATCGTTAAGAAACTCTTCCCCAAACTAATTCCAAAAATTGTCATTCGTGGAGAAGGCGAAGCTGAATTTGAATTTGACTATGAGCCTCGCAGTGTCTTTAAGACAAGCCTTCCGGATCTTCTCAAGGCAGTTCATAAAAGGGCCAAAGAAGAAAAGAAAGAAGCCTGCGTGGTTTTTGATGAATTTCAAGAAATTGCGAATTATTCAGACGATGAAGTTGAGAAAGAAATGCGAACCATATTTCAATCCCACCGGAACGTGAGCTACATCTTCCTGGGAAGTAAAAAGCATCTCTTCGGCAAACTTTTCCAAGATCCGAACAGGCCATTTTACAAAAGCGGAAAACATATGCCTCTTGGGAGGCTCCCGGCTGAGGAAGTGAAAAAGCATGTCAAAGAGAGGTTTGCTCTGGGCGGGGTAACGGTGCAGAAGGAAGTTCTCTCCTTGATCGCAGAAAAAGGGGCAGGCCACCCTTATTATACTCAGCTTCTTTGTCACATCTTATGGGATGAATGCCTTGAGAAAAAAGCGATCTCGGAAAAAGATGTAGAATTTGCCTTGGATAAAATGCTCAAACGCGAAGGCGAAGTCTACGAGACCATCCTCGACGATCTCACTCAGAAACAAAAACATCTATTGATTGCCATGGGTCTGGAGCCCAAAGCCAAGATCTTTTCAGCCCAATTCTTATCCGAATATCATCTGGGCTCTCCTTCCTCAGTTCAAAAGGCGCTTCAGAATCTCATTGAAAAGGATCTTTTGGACCGAGAAAATGATCACTTCGTTTTTCAGGATCCCTTTTTTGCCCTATGGTTGCAAAAAAAGCGATGAATTTAAACACCCAGTGAGTCAACGAAATGAACATTGGATTCGGAAAAAGGGTAATATCCCAAGGAAGAGGTAAAAATAGGGGTAATAACTTTAGTTCCGCTTAAAGCAAGGGGGTGATTTATGGGAAGAAGACCAGAGAGTCGTGGCAAGTGCACCTTCTGTGGCGAATCGGCTGTTTTTTCATCGATGACAAAGCATTTACAGTCCTGTGAAAAAAGAAAAGGGACCATCATCGACAAACAAATCGCGGCGAAGCGTTCGAAGATCTATGGCCTCAAAGTTTGGGCCACTTACAATCCAGCCTATTGGCTTTTCCTTGAAGTGGCCGGTAATGCGAAACTCGAGGATCTTGACGATTTCCTTCGGAAGATTTGGCTTGAATGTTGCGGTCACTTGAGCGCGTTTACGATTCAAGATGTGCGCTATGGAACAGGAGCAGATGGGGCAGATTTGTTTGGTGACGGTGAAAGCAAAACGATGAATATCCGTATTGGAGAAATTTTTTCCGAGGGTTTAGAAGCGCATTACGAATACGATTTCGGGAGCACGACCGATCTTGATCTCAAAGTCCTTTGGGAAAGAGAGGGCCGCTTGAATAAAAAGGGTATTACAGTCCTTTCCCGGAATGAGCCCGTCGGTTTTAAGTGCGTTGCTTGCGGCCAGACTGCCGAATCGGTTTGTGCAGAATGCGGCTACGAGAAAGACGCTTCTTATTGTGGTGCATGTGCCACAAAACATGAATGCGGCGAAGAAATGCTTCTTCCCGTCGTCAATTCTCCTCGCATGGGTGTTTGTGGATATGCAGGCGTCGGAGTGTAGAGCTTTCGGCCTCTACACACTACCATCACGTTTTACAATTATCGAGATTGGCAGGAATAAAGTCTTTTTTCGACGATGGCCAGATTGTCACCCGGTTTGGGTCCGGATCTCCTATTTTCCAAGCCCCCTTGGTAGTTCTATAGAGGGAGATCAGGAATTCAACCTCGAAAAACGGACGTTTTTGGGTGTTCTTCGGGGAGCCATTTAGAAGTAAATACGAACTTTTTTGTCCCTTCGTCGTAAGTGACAGGAATTGAAGGGATAGCAAAAAGACTGGTTACAATTTTGAACCAGGAAGTTCGTATCTTGCAATTGAAGGCCCCGACTTCGGTCGGGGCCTTTCCTTTTTCGTGGTTAACACGGGAGACCTTAATTTCCTTGATGAGAAGGTGCAGTAATTCCTTCTTCTCCTGGAGGGTGCCTTCTTCTATCAATTCTGTGAATTTCAGCAGATTCCTTTCGGCAGTTTCAGCATCGATACGCTTGGATGAAATGACGCCTATATCGACCTGAATCCTTTCAAGCTCTGATTGTAGGGCTTCCCGCGCGGTGGCCAGCTCGTCCATTTTCTTTGCGATCTCTTCGGTTTTTTTCTTACTGCTTTTTCCGATTTCGACAAGCTGGCGGATATCAGCGGAGATACTCCCGATTTGCTTTTTGAGCCTCTTTTCTTCCTTTTCTAGCTTTTGGAGGTTCTCACCAGAACCCGTATTAGCTTGGGCTATGCACCGGTGAATTAACACTCGATCCTTACTTATATCCTTGAGGTATTGAATGATTGTATTCTCAAATTCACGGGCAGCCATGCTCCGCACATTGCACTTGGACCCTTCCCGGTAATGATTGACCTCCGTGCAGGTGTAGTAAAGATAAGGATTGCCGTGCTTATCCTTCTTACCGCTTGGAACCGGGGTCATGGTAGAACCGCAGTCCTGGCATTTGATCAATCCTTTTAAGAGGTGAACATGCCGGTCAACAGATGGTCTGATCCCGTCCTTGCTTCTTGCCGGTTTCCGTTTCATCATTTCATTCGCCAGGTCGAATAGATGCTTTGGAATGATCTTCTCGTATTTGTGCTTTCCGAGTCGGCCTTTGTAGCGGATAAATCCCGCATAAAAGGGATTCTTAATCATCCGGTAAATCACATCTTCCCGGAATCGCTTTCCGCCTATATCCACCTTTTTCCCATTCTTGCGGGTCATGAGACGGGATTTGGTTGTAAATCCTTTTTTGAAGAGCAGGTCAGCCGTGGCGGCAAGGGTTTCACCATTGGCGATATTTTCAAACATCAGCTTTATTCCTTGAGATTCGTGCTTATGAACTTTTAAATCCTGGGTCTCCGGCTCATGTTCATAGCCGTAAGGGGTGAGGCCGCCGCTCCACTTTCCACGCTCAAAATTTGCCTGCATCTTGTCGGAGGTTCTTTCGCTGATGATCTCGCGTTCATATTCCGCAAAACTTAGAAGCATATTGAGCATGAGCCGACCGGAAGAGCTAGTGGTGTCAAAGCTTTGTGTAGCAGAAGCGAACTCGACGTTATTTTTTTCCAGTAATTGATTGAATTCGTAAAACTTGATCAGCGACCGGCTGACGCGATCCACCTTATAGGTGACAACCACGTCCACATTGCCTTGTTGGGCCTCATCCATCAGTTCTTTGATTCCAGGCCTCTCTAGGTCTTTGCCAGAAAAGCCTGGGTCTGTGATTGTCCTTACCAGTCTCCAGTCCTCGCCGTTTTTGAGAGCCAGAAAGTGCTTACAGGTCTCGATCTGGTTCTCGATGGACGTGAACTCGCCCCGGTTCTGTTCCGACGTTGATACGCGGGCATAAATAAAGCATCGCTTCATAGGGTTTAAATTTCCTTAATTGTAATTAAGCTATTATACAGGATACGAACTAATCTGAAAGTAAAATCACTAGAAGGTTTTTAGGGGAGCTTTTTAAAGAACAAAAGGCTGTGAATGCTTTTGATAGATTTTCTTAGCAGACGTGATTAAGAAGACTGATATTGTTGCCAAATTTCTTTAAGAAAATGAATTCCGCGACGCCCATAAATATTACAGATACTATCTGCCTCAGTTTTGAGATTATTTAGCTGTTTCTTCTTCGCAAGTTCATACAATCTACTTACGAGCAACTGAATATTTTCTTGCTTATAACTCGGCGTCGTATTTTCTAAGATTTTCAGATAAATCTGTCCGATTCTTTGCATGCTTTCCTCGTCATTGAATTTGGTTAAATATTCAATAAAGAAAGGCGATCGGTGTTCCTGTCCAACGTGTGGCGCTGAGAGCAAAAGCCACTTTTGATTATTTTCATCGATTTTATCCAAAAAAATCGTCAACTCGGCAAGACGGCCTAAAAACGAACCGTAGCAATCCCCCAAACATGACTTAACGAATGTTTGTTGAGCATGAGTCCAGGCCCAAAATTCGATAATTTTATTTTTAACTTCAGCTGGGGCATCTTCTTCCGCTGCCTGTTCTTCTTTGATTATTGTCCTTCGTGAATGTCCCCAGAAAAAACCAACTACTTCAAGCCATCTATCTGGTTTTCCCGCTGAACCTGCTTCTGCAAGCATCTTGTAAAATAGGCTTGTCTTTCCATCTGAATTATCTGGTTCTAATAATTCCCAACCCGCTAAATAGCCAATAGAAATATGTTCAACATATCTTTTATCTGCTCGATCTCCAAAATCTGCGTTATCCAACACCTTTAAGTAATGTGGACGCATTAAAGAATACAAATCTTTATAGACCCCCGATGCGCCCAAATATCCTTCCATAAACATCTGCCATTCACTGTCATTGGAAGATATTTCAGTTAGACGAACAATTTTTTCATCTGTATAAGCTTGGTCCAGGTATCGCATATTTGGCAAATATCCACCAAACCAAATATATGCTTCTATACCGATAGCGAAGAAACGCTCATATCGATTCTGGCCCCAATGCTCTTCTTTTTGTTTTGTTGCGCGACTAATTCTCAACGAGAAAGTAATAAATCCCCTAATTGTGCGCCCAAGAGTCGTATTTAAGGCATAGGTTAATGCCTCTCGCTGAGTCTCTGGGGGCTTTTCTCCTTTAAGGTATGGGACTATCAGATCAAATAGCCCATGTACTTTATCAAAATATTTCGGATCAAAAGCCCAGTCGTCTTTTCCGCTTCCCGCATCAATCAGATCAACAATGTCTTCAATAATCCAAATATATTTACCTTTGCCGCTGTCTTCTCCCTGAGCTTCGAACGCTTTTTTGAGGAAAGAAGCTCTGTCTTGGCTGAGATAAGCAAGGCAAAAGTCGAATATGCGCTCCCAATTCAAATCTTTTTTTCCGTTCCATGCATCTTTTAACCCGCTCAACAAACGATGAGTATATGAATAATTAACATTGTGGAAGGATTCAATTTCGTTTGTAAATTTCTCAGGGTCGGCTTTAACGGCAGCTTGTAATGCTTCAGATAAACCTTCTTTATCAGGCTCGCCTTCAAATGTGCCTTGCCAAAAATCAGCACCTTGAAAATCATTAAAATATTTCACTAGTTCGGCAACGGGTTTTTTTAAAACTTCTTCTGTCGACAAAGGCGATTTGTGAACCACTATCCCGCCTTGAAAAGCGGATCGCTCTGGTTCATACGCCTTACCGTCTTTAGGCTGCGCCTTCTCTTTGGCTGTATTGTAAGCACTCGAAAAATCAGGATTGTCTTTAAGAGGAGACAACCATTTATATTTCCAATAGGCAGCTAAGTTCTCTTCCTTTTTAAGGTAATATTCGGGTACGTTTTCGATAAGTTCCTTTAGTTTTTTCTTGAGATCGTTGCTGAACTTTTGGTTATGATCGTGCAAAATATCATATAGTTCAACTTCATAATCTGAGTCATTCAAACATTCAGGAACAATTGCCAAATATTTTTCAAAAAAGGAAGAATACTCTGCCCAGAATTTACCAATACAAAGCAAAACAAGCCTTCTAAAAATCGGGAATCCATATCTTTCACTTAAGAACATTTCTAATATTCGAGAAGCATCTGCCGAATTTGCTTCGGCTTTTGCCATCAGAATATCACGCAAAATAATAGCTAAGACTTCTTGGGCGTTACTGGTATGAGTAGATCCACCGTTTGCTAAAGATTTAAACCATATATGGGAATAATCAGCATGCAAGCCATCAAATAGATGACAGATTTTTTCCTCAAATTTATCCGTAGTACTCCAGTCAATTTCTTTTGGTAATTGGACTTTCACTGAATTTGTAAACGTTTCCTTGTTTTCCGATTGGAAAGTAAAGCGGGCTCTTTCTATGGATGGTTCGGTTTGATGAAGCGCCCAAAAATCCTTTTCGATATCAATATCTTTTAACTGTTCGGAGGCAAATTGTTTAACAATGACGTCGAAAGAGTTGTCTTTAAAACCTATTTCGTGCGACTCCTTATTCTCAAGGATAATTCTAAAGATTTTTAAACGGTATCGATCATTTCCGTGCTCGATATCTACATAATAATTCGATTGTTTGTATTCCAAGGCGTTCTTTAATTTATTTGCAAGGGCGAGAATAATATCGACTGAACACTTTTGACCAATCACCTTGGAATATTTTTGAAAAGCATGCAAAATCCAATACGAATCCCATTTGAGTTCCGCATCCTCTCTTTCTGAAAAAATATTATCCTTCTCTCGTTGTTTCTGATTTGGACGAATCCCTGTGATGGTATCGATAATAACTTCAGCATATTGCAATGTGGAATCATTTTGAAGAAACTTGCCCAACAATTTCTCTCCCACATCACTTATCGTTAGTTCACTTCCGGCAGAACGATCGATCCAGGTAAGAAGCCATATGCGAAACGTATCGGCCGGAAGATTTGCGTTAATAATCGAGAGAGGGAGGTTATTCAAAATTTTGACGCAATACCACCAGATGTGGTAATGATTAATTTTTTTTACATTACGCGAAAACTGAACAACGTTATTAATAATGTCGATTAGTTCTTTACCATACTCAACGTGCTGTTGCGGGTTTTGAGTAACCAGCTCAGAAACACGTTCCAGATAATCGAGCACAATCCAAAAAAAAGAATTTCCATTCGCATCAAATTCAATTCTATCCGGGTTGAAGTATCCTTCATGCTTCAAAGGATAAAACCATTTAAGAGCCTTTGCTTTAGCAAAAAAATACCTAGCATGATCTGGGTCTGTTTTAATCAAATAAAGCACTTGTTGTTCTTCGGCGTTAAGATTCATTAAACGTTGCTCTCTATAACACCAGTCAGTTTATAAAAATCGTCTCCTGACGGAGGGGCGGTCAATTCTCTTTTCCAAATTTCTATTACCTCATATAGCTGGTCATATCCTTTAGAATCAATTGCGTAAGGAACAACATTCATATTAATTTGTTGAAAATAAAGTTGCTCATATGCTAATAGCGGCTCTTCATTTTGAAAAAATGGAAGGAGGATATAAAAACGATTTATTAGGCTTTTTAGATTCCTTGGGCCTTTGCTGTATTTTTCAATCATGTAGTCAATGATTTCCATCTCGTCTACGCCATAGCCGATAAAAAGCAATCTAAAATTATTTTCAAAAAAAGAATATTCAAGAAACTTTCTCATTTGTTCGTCACGATATCGAGTGACATATTCATCGATTGACATCACTAGACTGGATGGCGTGCGCACCGCCCCATGTAAATGAAATATATTCTTAGGTTTAATATTTTCAGGGGTGAACTTTTCGAGTCCTACATGAACGTTATTGCCATCGAATAAACTCGATAAGTGATCATCGATATTGGTTGTCATAAAAGCTGCATTCAATGCAAATAGATTTTCAAACAATTTTGGCATTTTGCTTCTCCGATCCGAAGAAATAGCAAGTGTGCTGTGAAGACTGCCAACATATTTCTCACCCAATATTTTCTGGGCGATTGTAATAAGCTTTCTAGGATATGCGCTATATTTCAGAAGCAAATTTTCTCGTGTCCAATAATCAATGTGGTTAAGTTCATAACAAGTTTCAACCAATGTCGCGGCCATATCTTTCCAGCGTTTGCAGCCCCACAGCGCTGACAGACCAGCTCCCACAAAAATAATTAACTTTTCTTCTTTGTGAGCATCTGAAATATGGGGAAATTTATTTATATCTGGTACAAAATCAATGGCCATTCTTAAAACTTCTCCATGCGGTTTTCGGGGAGGGGTGGTTAAAGAATCTCAGGGGTTATCAAATCTCCACGATTTTCATCACTTCGTCACTGTAATAATTAATAACCTTTTTTACTTGCAACACGACAAAAGATTTTTCCAGTTTTTTGGTTTGTATTTGTCCCAATCTTCTTGCTTCACATAAAGCATCTTACAAGTAATTTTCTTCTGTCGGGCATTTGCATCATCGCACCACTGGGCAAGTCTTTTAATCTTCAACGGATCGTCTAAATCCTCACGCCCCTTTGTCTCAACTATATATACCGTCTTCTCATCTATTTTTACGAAGAAATCCGGATAGTAGTTTGCGATTGTTCCGTCAGCGTTTTTGTAATCTATCTTAAAATGAACCTCATAGTAGTTCTTCGCAAATGAAATAACTTCATCGTCGCCCAATCTTTCAAGAAAATCGGCAAACTCAAGCTCAAACTGGCTATCTCCGACAATCCTGTTAAATACGCTTTTCTTAGGCACTAAATAAGCGCGGTCATTCACAACAAATGGCCGGCTGCTACTGACCTTAATGTAATTTTTGATTTCGGTATCACCCACATCTTTCACTGTCAATGCATTAATCCCATTTTTGAAAGTCTCAATTATTGTCTTTGTCGCTTCGATTTCCGAAAGGTTTCTCAAAATGTTTTTATCATTAAGGTCAACGGCTGTTTCGAATAACTGAGACGATATGAACTCTTTAACCTTGCCGAATAAAATGTCATAACATCCAAAAAGGCGTAACTCTCGCATTATGCTTTGAGCAAAGAAGCCGACAACGCTCTGATAATTTGGCTCGATATTGCTTTCTAGAATAGTCGTGTGGTGGACTTTCTCTTCAATGACGTGCTTGAACACAATTTCTCGCTGCTCTTTCTCGCTAAAACTCTTTATTTTCAATTTACCGCACTTAAAACCTGCCACATTCAAACTAGCCAGATCTTTGTATTCTCTCTGTATCCGTGGCGTCAAAATCGGAAGCTCAATGTCTAGCTTCTGTATATTCTTTTTTGGATTACTATGGTCAATTTCAATGACTGTTGGCGTTATCGGTTTTGTCGTGCTATCCATCTTTCGTTTTTCCAATTCAACACCTTCAGCCTTAATCGACTCAACAAAATCCATAAATGCCGGTGTTCCAACAACGCTTACATATTCTTCCACATCTTCCCGTCCGAAAAACATCCGCCTTAAACCCCGGCCAAGTGTTTGTTCCGGTAAAATGTTTGATGTCGCCACATACGCCCTCAGCCCGACTATCGTCGTCACATTCTTAACATCCCACCCTTCTTTGAGCATTAAAACTGAAACGATCACGTGGAAAGGACTTTCCAAGCTATCTATCTCATTAGCTTGTCTTCGCAGTCTGTCCAATTCTTCTTTTGCTTTGCCGGTTACCTTTTCTGACACATCACCGCTTTTATTCGTATGGATCGTTAAAACCTTACCTCTTAAGTACGAATAATTCTTTTCCAGATACGACTGCACCTCATCGCAATTTTTTGTATCGTCCGTCATAATAAACAAAATAGCTTTCTTTCCGGTTGGCTCAAGTTCTTTGGAAGTTTTTCGCCATTCTTCAATGCCAAGATTGATATAATCCTCATATTTCTCGGTGAATATTGCGCTCTGTTTATCCTGTAACTTTGCCCTACTGGCCTGATCTGGGAGCACAGGGGTCTTAACAACGCCTTGATGAATGGCCTCCACAAGCGGATAATCGGAAATTGTCTGCACAAAGATCGACCCATTATCGTGTTTCGGCGTCGCTGTGCAGTCTATCTGTAAAGAAATCTGCTTACCCTTCTGCTTCAATTTATTATTTATATCCTGAATGGACTTAAACCACGCCATCTTGGGATCATGGATATGATGTGCCTCATCATTCATGACCATAATCTCATCAATCTCCCGGACAATATCTGATACATCAACCAAAGACTCATTTGTTTTCGAAACCGGCTTTTCCCCAAGGAAATAATCTGTCAAATCCTCATCGCCAAAAGACGCTTCCTTAACATCGCCCTCATAAACACGATGAATGTTGGTAAGAAAAATATTTCCAGTAGAGGAAATTGCGGTCAATTCGTCTTGTAAATGCAAGGTTATCTGGAAATCATCTCGCCAGTTTCTACCCTCATATCCGTTATCCGGCAAAATAGGGTCCGAATAGAATATTCTCAATCCATCAAAATCCGTTTTGATTCGTTCAAGTACAATGATATTTGGTGTGATTAAAAGAAAATTGCGGGAAAGCTCCGAGTTTGGTTCGTAAGTCTTATGAAAATAAGACCAGGCAAGGAGAAGGCTCATTACCTTTGTTTTGCCGCTTCCTGTTGCCATCTTTATAACAAGCCGAAGCCAATCCTCATCAAACATGTTCGGGCTTACACGTCCCAGAGAATCAAACGGTAGGAGGTCAAATTTGCTTCTTGCTCCGGCAACATCATATAACCAGATGATTGTCTCAACCGCCTCACGCTGCGCAAAATAATACTGAAATGAAAACGCGCTACCGTCTGCCCCATAAGCAAGATGTTCTTCTTTAAACCACCAGTTAAGAAGGGCTTTTGAAGTGATGCTTGCTCCTTCGTAATGCTTATCTCGCCACTCCTTTACACGTTTCCTAAGCTCGGGCACAAAAGGTGGAAGCAGTTTTTCATAACCTTGCTCACGTAACGCTTCATCAGCCGGAAACCAGCGAATCTCCGGCTTTAAAATTGCAAATTTATTTTTAGGGAAATTTTTATGAAGTGCCATTATGAAATATTCAACTCAATTACTCTTGTCGTATCATTGCCGAAAATGTCCACTACCTTCACGGCGATTTTTCGCCTACCCTTTGAGACTTCCTTTTCCGCGGATGTTAGATCAAGCTTTCTATCTCTTTTCGTTCTAAATGATTGCCATTCATTTTCGAAGATATACCCGCCAGTCCAGACTTCCTTTTCTTCACCGGATTTTGGATCGATTACACGCACGATCTCTTTCTTGTTTTCGAGATTGAAATCAACAGACCAATAATCCACCCAATCCGTCCATTTTTTCGTCAAAACTTCCTTGGAAATCAGAGAGGTCTTTTTGTCCTTAGAGACCTTAATAACTTGTCCGTTTTCTATGACAATCTTGCTAGAGCCCTCTTTGAGGGCACTCTCAGCTTCCTCGACGCTATCCTGGTTATAAAATACGCTAAAATCGCATAGCTCGACGGCTACAGCCTTATTATTTCCACGCCCCTTAATGATCGGCTTTACTTCAATGTAGGCGACGTCATAAAATTTCACATGACCCTTCTCAACCGCACGACGGTCAAACACCTCTCTGGGAATAATTTTAAACTGCACGTCCACGCCTTTTCGGCTAATCTCAGCAAAATCAACACCCATTTCATAATCAAACCCAAGAATATCAAACTTGGTTATGTTCTTTTCTTTGGCCTCTTTCAGAGCAATCTCGATAAACTTTGCTGAAACTGGTGTGCTTATCGGCCCCACCGCTACCAGCCGATCGCGTTTTTTGCCGACAAAAGAATTGTAGGAATTGACTGGTTCAGCTTTGTATGCCGAAAGAATTAATTCTACAAACTGCTTTTCTTTAGATTCAAGAATCTGCCGCTTTTCTTTCTCCCGAATGTCTACATCTACATTCACGTAATGCTCTCGCTCGTATTTTCCAAGATTCAATATTTCGAACGCCCTAAAATCCTTGCCGCTATTTTTTATTTCTCTTTGAATCTGAATTAGACGTTTTCGAGAAGTGTGAATAGCGAATCGCCCTAAATCAGCTCCTATCCATTTCCGTCCAAATTTTTCTGCAGCCGCAAGACATGTGCCTGAGCCGCAGAAAAAATCTGCAACTAAATCGCCTTCCTTAGAAGTCAGGAGCAAGATTCTTTCAATTAAGTCCTGGGGTTTTTGCGTTCCATAACCCAACCATTCCTGCTTATCTGCAGGCTGTAGACACCTAATTCTCCAGACATTATCAATTTGACGCTCGGTACTTAAATAAGTAATGGTTTTGCCGTGTTCATCCTTGTCATTTACTATTTTCCCGCCAATAAAATGATATTTTAATTTCTTGACGGGTTTGTCTCTCGGTTCCTTCAAATGATTAAAGCTATATTCTTTGTCTCTGTTTTTTATGTAATACAAAATAGTGTCTGTTGCACGAGGCAAACAATCTTTTGAGGCGCCGTGCAATTTATTGTAGTAGTACCAATATATTTCATTTTGAAAGTTTTTCTCTCCAAAGATCTCATTCAATATGGCCCGTAAATAGGGCGACATCCGCCAATCACAATGCACGAAAATGGCCCCGTTTTCGGCCAATAAATCATGCATCAAATGCAATCTTTCATAAATCATTGCGATATATGAATCGGCCCCTTTTCCCCACGTATCGCGGTATGCGACTTCTTCAATTACCGAAGGGTTCTTGGTTACTTCCTCCTCGCCCACTTGAATCTTGGTGGAAAAATCTGCCCCCACATCAAACGGCGGATCGATGTATATAAGCTTTAGCCCACCTTGTTTTTCTATTTCTTGGCGCATGGGACCGTTCTTGAGAGAGGAAAGGATTAGTTTGTTATCGCCCCAGATAAGTTTATTTGTCCAGCCTCGAATTTGGCGGCCAGACGTGTCAAAAAGATCAATTTGCGTATCTTTAGAAATTCGTTCACTGCGTGGCTCATCAATATGCTCAATGGTTTGAAATGGCAGCACCATATTGCAGACTTCCTGCGTCTTGCCATTCCATACAAGCTCAACTTCGCGGTCATCCTGAAACAAAAGAAATCTGTATTTATCAGGAAGGGGCTTGCCTTCCTGAAGAAGTTTTATCGCATCTCTTTTTTCGTTATCAGTCAGCCTCATTTTTCGCCTCGCCTTAAAAACTTTCCGATACTATTATATTTTTCTTTTTGGTCGTTGTTTTCTTACCCACGCATCAACTTCTTTTTTATCAAAACGCCATTGCCCACCGACTTTAGAAGCGGGCATGCGGCCGCGCTGGCAAAGCTTATAGACCTTCTCCTTTGAGACCTGGAGGTAATCCGCAATTTGTTCAATGGTGAGCCATTTATCAGTCATTTTATGGCAACCTCGATAGTGTCCATTTTTTACCAGATTATACTACCGAAATTTAATCCGGCTATTATTTTCTCCTTCATTATATTAAGCGGCACTTTCACCCCCTTTTATAGGTATTCGCATCCTCATGGAGGGCTCCGGCAGGCCTCCAGCATTTTCTGACATCGTTCTGACTTTTATCTTGGGACACAAAAAAACAGGAGAGTGTCCCATGACAGAAGCAATCATCACCCAAGAAGAAAACGAAATCGTCAACCGCGTTGCCGGAAAATTCCTTCGCAAAATGCGCTGGAGTCATTCCTGGGAACTTGAAGACATCCGGCAGGACCTCTTCTGCTTTTGGATTGAAACAAAGCAAAAGGGCTGGATTCGGCCCGAATGCTGGCAAGGCGCTATGGGCCGGTGCCTGAACCTTCATCTAACGGATCTCATCAAGCATGCCTGTGCCCAAAAAAGACGAGTTGAAGCCTTGTCTTTGGAGCAAATGCTCTCCGAAGGGCATGACTTCGCTCAATCTGATTCTCAAGATTTCCAATCCGATTTTTTTGGATTGTTAAATCAATGCGAACGCACCATCTGCCAGCTTCTTGTCGAGGGCAAAAGCAAGCTGGAAATATCCGCCCTTCTTAATCGCAGCAAGGCGTTCATCAATAAGCGGCTGAGTCATGTCAGAACCCTCGCGGAGGAGTTTTCCCAAACCTGACATTCCTTTTTCTTTCCATTTCTCGAATCAATGTAGTGAAGGAGAAACAGCCATGAAAGATTTGCGATGCCCGAACTGCAACAAAAAACTTGCCGAGGTGCCGGACGATTATTTCGACACGGAGGAAGGCAAGGATGCCAACCGGAACAAAAAGAAGCTCTTTATCAAATGCACAAAATGCAAACAGATCATCGAATTTTAAGTAGCACTGACACCGCACAAACCGGCTTGGCTGGTTTTTGTTCACAACCGCTTTCCTCCCTTGCGCTTACAGTGCGCGCATTGCCTGACCACGCTCTCTCTACGAGTGTGTGAGATCGTGGTCAGGTAAACGGGAGGAAAGCGTGAACAGGGAGAAAAGAAAATGAAAATTATGACAAGAGACATTGAATTGATGGGATGGATGTTGGAACAAAAATTTATGACAAGGGAACAAGTGAGGAAGGTATTTTGGAAAGATATTTCGGGAAAAAGTACGGAAGATTACAGACGTCTTTATGAATTGATGAAAGCAGGGTTTTTAAAGAGAAGCAAATACGGATTTTATAAGCATGTGCTCTATATGGTGACGGCAAACGGACTGAGGGAATTGAAAGCCTTCGGAAGGCATCGTGGGCTGTGTGAATTGGCGGACGTGGATTATTCGCATTACAAGCATGATGTGGCGGTGACGGACATTCGGATTATTTTTAATAGCTGGGGGTATACGGACTGGCTGTCTGAAAGGGTTTTATCAAAGCTCTATCAGCTTCGGAGATTGCCAGATGGGATGATTTATCATCGGGGGAAACATGTGGCGATTGAATATGAGGCGTCTCAGAAATCGAAGGAGCGCTACCGGGATATTTTCAATTATTCACATCTTCAGGTGTTTGGGGAGGATAAGTTTTTGAGGAATGTGCTTCAGCGCGTATTGTTGCAGGATGTTGATCGAAAAATACCGGTGATAGCGATTGCCCTAACCCGTGAATCAGAACTCCCGAAAGAATTTTACAAGGTGTTTTTGGATAAAAGACCGGAAGAGTCAGAGCGTTTTTTCCATTATGAGGCTCATCAGAAGAAATCTTCTCCGCCTATATTTAATGGCGCAGAGTTTTTCCAGTTTGGCAAAAGTCAGTTTATATACGTAAGACTTGGAGCTGAATCAGCATCGCAGGATAGGAGCTTTCTTGCCACCATTGAGGCGGAAATCAAAACCCGGTTTAATCGAATAGATCGATTACTTGATGCTAAGAGGCCTGCGATTTATATATTTCTTCCCGAGAAAATGGAGGCGTGCCATCGTATTACTAAATATGTAGAAA
>Ga0209515_10002093_pt1 | contig 31491 bp, 28 predicted proteins | sample Subgroupgradi54m_FD_187454 | JGI IMG/M metagenome (GOLD analysis project Ga0209515, IMG submission 187454) | Subsurface groundwater microbial communities from S. Glens Falls, New York, USA - GMW60B uncontaminated upgradient, 5.4 m (SPAdes)... ... | reverse complement strand
CCGCCGCCGCGCTGATCCGTTTCCCGTCGCCACGAAGCCACTCTGGCAGTTTGCTCAGGGCGCCGGAAGTACGGGGTCCGTGCAGCGCATACTGAGCAGCGATTCCGCTGGAGATGTGGTGATCAGCGGCGAGTACGAAGGGACAGTGAACCTGGGCGGCGCAACCTTCGGCGGCTCCGAGGGCGGCATGTTCGTGGGCAAGCTGCGCGGACGCGACGGGGCGCACGTGTGGTCGCGAGGTATCTCGCGCCTCGACGCTCTCGACCACTTGCATACCTCGGTCGTCGACGGCTCCGGTGACGTGTACCTGAGCGGCGATTTCACCCTCCGGGTCGACTTGGGCGACGGTCGGATCGTCGATACATCGGGCGACGGCACCTTCGTGGCGAGCCTCGATGGCACGACGGGACAACCGCGCTGGGCCGAGGGCACGCGGACGGGACAGCTGATCGATGCCAGGAACGGTGTGGTGTTCCTCATCGGCGAGGAACTGGGGGGCATGGCGATGCAGACCCGCGATGCAGCTAACGGTACCTTGCGCCACGGGCGCGAAGTCAGCATCTTGGCGGGGGATTCACGCCGCGGCGTTATCGTCGGTGATGAGGTCTGGACGGTCGTCCGCTTCAACCACTTGAGTGGCGCCGACGGCCAGAGTTCGTTCGAGGGCGGCACGGGCCACCGGCTCATGCGCATTGGGCTGTGAGTCAGTCGTCCCGCATTGGGCTGTCCTGGATCTGCTCGTGGCGCTGGCCGACAAGCTCTGGAAGGCAAACGCGAGGAGCAGCTCGAGCAGCAGGCAGTCAGCCTCATCGCCCGGCTTGTGAAGAAGGAGCATTGGGAAGTGTTCGACGCAATCGATGCCATCTGTGAGGAGATCGCGGCCGATGGTCCTGATCGGCTGGAGCGCTCGCAAGTATGAATGGAGCAGCGCAGGCTGAGGTCCTGCGCGGCTAAGAGGGCGGCGTGCGCAGCGTGCGCCGCTTTGCTCAAAGTCCGGCCCCGGCCGAGGCGCGAGATCTTCCTGCACACCGAGCCGCTCGTCGGTGAGCAGGCGCTGGTCGATTGGGCCTACGTCGGCAAGCTGCCCGTACCCGGCGGTGAGCGTGCGCTGTGGCTCTTCGTCATGGTGCTGTCGTACTCGCGCGCGCTCTGGGCCGAGTTCGTGATGGACCTGAGATGTGTAACTCAGAAGTTGGCGAAGACCAGATAGTCGGAGCCCTGCCCGCAGACTCCCGCGTCCTTGTACGAATACGCTCCGCCGAGCATCTCGTAGCAGGTCGGCCAGCCCAGATAGTTGCGCCACAAGTAGTAGCTGCCGGTGTTCCGGCCCGTCCAGTAGCTCCTTACGACCGAGTTCCAGCTGTACGAGCACGCCCCCGTGACGCAGTAGTTACCGAGATAGACATTGGCCTCCCCAACCGCAACGGTGTAGTCGTGGTCGAAGCAGATCTCGTTGCAGCCGTGCGCGGCGCACTGCGCCAGGCTGTTGTCGAAGAGGTACACGCTGTCGGGCGAGCACGTGACCCGGTGCGCGGCGTAGTCGCGCGCCTGTGCGTCGCCTGCCTGCACCGAGATCACCTCGCGCATCTGGCTCGTAAACTCGTCGACCGTCATTGAATGGACCTTCACGTCGTCCTTTCCCTGGGCGCCGATGTGCACCTCGGTCACGGTGAAGCTGCCGACCGGGTCGCCGCTGGCCGACGCGGGATCATCGCCGGGCGACGCGCTGCAGGCGACGACCAAGCACGCTGCGCCGAGGGTGGAAACCAGTCCGAGAGCTCCACTGTTCATCATGTGCGTTCCTCCTGTAGGTTGCGCACAGATTGAGCAAGCGGTGTGCCGGACCATCCAGCCAAGGAATCCAGCAGGTTATGTAGATGCCGGCTGCATTTCTGTAGTCGCGCATGATTATCTGGCTCAGGTCACTTGATCGTTCGATCAACCCCTCGGAAAGTGCCGACCGCATGCCATTCGCTGCTCAGGACCCTCGACCCGGCGGTAGCCCGGCCTCGAAGCGATCGACACGGCGCTTGAGCATGATGCGCGAGATGCCGAGCAGTCGGGCCGCCTCGGTCATGTTGCCGCGCGCCGGCGCTCAATACCGTAGTGCTAGTCCTGGCGTCGCATTGGTGCCGTATGGGGCGACTGAAGCCAACTCGCTCGGAGGTGGAAGCGGTCATGAAGCGCCGGCAGCACATTCCGGTTCACGATCCCGGGCACGTTACCGTCACAGTCGCGAATGACCTCGGCTCACGCGACGTCGAGTCGCAGACTGGGGCCGGGCGCTACCACACGGGCGTCCGGTCGTGGATGTCGCTTACGAACCGCTCGCTTGTCCGTGAGTACGACAAGCATGCGTGCAACGCGCGATCTTCGCGCTGAGACGGCCCATCCTCTAGCTGGAGCTCTCGAAGTAGCGCAGGATGAGGTCCGCGGCATGGTCGAGCGAGCTCCAGGTTGCCGTGCGACGCACGTCGCCGTCGATGAACACAACCTGCCCCGCCGAGACGTCGCAGCGGCGGCCTCCGTGCTCAACCTCCAGCCTGTACCATGCGCCGCGCTGGACCAGCGCGGGGCGGAGCGGAGCGCCTTGCTTGGCAAGCGCATCGACGAGCTGCGGCAAGAGGTGGTGCGGCTCGGAGCCGAAGAACGGCTGCACTGGGTACGTATTGAGCGTGCGCTCGATCCGATCGACCGCGCGTGGAAGCGCGTAGGGGACGCCGTCGACGACAAACACGCCTTCGGGGCTCGGCGATACCACCGGTAGGTGGTCATTGACCCAGGGGAAGTGCGAGCTCGCCGAGAAGCACAGCCGGTTCAAGCTCGAGAAGGAATAGAACGTCTTTACCACCGCGCGGGTCGCGAGCGTCTCGATGAGCGGACGCAAGGGCACGAGCACGTCGTGGGGATTGGCGATGCGGTCCATGAGGTGCAGCCAGTGCCAGCGGGCCGGATCCTGCTCGAGCACCTCGGCGTGATGCTCGAGCTCGACGCCCTCGACTTCGGCGGCGAGCTCCCGCACGTCCATGCGCGCGCTCAGCCACGCGGCGACTGCTCCGGGCATGTCGACAAGAGCCGCGGCGCGGGCCACCTGCGCCTGGCCGATGAAGAAGCTGCAGGAGTCGTCGAGGATCATGCATGAGCGATCGCCGCCGTAGACCCAGAGCTCGCACGCGGGATCGACGACATCCCAACGCAGGCTCGGGTCGAGCCGTGCGGCGATAGCGCGCATCGCGCGCGGGCGCCGGTCGATGAAGGGGACCTCGCGAACGAGCTGATCAAGCGACGCCGCCGCCAGCCACGCGCGCGCGCACGCAACCACCTCGGCTTCGCTGCGCGTTCGCCCGTAGGCGATGCGGGTGCCATCGGCGTGAAGGATGACGTCGTACTCGGGGCCTTCGTATGGCTGGGGCGCGCCGCGCAGTTGGCTCCGCTGGTTCGCTGGGTTCACGCCCAGTATCAACGCGCCTACCTCGCACTCGTACCAGAAGCAGTGCACGGTCAGGCCGCGCGTTGCGACCGGGGCCACCTCGACGCTCCAGTGGACGCCGCTGCCGTCGACGAGGGCGGCCAGGCCTAGCGTGGCGAGCTGCGCGACCAGGGCGTGGGCAATGGCCTCGTTCTCGCGCATGAGCGGGGAGGCTAGCACGCACGCGCCTGGACCTCCGCTAACCGGAAACCGCAGGTCGTGAGCGCCACCCGCTGCTCATGTTTCGAGCTCCCCACCAGTCGCTCCGTAGTCAGAATCCTGACCTGTAGCTGGGCGTTGAAGCTCGAGCTCAACGCCTGCGGGTGCTTTTTCGCCGCATGCCTCGGGGCAACTGAGGCATCACAATATGACACAGGGTAACGGGTAGGAACCCCGTGACATAGCGCGACCGCCACGGTGCGGCGGAACATCCGCGCACGATGGCCCGGTGTCGCTGTCGACGCGGACGAGCGGCGCGTTCGCCGCCGTGGAGCGTTTCGAACACCTCGGTCAGGACGCGCGCTCCTCAAGCTGCGGCTCACCGAAACTCTCGACACGCCGGCGGTGGCGAAGAAGTACGACTGGGTGCTCCGCGAGCTGGCGAAGCACTCCTTCGAGGACGACAATCGCTACACCCGGGGTGACGAGCGCATCGTCTTCAGCGTCGAGACCGACCCGGCGACGCTTCGGCCGCAGCACGCCCGCGTCGAGAGCGAGTCGCACATCGAGTTCACCGCGACCGGCACGCTCGTGGGTCACACCGTCCGTGACACCACCTTCGACTGGGCGCACGCCGAGGGCTGCAAACGCTGAGCAGATGCTTTCTCGGCGGGCCTCGTCGCAGCGCCCGCAGCATCTCGTGGCACCTGGGGAAAATCGAAGACGGGTATGCGATTAAGCATTACGCTCGTCCGCCGTGGAGGTCTCCACTGAATTCGAGAACTTGATGCGCCGCGCAAGCCAGCGCGTCCAGCATCTGTACGGGATCGTGGTGGCCATCATGGCCATGATTTCCACCGCGGCCGTGCGACACCTGCCGCGAACTGCCCGAGAAGCCGCGAACCTTGTCATCTGGTTCATGGGTTGTGCTCTTGTGCTCCTCCTCGGGATGGTCTGGTACCACCTGCGCAAGCGCGCGACCGAGCGACTCACCGCCGTGGCGTCGGGGAAGAGCGGTGGACGGGTGAAGGTCGTGGAGGTCACGCGGGTTCTCTTCTACGTGGTTCCCGTAGGCTGGGAAGCCGACGTGGAGCTCGATTCTGGCGAGCACCTATCGTTTGGTTTCTGGAACGAGGATGATGCTCGCCGGCTCGTTAGCGTTCTGGCCGAATGAACCAAACCAAACGGAATCTGGCGACAAGTTGAAGCCCGCGTGGCGCGGCTCCAGGCCCTCACTCTCGGCGACGCGTTCTACCGCACCGCCCGTGGTCCGTGAGTTATGGGCGAAGCCGTGCTACGAGGTCAGGCATGAACTTCGTCGTCGACATTCGGCAATTGCTCGACGAACACGGCAATCCAGTAAATTAGGTGGTCAGCGCCGGTCGGGCGTGCTGGCCCACGGCTGCAGGTAGGCGACGCCGTCGGCGAAGAAGGGTGCGTAGAACGCGTCCTTGCGCAGCGCCTCCAGCCACGCGGTCTCGCCGGTGACGAAGTCGACCTCGGCGATCGACGTGTCCTGCCACTTCTTGCCTTTCGCGCTAGCCTGGATGACCAGGCGATACGTACCCGTTGGGATGAGCAGCGGGTAGACGTTCCACACCGCCTTCTGGTCCTGCACCGGCAAGGTCCAGCGCCGCGCGCCATCGACGGAGACCAGCTCCAGCCGCGTCGGGCGCGCGTTCCAAGCGTAGAGGTTCTTGTACAATGCCGCACGCTTCTTGCCCGCGGTATCGGTGCCCGCGAACTCGTGCAGCGCGCCCAGGAAGCCACCCATAACGCGCAGGCCGGTGGCCGGGCGGGTCAGCTCGAATTCCAGGTACTCGCCGACATCCGTCTTCGTGGCCTCTGACCACGCGGTCTCGAGGATTCCGTCGAACGCCGCCTCGGCGGTGCTGGGCGCACCGAGGATCACGCCGCGCTCGGCGTAGACGTCGGCCTGCGCCGGGCGCTGCGAGGAGGCGCCGATGCCGCGCACATCCGGCGGCAGGTGCTTCGCGTTGGCCCAGGGTGTGGGCGGCCCGTCCCACTCTTGAGACCAGTACTCCGCCCACTGATTCAGCGACTCGTCGCCTCGCCGCCAGTCGCAGACAATGTCGTCCGCGGCGACCGGCTCGAACGCGCTGCGCTCAAGGATACGGTAGCCGCCCCAGACGCCGAGCGTGCGCCACGCCTCCTCGTTGGCGCAAACGCCGTCGCGTGGCACCGCGAGCACGAGCTTCCCGAGCGGGCCCTTCCAGGTCGCGCCGGTGCTCAGCACATAGCGCCACGTGAAGTGGGCATAGTGGGTCGGCGCCAGGGAGTCCGAGCCACCCGACAGCGTCGGCGCCTTGTAACGCACACGCACCGTCGACGTCGAGTGCGGGCCGAACACCAGGCGGTGACGGAAGTGGTAGGTGATCTGCGCCTTCTCGGGAGGAATGATCTCGACCACCAGGCTCGTCAGCGCCACCGGCTGGCCATCCTGCTCGATGCTGAAAGCGAAGGGCGTCTTCTTCGGCATCTTCGTCTCGACGCGCCGGCGGGCCAGCTCACCAGGACGAAAGTAGGGCGCAGGATCGCCGAACTCGATCGTCTTGCCGGCGTGGGCTTTCAGGCCCGCCAGCGCCAGCAAGCCGGCGTCCACGCCGCGCCGGTAGTAGTCGAGCGAGAGCAGCCAGACCTTGCGCGTGCAGCCCTCCTCGTAGGCCACGACGCCGTCCTTCTCGCACGCCTCCTCGGTCTGGAGATCGAGGACCACCGGAAACCCCGCCTCGACGGTGACCGCGTGATCACTGGTGTTGCGGAACTGGAAGAGGGCTGTGACCTGCCCGCTCGTGTAGTCGTCGAGGACCAGCAACTCCTGGTCGAGTGCCACGTCCGGGTTGTCGCCGACGGCGTAGAGCGGCCCTTCGGCTAGGCTGTACCGGTTTTCCCACGCGCCGGTATCGGCGCCCGAGGGTGCCACAGGAAGCAGCAGGACCGGAAGCCCGAGGAGCGGAAGCAGCAGGAGAGTGCGCACTGGAGCGGATGCTACGCCCGGGCGGCGCGGTTGGCGACGCCGGAGCACGCGCAGGCTTCCGCGGGAGGTGCTCCAACCCCGACACCGCGAGCCTGTACCTCGTCGACGGGCAGATCGTCCAGCTGGCGGACGCGCACATGCGCTGGGGAGAGCAGCTACGTCGCCGGCCGGCTCCATGCCCCCGTCACGCCCCGGCGCATGGCGCCATGCGCGGCCCCCGAAGGGCGCCCCTGCCTCGTCTGGGTCATCGACCAGGCGCCACTCCCCGACGCCACGCCCGAGACGAAGGTCACGGGCAACGTCTACGCGACGACCATCGTGCAGGGTCAGGTGCTCGTCCTCTCCTCACCGGTCCTGGGCCAGACGACCGACGTCCAGGTCGCGAGTCACCTGCTGGAGATCCTGGCCAGCTTCGACGCCAGGCCCTCGCCCGTGCGGCCCGACGCCGAGGCGCAACGGCTTCGCAGCGCCGCGCCCTGAGCGGAGAGCGGACGCCGAGCCGCGTCGCGACGCTCACCGAGGCAGCCGGGCGGGATCGAGAGTCACGACGACGACTCCGGCGGCCGTTCCGACGGCGAATCGAGCACGCATCGGGTCCAGCGCGAGAATGGGCCATGGCCGGTCGTCCACGATGCTGGAAGTCGAGGTGCCGCTGTCGATCTCACCCCATTCGTGAAGCACCTTGCGCGACTCCAAGGAGACGAGCCGCGGGTGCTGGAAGAACGTCATCGCGTGACGCTCGCCGACTGCCATCATCGTGCCGGGCGGGTAGCCGAGCGCGAAGGCGTCGACATACCGCCGCTCGGCGACATCGTAGACCGCGAGGCCCATTGGCCGCAGCCGCGGCCCGGTGTGCTCGCGATCCGCCTCGGCGGCATCCTCCGGATCTTCCGCCTCCGCCGACGAGCCCAGGAGGACGCGATCGTCGTCGAGCCACGTGGCGGAGCTCGCCTCGGCCAGACAGGCGTGGCGAGCGAGCTCCGGGCCGTCCAGCGCATCGAGGAGCAGCGGGTTCTGCAGGGCCGCCACGACGTCGAACCAGACGACGGCGTCCAGGGGATGCCAGATCCAGCCCGCGCTGAGCAACCGTCGCGAGCCCGGCGAGACGGCCAACTGAGAGTGGAAAAAGTCCGCTGACTGGCGTGCGGTGCTCCGGGTCAGCCGCTCTCCCGTCTCCGCATCGTCGATCTCGATCCGCGCGTACGACTCGGGACAGTGTGCCAGGAGCGTGCGCCCACCGGCGCCCGTGAAGAGGCACACCGGAAAGAGGAAGGCGTCCGCATGGTACGGCGACCGGTGGATCTCGCGGACGATCTCCCCATCGCGGAGGACGATGCCGGCCGTCCCGGTTCTCTCGTGGACCACAGCCCAGCGCCTCGTCGGGTCGGAGACGGCGGCGTTCAGACGGCCGTAGCCCCAGCTTCTCCGCGCCGAGAGGAAGCCTCCATCGGAGGTCCAGGTGTCTCCGCCACTGACCCAGTCGACGAGATCGTTATCGCGCCAGCAAAGCGATCGGGGCGGATGATCCGCTGGGAGAACGATCTGGTTGAACCCGTCCATCGACGATCACCTCGCGCCTCCGGGGCTCCGCGTCACCGGAGAGCCGGAGGTCGGCAGGGTCGCACGAAGGCCGCGGCGCAGCAATCCGCCGGGCCGCCCGGAGGGGAGGCCACGCGCGGCTGACGCCAGAGGCGGGTGACGTGCACTCATGGCAGGGTCTTTTCCGTACAGCGATGTTTCGAAGTCAACGACAGGGCGTCCTATTCGCGCTAAACAGGGCGCGCCGGCCCTCAGCCTGGACGTGCATCCACGGCCGTCGTGCCACAACATGATGCTTCGCCATCCTTGGGTCTTCCTCATACGATAGCTGCGATGGATGCGCCTGATACGGACGCTGTGGAGCTGATGGGTTTGGGCGAGGACTGCCGTGCGCTCGAGCCTGCTGACTTTCATACTTGCCGCAATGTCCACTGCCGTGCGGCGTGGCGCCGATCGCTCTCCGCCGAGGAGACCCATCAGGTCCTCCGGCTCTGGCGCAACGTTCCGACTGCCAGCGACCAAGCGCGCTGCCACATCCCTGCTTTCGGGCTGCGGCTCTTCCGTGAAGGCGTGGAGATCCAGCGCGTCGCGCCCTGCTTCGATTGCGGCAACGCATCGATCTGGACACCAACGGGCGAGGACTGGCAGATCATCGACGGCGAGTCGGAGGCCGCACGGCAGATGCTGGCGATGCTCTTCGCTCTCGCGCCAGCTCCGTGGCGAGCCTGGACACAAGGCCTTGGCGATCGCGAGCTCCTTTCCCCGTGGGTTGTCGTCCGGGAGGAGGAGCAAGCGCTCTCAATGGAACTGAATCGCGAGGCCGATGCCGGCCATCCCCTCCATGATGTGCGCGCGCGGGCGCTGGCGCGGCGAGGAGACAAGGATGATGTGCTATTCCAGCTGGAGGACGGCCGCCTCGCCGTCGTGCATCTCACCTGGAGTCGACGGCCGGAGCCTGCGCCCAGCTGGCCGGCGACGACGATCTTCGCTACGGTGGACGAGTGGGTGGGGCTTTGCAGCATGAGGCCTGATCACGACGAGGCCGGATGAAAGGAATCCGTGAGCACCACTGAGGACGAATCGGTCACCGTCGAGTGCAGCAAGCATGGCACGCGAATGTCCGCTATCGTTTGCCAACATCATCTCGACATTCGAGATCCAGCAGTTGGCTTCGTAGAGAACGGTTCAGATCCGAACGATCTGCAGGCTTGGTGCGGCCAGTGCGAGCAGTTATTCGTTGAGGAAGGCGAAATGACGCCTCGATTCAGGAGTTTTAATGGCATGACAGTTGTTTGTGTCGTCTGCTATGAGGAGCTGCAACGCAAACACGTGCATCACTAACCAGTGTCACGGGCCCGTTACCCGTGACACTGTCCAATCGCTCGCATCGATGGCGCGGAGCATCCTTCGCCTGGGCAGCGCTCCTGCACGATGGTCGTCAACGCGCCTTCACGCCACCGCCGCGGCGAAGGCCGCAAACAGGTCGCCGGGAAGCGAATGCTCCAGCCGCCACGTGATGGCCATCGGCTGCTCGGACTCGTGCGAGACGTAAGTCGCCGGTCCCAGGAGCCAGAACGCTCGGTCATCGCTACGGAGCCGCGCGAAGAGGAGCACCGACGTGCCGAGCTTCTTTGCGTGGAGCTGATAGCGCTGCCCGGTCTGGCTGTCAGCGCGCGTGGCGCCCTGGCTTTCCCAGTGGATGAGGTCGCGGCTGATGGCGTAGTCGCGATAGCGCGTCGTCGGGGAGAACTGCCCGGTGGTCTTGTCCAGCGTGAAGGCGAGGAGGTCCGCCTTCGCTGCCTCCGCCCAGTACACGCCTGTTTGCCACGGGGCTACCTTGGCCCGCTCGGCGATCCCAAAGGCCGCGAGGATCTCGATGCGGCTGTAGCGCGCGTGCACTTGCAGAGGCACGTGGGGGTACGTCCGCAGCGGGGTGTGCACGTGATCCACCTGGTCGGCCAGCACCTCGAAAAGCTCAAGGAGTTCCGCGCGAACCTGTGGATGCTCCCAGACGAGCTCGATGAGCTGGGGGATCGTCGTCGTCTTGTCGATCGCCTTCTCGGCAATCGACGCGAAGAGCATGCGAAGCAAGCGCCGCTCGCGTTCGCTCAGTGCCGACAGTGCCGGCGGTGTGTCGCTCGTGAGCAACCGTCGATAGGTGTCCAGGCGCTCGACGTCGTTGACGTGGAGCACGCGCCCACAGGCCCGCCGGAGAATCTCTTCGTGGGGGCCCGCGGGCGCGACCGGCAAGCCCGCCTCGGCGCGCAAATCCGACCAGCTCTTGTTGCCTGCGTAGACATCGTCAAGCTCGAGCCCGGTTGCCTCCAGGTAGCCGCCGAGGGTCACGGCACCCGTGGCGGCAGCCGCAAGTTGACGCAGCTCCTCGACCTTCGCCGTCCAGCGCGACGGCACAGCGTCCCGAATATTGGCGAGCACCGCCGCCTGGGCCACCGCGTCGAGCTCCATGTGGCAGCCCGCGGGCAGGAACGGAAACCCGCCCTCGATCTGGTCAACGAGCGCCTTCCTGCTACCGCCAAGAAGTGCGCGGAAGCGACGGTCGAACCGAAACTCCTTGCGGTGGTGCCCCACGAAGTCGAGCACCGTGCAGACGGTCTTTCCGACACTTTTTCGGAGTCCCCGCCCGAGCTGCTGCAGAAACAGCGTCGGGCTGTCGGTGGGACGAAGGAGGAGTAAGGTGTCGACCACGGGCACGTCGACGCCCTCATTGAACAGGTCCACCGAGAAGACCGCCTGCACGCTCCCCGCGGCCAGGTCCGCGAGCGCGGCGCGCCGGTCGTCCTCGGGACTGTCCGCCCAGATCGCGACCGCCGCGATCCTGGCCTCCTGGAAGACCCGCGCCATGAAGCGCGCGTGCGAGACGCTCACGCAGAAGCCGAGCGCCCGCATGCACCGGGTGTCGTCAACGTGCTTCGCGACCTGCTTTACGACCAGGCGCGCCCAGGCGTCGTCGCTCGTGTAGAGGTTGGTGAGCTTCTCCACGTCGTAGCCACGACCGCGACGCCAGGGAATGTCGGTGAGGTCGAGGCCGTCGGAGACGCCGTAGTAGGCGAACGGGGCCAGCCGGTGTTGGTCGATCGCGTCCCACAGGCGGAGCTCGGCGGCGATGCGGTCCTCAAACCAGTCCAGGATTGGAAGACCGTCGGCGCGTTCCGGGGTCGCGGTCAGCCCGAGCAGCTCCACGGGCCGAACATGGTGGAGGAGGTCCTGGTACGTGTCCATGGCCGCGTGGTGGAACTCGTCGACGATGACCACGTCGAAGTGCTGGCGATCGAGGTTCGCGTATCCCGTCGCGCTCAGGCTCTGGATCGACGCGAAGACGTGGTCGTACGCGCTGGGCCGCTTCCCGCCCACCCACAGCTCGCCGAAGGCGGGATCCCGGAGGGCAAAGCGGAAGGTCGCCAAGCTTTGCTCTAGGATCTCCTGCCGGTGGGCGACGAAGAGGAGGCGCGCCCGCGGGAGCGTCGTGCTCAGCCGGGCGTAGTCGACCGCGGCCATGACCGTCTTGCCTGTGCCGGTGGCCGAGACGAGCAGGTTGCGGTGGTGACCACGGTCGCGCGACAGCGCGATCTGCTCGAGGAGGCGCTGCTGAAACGGTTCGAGCCGGAGCTCGGTCGGCGGCAGGGTGAAGGCGACCGTGGCCGGGCGCGCCGTCTCGCGCTCGAAGGTCGCGCGGTCGTAGGGGACGAAGTCCCCGGACTCCCAATACGAGCTGAAGACGGCGCCGACCCGATCGACCACGTCCGGATTGCGCGGCCCCGATACCCGGACGTTCCACTCCATGCCCGCGATCTGCGCCGAGTGGGTCAAGTTGGACGAGCCGATGTACGCGGTGGAGAAGCCCGAGCTCCGGTGGAAGAGCCACGCCTTGGCGTGCAGGCGCGTGGTGCTGACGTCGTACGAGACGCGTATAGCGGCGCCGGCGTCGATGAGGTCGTCCAGCGCCGCCGCTTCGGTCGAGCCCGTGTACGTCGTGGTGAGCACCCGAAACGGACGACCCGCCTCGCTGTGGCGCCGCAGCGCCGCGAGCAGGGGCCCGATCCCGGTCCTCCGGATGAACGCCATGACCAGGTCGATCCGGTCGGCGGAGCCAATCTCGGTCAGGATCTGGCTGCCCACGCGCGGCTCGCCCGGCGCATTCGTCAAGAGTGCCGTGTCCAGGAGCGGCAGGAGCGGCCCGGCGATCCGCTCGACCGAGCCGTCAGGGAGCCGCCCGACGATCGCGCGGAGGATGGCGCCCGGCTCGACCGGCACCTCGCCCGACGGATCGCCGGGCGCCACCGCGGCGTCGATGGCCGCGACGAGCTTGCGGGCCAGCTCGACGCCGCGCGCGACGCGGACGTCGTCGGGGAGGTCGTGCACGGCGCGGCGTAACGCTTGGCCGACGTGCAGGGCGAGCCGGTCGGCGGCCTCCGCCGGGCGCAGGGCGTCTTGGTGCCCACTCAGGGGCTCCCCGAGGGCCCGCAGGGACGCGTCCAGCGCCTCGGTCACCAGGCTTTCGTAGAGTCCACGAGGGCGGGGCGGCATGGGGGCCACGCATTGTACGGCCTGCCGAGCGTCGTCGTCCCATCCCATGACCCGCGCCCCAACGGCGTGCCACGGGCGCGGCCGCGACCGGTCCGGAGGACCTGGACAATCCGCCCTACCGTTTCGCGCGATGCCGATCGTTGCGCTGTCGCGGAACGGCCACCGAAGAGTCCGTGGGTCCCGGCGACCCGGTCGAGGATCGCGGTGCGGGCGTTAATGGTGACCGCAAGTTGGCGGTGATCGTCTGCGCTCGAGCTCATGCATGTTGAACCGACTCTGGAGCGGAGAATACGCTTGGCACATGACGCAGAAGATTGGCGATGGGACGTATAGCGTTGATCCATTCTCGCTCTATAGCCTCCGCGTTGTCACCCATTCACTCCGCGGAAATCCCATGCAAGCAGCTACCGGCTTCGTGGTGGCGCATGATGGGGCGCACTATCTCGTTACTAATTGGCATGTTCCCTCTGGTCGCGATTCAGAGAGTTATGCGCTCATCGATCCCTCGGGGCGGAAGCCTCACAGCATCACCATCTATCATCACTCTGCCATCACAAAGCATGGCATTGGTGCCTGGACACTAAGGGAAGAGAGTCTTTATGGCCTTGACGGCTCTCAGCGCTGGATAGAGCACTCGAAGAGGTGCATCAAAGACATGGACAACTGGGACGAATACAATGTCGACGTCGTGGCCTTGCGCCTCCTGGAACATGACGACAAGGTACGACTCTACTCGCTTGACGTGGCGAGGCAGCCCAGCCTTGCTTCTCTCGCTCCGGGCCTTCCTATTTCTATCGTAGGGTACCCTTTCGGACAGTCGGGTGCTGATATGTTCCCTATCTGGAAGACAGGGCACATGGCCTCGGACGTCGGGGCGCATACGGATGGTCGCCACTTCCTGATAGATGCGACGACTCGAGATGGGATGTCCGGCTCACCGGTCTTCTCTCGAAGGTGGCTGCTTCAGGACGACGGACGCGTGCGCATTGATACCGCTTTCGCGGGTGTATACTCTGGACGCCTCAGGGGCGATACAGAACTCGGGATCGTGTGGAGTGCAAGAATGGTCCCCCAGCTACTCCCAGCTACTTGAGGCCACAGCAGAAGCTTGAGCAGGGATCGAGGGACACCCAACCGGCCTGACAGGGCTCCCGTGGCCCGCTGGTTCGGGGCCGGGGCCTGCCGTTGCCCGACGCACCGCCCGAGAAGGACTTCCTTGCGACGCGCTGGAGGGTTCCTGATGATATTTCAGCAACGCACCGAGTGTTCGTGCGCGCTCTGTCGGTAGACGGGAGTATTCCGAGACACGGGAAGGAGTTCCCGGAGCCGTCCTACCACGGGCCGTTCCCAGGCCAGCGTGAACATCCACGCCGGAATGAGCTGCGGCGGGTTGCCCTTCTCCTTGGACGATTCCGTCTCGACGTAAAGGCCGGCGGGGGTGACTTCCACGATCCGGTTCGGCTTCGGGACCGCCCCCAGCGTGTGGAATAGGCTCTGGTTCGTCTCGACCGCCGCCACCAGCGCGGCGTAGAGCCCAGGCTCGAACGTCTCCTCATCCGCGACGCCTTCGAGCAAAGGCGTCCACTCGCGTCGCCGCGGATCCGACCACAGGCCTTCCGCGAACTCCCACGCGCTGCGGATCGGTTCGTCGTTCGCCGTACCGCGGAGCATCACCGCGGCTTCGACGTTGTTGACGAGGCCACCGGTCAGGTTGGCCGAGCCGATCACGGCCACGTGCTCTCCCGCACGCCGGGCGAGGTAGATCTTCGGGTGGTACGTCCCCGAGCCCGGGTTCAGGATGCTAACGCTCGCTCCGAAGCTGTGCGCCATGCCGAGCGCCGTGGAGCATTCGGTGAAGGTGGTCGTGTGCAGGAGGCGAGCACGCGCGTCCAGTCGCTCGAGCGGCGCCCGGAGAAGATGAACACCGGCGTGCTGGACGAACGCGACACATAGGAGCGCCTCATCGGCGTCTTCGAGCGCCGAGCGAAGCCCGCGGAGGAGACTGTTGTCTCCACCTGTCGTGAGCGTCGTGACGTTCATACCCAACGATCGTACACGAGGCAGTGGCGCGAGAACACGCTCGGGATTCGCTCCGGTTTCGTTTCCGAAAACGCGCTCTCACGGCCAAATGAGGGCGGCGACGTGAAAGCTCACTCTTCAGCGACCGGTGCGGCGAACGTGACTTCGAAGTCTGGGTATTGAATTCCTGCCCGGATGGCGAATTCTTGGAAGGGTGTCAGGTAGTCCAACTCGTGTTCACCCTTGCAAGAGAAAAAGAAGAAAATGACGTATGTCTTCTTGCCCAGGATCGACGACCTCCACCTTTGGAGGAAGATACTGATCTCTCCGATCACCTTCTTGATCTTCTGCTCGCTCAAGCCCTTCTTCATCGTGATCAGATAGTCGTGCTCGCGATAGTGCGCGTAGAGATCGATCCGCGTGCCCATGCCCGCGATGCCGGCCTCCCGCCTGAGTTCGATACCGGCCAGCGTCGCGGACAGGTGCTTCTGTACCGCGTTCCGGACCCTGACCTCCGACCAGTTCTCGGCGTCGGGATCGTCGACGTTGAAGGCTGCCAGGGCCTTCTTTACGTCTTCCGACCCATCGCCAAACAGCGCGCCGAGGAATCCCATCCAACGCCCCGAGGGGAAGGATAGCAAAGGTCGGCGTTCGCATGTGTGCGCAGAGCGATCCAGGGCGTTTTCAGTACCGCGGAGCATCACGGCGGACTCGACGTTATTGACGAGGTCTCCGGTGAGGTTGGCCGAGCCGATCACGGCCACGTGCTCTCCCGCACGCCGGGCCAGGTAGATCTTCGGGTGGTAGGTCCCCGAGCCGGGTTCAAGATGCCCACGTTGGCGCCGAAGCCGTGGGCCATGCCCAGCGCGGTGGAGCACTCAGTGAACTTGGTCGTGTGCAGGAGCCGGACACGTTCGCCGAGCTTCTCGAGCGGGGAGCGGAGGAGATGGACGCCGGCCTTCTGCACGAAGGCGACGCACAGCAGCGCCTCCTCGGCGTCTTCGAGCCCGAAGTGACTTCCACAGCGCATCCGATTCTACATCACGGCCGATTGGGTACTCCCACTCGATCGTGCCGCGCGGCCTCGGCGTGAACTCGGCTGAGCGATCAAAGCTATCCCTGTCATGAACAAGGCGCGACGCCTGGCGGCGTCCCGCCGGCTCAGGATGCTAGCCTTCGGTCATGCGCACTCTCCTCGCCGCCGCCGTCGTGATTGCTGCGTGCGCTCACCCTCGACCGATCTCGGTTCGCTACGGTCGCACCGAGCTCGGTCGCACCGGCCTGCGGGCGTCGATCGACCTCGAGGTCACACGAAAGTGCGAGGCGACGCTGACCGAGCTCGGCCGGCTTCCCCGCAAGGGGGCACTCGAGCGAGCCGATTGCGACGAGCTGTTCGCCGCCGCGGCTCGCGCTGCCCTTGGTCGCACTCCGAACTGCACGTCGCCGCAGCCCTTCGCGGCGGGCGTTGCGGTACGCCTCAGCGACGGCACCACGCTGTATGGTTGCTGGGACGATCCGTTTTCGGCGGAGGTGGCGAAGCTCGCGGAGCGCTACGCGCCGGCCCTGCGCCGCATCGCACCGCCTGACGGGGTGTGCGATCCGGTCGACTGTCGTTCGGGTGATCCCTCGGCGATGGAGATCGACGGCACGCTCTCGAAGGGCATGGACGGCTGCACGGAAGAGACTTCGCGTGAGTGCCGCCGCCGCGCCGACGCGACCTGCGTTTGGGTCCAGCAGCACACGGGTCACTGCGCTGTCCCGTAAGAGTCGGGCAGCGTGTGCGCGCAAGCCGCGGCTCAGCGCTGGCTGCGCAGGCAGACCTACGCGGCCCTGGGTGCTGGCCACCCACACGGCGCGCCCGCGGCCGGGTCAGGATCGCGGTCTGGCCTTACGTCAACTTCGCGGCCTTACATCAACTTCGCCGGGGTACCCTCCAGGGATCTCTCTTTCGTTTCAGGAGCGCGGTCACTTCGGGCGACGAAGCTGACGGCCGCGTCTCCTCCGCCCTCAGGTAGCTCGGAGCGGCGTTAGTGGGTATTGAAATCGTTGTACGGCGTCTCCAAAACCACCGCACAGTAGATTTCGAGTAGCGCTTGGCGATTTTGGTCGGCTTCCTCGACATAGCGATATTCCATGCGACGAATGCGCTCCTTAGCGGCGTCGAAGCTGCCCTTGAACGCCTCCTCGAGGATCAATCCAGCACGACTCTCTGCACCTGGCCGGTAGGATGCCTTCGTGCGACCAGTTGCTTCGCGCGCGAGGCGGAAAGCGAAGGCGGCTTGCCTATGCGTGGCGCCTGGGCGGCAGTGGCGCCCGTATCGCTGCCGGAGCGTGTTCGACCGGCCGACGTACAGGTCACGACCTCCTTCGCTAAACAAATAGACACCACTGGGTGGCATCTCGCGGGGCAACTCGCCATAGTGAAGGGGAACCATCGAACGGAGTTGTTCGAGCTTTGGGTCAAGAGCATCGACGAGCGCCACAAACCTTCGATCCATGGCCGACTCCTTGGCCTACCGCATTCCTGATTCAAGATCACCTGAGCGAATTAGTACGCTGCGTGTGCGGGTTGGCGAAAGATCTAGGCTGCGTTGGCATGAACTCGCGAATCTGTTTTCGTCTTGGCAGGCCTTCACCCCGATCTTGAGCCGGCCGTGTTAGGCGAACGACTACTTGGTGCTGGGCGAAGCGGCCTGGCACGCGGTCATGGTGGACTGATCGGTAGCATCGAGAATGCACTTTCTTACCTGCGCGCTCGGAGGCTTGGCCTCACAGGCCCTCAGCGCCTCAGCGAATGACGGCTCCACCTTGGCAAGTGCCTCAGGCGACAGCGCGTCCGTGCCCATCAAGAGCTTCGAGTGGTCGACGAGGTATCCACAGGAACCCACCGTGCCGGCTGAGACCATGTCTGGCGGATTGACCTCCACGATCACCTGGAAACCCGTCCCGGAGTTGTTGCCGACGTCGTTGTCGTTGATGCCCAGCAACAGCGTCCCGGCCGTATCGGCCTTGAACTCCAGCCAGCGACCGACGTACACGGGCTTGCCGGCAAGCATCCCGATGAGCGCCGCATGGTACAGGCCTTTGAAGTCTTTGCGGTTGTAGCTCTGCCAGCTGCTCTTTCGTTTGGGCGAGATGCCCTCCGGACCAGCGCAGATGGAGCCACTATTCGGACATACGGTGCCCGTCGCGCGAATGCGCACGTAGTCACCGTTGAGGATTGGGACACCCCTCCAGTCCCCTGCGACGCCCGGTCTGGGCCGCTTGTCTACGTCCGCCGCCACCTTGTCCAGGTCGTCCTTGGGTGCGACGGTGAATGTGAACGTTGAGCTCGCCGACGGCGGAGCAGGTTCGACCTTGAACTGGAGCAGCTGCACGCTTCCAGCATCCTCGACCACGAAGCCGGGTTTGCCCACGAAGGCTCCTACTTCCACCTTCGTCTTTCCGATGATCTCATCTCCCTCGGCGTCGACGACCATGATGTACAAAGGCTCCGACGCTCGGTCGGGTGAAACCGTGATCGCAAACGAGTAGTTCCACACGGGCGACGCCTTGCGCACCACCGGGAACGTCTCCATCTGTTCCCCTGCAAAGAGGACTCGGACCTTCGGGCTGGGCGGCTGCTTCTTCTCACTGCCGGCCATGGTGTCACCCGCCACCTTCGCCAAGGCGGGTGGCGTGCCATACGAGATGAGACCGAGCGTCGTGATCGCGCCGAGCAGTGAGTCCGGTGGTTCCGTGTGCCATGGGCTGCCGTCCGGCCGGGTGGGCGCGATCGCCGCGCCGACCACCGTGATCTTGTACCGCTGTGAAGTAGGGGCGGCACGCTCGTCTCCTCGGCCTGGGGGGCCTCCGAGCAGCATTGCAGCGACAATTCCGATACTGGTCCCTAGCCTTACCATGGTCTCTCCTACCAAGCTCCACGACGATACCGCTTCGACGCGCAAGGACAGTCTCGCAGCGAGCCAAGCCGTCTATCTTAGATCGCACGTGGGACGCTTGGCCATAGCCGCGGCTGAGCTGTATGGCTATGGGCGTCCTCGGCCGAAGCGGTGTGCGTGGGGAAAAGTAGGACTCGCCTCTCTGGCTCGCTTGGGGGACTGGGTCGGGAGTGCCCAGGCGAGTCAATAGTCGCCACTGTTCTTCTCCTTGAGAGGTCAAATCGATACGCTTGCAGAAGGGGGCAAGTCGGATGACGACCAGCTACTGGGGCGTGCGCGTCGGGCCAGGCGGACAGTACGCCCGAGTCGGGCGGGACGGTGGATTCGTGGCGGTCGCCTGGGACAAGCTCGGGGACTTGACCTGGGTCGCTGAGGCAAGGGACGAGAAGAGCGCGCGCGAGCAGCTCATCGCTGCGTACGGTAAAGCGGAGGGGGTCTCGGGTGTCAAGGCTAGCATCGGTGCAGGCCAGCTCTGGCGGTTCGCGAGAGAGATCCGAGACGGTGATATCGTCCTCACGCCGAATCGGGCCGAAGAGGTCGTCCACATTGGTCGAGTGAAGGGGGCTTTTCGATACGTTGAAAAGCCTACCGACGCATGCCCATACCGGCAGCGGCGAGATGTAGAGTGGCTGCTCGATGTCCCGCGCCGTGGGGTGCCGCAGCCACTTCTGAATTCCCTCGGCTCCTTGGTGACCGTGTTCAGCGTGGCGAAGAATGCCGACTCTGTCCGTTCCCTCCTCGGAGAGGAGGTTGGCCAGGTCCACACGCCTTCAAAGGCCCAGGTGGACGTGCTCGACCACGTGGTCATGCGATTGCTCAGTCTGCACCCGCAGAAGTTCGAGGAATTCGTCGCCGACTACTTCGAGGCCATCGGCTACGACGCCTTCTCGACGGTCTACAGCGGCGACGGCGGGATCGACGTCTCCGGGGCTCTGGACGCCGAGGGGCTGGCACAGGTCCTCTTGCGCGTGCAGGTGAAGCGATCCAAGGCGCAAGTCGGCATCGAAGTGGTGCTCAAGACCCGCGGCGCGCTCGCCGTGGACGAGCAGGGCGCGGTGATCACGTTGGGTGGATACACTCTCAAGGCTCGGGAAGAGGCAGAAGCACCCGGTAAGAAGCGCATCATCTTGGTCGACGGCGAGTCGTTTGTGGAGATGCTTCTCGAGCGCTTCCAGGACCTTTCTCATGACGCGCAGGCCTTGCTTGGCGTCGCGCCCAAACCCGAGTTACCCGCGCGAGAACGCTTCACCGTCGTCGCCGAGGCGCCTGGCTGAGACGGAGCCCCGCGGTGGCGGTGGCCGCGTCCAACCAAAGGAGAACAATCATGGCGTTCATCTACGGGATGAAGCGGGCGGTCAGCGCCGAGCATTGGAAGGCGTTCGCCGGCGAAGACAAGTGGCGGGAGGGCTACTCCGCGTTCGAGCTCGCCCAAGCCTGGCAGGACGCGGCAGGGTTTCCGGCGCCGGTCGCGCGCGTCCTGGCGGGCTGCACGGCCCTGGCCGACCTCCGAGTCGACCACGGCATCATCGAGCACGCCACGTGGCTCGACAGCGCGAGGGCACCCTCCATGACGACCTGATGGTGGTCGCGCGCGCGGGGAGTCAGGAGGTCCGTTGGTTGTCCTGGCGGTCGAGGGGAAGGTCCACGAATCGTTCGGTCCGGCCCTGGGACGTGGACCGATCCGTCGTCCCCCACTCGGCAGCGCTGGCTGGCGTTCCTCGAGGCGGTCCTGGGCCTCGGCGCGCCCGCACCGGCCACGGTGCCGTACCAGCTCGTGCACCGCACGGCATCCGCCGTGATCGAGGGGGCCGACTGGGCGCCGAGTGCGCCGTGGTCCTGGTGCACTCGTTCGCGCCCGAGGACACGACGAACTTCGAAGCCTTCTCAGCCTTCGTACGTCTGCTCGGGGTCGCGGAGCCGCGCAAGGAGGCGGTGCTTGGCCCGGGCTGGGCCCGGTGTCCCTCGGTGAGCACTCGGCGCGCGTCGCCGCGAGGTTCCCACGTACTTCGTTTGGGTCTCCGACACCCCACGTCAACCGAATGGGCCAACGACGCGAACCGGGCGCGGGGGCGAGGATCGGAGTTGAGATGTTATGGCGACTCCTGGCGAGGTGGTGTGGCTAGACCCTGGGAGGAATAGTACCCAGTTGGAATGCCCGCGTGACATCCATAGCATGGGTAGGACGATGACGAAGCCCACGCCTCTTTTGGAGTCAACGAAATCGTCCATGAGACTCCTTACAGATCTATTCGACTTTGTATGGCCAGCTGCCGCGGGCATGTGGAACATGCGCTGGCAGGTATCAGGCTTCATGGGAGCTCATGGCAATGCCACAGAGTCGGATCTGCACTCGCGGTTCATTTTGGGGAGCGGTATTCGCGGGACCAATCTGCGTAGAACGTGCATCGAGACGACGTGGAACGAGCAGCAGGAGCACTTCGCGAGAATCCTCTTGTTCAATATCTTTGCGCTGTACGAGCTCTGGGCAGACGCTGCCTGCCGCGAACTGGGCGCGGCGGCATCGAAGGATCTAGTCAAGAACCTCCAATATCCTTCAGCGACCGTCAAGGGCAAGGCACAGGGCATCTCGGCAGCGCTTATCAAGCTCGATGACGGCAACTGTCTGCCCCTTCAGTCAGAGCTTGCCCCTATCGCTGCCGCCGCCGAATCTGTCCATGTGGACTGTCTCGATGAATTGTTATGTGTCTATCGTCTCTTTAAGGAACTCAGAAATAGCATTACACACAGAGGTGGCTGCGTAGATGCGAAAATTGTTGATGCGCATGCCGCCGTAGTCGCGATGCCAAGGCCACTGCCCTTCAGGGCGCCCAAAATAGACCTGCCTGTTGTGGGCTCGCCTATTCAGGTGACTCTTTACGAAATGGTGGCACTAACTGACCTGGTGCGGCGGACAATGCTCAGCATCGATGCAAGACTTTGGGAGGGATGCAGCGCGAAGCGTCTGCTCCTGAAACGATGGAAGGCATTCCACGGCCGGCGCACCTTTCTACCAGCAAGTCGCGAGAAGCGCACTAAGCGACTCAGGGGCGCATTTGTCAAAATCGGTGCACCCCGTCCAGACGCAATAGTACAGCTCGAACGTATGCTTTCGGAGGAAAGCCTCATCTTCTAGCTAGAGAAGCGTCGGGGTTGCGAAATCGGCCACTCATCCCGGCTTGCCGTTCGGGCGCTATGGAGCCTTCGCGGGGCGGCGGCTCCGCCGTGCCATCTCACTGATGACAACGCCGTACGCGAACAGAAAGCACATCGCGGAGTAACTTCCACCTACGACGAAGCCGAGCGGCGATGTGTACAACACGGTCGCTGCAAGAATGAGAAGGCCGGCGAGATACGTACTCACAGCGCAAAGCGCCAACACCGCGCGCGACAAACCGCCGCCGAGCCGGAATAACCAAGCAGGAGTATGGCGCTTCCATTCGTCGCGCACACGATTGCGCCATTGCATCCAGAGGCTCCAGGCTTCGTCTAGCCGAAACCGTCTTGCGAACTTGCTGCCGTTGTCGAGCAATTTCCGGGCGGCGATGAACACCGCAGTCAGAGCGGAAATCGCGGCGGCGACCAGCCCAGTCAGTTGGATAGTCATTGTGAGCAGCACCTGTGCCTCGTGCATCGACCTTCCCCTTTGCGAATACCTGAGCAGGGACGCCGTCCCTGCTTTCTAGCGCGACTGCACCACGCAGCCGCATCCGTCGAGAAATGGAACGTGATGTGAGTGTTGGGCGAACTGCCCCGCCAACTGAAGGGACGGGAGCCACAGCGCCTGCTTGCCGGTCTGGCAGCGGACTCCGACAGTGCGCCGTAGCAAACGGGCCGCCAGCATGAGTCCGCCCCAGTACGACGTGAACGACACTGTGGGAATCTCCGCGCGCACATCATCGTCTCGGGGATGCATGCAGCGCGCGCAGGCGAAGCCAGGCTCATGCTCAGACGCGACGGCAAGAAAGTGAGAAGTCGCCCCGACGGCCAGCCAGCGCGGCCGATAACTCTGTACATACCATCGCGAAGGAATGTCGTCCGTGCCGATGATGACTTGTTCCCGGAAGGAGCCCAAGGCGCTCATATTCGAGACGTCGGCCAGATGCCGCGACTCAGAGATAGAAATCGTCGCCGGCGCGTAGTCCCTGATGAGCTGCGTCTTGTGGGCGCCCAAGCGCGACCGGCGGGACACCGAGTAACGGTTCAGATTCGTCAAATCGAGCAAGCCAGGCTCGATCACTCGTATCGAACCACGGACACCCGGAACACGAAAGAGAGCATGCGCGAAGGATTGCGTGATCGCGCCCGCGCTCACACAATCAATAGCGCCGAAGTCGTACGTAGCGGCGTTCTGCGAACCTTCGCCCAGTCGAACGGTCACTTCGCGAACGAGCGCCAACTGGTCTTGGACACCCTGGCTCGCGATCGGGCGCAGCGCGGCCTTGTAGACCTCCGCCGCACCCAGTGCTGCGGCGGCCAGCCCGCCGATCGGCAGCTGTGCATGCCACACGGACCCCGCCGTGCAAGTCGCGATCAAGCCGCCCACCCACTCGTCGCCCACGAGGCGCCATGCGTTCCACGCCTCGCCGTTCCATTTGGTGTTTCCCAGGACGAAGACTAGTTCGCTGGCGGCAGATACCGTGGCAAGCTCAGCCCCGCAACCAGGCAGCAGATCACCTGCTAGGTCGATGAGGCCGCTCCTAAGCTCGTTTCCATGGAGTGGGGGCTGCCATCCCTGAATCTCCGTTTCTGGGAGAGCGAGCCGCAGTTGGCAGCCCATCTGCAGGACAAGTGACGAGAGTGTCGCGACCGCCGACTGGCCAGAAATCGTCGACAGATTCGCCTCGTCGGCGACCACACAGACCCTCGTCAACTTGAGCGCCGCGACGATACGATCATCCGGCTGCTCTGTGCCGACGAAGTCGCGGGACGCGAGAATTGTGCGTGCAAGTGCCTCCCTTAGGCTCATGGAAGTCCCGTGATCCTCTTCTCGATCACGACGCGATCCCATTCGCCCGTAGAGTTGAGCTCGGCCAAGTAGAGCTCGTCGCGACGGATCGGGCCCATGGCGAAACGCGGTACGACCAGGGACAGGAATCCTGGCGCGGTGACCAGCGGCCACGCGTTATCGGTTTGCGAGTGGAAGGCGGCACCGCAGTGGGTATGCACCTGCACACGCACCGTCCGCCTATCGGTGTGCAAGCGAACCATGAAGGCGCTCAACCAGCTGTCCTGCACCTGGTACATCCACGGAGTGCTCGAGTGATCGGGATGCACCACCTCGTCGAGGACGGTCGAATCGTGGAGGGGCCCGAGCCAATACACGACGCACTCCGATCTGGCCCGTCCACAGCTACGAAACTCGGCGAGGGTTGCCGGCCACACCGCCTCGGTCAGCGCGAGCATGGCTAGCCGCCCTTGACCGCGTCCTGGCGGAGGTACAGCACCGAGCCGTCTCCCAGCCCGGCGCCTTCGACGGACTGAGTCTCGTCGACCTTCGTGCCATCCGCACGAAAGAAGGAGAGGAGATGCGGCTGCCCGGTGATCGCGAACAGGTGGATCGCGCGCTCGAGGACCGACTTGACCGACGCATGAGGCTGAACCTCAAGCGGCTTCTCGACGCCGTTGTGGACGATGACCAGCTTGACCTTGTTGTCCTCGGGCTTGTGAGTCTCCATCGTCGCCTCCTACCGCTTTGTTTGCGTTGTCCTGGTTGGCTTCTCTTGTTCGTATGATCACTCTGCCCGGCACTTAGGATACTGTCAAGCATGGTTGTCATTACGTAGATCGCCAGGCCGACCTGGACTTTGGTTCCCAGTTGTGCAAGGGTTCAGAACGTATGAAGAAAACGGCGGCTCGGTCGGAAGAACTGAATCGACGCGTGGGCGCCACGGTGAGGCGGAAGCGGGAGGCGAAGAACTGGAGCCAAGAACGCCTCGGCAAGGAGGCCAGCCTCTCCAGGACCTCCATCGCGTACATCGAGCGAGGCGATCAAGAGGTCGGCATCGAGACGTTTGTCCGATTGGTCCAGGCTTTGGATGAGCGACCGGATGAGTTTCTCCGAGAAGTCTTGTCTGAGCCTCACTCGAATGAGGCCTGGGTCACGAAGATCCTGAGCCATGCATCATGATTCGGAGACGCTACGCCGAACGTCTGGCGGGGGAGATTCTCGAGCGCCTGCAGATAGGGGCGCCGCCAGTGGATCCCACTGCGGTGGCCCGCAAGCTCGGTGCCAGCGTTGTTCCCCAACGCGATGAGACTGGCGATAAGTCTGGACTCGTGGCGCGCAAAGGGACGGAGGTCGTCATTGGCGTAAACTCCGCTCACTCCGATGTGCGCCAGCGTTTTACCGTAGCCCATGAAATTGGACACATGTTGCTGCACGCGGACGAGGCACTCATCATTGACGGGGCCGGCTACTCTCTTATAGGGGAGCGGAAAGAAGGCGAGAGCTCGCCCCGCGAGATCGAGGCCAACGCCTTCGCTGCCGCGCTCTTGATGCCCGCCCAGTGGGTCGCGGACGCTCTGCGTGAGAAGAAGATCGATCTATCGGACGACTCGGCGCTGAGTGGGCTAGCGAAGAAATTTCGCGTCAGTCAGCAAGCGATGATGTTCAGGCTTGTCAACTTGGGGCATCTCCAGAATTTCTAAATGAGGTCACGCCGATTTCTTTGTGCGAATGGCCGATTTGATGCGAAAGCGGCCATTCACGTGCGGCGAGTGCTGCGCCACCCCCGAAGGCGCCTACGCGGCGGCCTTCTGGGTCCTATGTCACGACCGCGGTAAGGGAGCAACGGCTCCTAGGCCCCCACTCCTGCCAAGCCCACCAGCCGCTGAGCGCCTGGTGGGCTCGCCGAGACAATGCCAGGGCTGGTTTGGCGTTGAGTCTAGGCCCGCCCATCTACGGAGGCGGCTACCGATCTATCGATCAGGGTGAAAGCAGCCGGCCGTACGCCAGGCCACATCGCGTCATCCCACGACTTCAAGGAACTCGGCGACGACCCGGATTTCGCCGTCCTCGGCGCGCATCCGGGAGGGCTGATACGCCGGGTTGTCCGGCCGCAACTCAATCTCCTCGACGGCGCCGCCGGACAGAATCCGCGTAACACGCCACCGCTTGAGGGTGTATGGGCCGCCGAGCTCTGGGTCGATGTCAGAACGAGACTGAACTACCACACGGCGGCCGTCGAGCGACGTCGCCGCAGGCGCCTCGCCCGCCGCGAAGGCACGGAATAGGCACCAGCTCCCGTCAGGGATGCTCGGTTCCATCGAGTGACCCGTGACCCGGGCAACGAACATCCGTTGCTCCAGGCGCCGAGTGGACTGAATGCGCATCCAGCCGATCCGCGCGGGTGACTGAACGTCGCTCAGCGCGCCGGCTGACGACATCAGATCATGAACGGGGACCGCAGTGTGAAACTCCTCTTCCCCTCGAACGTTGGGCACGACTGTAACTCCCGGGCGGGCCTGCGGCGTCTCGTCAGGAAAGAGCGGCAGCCGCTCCATTCGCGCCAGCAACCCGGCCATCGACCTGACTGAGACTTGAGACCACCACCCGATATCGATGCGCTTGACCCCAGTGTTCTCGATGAGCATCAAGTAGTGCCAAGGCTCGCCATCGTACTCGGTGAGAATCTCGCAATGAGCACGGCCGCGCCGTGCTTTCTCTTTGTCGCGATCATCGAGTCGGCCCTTCACCTCAATGATGAAGTTGTGAAATACCTCGCCAATGCGGGCTCGAACGATGAAATCTGGGAAATAGCGCGCTGTGTAGCCTTGCCAGTCGTAGACAATGGAGTACCCGACCCCAGACTGATGATTATAGACCCACCCGACAACATCTGTGCACTGATCGAGGATTACAGCGACGCGTCGTTCGTCCTCGTTGCCCATCGCCTGCCGGTCGAAGTTGCAGCGAGCCGGCGCGTCGCGGACGAATTTCTTAAGTGCCTGATAGTTTGGTAGCTCCGACGAACGCCGCTCTGACATGTTTGCGCGTGTCGCCCGACGCTGGGCCGTGATCGCCTCGTGAAGCGCCGGCACTAGGATCGCGCGAACTCCTTCGATGACCTCGGTACGCGCCAGGTTCGCGAGCGCGATCCGGCCCTGCCCCGCCTCGATCGCGCGATCGAACGCCAGCGGCAGGCCAGGCGGCAGAGCGAACGTCTTCTGCTCGAGGTACCGGCGGACTATTTGCTTGACCGCGTTCTTGTGCTGGTGGCTGATCCGCAGCTCGCGCAGAAGCGGCCTTACGTGTGCCACCTCGATCACGTGGTCGAAGCTCTGGTACGTCGGGGCCTCAGGCACGATGAACTCTTGGCCCTCCTCTTCACTCGCTGCCATTGCGCGCTTGAGGAATGTGTGGATCTCGGTCTCGCCGATCTCGGCCATCCATGCCACACGAGGCACCAGAACCGGCACGCGCCCAAAGTCAAAGCTCTCGTTCCAGTTGGAGATGGCCTCGATGAGGCCCTCGAACTTGACCAAGCGCACCGCCGTCTGCTCGCGCTCGGCTTCGTCAGAGCGCTGGAGGATCGGCACATACTCTCGAGCGTGCGTGATGTCCTCTGAGCGCTTTTCTTCGACGATGTCCTTGATCTGATCGAGAACCGCTGCGAATGACGGATGCTCGATCACATACAGCTCCTCGTCCTTCATGGTGACGGAGCCGTCCTCCTCGATCAGCGGAGCGTGCATCTTGCGTAGACCGCGACCGAGCGTTTGCTCGGTGAGTGTGCGCGAATCGCACGGTCGGAGGGGGACAATTACCTTCACGTTTCGAACGTCCCACCCCTCTTTGAGCATCATGACGCTCACCACGACGTTGTACGGGTTCGGGACCACGAGAGGCCGACCATGTTCGTCCTTGCGCCCGGTTGGATCAGGGATCTCGTCGTGGTCGACGGCGTTCACCGCCTGCCGAACGCGCTCCCAATCCGCATCCGAGCGGTCCTCGCGCTCGCCGATGTGGATTTCGATGACCGTCGAGCGGGTCACGCCATCGGTGCCGGTCTCGACGAACAATGTCTCGCCGGTTTCATCGTCGCGAAACCCGATCGGCGTGCGCACGATGGTCTCGCGCGAGGCCTCGCCATGGGCAAGGTAGTTGGCGACCTCGCGCGCCTCGTTCTTGTCGTCGCACATGATGAAGAGGAGCGGTTTGCGCGAATCGCCTTCGTCGGCGAGCTGCTCTCGAACCTTTTTCCACCGCTCGATCCCGGTCATTAGGAGATTCCGGTATTTTTCCCATGCGTTCGGCTGGCCTTCGCGAATCGGCGACTCGACTGCACGCGTCTTACGGTTTCTCACTTCGAGCCGCTCAAGGATGGGGCGCTTTACGATGCCGTCGCGGATCGCGTCGGGCAGTCCATAGTGCACCGTAGTGTGCCGAAAACGGTCGGCGGGCTTGAAGGTTGTGACGCTGCGCCCACCGGATGTCTGCTTCTTGTCGGCACCGACTTCCTCGAACAACGTGGCCGACATGTCCACCTGGAGCGTCACGCGACCGGGCGTCGCATCGCTGCCGTTGAGTCGCCGGATCGAACGGATCCACGCGCGCGCCGTCGACTCGTCCTCACCGCGGCCGAGCCCGGCGCGTTCACGCGCCCTCTCTTCGAAGCGCGCGTGCCCTGGTTCGTCGCCGACGTTGTGCGCCTCGTCGTTGAGGACGAGCAAACCGCGCGAGCGAGCGAATCGCTCGATCAGCGGCGACTGAATCGCTTCAAGGCGCTCGGGCTCGCGCGACTCGAATAGCATTTCTAGGGTCCGCTGCTCGGGCGCCTTGCGCGCCAGCTCGGGTGCCTCGGCACGCGCGCGGAGAAGCTGATGGTAGTTGGTTACCACGAGCGCGCCCTCCTCGGGGTCCAACCGGAGCGGACACGTCACCGGCGAGTACACCTTGAGCGACCAGCTCGATTCCAACTCAGGCGGGATCACTGGGTCAGCGAAGAAGACAGGTGTTCCACCGTGTGGCGGGAAGAAGTCCTGGAACAGCCGGTCGCGCACGAATAGCCCCGGAGCGATCAGGATCGCGTGGCGTCCGGCACCCAGCGCGTTGCCCGCGTCGTTCGCGGCGTTCAGGTACCACCACGCGATGAGCAAGCTCATCATTTTGGTCTTGCCTGAGCCGGTCGCTAGCTCTCCGCCAAGCTTCGACCAAGGATCCCGCTGCGGACCGAGCGGCTCGAGATCGGCGAGACGGTATAGATCCTCAGTGCGGCGGACGCGACGGACCTCATGGAGATAGATGAAGCTCTCCACCAGCCGTCGCTGGTGTGGCCAGTACTTGAAGAGGGCGCCGCCAGCGAGAGTATGGGGCTCCTGACGGAACCAGTGCTGAAGCAACGCCATAGTCGTGTCTGTTATGGCGTGCTCGCCGGTTGTCGCGGGCTCGTATTGTGGAGGCGAATCGGGGTAGGGATCGCTGGCCCGACCGAGCGGAAAACCGCGCCACTCGTCAACGAGTCGGCGGACCCGCTCGATCACCTTATGCTGGCCGACTAGTCCGAACTCATGGTCCTCGTCCGCTGGCGTCATTACTTCACCTCCGCCGAGACAGTAGCGATGCCGTCGTTACCAAAGACGTCAGTCACCCGCGCAGCGATCCGGTAGCGACCAGGCTCCGAGTAGCGCAACTCGGCGAAGAACACGAGCGGCTCGACGTCAGCCTTGCCCCGCCGGACACGGAAGCTCTGCCAGTCGGTCTCGAAGATCGGTTTGCCCTCCGGGCTAACCCGGCGCCCGTAGTCCCAGTCGATAGCCCAGAAGTCGACAAACTTCTGCCAGGAGCTCGCCCTCGCCAGCCACTTGTCCAACTCTGTCTTGCGGGCGTCCCACTTGTCGAGTTCAGCCTGCGCCTTCTTGCGCGCAGCCGCGGAACTCCCCTCGGTCACCGGCTTGAGAACTGGGCGTTGACTAGCGATGAACGACTCGATGTCTATTTCGCAGCGATCGAGAGAAACCTTGACGGTCCGGCCCGAGACTTGGGCCGAAAGGACAAGCGATAATGGCGCATAGAACGCTGGGATGGCCATCGACTCGATCGGTAGATCTGGATCGAGACGCTGGCGCTCGATCCGGCGGCGCACCTCGTCTATCGCGCTCGCAGGGATGGCTCGAATCGTCACTCCAACGCCCGTACGGTCCTTGATCTCCTCCTTTTCGCTAGCAGATAGGGTGTCGAAGTCCGCCGATAGGATCGTCACCGCCTTGGTCGTCGTGCGCTGCGCCTCGCGCGCGATGTTCCAAACCTGCCCCACCGACACGGGTCCGTCGAGGGGCCCCACGTGAACCCACTGCGCTCCCTTCTTGCCATGGAGTAGTGGCGAATGTGCGACCGGCTCCCCTCCGAAGACCTTGATCATCTCGTCGCGGTATTTGCTGCGCTGCTTCTGAAAGTCCTGCCACTCTTCGGCGCGCTGGTATACACCCATATTCTCAACGGTGAATGGCTGAACGTGGAAAGCATCATCGAGGCGCTTTGCGCGCTGTTCTTTGCGGTCGACATTGCCGCAATGAGCGCACTCGATGTAGTCATGTGAAATGGCTGGCGGTTTCTTCTGGCCGTGAAGCTGAATGAGCCGCTTGCGAGCGAGGTGAATGGCGTACTTCCCATTGTCGATGGCGATCCATCTCCGGCCAAGACGCTCTGCGGCCTCGCTGGTTGTGCCGCTCCCTGCAAAGCAGTCGAGTACTAGTCCGCCGGGTGGACTCGCGAGTTCCACAATCCGTTCGAGCAGCGAAATGGGTTTCTGTGTCGGATAGCCAAGACCCTCAAGCGCCTGCGAGTTTACGGGGTTCACGTCGGCCCACACGTCTTGAAGAGGTAGACCTGGCATGTCGTTGAGGTATCGCTTGTATCGTGGAGTTCCTGTCGGCGTCGGCTGGACGACGCGGCCTTGCGCGATTAGCTCGGCCATGCGTTCGGGCTTATATCGCCAGTGCTTCCAGTGTCCCATTACTTCGTAGTACGGGTTCCCCTTCGCGGCTCCGCCGGGGCCCGTAAGATTGTCGAGCTGGTATCGTCGGCCTTGCTCATCCACCGACTTGTAGTGTGATTGGACGTATGTTGCATTGTACGGAGTATAAAGGCTGGCGAGATACGGTTGATCGCTCGCGCGATAGACAAGCAATGTGTCGTGGACGCGGCCGAGATGCTTGGCGCCTTGCCCGGAGTCATTGTGGGAGGTCTGCCTTTGCCACACGATCTCGTTCAGGAACTGCTCATAGCCGAACAACTCATCCATCAACACTTTGACGTAGTGAACGGCATGCCAGTCGAGATGAACAACGATATTTCCGGTCGTGGCCAGCAGCTCCCTTAGTAGTTCGAGACGGCGCCTGAGCATCGTGAGAAACGTATCGAGGCCCTGCCTCCAAGTGTCCTTGTAGGCAAGAATCTCGACGAGTGACGGTTCCTTGGTCGCTGTGACGCCAGCTTCCTCGTCGAGATCGAGCGCGATGGCATTGTCGGCGCGAAAGTCGCTGTTCACCATGAACGGCGGATCGATGTAGACGAGATCGACCTTTCCTCGGTACCTGTAGTCACGTGTTTCCGGGTCACGCTCGTCGAGGAGAGTCTGAAGTGCGACGAGGTTGTCGTTCGTCCAGATCAGGCGGTTGGGCGGGATGGTCGTCACGTCTCTCTCGCCAACCTCACGAGCTCCGAGGGCCAGCTCATCCCCACGATTGATAACGCGGCCGGGGCGCACGATTTCCACGATCACGCCTTCGTCCAGCACCAGGCCTTCGCGCGCCGAAGTCTCATACGCAATCAGGCCCAGATCCGCCGTCGCATAGCACTGGTAGCCGTCGATGCCGCGCTC
>Ga0209515_10002092_pt1 | contig 31491 bp, 44 predicted proteins | sample Subgroupgradi54m_FD_187454 | JGI IMG/M metagenome (GOLD analysis project Ga0209515, IMG submission 187454) | Subsurface groundwater microbial communities from S. Glens Falls, New York, USA - GMW60B uncontaminated upgradient, 5.4 m (SPAdes)... ... | reverse complement strand
TGGTTCTATTTTAAGAAATAGAACTAATGCAACACAAAAAGTTGAATTGATAAGCAAATTAATAGCACATAATGTTGACAGAATGCAACATTATTTTTTGCTTATTCTTGAGGGTTGCACCAACGCAAATTGGCGGAACATTTATATATATTCTTTTGTTCTCCTTCTTGTTACCCATAGGCAAGAGGTCGTATGATGTATTCGCATATATCTTTGTTGTACGTAAAGCCAAGCAACGTGAGTATGCGGACACAGTAAGGCAGGAACTGTCTAATTGTAAGCTTGTGGAGATGTCAATGGGTCGTCTGCGAAGCAAGAAGCCATCTTCCAAAACTAAAAAGTTTAGTAGTGGTAGTTCACACGATGAAATCAGAAGGATATAAACAAGTAATCTTAATTAGAAAGGATCTTAAGCTTCCGATAGGCAAGGCTTGTGCGCAATGTTCACATGCATCTGTAGAGGCTGTTTTAAGGAGCAATAAAGATGTTGTTAAGAAATGGCATTTAGAAGGTATGATGAAGGTTGTACTTAAAGTGGAAGATGAGAAAGAATTACTTAGGTATAATCAAATAGCAAAGGATGCTGGTTTAATAACTGCACTTATACAAGATGCTGGTTTTACAGTCGTTAAGCCTGGAACAAGAACTTGCTTAGCAATAGGACCTGATAAAGAAGATAAAATTGATCTTATAACTTCTGATTTAAAGTTATTATAAATTTAAAAATAAGAAAAAGAAAGAAGTTATTTCTTCCTCATTACGAACCAAACAACTATAACCACTACAACTATTCCAATTACCCACCACCATACTGTTGAAACACCCTTCTTTTCCATCATTGTTTCTCCTGGTTTCTTACCTGCTGTGGTTGGAGTTTCTGCTGGCTTGGTTGGGGTTTCTTTTGGTTTTTCAGTTACTGGAACTATTGCTTCTATTCTTTTTGTTAATATGCTGGCACTTCCACCTTCACTTATGGATTGTAATTTTACCTCAATATCGTATTTACCATCATCATTTACATCAACCTTCTGGGTTTCACCTACCTTTAATGTAACTGTCTTTGGTGTTGACTCGATTGTTAATGTAACTGAATCAGCAGCTACCTTTGTAAATGTTATTTTATGTACAGCAGTTCCATCCAGACTAAATGTTACTGCACCACTTTCATATTTACTTACTGAAGCCTCTTCTTTAGTTACCAAGTTAAGTGTATATGCTGCTGTAGGTCCTCCATATACATTTCCGCCTGTTGCTGAGGTTCCTGAGGTTCTAGAGTATGCTGTAAATTTACTAGCTACAGTAAGCGCACTTAATAGCCCAGCATTATCTTTAACCTGACATTGCACTTCATAACCACCAGCTAAATTTGTATCAGCATCTTTTATTGCAGTATTAGTATTACAGTCAACTTTTGTAGTTTTTGAACTTCCATCTGGTTTTTTAACAACTAATTGGCATAATGATACATTACTTCCGGTATCATTTACGTTAGATCCTAATTGATCAGAACCTGTACATGAATAGGTTATTGAATCTAATGCATAAATACCCACTACTGATGGAGAGGTTAATGAAGCACCTGGATTGGTTGTATCTAACCTTAATGAAAAGTTTGCAGCAAATGCACTATTATTAGCCCTATCACCACAATTAATAGTCCAGGTAATATTAGCAGAGTCATTTACCGTTATAACTGTAAAGTTGAAGGCTGTTCCATTATTATATCCATTTGATTGATATGCTGATCCATTATGTATACCGGCTGTTCCATTAAGACCTAAGGTACTAGCCAATGATGACCCATTAAATGTCCCCCATAAATAACATGAGGCTTCATTAGTATCGGTTACAGTGGCCCCAAATCTTATGGTATTATTAGTCCCCCATTCTGAGGTATTTGGTGAAAATACAGTTATTACAGGTACTGTTCTATCTATATGGAATGTACTATTAGCTGATGCATATTGACATTCACCTACTACACTTGCTGAGCCATTTTCAAACATACATGCCAAGCAATTCCATGAATAGCCCTGACCTTCTGAGAACATTGAAGCATTTGTTCCATTAAACAGACCACTGAAATTAGCTGAACCAGCGTAAAAGTTTGAAGAATATGAAACATTTGCAAAAGTACCATTTATCATCCTAAGAAATGCTATACCAGATCTATTATATACTTCAAGGGTTATATTACTTACGTTTAAACCAGCACCATTTGTTGAGTTAACAATAGAACAATTAAAACCAGGCATTCTTCCATAAGCAGTACTGCCTGTTGGCGAACCGCCACCATCTAGACCCTGCAATGTGAGATTATAAAAGGTTGTATTAGTTGCTGGACTTAACAACGATACTGTAAAATTTTGTGCACCTAAAACAGAACCCATGCTTATTATTAAAAATATTGATAAAACCAAAACATATAAACTCTTTTTGAAATCCATCATAACTCCTCCTATTTTTTGACCCTTCTTACAAAGGCCATAGATGATAAATCTTGATTATTAGTATAGTTGAAACAAAGTTATATATAAATATTGTGGTATTATTCCTGTTGCAGCTCTTCTGCATCCCTTGTTCTGTATACCTCAGCAAAGCTTGGTGCAACAACAATCCAGTCTTCACCAAAACCAGCAATATCCCCTTCAATTGCGTCGCAGGTTTTCTTTATTTTATTTACTGCCCTTTTTAATTCAACAATATCCTTGTCCTTTAATGGCCTTATATTTACCAAAGCAATTGTATAACCGTCCCTTAAAGAATCAAGAATTGGTTTGACATCTGTAAATTCTTCAAGAACAAATGGTTTAATTAGAACCTTAGTCTTATTGCCAATATCTTTTTTAGCATCAATTTCTAGATAATCCTCACCATATTCTTCAGGATAACCATAACTCCTGGAAGTTACATTAAATAACTTATCCTTAATTCTTGTAAAAGCCTCTCTCATTTTATCCTCCCGTTTATAATCATACCCTAGTAATTAATATAATATATAATCCACCAATAACAACCCTTATATAAATATTTCTGTGATTTACTTATGGTTTCTTTATTTCTAATAAACTAACTACATTCCATATCTGTGTTCTTGTAAAGCTTGGAACATTAGGATCATCTGCAACGTCATCAAGTTCCTGCAACGATTTATCTATCTTCAAGGCTAATCCTGAATTTTCTTCCTGCAGGGCTGTGATTGCATTTTTAACCTTAACACGAACATTCTTAGGAACACTAGGATCCTGTTCAATTTGATCGAGAAGTTCAATAGCCCTTAATATAGTTTCCATCTTTTTATTTTTCTTTTTTAATTAATTCCATAACCTCATTCTGTAATTTTGAGGCCTTCTCTTTTATCTTCTCTTCTTGTTTCTCTAAATTTTTAATCCTTAAACTAATAATTTCTTTTTTAGACTCAAGCTCCTTAATAAATTCTTCTCTTGAACCCTTAATCATTATATTGCCAACAATCTTATAAGTTTCATCATTTGATTTCTTTAATTCATCTAAAGCATTATCTATCTCAACTAATTTTGATTGAAAATTCTGCCTTTGAATAAAAAAATTTTGTAGATTCTGCTCTAATGTTTGAATCTGACTTATCTTTTCTTCAGTATCTTTTGAAACTTCCATGTTAAAAAATTAAACTGCCTTTACTTTTGTAGTAGTGGATCTAACCTTATATAGTATTTTACTCCCACAATAAGGACATCTTATTTTTTTTCTTAGATAGTCCATTTTTACACTTGCACCACAATCAAAACATTTGTACGCTTTCATATTCACTCCACAAAGTATGCTTTATTTGTAAATTTAGAATCACACTTTTTACATCTCCATATACCTAAAGATACCCTTTTAACCTTTAATCTGAGACAATAGGGACATTTTTGCAATCTTCTTTGTCTTTTTTCTACATCAATAATCCTTTGTCTTATGGTTTTTCCGTATCTTACACCAAACCTACCTGCAGAACCTACCTTCTTAGTTGCCATTTTGTACTTTCATAAAAATCTTCAAAAGCAACCTATTTAACCTTTTCGGAAATTATGTTATGGTAGTCTTATCCTAAAATAAGTTCCCCATGGAAAAAAACCAAAGGTTTATATAACAATTGTTATATCAATGGATATAACATGACAACTGAAGCTGTCTTTGCAAGAGAGAACATATTAAGGTACCCGAGACTAGACACAGTTCTAATGGTAGAGAACTTTATTAAAAAACACGATGGAGAATTTAAAAAAAGAAAATTATGGGAGTCTTTACCAAAGAAAATGATGTACCAAACTTTTTGTGTTATAATTAATTATTTACTATACTCAGACAAAATTTCAATAGACGCAGAAGGAAAGGTTGGTTGGATTTATTATCCCGAACAAGCCAAGAAGTATTATGAAAGGAAAGATTTTGGTAGAAAGAAATGAAGCTTGCTTCTACTATAAGATTATAGGAGAAAAGATCTATAAGATTAAAACAGTTTACATAAGGTAATTAAAATGGAACGAAAAGAATGCGAAGAATGTGGTGGGAAACTAGTAAAGAAAAAAGTAGAATTTAAGATGTATGGAATAAGTCTAGGTGAATTCCCAGCTGAGGTATGCACAAGATGTAATGAAGAAGTTTTTGATGAAAAAACATCTAAAGAGATTGATGCAGCAGCAAAAAAGAAAGGTTTATGGGGCTTAACTAAAAAAGTTAAAATAGTTAAAATAGGAAATTCCCTTGCAGTTAGGATTCCAAAAGCAATATCTGATTTCTTAGGACTTGAAGAAGGTAAAGAAGCATTAATGGAACCAGATAAAAATAAAATAATTATTGAAAGTTAATTTTAATGAGTGAGGCTGCCCGGATTTGAACCGGGATCTTAAGGTCCCAAACCTCAAAGGCTAACCAAGTTACCCCACAGCCCCATATTTTTAAAGGAAATTATCAGAGTATTATATATAAATTTTCGTATACTCCAAAATGTTTAAATACTAAGCAAAGAAACTAGATTTTTACTGGGGATGTAGCTCAGCCTGAAATTAAGTTTTAATTGGCTAAGGAGAGCACACCGCTGAAGCCGGTGACGTCAGGGGTTCAAATCCCTTCTTCCCCAGTTATTATCCTAAGGAAAGAATAAAGAAATCTTTAAATAGAAGGTTTATTTCTTAGTTTTATTATGAAAAAAAGAGGGGCACTAGAGCTTTCTATTAATACTATAGTAATAGTTGTTATCGGAATTACACTTCTAACTTTAGGTTTAGCCTTTGTTAAAAATCAATTTGGCGGTTTAACTGAACTAAGTGAAGGTGTTTTCGGAGCTGCTAAAACTGAAATTGGCAAGATACATGGTGGGGCTAAATTTACAGCACCAACACAAGTTACAGTAAAACAGGGAGAAACAACAACATTCACTATATTCGTTGCTAATGATGGTAGTCAAGGAAATACACCAGTAACAGTTAACATAGCCTTAACTGCTGTTACAACTGTTAATGGCATTTCAGCCAGGATAATTTCAAGTCCTACAGCAACATTAAAGGTTGGTCAGGAAGCTAGCTTCATAGTAGCGATTGCAGCAACAAAAGATGCACTATTATCAACAGGAAGTGCAAGTGATCCTGCTTATTCTGTTACAGTAACTGTCGGCGGTACAACTTATGCAAGTGGGGGTTTCGTAATTAACGTACAGCCAACTACTGGAATATTCTAAACATTTTTATACTAAAATTATTAAGAAGTTTTCATGAAATCATTAAGTGCTATTGAAATTCATCTTATTAAGAAAGAATTAGATGGTTTAATAGGTTCGAGGTTTGATAAGGTATACCAGCCAACCAATGAAGAGTTTATTTTAGTTTTTAATAAAGAAGGGAACATATCAGTTAAAATAATCCTAGGTAAGGCAATATTTTTTACAAATGAAAAAAATCCAAACATTACTAATTTCTGTACAAATCTTAAAAAGCAAATTGATAATTTTAAATTAACTGAAATAAAACAAGATAATTTGGAAAGAATTTTAGAATTTCATTTGGAATCAAAACTAAAAAGAATCCTTATAGTTGAATTATTTAGTAAGGGAAATATAATTTTATGTGATAAGGATTATAACATTTTACTAGCATTAAAACAACAGGAATGGAAAGACAGAACAATAAGGCCAAAAGAAATTTACAAGTATCCACCATCAAACCATCATAACCCATTTGATTTAAATTTCAATAAATTTAAAGAAGTAATAAATGATTCTAATAAAGAAAATCTAGTAAAAACATTGGCAATGGATTTAGCATTAGGTGGTTTATTTGCAGAAGAAATCTGTTTAAGAGCAAATGTTGATAAAAACAAAAAAGAATTAACAGATAAAGAGTTGGAAAGAATTTACAATGTTATTAATGATTTAAAATCTTCAAAAATAAATGCTAATGTAATTGAAAATATAGATGCTATACCTTTTGATTTAGAATACTATAAAGATAATAAAAAGATAGAATTCAAGAGTTTTAGTGAGGCATTAGAATATTATTACAAGAATTATAGTGAAGCTTTGGGTAAATTCGATTCTAAAATAGAAAAACTAAATAAAATAGTTGAAGAGCAAGAAAAGCACACTAAGGAAATAATTAATGAACATGAAGATTCAAAAAAGAAAGCGGATTTAATATATGAAAATTATTCTTATGTAAAAGAGGTTCTTGATGTTATTAAAAAAGCCAGAGGGAAAAACATTTCTTGGAATGAAATTAAAGAAAAATTAAAGAGTAAGAATATTGAGGTTGATGAAAAACAAGGAAAAGTTATTATTTCCCTTTAATTTTAAATGAAATATATTTTATAATATATTTAAAAAACAAAAAGATAAATAAAACAGTCCATGTACCTGGGAAAAAAATAAAAAATACTACAAATAAAGATAAAAGAAACGATTTATCTGGTTTTTTTGAAAGTTGTATAATTTTATCTTTAATATTATTGAAATCATTTTTAATTAATTTATAGATTAACATAAAAGAATATAAATTATAAAGATTATTTAATAATTTTCTTTAAAGTTTTTCTCCCCTTTAAGTGATACATATAATAGTTGTGCCTCATTAGGATTATTAAAATACTTATATAATACACCAGCTACGGCCATAATTCTATAAGGATCATATTCATTTTTAAAAATTTTTTGAAATATAGTATACCAAGATAAGTCTAATTGTTTTAAATTAGATTGTGAGAATTTACTTATAATTACTTCTAAAGAAGGTCCAATATAAACGTTTTGAAAAAGTTCATTTTCAAGAATAGCAAATGCGGGTTCGTTCATAAAAAAGAGCCAGCTAGCTCTATTTATAAAACTTCTTTATTATGTTGTCCTGAATTAACTTTCTCTCTATGATTTAAGTTGATATTCTTATTGTAGTATACAAACTTTCTTGTCAGTTCTCAATAATCTGAGTGACTTCATCAAGTTTTTCTGGATTCAAACTAACCTGTAAACCATAAGAAGTAGGTTTTTGTAAAATAAATCCTTCTTTAATCAGTTCTTTAACTGCATTTTTTGCTTCGCCAATAGCATGCTTTGGCAACCCTTTTGTCAGATGTTCAACTGCAGTATGCTTTCCACCAATAATCCTAAGTCTGAACAACTTCCTTAAAATTATCTTCTTGAAGTCCATCATACTAAGATAGAAGCCATTATTATTTATAGTTTTGTTCATTTTTGTGAACATTCAAATATAGAAAAGAATATAAACAAGTTCTTCTAATAATATAATACAATGGAAGAGAAATCATCTTTTAGGGTTGTATTTGGAAATTCTCCAATAGTGAAGGTAATAGATTTCTTTCTAGACAATAGAGAATTTGACTACAGTTTAACAGACATAGCAAAGAATGCAGATATAGGTTGGAGCACACTGCATCAGTTTTGGAATAATATAGTTAAACTGGAGATTGTAATAAAGACAAGGAAAATTGGAAGAGCAGAACTGTATAAATTGAATTTTAGCAGCCCTCTTGTTAAAAAATTAATAGATTTAGACATGGATATTTCGAAAAAATTGATGAGTGAAGAGATAAATAAACAAAAATTAAAAGTTACAGTATAGTTCTTTTACTGACGAGAAAGCATAACTCAAACATTTTAGGACCAAACAAAAGATTTAAATCCATTTATTTTATCAGAGAATCATGGCTTTAAAAGTTTACAATACATTAACAAGAAAAACTGAAACTTTTAAACCAATTAGTGGAAAAAAGGTTAAATTTTTCTGTTGTGGAATTACACCATATGATTATGCACATATCGGACATGCTAAAACCTATATTCAATTTGATGTAATTATAAAATATTTAAGATATATTGGTTATGATGTTTTTTACCTGCAAAATGTAACGGACATAGATGATAAAATAATTAATAAGGCAAAGGAATTAAATGAAGATCCATTGAAACTTGCTCATAGATATGAAGAAGAATATAAAAAGAATATGGATGCTTTAGGCGTTAATAGTGTAACTAAATATGCTCGAGCTACTGATTATATCCCTCAAATAGTATCTCAAGTAAAAAGGTTAATAGAAAAAGGAATTGCATATAAGATTTCAGATGGTTATTATTTTGATTTAGCTAAATTTAAAGATTATGGAAAATTAGCTAAGAGAACAACAGAAGAGGCAGAAGATTCTGTTTCTAGGATTGATGAAAATCTAGAAAAAAGAAATAATGGTGATTTTTGTTTATGGAAGTTTAAAAAAGATAACGAACCTAGTTGGAAAGTAAAAAGTATTGAAGAGGGAAGACCGGGCTGGCACATAGAAGACACTGCAATAACAGAATCTTTTTTTGGGCCACAATATGATGTTCATGGTGGTGCTGTTGATTTAATCTTCCCACATCATGAGGCTGAGATAGCACAAATGGAGTCTATTTCTGGAAAAAAACCATTGGTAAGATACTGGATTCATACTGCTTTTCTTAATATTAACAAGCAGAAAATGTCTAAGTCATTAAGAAATTTTATCACAATTAGAGAAACCTTAGAAAAATACGATGGAAGGGTAATAAGATTCTTTTTTGCTTCCAATCACTATAAAACACCAATTAATTTTTCTTATGAAATTTTAGAGCAGAGTAAAAATGCATTAGAAAGATTAAATGATTTTGTAAGAAATTTAAAGAATAGTAAAAAGAAAGATAATCTAAAATTAATTAAGAAAACAAAAGAAGAATTTCTTAAAGCAATGAATAAGGATTTTGATACACCAAAAGCTTTTGCTGTTATTTTTGATTTCGCAAGGGATGTAAATAAAATTGGCGGAAGCAAAAAAAGTTATGAACTTTTATTAGAATTTGATAAAATATTTAATATACTAACCTTAGAAGAAGAAAAATTAAACAAAGACGTTGAAAGATTAATCAAAGAAAGAGAAGAAGCAAGAAAAAGTAAAGATTGGAATAAAGCAGATAAAATTAGAGAAAAACTAAAATCAATGAATGTAATTTTAGAAGATACAAAAGAAGGTGTTAGGTGGAAGAAAATTTAAACACCATACTTTTCTCTGCTTATACTAATTTTAAATTTAACTGCATAATAAAAAAATCCTAAATAGAAATTATAGGATCTATTGACATTACTGCCTTTTTTAAATATTTAATAAAATTTCACTATTTGTTAAACTGGATGTAAGTTCTAGTTTTGTATATGATAAAATTCTATCTTCTCTAAGGCCCCATAGCCATTAAAACCGAAACATTTAAATAGTATATCTCAGTTATACTAATTATGGCAAGTCCGAGCAAAGAAGAAAATGTACTAAAATTGATTTTAGAAAACAGTCCCCTGAAAGAATGGCATTTTGAAGAAATAGTTAGGGAAGCAAAAATTACAAGATTAGTGGCAAACAAATGGCTAAAAAAATATGTATCTGACAGTTTGCTTAGGCATGTAAAAGAAAAAGGAAAATTTCCGCATTTCTCAGTCGGAAGTAATAATCCTGTTTATTATTCCTTAAAAAGAATTTATGCCTTAAACCAGCTTCATAAAAGTGGTTTAATTCCCAAACTTTTATCTCTTAAAACAGCTAAGACAATAATAATTTTTGGAAGTATTGTTAAAGGAGACTGGTACAAAGAGTCAGACATAGATATTTTTGTTTTTGGAGATATTTCAGATTTTGATAAAAACATTTATGAACTTAAACTTCATAAAAATATTGAGCTGCATATTTTCCAGAATAAAGAAGAGATTGAAGATGTCAAAACGGGATTAATAAAAAATATAATCAACGGTTATGTCCTTAAAGGTCGGATACAAGATTTTGCAGAGGTTGCATAAATGAAACTTACAATTGATAATCTCGATAAAACATACAAACTCTGCACGAGCACAGGAAGCATAAAGGAAAAATCTGCGGATATTGAGCTTATAAAATCACTCAAAATTGTTGCAGAAAAAGGTCTTGAATTTATCAACAGCAAATCAAAAGATATTCCAAAAGACAGTACAGATTGGACATTTGTTTTTCGAGATCATTATGAATCACTGCGAGGATTAATTGAAGCTTATTTACTATTTGAAGGAATTGAAGCTGATAATCATCAATGCAAAAATGCTTACATTTGCTTTAAACACCACGAATTAGAACTTGATTGGGAATTTCTTGAGACAATCCGACTGAAAAGAAATGCAATTAATTACAGAGGGCAATTATTAAAATATGAAGATTGGAAAATGCTTAAACTGAAATTCGAATTGCATATCAATGCACTAAGAAAAGAGATTGAGAAAAAATTGGAAAAAGATTTATAAAATAGTATTATTATGAAATTTAGATTCAGAAGCTTTTTATAAAGATAATTCTAGTGAGTTCACATGAATACAATAAAAGAAAAACCAGCATGGATTAAGGACAAGAGCGCAGCAGAAGATTTTGAAATATTTGAGGTAGATAAATGGGATGATTACAAGGATTTTAGAACAGATGATGGTTGCTATGTTCTTGTTAAAGTTTATAGAGACAGGCATGAAATTGGTGTAGCTGTATGTAATTACAAGCACGTAATTCTTAAAGAATTTAGGGGCAGAAGGGCACAGGATATTTATACTGCAATCTTTAAATATTCTGAAGAAAATAACTTAAATTGGTTTAAGAGATTAGACCATGCAGCTTATTTAGGTAAAGAACTTAAAAAAGCCGAGGTTTGTTTAGCCTTAGGCTGTGATTATTACCAGGAATGAATATTGAATTAGATTTTAAAAAAACAGTTGAAGAGAATGCTGCCTTCTATTTTGAAAAGGCTAAAAAATCAAAGAGAAAAATAGCAGGTGCTGAAAGAACTTATAGAGAAACATTAAAGAAAATAGAATTATTAAAACAAGAAAGAAATCTTGAATTAGAAGAAAAAAGAAAAGTTTCTGAAAAGATTAATGTTAAAAAAGAATGGTATGAAAAGTTTAGATGGTTCTTTAGTTCAGAGGGATTTCTTTGTATTGGTGGAAGAGATGCAACCACAAATGATATCTTAATTAAAAAATATACAGAGAAAGAGGATTTAGTTTTTCATGCAGCTGTTCCAGGATCACCTTTTTTTATTATAAAATCTGAAGGTAAAACAATTAATCAAGATACTATTGAAGAAGCCGCTATTGCTACTGCTGTTTATTCAAAAGCATGGCAATTAGGAATTAGTTATGTTGATGTTTTTTATATAAACCCAGAACAAGTAAGTAAAAGCCCTCCTTCTGGTCAGCATATGGCAAAGGGTTCTTTTATGATATATGGTAAAAAAAATTATCTTAGGCCGGAAATGAAGCTATCAATTGGTATTAAGAACGGAAAAATAATTGGTGGTCCGACTAAAGCTATTAAAAAAAATTCTGAAAAATATGTTACAATAGTTCAAGGTGATTTAAAATCCTCAGATATAGCGAAAAAAATTAAGAATATTTTAGGTAAAGACATAAATATAGAAGATATACAGAAGTTTCTTCCTACTGGTAAGGGAAAGATTGTTAAGGAATAAGAACTAAAACACAATCTTTTTAAACACCCCTTATACCTAGCAATAAGCTAAAATGACAACTATAAATGATGTAGATATAAATGAATTAATAGAGAAGGCTACTCTAGAGCTTCAAAGTGTAATTAAACAACCCGAATGGAGTTTATTCGTTAAAACGGGTACATCTAAAACTAGACCACCAGAAAGAGATGATTGGTGGTATGCAAGATCAGCAGCAGTTTTAAGAAAAATCTATGTACAAGGACCAATTGGTGTATCAAAATTAAGAACAAAATTTGGTAGTAAAAAGCATAGGGGCTATAAACCAGAAGAATTTAGAAGGGCATCTGGAAAGATAATTAGGGTAATACTACAAGAGCTTGAGAAGGCTGAATTTATTAAAAAAGCTGAAAAAGGAATTCATAAAGGAAGGATAATAACACCTAAAGGCAAGAGTTTCCTTGATAAGATTTCAACAAAAATAGCCAAGAAAGAAGCTAAATAATATGGATGATTTAGAGGCTATAAAAAGAAAACGCCTTGAGGAATTGCAGCGTAGAATGTTTGAACAACAAATTCAAAATCAACAGGAAGAAATTCAACTAAGGCAACAAATTGAGGCCCTTGAGAACCTTGCAAAACAATATATGGAAAAGGAAGCGATCTCAAGATATGGAAATATTAAAATTGCCCACCCAGAAAAGGCAGTTCAGGTTATAGCAGTAATAGCAGAGGCTGTAAGGAATGGTAGCATTAAAGAAAAAATAACAGATGAGCAACTTAAGGAATTCCTTAGGGAACTACAAGAACCAAAAAAAGAATTTAAGATTAGAAGATAAAAATGGCAAGATATAAACCGACAGGTAAAAAAAATAGATTAGCTAAAAAACTGAATCAGACCAAATGGGCACCATTCTGGACAGTTCCTAAGATATATGGAAAAGGAAGGAAAGTACATCCTGGAAGACACACTAAAATAAAGAGAAATTGGAGAAAAACCAAAACAAAGGCTTGAAAATGGCAGATTTAGAGAGAAATTATATTATACCGCTAAGAAAAGAATTACTTAAGGTTCCTACTTATAGAAGAGCAAAAAAAGCAATTAACACAATAAGGAGCTTCTTAACTAGGCATATGAAGGTTGATGATGTAAGAATTGGGGATTATTTAAACAGAGAGATACATTCAAGAGGCAGAAAACATCCACCAAGCAAGGTTAGTGTTAAAGCCATTAAAATTGAAGAGAAGGATAATGTTTATGTAAGGGTAGACTCTATAAATGCACCAAAAGAAGAAAAGAAAAAAGATTTAGCTGAAAAATTAGATCCTGTAAAGGAAATAAAGGAACAGGAAACAAAGGCTGAGAAAGAAAAAGTCAAAGAAGAAGCTGAGAAGAAAGAAGTTCTTGAGCATGAAAAGGTCGAACATAAAACAAGAGGAAAATCAAAAGGGGATCATACAAAACCTAAGAAATTACCAGCAAAAGCAGGAATAGTTACTAAGTCCAATAAAAAATAAATCTAATTCTTTATGTTTAGTAAATTTTTCTTAAATTAAAACTATTAGAAAGATAACCCCAACCAAAAAGGAGGAAAGGTTGGGGATTGCTATCTTTTATATCTTCCATAACCTATTGGGCTATGGCAAATTATTAAGACATGGAGGAGTCTTAATTTTTATCTAATATTATTACTTAGCCAGGGCTTTATAAATACCTTATGAAAAGCTAATGCATACAGAAAATTCATAACCTTTAAAAATAAAACCTTGGATTGCCAAAAGATTTTAAAGAGTATCTAGTTCTAAAAAGCTCATGAAAAACCTATTACCATTTGAAAAGGTTAAAAGAGAAATAATTGTAAAGAAAGAATTTACAACATCTAATGAATATGGTGTTGATCCTTCTGAAAGAAAAATATCTGAGTTAATTAACTATGGGGTTATATGTTTAAATAAGCCTTCAGGGCCTACCTCACACCAAGTAGCGGATTACGTTAAAGGTATTCTGAATGTTAAAGCAGGACATGGAGGCACCTTAGATCCCGGGGTTATAGGGGTATTACCTATAGCTTTGGGAGATGCAACAAGGGTCTTACATGCATTATTGAAAGCGGGTAAGGAATACATATGTCTGATGTATCTTCATAAAGATGTTAAACCTGAAATAGTTGAAAAGGCATTACTGGACTCTATAGGAAAGATAAAACAACTACCCCCAATAAAGAGTGCAGTAAAAAGACAACTCAGACAAAGGGAAATATATTACGTTGAAGTGTTAGAAATTAATGGTAGAAATGCCTTATTTAAAATAGGAACAGAAGCAGGATTTTACGTAAGAAAATTCTGTTATGATTTTGGCAAGAAACTAGGAACAAATGCACATATGCAAGAGCTCGTTAGGGTAAAGGCAGGCCCATTTAAGGATAAAGAGTGGTATACTTTACATGACATAAAGGACGGTTATGAGTATTATAAACAAGGCAATGAAGATTATTTAAGAAAAATAATAAAGCCGGTCGAGTTTGCAATTTCTCATCTAAGTAAGATATGGATTATAGACACTGCTGTAGACTCAATCTGTCATGGTGCAAGTCTTTCTATACCGGGAATAGCTAAATTTAATTCTGATGTAAAAGAAAACACACTAGTTGCTGTAATGACGTTAAAAGATGAGCTAGTTTGCCTTGGAAAAGCAGCTATGAATTCTGAAGACATTAAAAAACAAGAAAAAGGTATAGTTGTAACCTCAACCAAGGTATTTATGAAGCCTGAAGTTTATCCTAAATATAAAAAAGAGTAATAATTATATAGAAGTTTTACTTCTCTATATTAAACAATGGTTCTTAGAAAATTAACTAAGCACGATAGATACCTTTTGGATTTATGTGACCAGTTAAATGGTAAATATGATAAAGTTTATACGAATTTACTTTTTAAAAATTCTAAAAGAGTTATAGCTGAAGCAGATATTGTAAGCACTAAGGATGATCTAATTGATGTATATGAAGTTAAATGCTCTAAAAGGATAATAAAAGCAAAAAAGCAACTAATGAAGATTAGAAGGATATTAGAGAATACTTTAAAAGAACAAAATAATTATAGATTTTTCTTTTATTGTGGAAGCTCAAAAGAGATAATAGAAGTAGAAAAATAAACATTTTCATAAAAAGGGCAACCGCATGGTGATAAAAAAGATTTAAATAAAAAGTAAGAATAATTAAACAAAATAAGGAGGTGTCTTTGAATGGCAAAGAAGGTAGATATGATGACGCGAGTAGGTAGTTGGTCCTTTACAATTGGACTGCTTATTGCTGTTGTATTTGGTGTTTTAGGCTCCAATGTCTATAATGTAGGACTAATACTAGTTCTATTGGGTCTAATTGTTGGGATATTAAATATAACAAATAAAGAGACCATACCATTTTTAATTGCAGTTGCAGCATTAATTCTAGCAGGTAATGCGGGTTTAGAAAATCTACCTGTAGTTGGTGAATGGTTGAAAGATATCCTAGGTAATATTAAGATTTTTGTTGCGCCAGCTGCAGTATTTGTTTCTGTAAAGGCAGTTTATGACCTTGCAAAGAGTGCTTAAACACTCTTTTTCTTTTTTCTTTTAAAAAACCTTAAAAACTGCTCTCTATTCCCTAATTTTATGAATATTAAAAAAATACTTATAGAGTCTGGGGCAGTTAGCATAAATACCAAAGAACCATATAAATATTCTTCTGGAATTTTAAGTCCAATTTATACTGACAATAGAATCCTGATTTCAGAACCAAGATACTATATTAAAATAACAAACATGTTCTCTAGGTTAATTAAAAAAAACAACATAACCTTTGATAAAATAGCCGGAACCGCTACCGCCGGTATACCCTGGGCCTCTTTTTTGGCATATAAACTAAAAAAACCAATGATCTATATTAGAAGTGAGATTAAAGAACATGGCAAGAAAAAGCTTATTGAAGGTGAACTTAAAAAGAATGAAGAAGTTCTTGTTATAGAAGATCTGATAAGCACCGGAGGAAGTGCAATAAATACCATAAAGATAATCAGGGGTGAAGGCGGGACAGTTGATACATGTTTTGCACTTTTCACATATAACATGGTAGAATCAAAAAATATGTTTAAAGAAGAAAATGTAAACCTTATTACATTAACTAATATAGGTAACATGTTAAGCTATATGATAAAGGAAAATATAATTAAAAAAGAAGATAAAAAAATAGTATTAGATTGGAAAGAAAATCCGGGAATATGGGCAGATAAATATGGTTTTAAATGAAAATCTAGAAAAAAGAAGATTAAGCTATAATGAAAGGGCTAAATTAACTAGTAATAAATTAGCAATAAAAATATTTAATTTAATGGAAGAAAAGCAGAGTAACCTAGCTTTAGCGAATGATATTACAGACTCTAAAAAATTCTTAGAATTAACGGAAAAGGTAGCTGATGAAATTATAGTGCTAAAAACACATATCGATATCTTAGAGGATTTTAATATTGACATCATAAAAAAAATTGAAGAACTTGCAGATAAACATAAATTCTTTATCTTTGAGGATAGAAAGTTTGCTGATATAGGAAATACTGTAAAATTGCAATATTCTTCTGGAATTTTTAAGATTTCTAAATGGGCCCATATTATTAATGCCCATAGTTTAGTAGGTAATGGACTAATTGAAGGCTTAAAAGAATGTATAAAAGATTCAGAAGATTCACGTGGTTGTTTACTCTTAGCCCAAATGTCTTCCTCAAATAACCTAATAGATAAAAAATACACATTGAAAACAGTTGAACTTGCAGAAAAATACCAAGAATTTGTAATTGGATTTATAGGTAATGGAAGCAATCCTAAAGAATTAAAGAAGCTTGCATCATTAGCTAAACCAAATTTTTTAATATTTACCCCAGGAATAAATATTAGTGATACTGGAAAATTAGGACAAAATTATGCAACACCACAGAAAGCGATTAAGTCTGGTTCTGATATAATAATCGTAGGTTCTGGAATCTATAAAGCTGAAGACCCTATTAAATCAGCCAAAGAATACAGAAAACTTGGCTGGAAGGCTTATCTAAAAAGAATAAAATGAATTATGTAGCTGTTACTTTAAAAGGTATTGAAGATGTTGCTGCAAAAGAACTTAAATCTATAGATAAACAATTAAAAGTTATTAAAATTGAAGAAGCAAGAATTATATTTTCTACAAAATCAATTGAAAAAATAAAAGAAGCAAGAACTATTGTAATTTTATATGAATTATTAAGTAAATTTAATCTTAAAAAACTAGAGGATTTTAATAAAGAACTGAAGAAGATTGATGTTTCATTTATCAAGGAAGATTTTAAAGTAGAGTGCAATAGGGAAGGTGAACATAATTTTAATTCAAATGATGTTGAAAGGTATTTAGGAGAAAAAATTTATAAAAAAGACTTTAAAGTAAATCTTAATAGCAACACTATAATTTATGTTGATATTATAAAGAACAAGGCCTTTATCGGGAGATTATTAACCAAAGAAAAGCTTTCAAAAAGGAACTATAGATTAAAATTAAGTAATAAAACCCTAAATCCTTGTTTAGCTTCTGCTTTAATATTATTATCTAAACTTAAAGAGCAAGATACCATACTAGATCCTTTTTGCAGGGATGGGATAATACCAATAGAGGCTGCACTAATGGACTTTAAAAGTGTCTATGGGTCAGATGAATCTTCTAATAATTTAAGGATATCTAAGATAAACTCCAAATTAGCTGGGGTTAATATTAATTTAATACATGCTAAACCTTCACTAAATAAGTATTTTAAAAAAAATTCTTTAAATATAATAACTAACCCTTTGACAGCATCAAAAAAGACAAGCGAAGCTGAGGTAGTAAGAACATATAATGAATTTTTTAAAGTAGCAAAAGCTATAGTTAAAGAAAAGATCGCTATAGCAATAACTAAAAAAGCGTTGTTTGATAGTATTGCAAAGAGCTTTAAATTTAAACTTTTAGAAGAAAGGAATGTAATTATTGGTGATCTTAATTACTATATCTTAATATATAAAACACCAAAATAAGGTACTTTAAACCTATTTTAGTCCATTTAAAGAGAAAACTTTATATAGGTGTTTTAATCAAAAAAATTTAACTTTATATAAATTTTGGAGGTATCTTTATGGCAGAATTACTTGTTGTAAGAAGCAAGATAAAAGGCGCAGCAAAGGGAATGAATGTTGCTGGAGACTTTGCAGATGCTTTAAGTAAAAGAGTAGAAGAATTAGTAAAAGAAGCATCAAGAAGAGCAAAAGAAAACAATAGAAAAACAGTCCAAGCTAGAGATCTTTAGATCTCTTTTTTTCTTTTTTTTAATAAAACTTACTATTTTGGAAGACTTCTAAATGAATGATATAAAAGAATGATAAAAGGAGAAGCAAATACTACTATAATAAAAAGAATACCAAGAGTTCCGAGTTTATTTGGATCTGGAAAAATAATTGATAAAATAGCACTACCTAACAAAATATACACGATCATTCCAATAATAACCAAAATCCCTTTGAAATTTGAAAATTTTGTTTCTTTAATTTTACCTTTTTGAACTGCTTTAGTATATTTTTCTCCATATAATGTTATTATACAAACAAATATGTATGCCAATAAAGGAGTAAATAAAACTATTAAAATTAATCTAGTAAATGATGGAAAATTACTTCTATAGAATATTCTGCCTAGGTCCCATATAAAGAAAACTATCGTCCAAAAAATTTTCTTTTCTGTAGGTTTAAGCCAGGATAAATCCATTTTGATATCACTAATTTAGTATACATTTAGCTAATTAACTTTATTTATAAATAATTTACATAACTTTTAATATTACTTCTATTTATATATATTCATGGGGAAAATAAAAGGGACTAGAGCAGAGCGAGAATTAGTTCATATGCTTTGGAATTCAGATTTTGCTGCTCTAAGGGCCGCAGGCTCGGGTTCTACCCCATTACCTTGCCCCGATATAATCGCTGGAAATGGTGCTAGAAAATTAGCTATTGAATGTAAATCATTAAAGGATAAAACAGAATATATAAAAAAAGAAAAGGTAGAAGAACTTATTAAATTTGCAAGAAAATTTGGTGCTGAGCCCTGGATTGCAATAAGATTTGATAATGAAGGATGGTTTTTCTTGAACCATGAGGATACTGAAAGAAGCAAAGATGGAAGTTATATAATACCATTAGAAAAGGCAAGACAAAAAGGTTTAACATTTAAAGAACTAATAGAAAAAGTTTATTAAACTCCTCATAAAAGTAAGGTAAATGAAACTTTTAGTCTTAATAATCTTATTTTTATTATTAAGTTTTAATGCCTATGCTGATTTAATAATAACAGAAATTCTTGCAAACCCTATTCAAAACGATAACTATAATGAATATGTAGAGATCTATAATGATGATAATTCTTTTATTAACCTAGAAAATTTAACATTATGTAACAACAAATTAGAATCAGGCTACATTAACAAACAAGATTTAAAGACATACAATAACCTTTCTTTAACAATAAATCCAAAAAGTTATGCATTAATAACAGATGGGGGAACAGGAACAGAGGTTTATACTAATTTTAATCCTAAAGGAATAGCTTTACATACCGATTCTAGCAGCCTATGTGGTGGTCTTTCTAATAGTGGAAAGGAGGTTTCTCTTTATTTAAACGGTATTAAAATATCCTCTGTAACTTATCCAGTAGCTCAAGAAGGATTAAGCTGGAGTTTGGTAAATGGGAATTGGCTTAATAGCAATACAACCCCAGGTGATGTAAATTTTATTATACCTAACGAAAGCAATATATCAAACCAAAGTATGTCGCTAAATATAACCATAAACAATACTACAAATTTATCTAATCAACAAAACACAACAAATAATGGTGTAAATTTATCTAATCAATTTCAAGATAATGAAACAGTAGACTGTGATTGGCAGGTTTTAATATTAACTAATAAAACCATATTTTCTAACTCTTCTGAGGTAAAATGGAAAATAATAATTTTTAGGAATAAAGGGTATAGAGCAAATATTTCTTTTAAGAGATTTATAACAGATAATAAAGGGAATTTAATAAAGAATTATGAAACACTCAACCTAAGTGTAGAAAATAAAAGAAATTTCGCATATAGCCCAAATTTAGATCCTGGATTTTATATTATAAATACTCAAATAACCACAGGTTGTAATGATATTAATCTCTCAAACAATAAAGATTCTCTTTCAATACAGGTAAATGGAAGTGAATTAAGTGAACCTTTAGAAGAAATTACAATTAATGAAGACCCTGGAGATCTAAAAGCTAACAAGATAAAAACCATAAAGAAAATAGAAAATAAGACCGAAACTAATTTAAATCCAAGTTTTGGCTCAATTACTGGAAAAACAATATATGACAAACAATCAATAGGAAGTAAAAAAGCCATCTACATTTTTGTGGCTTCTATAATACTTTTGATTGCTTATTTTATCTATAAGGGAAAAAATGGAAGGACAAAAAATAATCTTGAAGATGATAGTGGAGATAGTTGGAGCCCCTAAGGAGCATGTAGATGAGACTCTTAAAAAGGTTGTTGAAAAACTTAAGAGTGAATTTAAAGTTCATAAAGAAGAGGTATATGAAGCTGAAAATGTTGAAAAATTCTGGAGTGCTTTTACAGAAATAGAGGTAGAATTAAATAATATAGATCAGCTGGTAGAATTATGTTTTAGTTATATGCCTAGCTCAATAGAAATAATAGAACCGATAGAATTTAAGATTAAGGTTAATGATATTAATAATATGTTAAACGACTTAATGGCAAAACTACATCAAAATGATATGATAATTAAAAATTTAGTTGCAGAAAATACATTAATTAAGAGGGAATTGGGAAAGAAACAAAATTAAAACTTCTTACATTCTCCATCTTTAAAAATATATTCTTTAGCGCACTTATAGCATCTATTATCTTTAAAGCAATTTAATCCTTCTGGACAACTACATTGACTGCATCTAGGAATTAAATCCCCACTGTCGCAGAAAAATGGTTTTGTTGTAGAGCACTTATCAAATGAGGTATCATCACTACATTTATCAAATCTTTTACCCTTATATTTGTCTATATCGAAACAGGTATAATTCCACCTCGAAGCTGAAGAAGGTACTGGTTTATCTTTACAAGTTATACAGGTTGGATCCCATAATTCATAAGAGGTACTATTTAATTTAACACCAACAACTAAATGATCAGCTCCTTGGTTTTCTGTATCAACCACACATAACCCAATATTTTCTATGCCTGCTCTTAGAAACATAGACGCTAATAAGACAGAAGAATCTGTACATTGGCCTTTACCTTTCATCAATGTTATTGCTGGTGGATTAACCCAATTTGTTTGCCAATTTGTACTAAAGGTATAATCAACATTATTCCTAACAAATTCTATTAACACAGATTTTATTTTTTGCTCATTACCCCTTAAACTTTCTGTAAGCCTGTCTGTTTCCTGAATAACTAAAGGATTTAATGGATCTATCTGTAAAAAGAATTTATAATTATAATCACCAAAGAAATCATATAATTTATTTAGTTCAAGATTACTCTTTTCATAGTCTGATATTCGTTGTTTAAATAGATTATCAAAGTTCGCTTTATAAAATAAAGGATACTTATTTTTAATAACATAAAAGTAATAGATAGAATTTTCTAGATAGGGTAGTGATTCTTTCATGGAATTAACTATTGCTATTTTTCTTTCTGAAGTGGTCTTATAATTAGAAGAGACTATATCAATATCTTTTATTTTAAGATATAAATAATTTAAATAAGCATCATAAGACTTATAATTTAATTCACTTAATTCCAATATTTTATTTTCATCATTATTTGCTTTTTTCTTAAGGGCTGCAATATTATCTAATTCTTTAGATACTTCAAGTCTACATTTTAAGCTTAAATCCAATGCCTTATCCAGATTCTTTGAGGTATATTCCACGTTAAAGCTATTATAGCAGGAAGAAAAATTTGAAACTGGTATATATTCAATAACGCACTTACCTTCAACACAGGTTTTATCTGATTTACACCCACAATCCTCTAGACAATAAGAACAATCTTCTGAATTTCCACAAACACCATCACCGCAAAAATCTTGTTTTGGATTTGCAAGAAAGTTTATTATAAAAAAGATTAATATTATTATTACCAGAGATAGTGCTATAATCTTAATTTTATTTAAATGTTTTCTCATCTTTTAATATCGCCTATATATGTATTCTTAGGTTTTTTAGATTTAAATCTATAAAATAAAATAAATAACAATACAAAGAATAAAAATATAAGAGTTATTATTAATTTACTATTAATTTTGCCCTCAGTGTTAACTGCCTCCTGTGGTTTACTACCAAAACCATATTTTTCTTCTAAAGGAACATCCTTTGGAATTAACTCATCTGATTTTCTTTCAACCTTCTCTTCTTTCTCTTCTTTCTTACTGAAAACATTAAACTTCATTAAAAAGGTTGTGTTATAACCTTCTTGTGTTAATAATCTGAGCTCCCCATTATAGCCTCCTTCTGTAGCATTTTTATGCTCATTTATCCAGATATATTGTTTAAAGGTTTCATTAGGTTTTAAAGAAGGCAGGGATGTAACATTTAATCTTACTATATTTTTTAAATTCCCTGTTAATTCAAATCTTACATTATTTAGTGGTCTATCTAAGAAATTTTTAATAGATAAGCTACCTTCCCTAATCTCATTTACTGCTATTATTTCATCAAGTTTCTTTGTATTTGTCAAAAAATCTAGTCCAACTATTTTTTCTTCAGCTGAAATGTTTTTAATGGGTGCTTTAGATTTTTCACCTTCTATTGGTGTTACTTCTGGAACTTTATTTGTTATATAAACAGGTATCATAAATTTCTTATCTAAATATGAAATAAAAACATAATCAATAATTAACGGTTGATTTAACTGTTTAATATTGGTTTTATTAAAATAGACATAAAAATACTTATTAAAGCTTTGAGGAAGTGGTATTGAATTACGTGAAAGCCTTAAATTTATGCTTGAAACAGATAAATTAGCTTCAGTTTGGTTAAAACCGCTATTATGAAGTGCAACCTGATAATAAGAGGTTTCATCAATATTGATCTTTATTATCCCTGGTTTAAGATACATCCTTTTATCATTATTAACTATATTTATTGGTAATACAGAAACTAGTTCCTGTAGGACATTATCTATGTTATAGGAAAGTCTTACATTTATATTATATTTACCATCATCTAATTTAGGAATATCAAAATATACAAAATAACTATTTTTACTTAAATTTACTATAATTGAAGATACCTTAATTATTTTAGCATTATTCAAATAAATATCTGCTGGAGAAAGAGGCCTTACAGGATCTTGATTTAGGTTAATAAAAAACTGCACAGTATTTCCTGAAGAGAATTCATTACTTGGATTTAAAAGTGATAAGGCTATGGGTAATGCATATATAGGAAGTACATTAAATAGAATTAATAAAGTTACAAATAAAATAAGTTTTAGATACTTCATAAGCCATATTATTTTCTAATTATCTTTTCAGCCTCTCTAATAGATCTTTCTAATTCCTCATCTACAGATCTTTTATTGCCCAAAGCTGTTGGTTCTAATTTTCTTTCATTCTTTCCAAAAGTACCAAAACCAAACTCCAGAGGCTTTGGCTTCTTTTTACCTAGTTTTTTATAATAATATATCAAGAATGCAACAATAATCAAAACAATAAATATTAATATCCACCATATTAGAGAACTTCTTTTCTTTTCACAATCTTGCGGGCATGAAGAAGAATCTTCTGTTGCATCGCAAATCTTATTTCCGCATTTAACTTCCTCTTCTGTTTTTACAGGACAATCATTAGGACAACCAGAACTAGTTTCTCCATCCACTGCATCACATCTACCGTTGTTGTTGCAAGGCCCTATAGACTCCTGACAATCACTTGGACATTGTTTAGAGTCTTCACCAACATCGCTATCACAAACACCATCAAAATTACATACACATTTCTTGGAGCAACCTCCACCGCAGTCTACACCTTCTTCATCACCATTCTTTTTACCATCACCACAAGAAGCTTCTTTTTTGCAATCACTTAGACAATTATCAGAATCTTCCCCTCTTGAAGCATCACAGGTACCATCATTATCACAAACAACTTCACTACATTTCTTGGAGCAACCTCCACCGCAGTCTACACCTTCTTCATCACCATTCTTCTTACCATCGCTACAGCTTGATATTTCACTAAGGCTTATACTAACGTCACCAAATGCAGAATAAAGAACCATTGCAGTATCTTGAACATTTCCCCATGAACCATCACTTTGCTGTTTCTTAATTAAATATGAAGTTGCGTTATCAATTTGATTTCTATTACCAGAAGATTTTTTTAAAGCAAATACTGCAAGTGCTGTATTCAAATTGTTATTATCCCATGAACCATCTGTTCTTTGTCTTCTGGTAAGTTCATTTAAATATTGTTCATCTCCCGTTATTATATGCAATAGAGCATTATGTATAGTATTACTTGCATCATAATTCTGCTTTAAGAAAAATAAAGTATCTGCACCTGCCTGCAATTCCTTTACAGCCCAATTTGCATATAATGAAGAATCATAATTACATGCACCACGATAAGCTATACCAAAACAACCATTCTTTACAATTATATTTGCTTGGGAAGAATGTTCATCTTGGACTAAATAATAATTATTAGATGTAGTATAAATTAAAGAGATAATAGCACTTGGGCTTAATGTCCTACAGTCTACATTAATATTAAGCGAGGGATTATTTGCAACAAGACTTGGTTCTAGACATGTGTTTAAATTTAACCAATTACCATTATTGCATGAGGGAAATTTACTGTTATTTACACGTACAGTTATATTGGCCTTTTGATCATCTGATTTGGTATAATCTAATTTACATTGACCATCAGCAGAAGCGGCAATTTGAAGCCACCAAGAATCAACTAATGCAGCACTCTGTGCCTTTCTAAACCAATCCGGAATCTTACTTGTATCTTGGTCAAATCTTTTTAATGCTAAAGATGCAAAAGCAGTGTCTTTAACCCTACAATTTGACTTAGGAAAGCAACCTTGATTATTTTGCTGTAATTTTACCCAATCTAATGCTTTCTCTGCTTCACTTGTTGAACCCAAGCTACTCATCGCTAATGTAGCCAAAGAAGTATCTAAAACATTATCATTAAAACTCCCATCACTATTTTGTTTTGAAAGCAACCACTTTAATCCATTTTCAGCAGTATCTTTAGATGTTTTTTCAGCAGCGACTATAGAAGAAGCTACTAGAAATATTAAAATTAAGGCTAATAGAACTATTTTATTCATAATCTCCTCTTTTAAGTTAATAGAAATAGGTATAAATTATTTAAAAAACTTTTCTTTTTGCTGGGGTTGACAAAGATAGATGCGCCTAAGGTATTTATAGGTAAGAAAGTTTATGATCCAAAAGCAACTTCTTAGAATTTCCGCGCAAAGTCTATTAATAAAAAACCTTATAGTAATACTAATTTGATTGGTAGTAATTTATTTTCTCCTTCTTAATAGGTATATTATAAGTAGTGAGCCAATTGTTACCATGATTATTAAAAACAAATTAAATTTCGACCCGTAATTTTTTTCACTCATGCCCTTCTGCACACCGGCTTTACAGTCAGGATCTCTTTCAGCTAAACAATCGGGGTCACAAACAGAATCCAATTTCCTATCGCACCAGCCATCTTTTGAGCCAGAAGGACAATCACTTGGACAGGTTAAATAAGTTTCATAAGAATTGCATAATCTATCTTCATTACACATCAAGTTTTTGACATTTAAAGTAAAAATTACTTTATTATTATGCAACATATTCATTGTATCCCATTTTGAGTTGCAGGGCTTTCTTACTGATAATGGAATTGAATCAACCTCACCATCAGGAACATCAAAAACATAAAATATAATGGGAAGGTATATTTTATCAACCATATTGTTTGTTGCATCAAGAAACAAAAGAGCGTAATCCGATTGCTTTAATTCATTTGAATCCCCTACTCCATTATAAGAATTGATTTTGTGGAATTGAACTGTATCGTTTTTATAAATAAAGAAATCAAATTCGCATATTGGTTCTGCTATAACAAAATGTATGCTTGATATGAATAATAATGCAATTATTAAAAATTTAATTGTGTTTTTCATCCTACTGCCTCATAGCCTCCGGTGTTATCATAACCACATTCTTCTTGGACAGCACCACCCATAACAGAATAATGCACATCTCCTTCACACACACCTTCTAATAAAGGATTCCCGCTATAATCCCTGAAGGTAGGTGTATTACCCTTACAAGTATTTGCACTAAGACCATCATAAGGAGTAGTTTCATGAAGACATTGAGGCGGATATTTATCCTTACAATAACTACCGATACTTCTTAGATAAGTATCTTCCATATTGTACTCAAAATAACCATACTCATCACATAAATGGTACGTATGTGCCAATTCATGGGCAACCAGTGGAATTGCATCACCTAATCTCCTTATGCTTATTAGATATTCAATAGTTCTTGGATGTCTGCTGCCACCCCTTGCTGCATGAACGACTTTATTAGAAAAATAAGCATTACCTCCAGTCAAACTATTCGAAAATCCAACAGCTCTTTCATAATTTATACCTAATGACCTAGTGTATGCATCTGCACAGTCCTTTATTTTTTGATGATTTTCTCGAGACCGTGGATCTGACAAAAAATTTGAAAAATCACAGTTAATCTCTACATAATTTATAGGAACATAAACAAATCCTACTTTTCTATCTCTAAACTTTGAAATATCTTGAAAAAAAATTGCTCTTTCCCTCGCTTTTTGTTCAAATTCAGCCTGATTAGTCCAATATATTGGAACAAAAACAAAATAATAATCACAAGAGTAATCTGAAACACAGTTTAAAGATGGGTTTGTTCGTTCTTGTTGTGTTGGAGTTGTAGGTCTTATATACCTAAAATAATTTACACTTTCAGCGATAGGAACAGTACTGGGGATGATCCCGTTAGGATTTGAACACTTAACATTTGGATCTCTTAATTGAGCTATAAGCTGATAATCTTTTTCTAGAGGTAAATCTCCGGAGACAAAGGTATATCTTATTATGACCCCTTCTCGTTTTCTGTCAGGTAATTCATTTGTTGTACCAATCCAATAATTAATTAAAGTAATTGGACAATCAGGATTTGGACTTGCACAGTGTTGTTCATTTGCTCTTTTTAATATGGGTATATTTGTAATATCATATATAGCATTATTGCTCACATCTTTCAAATAAAAGCACACATTTGTATTAAACCCAGAAACTAAATTGCTTAACTGATAATTCCAAACTAAATCATCTCCAACACTATACAAAGCAGGGTTATTAATTGAATCTGGGTTGTTTAAAGATGTACTAAAGCTCAATCCTTCTCTTGCATAAACAATATTTATAAAAGTTAAGAACATAAATATTATCCATACATATTTTATTCTTTTTAATAAATTCATTTCAAAGCTTAAATCCAATAAATTTTTCATATTTTAATTTTTTATCACCATAAAACACTATTACCTCTCCTTTTAAATAATTATTTATGGTGGGGGGTGTTTTACTCTAATCTTAATATGCTATATTCCATGTTTAATAAGACACCCTAAAAAAGTTTTAATAAAATATATATAGTAGTTTAGATGTTTTATGATTAATGCATAATGTTACTCCTAATGAGGCTAAGAGATATAAAGAAGTTTTTGATAAAATAAAAAAAGAGGTTTCTAAGGTCGTAGTTGGTCAGCATAGTGTGATAAATGGTCTAATACGTGCATTAGTAGCAAATGGTCATGTTATAGTTGAAGGGGTTCCAGGAATAGCAAAAACCTTGGTTGTAAGGGCATTGGCAGAATCTACTGGTGCAAACTTTTCTAGAATTCAATTTACTGTTGATTTGCTACCTAGTGATATTATTGGTATAACAACATATTCTAAAGGAACTGGATTTACAACAATTAAAGGACCAATATTTACTAATTTTTTAATGGCAGATGAAATTAATAGAGCCAGTCCTAAAACACAATCTGCTTTATTAGAAGCGATGCAGGAAATCCAGGTCACAATAAGTAAAACTACATATAAAATAGATCCTCCTTTTTTTGTAATGGCAACAATGAATCCAATAGAAAGTGCCGGTGTTTATAACCTACCAGAAGCACAGGTTGATAGGTTTTTATTTAAGCTTGTTATGGATTTACCTAGCCCCCAAGAGGAACAAGAGATATTAAAGACAAATATAACATTAAATCGATTTGAAGATTATGGTGTTAAATCTATTCTTAATTCAAAAAAAATAATTAATATACAAGAGGTTGCAAAAAGGGTTTATTTGAGCAAGGATATTGAAGATTATATAGTTAGAATAGTAAATGCGACCAGAGCACCACATAATAAAAAATTTAGGTTAGGAAGGTATATTGATTATGGTGCCTCCCCAAGAGCCTCTATAGGACTATATATTGCTTCAAAAGCAGATTCCTTAATTGAAGGTCATCATTATGTAACCCCACAACATATAAAGAATGTTGCATATGATATACTAAGACACAGAATATTATTAAATTATGAGGGTCAAGCAGAGGGTATTAAAACAGATAATATAATAAAAGAAATTCTTGATAGTGTACCTATTCCATAAATTAATATATTCGTTATTCTTATTATTAAGGAGGTGAAAATTGGCAAGCAGAGTTCATAGGAAAAAATTAAATGTTGACTTAACCCCGGCAATTAAAAAGCTTGATGTTACAGTAAAGGGATTGTTAAATACAAAGATGCTCGGGGGTTATAAAAGTGCTTTTAGGGGAAGGGGCCTAGAGTTTGCTGATTATAGGGAATATTCTCCAAGTGAGGATGATGCTTCCTTAATAGATTGGAAAGCTAGTTTGAGGACCAACACCTTAGTTGTAAAAGAATTTGTTGAAGAAAGAAATCTTGATGTGTTTTTTCTTATTGATTGTGGGAGTGGTATGGTCTTTGGTTCTACTGAAAAATTAAAAAATGAATATTCTGCAGAGTTTGCTGCTTCTTTAGCTTATGTTATATTAGAATCTGGTGACAATGTAGGTTACTGTTTATTCAATAATGAAATAAGAGCACAATCACAACCATTAAGGGGAAAAGATCAATTCTATAAATTTACCAGAGACTTGATAAACCCGAATAACTATGGCGGTAGATTCCATATCGATGCAGCATTAAAATTTATTATTGGAACTCAATCTATAAGAAATTCATCGCTTGTTATCTTAGTATCAGACTTCATAGGTTTGAAAGGAGATTGGAAAAGATATATTAAAAGCGCCGGTAAAAAATTTGATTTTGTAGGCGTTATGGTGAGAGACCCTAGGGACCAAACATTACCCGCAGATAGCTATAAAGTATCCCTAGAAAACCCACATACAGGCAGTCAGATGGTTGTTGATCCTATATTAATAAAAGAACAGTATGAAAAACTTGTAAGGGAAGAAGAAAAAAAAATAAGAGAAGAATTTTTAAGATCTGGGGCTGATTTTTTAGAATTAAATACAGCTAAATCATTTGTTGAACCGTTAGTTGCATTTTTTATTAGGAGAAGCAAAAGATGGAAGTAACATTTAACAACCCAAGTTACCTTTGGTTTTTATTAAGCATACCATTGCTAATAATAATACATTTCATTACTGAAAAAACTTCTAGAAAAAGAGCACTAAAATTTGCAAATTATGAGGCTATAGCAAAAATAACTGGAGAAAGCATAGTTTCAAGCAACATAGTTTTATTGTTAATTAGGGTAGCTGTACTCGGTTTTATAATCCTTGCAATTTCAGGCACTGTAGTATATTATGTTGGGCCTGTTACTGAAGCTGACTTTGTATTAGCAATAGATTCTAGCGCAAGCATGACTGCAAACGATATTAAACCAACCAGGATAGAAGCTGCAAAAACAGAGGCTATAAATTTTGTAAACAACCTGCCAGGAAAATCAAGTATAGGTGTTGTTTCTTTTTCTGGAAGCGCATTTGTAGATCAGGAACTAACAGATGACATAAGCAAGGTTACTGGTGCAATTGAAAATATAGGGATAAAGAGTGCTGGTGGTTCTGACTTGGGAGAAGCCATAGTAATTAGTGTTAATACGTTACTGGAGAGCAAAAAATCTAAGATGCTCATAATACTATCAGATGGCCAAAGTAATATTGGTATACCGCTAGAAGAAGCAATAAAATATGCAAATAAAAATGGGGTTAATATAGATACTATAGGGGTTGGTACAAAAGAGGGGGGGAAAATAGCTGGTTTAGAGGTCTTATCAAAGTTAGACGAAGAAAGATTACAGTCTATCGCATTAACTTCTGGGGGAAGTTATTTTAGGGCAACAGATAAAGAATCGCTAGCTCAGGCATATAAAATTATATCTTCAACAAGCGAAAAAAGGATTTCTAAAGACATCTCACCATTATTAGTATTGGCTTCATTAGTTATAATATTTTTAGAATGGATGTTATCAAGCACAAAGTACAGGGTATTGTTTTCTTAGGCAGCTAAACTTTTTTCTTCAAGTAATTTAATCTGTTTCTTAAGATTTTCCAATCTTATATTCCTTTTTTCTTCAACCATCAAATTACCACATTCTGGGCACCTAAACCCATACTCTAGGGCATCCTCAAACTTAAGACGCATACATTTATTTATACACTCCAAGAACTTGGTTTCTTGTTCCTTTTCAGACTGTCTTTTTAACTCAGTTAGCTTCTTCCCAGCCAAAGAGGTTATTAGGTTGTTTATTTCCTTATTATTTAAAGTCCAGTAGTAAATATACCACCCTTTCTCTTTGTCCTTCTTTCTTGTAGATATGATAAGATGATGTTCCTGCAACCTATATATCTTATTCCTTACTACATTAATGGTTAATTTAAGCTTCTCAGCTATCTTAAATTCACTAACGTTTTGTTTATTTTTAAGTATCTGGATTATAGGTATTACATCTTCTCCAAGAATCTCGCCCAGTAATATATCAAACCCAGATGGCAGAGATTTAACTAGCTCTTTCTTTGCTACTTTGGTTTTCTTTGACTTTTTCTTATTTTTCATGGCCCTATTTAATCTATCAACTCTTTTTAAAGAATTTTTATTAACAAAATACTATTAATATTATGGGCAGAAATATTTAAAAACTTTTGGATTGGTTATCTATAAATAATTCGAGATTTTAGGTTAATATAAGATAGATAGAGTGTCTAAGTTCAACACATATTAACACCCCTACATTATATATATTCAAGTAAATATGTTTATAAGATTATTGGGATAGTTCTAATCTCAAAGTAAAGTTCACAAGGATATAATCCATCTTTACTCTGA
>Ga0209515_10002091_pt1 | contig 31513 bp, 30 predicted proteins | sample Subgroupgradi54m_FD_187454 | JGI IMG/M metagenome (GOLD analysis project Ga0209515, IMG submission 187454) | Subsurface groundwater microbial communities from S. Glens Falls, New York, USA - GMW60B uncontaminated upgradient, 5.4 m (SPAdes)... ... | reverse complement strand
AGCCCGCCTGATCCTTGGAGAAGGAAATGTCTACGATCACGAACAGGTCAAAGCCGTATTTGGCACTAACCTTGACCTTAAAGACCTTCCTCCTCTTGAATTTTCAGAATCAGACCTTGAAAAAGCCCGAAAAGAGAAGATGATCCTCGTCCTCCGCATCTCCCACGACCAAGAAGGAAACCCTCTCACCCCTAAGCGCATGCACGAACTCCTCGCACCCCGCCTTACCTCTGAAGGACACGGCAACATCTTTCTCCCCAACATGGGCTGGGATTATCAATCTGAAAAGTTCTTCACTGATGAGACGCCGGTCGCACCCTCACCTATGTCTTCGCATCCTCTCCCCTCCGAGGGAGAGGATATTTCCCCTCCCTTGAGGGGAGGGGCGAGGGGAGGGTGGACGCCGCGCGCCGAATGGAAACTCGTCACCCGCGAAGTCGTCGAAGGCTCAACCTCCAAGAACTACATTGCACAAACCAAACTCATCCGCGACAAGCTCAAAGACAATGGCTGGCTCACTCCCGAAGAATCAGACGAATGCTCTGACGCCCTACTCGATTCTCTTCAAAAACTACTTGATGATGACTTTAGAAAAAACTGGAAACAAGTCGCCGAAACCCTCGCTAATCTCAAAATCACCCAAAACCACCGCCGTTCCTTTGCCTCTGCTCTCTACGACACCATGTTGGTCTTCCTCGCGAGCGAAGAACACCCTGATCGTCTTCTTGAAAAAAAGCGGGACTGGACGCAATCGCGCTCGTCCGATGGCAGCCTCGTGAGCCTTGGTGTCTTCGGCGCTGGTGGTGCCCGCGTGCTTGGGTGGCTTCCGGGGGGTGCGGGTGGTGTTCTCGGCGCTTGTTTCTCCCGCTAGTGTGGGAAGGTTCTTTGTCACTTTGTGTTTTGCACTTTGATCCTTTGCGTGATCTTGTATACGGTGATAGTATTTATCATGTTGGTTTAAAGCCTCAAAATATGTCTTCAAAAAATTATCGTCTAATCGTCATGTTGGGACCGCAAGGTTCGGGCAAGGGAACGCAAGGTGAACTCCTTGCGGATCATTTGAAATTTCCCATCATCACGATGAGCACGCTCTTGCGCAAAGAAATTGCAAGCGGCTCGGAGCGGGGGAAAAAGATAAAAGAGTTGATTGATGTTGGAAATCTCGCACCGCAAGAAATTACGAACGAGCTTCTTGAAAAGCGTCTTAAAGAACCGGACGCCGTGCGCGGTGCCATTATTGACGGCTACCCGCGCGATCGGATTCAGTTCGATGCGTTCCAACAATTTGCGCCGCCCACGGACGTGGTTTTTTTGGACATCACGGACGCACTCGCCGTGGAGCGCATTTCCGGCCGCCGCATGTGCGCATGTGGCAAGATTTACAACGTCCAATTTAATCCGCCGCAAAAAGAAGGTATCTGCGACGCATGCGGATCAAAACTCACTCAACGCGTTGATGATGTACCCGATGCTATCAAAACACGTCTCGGCATTTACCATCGCGAAACCGAAGCCGTGATTGACGAATATAGAAAGTTGGGACTTCTGCGCGCCATCGACGCCTCGGGTCCAATTCACATGGTGCATGAAGAAATACTAAAGGCACTGGATTTGGGAAGCGGTAATTAGTGATTTATCTTATAGTAAAATCACAATTACCAAGCATCAAATCACAAATAATAGCGAAATCACAAAATGATCGAATATCCAAACACGAGCCGTTTTTTCAAGTTTGAGATTTATCGGAATGTTTGGTGCTTATGATTTATTTGTGATTTGGTACTTGTGGTTTGGGATTTGTCATTAATTCTACGGTATGTTGGATATTAAAACGGAAAATGAAATCAAAATCATGAAAGAAGGGGGGGCGCTTTTGGCGCGGGCACTTCGCGAGGTGGTGGACGCGACGCGTGATGGGGTGACGATGCGTGATCTCGACTTATTGGCCGAGCGTGTTTTGCGTGAAGGTGGGGGCGAGCCGTCATTTAAAGGTTATACGACCAAGCATGAGAAGCGACCGTTTCCGGCGACGATTTGCATTTCACGCAACGATGAAATCGTGCACGGTCCCGGGTCGCGGAATGTTGTATTGCACGACGGGGATGTGGTGGGACTTGATATCGGGGTGCGTTATGGCGGATTTTGCACGGACATGGCGGTGACGGTACCGGTGGGAAAGGTGGATACGCAATCAAAAAAACTCATGGACGACACGCGTGCGTCAATGCTTGCGGGTTTGGATGCCGTTCACGCCGGTGCGGCGGTGAGCGCCATCGGTAAAGAAGTTGAAGCATACGCAAAACCGCGCGGCTACGGCATTGTCCGCGATCTCGTCGGTCACGGTGTCGGCCGTCATGTGCACGAAGATCCGCATGTGCCGAATTATTATGACAAACGCTACGATACGGTGAAATTGCCCATCGGCCTCACGATTGCCGTTGAGCCGATGCTTACGCTCGGTGACTGGCGCGTCAAAACACTCGATGACGGGTGGACGATTGTGACGAACGACGGCTCCCGCGCCGCGCATTTCGAAGTAACGATCGTGGTCACTGAAAAAGGATTTGAGTTTGTGACGCCGCTTGTTATCTAAAAGCATGAGGACTCACCACTCGGTGGTATTATGAGGGATTTTGACGGGGTGAGTGGCGAATTTGACAAAGAATGATAAGTTCGGTAGTATATAATAACAATTGAATAAGATGAGATTGTAGAAAAATGATGACTTGTCCATCGAAGTCGGAGCGCAGAGGGAGATGCGAAGGTGTGGAGCGAGCACCGAGTGAAGCGTATCCGAGTATACGCCAAACGAGGAGCGGAAGCGGACCACCGAGCAGATCGCATTTTTATACAATCTCAAGACGTATCAAGAGTGCGGTGAGAGCAATTGGCTCAACGACCCGCCCGCAACCTGCGCTTCGCGCAAGGTGCGAAATCCAACCCGAATTTTTTCGGGATAGATACGAGGTTTTTTTGATGCGTCGCCATTTTTTCTGGCGATTTTTTCTTTTTTGCGAGCAGTCCCATGGTACAGTCCATGGGACTGCTCGTGGCGACGTATCAAGAATTGTATGACCTCGCATCAATCCCGATGCGAGGATTTGTTTGTTACGTGAAAAGGAGGAAGTATGTGTCCATCACAATTGTATGCCCACGACGTATACACTTTTTTGGAGATCATTGATCAGGCGGCGGAATCGCGCAAGGTCTCTGAATGGCAGACGTGTCGCGATGAATTGCATCGGCTTCGCATTCCCCGTCGTTTGATCCCGTACGTGATTTCGTGGGTGCGGAGCGCCGTTCGTGCTCACGCGCATCGTCGCATCATTTTTCGTGAGGACCAAGCCGCCATTCAAACGGTTGCCCGGCAGATCATTGAGTGCTTGGAAAATCGTAAAAAAGAACGCAAGGAATTGAAGGTGATCGGATAAACGTCTTGACCCTCTGCGCGCGTTGCGCGGAGGGTCTTTTTTTGTTACACTGAGACTGTATAAAAATGCGATCTGCGGGCGCTTCATTCCGATCCTCGTTCGGCGTACATCCGAGTACGCCTCACTGCGGTTCTCATGGAAGCCGCTCCGCATCTCCCTCTGCGCTCCGACTTCGAGGGACAAGTCATCATTTTTCTACAGTCTCAAGCTGAATGTATATATGAAATATCTGGGTATTGATTATGGCACTAAACGCGTGGGGATTGCGGTGGGGGATTCAGAAAGCAAGATCGCGATGCCACTTACAACGCTCGTCTCGAACGAGACTTTTTGGGATGCGCTTGCGCGATTGCTTAAAGATGAAGAGATTGATGAAGTGGTGATCGGTATGCCGGTGACGTTACGCAAGGGAACACGTGAGGGCGAAACGGTGCGTGGCGTCGAGTGGTTTATGAATGAACTTGCCCAGCGATTTTCATTACCAACCCATGAAGAAGATGAACGTTTTTCGACGGACATGGCAGGACGCTTCACGGGCGGCGCAAAAAAAGATCGCGACGCCATCGCCGCCGCCATTATTTTACAGTCGTATCTTGATAAGAATTAGATAGTATGTAGTAGGTAGAAGGTAGTAGGTAGGGGGTCAAAAGGATTGATCGGGATTTCATCTACACACTACATTCTACATTCTAACTACTACCTACTCACTATGACTTTCCACACCACCGGCATCGTGCTCCGCATTGAACATCGCGGCGAAAATGATCGTGTCGCCCATGTGTACACCGACACGCATGGTAAGTTGGAATTGTTTGTGAAAAGCGGGCGGCGCATGGCAAGTAAACTCTCGCCACATCTTGAAGAACTCACGATTGCCGAGTGTTATGTGGTGCGCGGACACCTTGATCACCTCGCGGGCATTGAGCGCGTGGTGCGTCATGATCTTTTGCATACATCGCTTTTTCATATGGGTAATGCCGCGTGGGCCGTTGAGCTCGTGATGCTTTTGACACGACCGGATCATCCCGATCGTCGCATTTTTGACGCACTCACGGCATGGTTTGCGTTTCTTGAAAAGATGCCGAGTACGATTCTTCCCGAACGATTGCGTCTCGCTTTTTTGATGCCGATACTTGACTTCCTCGGATATCGTCCGGAGTTTGAAAAATGCGTTTTGTGCGCCGCGTCCCAAAGTGCGCAATGGTTTTTTTCGGGGAATGACGGCGGTCTTGTGTGTGGTGCATGCAAACAAAAAGCGCGTGGCGGACTTATCGTGTGTGATGCGCGTGCGGTAGGCGCTCTGCAAACGATGGGGGATCAGCCGGTGGCGTTTGATCACGATGCGTATCGTGAACTGAACGATCCGCTTGCCCGTTCGCTCACCGATGCACTTCTCATGAATCATTTGTCGCGCCCTCTCGAAAGCCTCCGCTTTCTGGCGTATGTATAATAAGGGAACACCCAACCTTGAGGTTGCACCTCCGGAGGTGCAACCTCAAGGTTGCAATGTGGGGCAGAAAATGATAAGATGAGAGCATCGTATGACTATATTTTTTGCTCTCATTTTAGGCATTATTTGTATTATCGGGTTCATGTTCTCTGTGCCCCTTTCGATCAATTTTATGAATCGGGCCGCAGAAGATCTTGAGCGCTTTTGGCGTTGGCGCCTGCTTGGCATCCTCACTCTTCTTGCCGGTGTTGGTCTTATTATTTTTGCGTTTATTCTTATTCCCACTATTCTTAAATAATTATGCAGATCAATGCTCGCACGCGGACATATATTCGCGACACCGTGGGGAAAGTGGGAGAGGAAGTTTTTGTATACGGATGGGTCAATGCGCGGCGCGATATGGGGAAAGTTATTTTTATTGATGTGCGCGATATCTCCGGAATACTGCAAGTTGTGTTTGCTGACGCAACACTTCTTGAAACAGCGAAAAATCTTCGTTCGGAGTTTGTGGTCGCCATTCGCGGTAAAGTCAAAGCGCGGTCGGCAAAAAATGCAAATCCGATTATTGTGACGGGCACGGTTGAGCTCGAGGCGCTTGAACTTCAGATTTTGAATGAATCGAAAACGCCGCCGTTTGAACTTGACAAGGACACGCGCATCGTGAATGAAGAGACGCGTTTGAAATATCGCTATCTCGATATCCGCAGTGCGCGCCTGCAGAAAAATCTTTTACTGCGTGACAAGGTGATTAGTTTTTTTCGACACTACATGCACGAAAACGATTTTGTCGAGATTGAAACGCCGATGCTCACGAAAGGCACGCCGGAAGGTGCGCGCGAGTTTTTGGTGCCATCACGACTTCATGTGGGCAATTTCTATGTTCTCCCGCAATCACCTCAACAATTCAAACAACTCTGCATGGTGGCGGGTCTTGATCGCTATTTCCAGATCGCGCGCTGTTTCCGCGACGAAGACCAGCGCGGTGATCGCCAACCCGAGTTTACGCAACTTGATTTTGAGATGTCGTTTGTTGAGCGTGAGGATATTCTGGCATACACGGAAAAAATGTTTATTGAATTGGTAAAAACGGTGACGCCGGAAAAACATATCAGCCAAATTCCATTTCCACGTCTCACCTATGCCGAGTCCATAAAAAAGTACGGCTCGGACAAACCCGATCTACGCAAAGATAAAAATGATCCGAATGAACTTGCTCTTGCATGGATCCTCGACTTTCCGATGTTTGAAAAATTGGAAGACGGTTCGATCCAAGCGCAACACCATCCGTTTTGCGCCATTCATCCGGACGACATGGCAAAATTGGACACTGATATTTGGAGCGTACGCGCGAACGCCTACGACCTCGTGATGAACGGCTACGAACTTTCGAGTGGTAGTATCCGTATTCACGAACGCGCCATGCAAAATAAAATTTTTCAACTCCTCGGACTTTCCGATGCCGAGATTGAGGCAAAGTTCGGTCACCTACTTGAAGCGTTCACGTATGGCGCGCCGCCCCATGGCGGTTTTGCCCCGGGCATTGATCGCGTCGTCATGTTGCTTGCCAATGAGCCGAATATCCGCGAAGTGATCGCGTTCCCCAAAACCGGCGACGCGCGCGATCCGATGATGGGCGCTCCATCCGATGTGTCGGCAAAAGCCCTCAAAGAAGCCCACATACGATTAGAATAGAAATAAGGCGGGGTCGTACACCCCGTCTTTTTCTTGCGTATTCGATGTGTTATAATAATGATACTCTCAAAGCTTCAAAAATTCATCCTCATGACTTGTCTGGCAAAAGGCGGTCGTGCAAGCCGAGAGATGTTTTATGGTTACTATATACAGACAGCGGATACACCCACACACGATGAACAAGTGAGCTCGATCACCAAAACACTTGAACGACTCATAGATCGTGAACTCATGGTGGGCTATGGTGTGCGCACCGCGCACAAGTGGTATATAAAGGAAGTAAAGCTTCTTCCTGCTGGTAAGAGACGCGCAAAAAAACTCCTCGGCGAACAACAATTATTACCCCTTGTTACCAATAAATCAATAAAGTAATAAATCAATAAAGTATGTCCATACCCAAAAACATCATCAATCATTTTAAGAAGAACAAAATAAAGTTTGAGATTGTGTCGCACAAAAAGGTGTACACGGCGTATGATTTGGCCGCCACGCTTGGTGAGAAGTTGAATACCATTGCGAAGACACTCTTGCTTAAGGTGGAGTTTCCGAAAGTGACGAAAAAAAAGGCCGGTTATTATGTCGTCGCGATTCCGGCGGATATGCAGGCGGATTTTGCGCGCATTAAAAAAGAATTGGGCGCTTTAAAAATTGAATTGGCACCCGAGCGCATCATGAAAAAGCTGGGTATTGAACCGGGCACGCTTCCACCGGTGGGTTCCATTCATAAACTTGAGATGCTTATGGACAAATCACTCTCGCGTGTCGGGCGGGTTCTCGTGCGCGCGGGAAGTCTTACTGAGTCGATGCGTGTTCGTGTGAAAGATCTGCACGCGGTCGAAAAACCGCTCGTCGGCATCTTCGGTAAAAAAGCAAAAAAGAAATAAAATGATGGGAACCGAACAGCGCATATTCGTTGTTCGCAAGGTTCGTTCAGGTTCGTTGTTCGGTTCCCATTGGTGTTTATAGAAAAGCGCGTGAATAAAAGAAATGGGTGATGTACTCACATGCCGTATCTGGTAAAACTCGAAAAGTTTGAAGGCCCGCTTCATCTCCTTCTCTCGCTCATCGAAGAGGAGGAACTTTCGATTGCTGACATTTCGCTTGCTAAAGTGACCGACGGCTATTTACAGATCGTGCGCGCCGCAAAAGAAATCGATCCGGAAGAACTTGCCGATTTTTTGGTTGTCGCGGCAAAACTTATTTTGATCAAATCACGCATTCTTCTGCCTGATCTTGCGATTGAAGAGGAGGGACCGTCACTTGAGGCGCAACTAAAATTATACAAAAATTTTGTCGAGGCATCGCATACCATTGAGGCGCTCCTCAAAAAGAAACAGGTTATGTTCGGCCGCGTGAGGCCACTCATCGAACAAGTGCCGGAGTTTTCTCCACCTCCCAAACTTATTGTTGCCATGCTCGAGGCCGCATTTCGAAATGTGATCAAATCACTTGAACCGCTTTTTTCACTCCCGCGTGCAGCCGTGGAACGTGCGATTTCGATTCAGGAAAAAATAAATCACATGAGAACCATGATTCTTGATCGTGTTGCCCTGCGTTTTCATGATATTTTGAAAGGAGCAAAATCAAAAACCGAAGCGATCGTAAGTTTTTTGGCGCTTCTTGAACTCGTTAAACAACGCGTGATCGAAGTGCAGCAAGATGCGCTTTTTAAGGATATTACGTTGCATAAACATACTGGTTAGATAGCTCTAAGCTATAAGCCTTAAGCTCTAAGCTATAAGTCTGAACAACAGAGCCGTTCATTTCAACTTACAGCTTATAGCTTATAGCTCGATAGTATGCTTGAACACAAAATTGAATCAATCCTTTTCATTTCGGCACGGCCTCTTTCAGTAAAAAAATTGGCGGATTTTTTGGATGCGAAACCCAAGGAGGTCGAAGAGGCGCTCGTGGCGCTTGCAAAACGTTTGAACGAGGGGGGGAGTGGTGTGCGTCTCGTGCGCAGTGGTAATGATGTACAACTCATGACAAGTCCGGAGAACACGAAACTCGTGCGCGATTTTGCGCGTGACGAAGTGACTGGTGAACTCACGAAGCCGCAGCTTGAAACACTCACCGTGATTGCGTATCGGCAACCGATTACTAAGCCCGAGCTCGAGCAAATCCGTGGCGTGAATTGCAGTGTCATTATTCGCAATTTGTTGATGCGTGGTCTTATCGAAGTGGAAGAATCAAAAGAAAAAATGGGACCAATCCATCGGGTGACGCACGATTTTTTGCGTTTTCTCGGCATCGCCGATGTGCGTGACCTGCCGGATTACGAAAAATTGCATAGCGATACGCATGTGGTTCAAGCCATCGAAGCTTTATCAAAAGCCACTAGCAACCAGCCATTAGCCACTAGTGATCCCGCCCCCTCTTAGTAAAACATAGAATTAGTGGCCAAAAAAATGTCTATCAAACATATTTTCGAATACATTTTAATTGCCCTCATCGTGGGAGGGCCGCATGCGCCGATTGATCTCGGCGCGGCTTCTGTGGTTCATGCGGAGTCCGGATTGCCGCAGGCCGCTGTGGTAAGTCAAACGCGGGCGCCCGAACGAGCGCCACGCACGTTGCCGGTGATTGAAGATCGGTACGCGTGGCCCAAGCTCACCGACGAAAACACGCGCGGTATGGTGGTCACCGCCGCGAGCGCACTTCTTGTTGATCGCGACAATGGCAAAGTGCTTTTTGCGAAAAACGCCGATGATCCGCGTTCGCTTGCCTCGATCACGAAACTCGTGTCAGTGCTCGTTCTGCTTGATACCGGTGTTGATTTTGGGCGCAGGGTAACAATCACCGATGCTGATCAGGGGACGGGCGAAGGCACGGTTTTCAAAGTAGGGGATGTGGTGAGTGCTCATGATCTTTTTTTTGCGAGTCTTATTGCATCGGCAAATGACGGCGTGCGCGCTCTCGTGCGGAGTACGGGTTTGACCAGTGATGCGTTTGCCGATCGCATGAATACCAAGGCGCGTGCGCTCGGTATGACGAATGCGCATTTTGTCGAACCGACCGGTCTTGATTCGGCAAATCGCGGCACCGCACGTGATGTCGTTATGCTTTTGCGCGCCGCGCATGAAAAATCTTTGATACGCGATGTGACGCGCATGGCGGGGGGCACGATCACGGTGAATGGTGTTTTGAAAAATATAAAAAGCACTGATCTTTTACTTCTTAGTTTTTTGAACGAAAATCCGTATTCGATTGCGGTGGGGAAAACCGGATCGCTTGATGCCGCCGGCTATTGTTTGGGATTACTTGTCGAGCATGAAGGCAATGGCGTCTATGCAGTCGTCTTGGGAAGCACAGATCACTTCAGCCGATTTTCCGATGCAAAAGCTCTTGTGTATTGGGCTTTTAACAAGTGGCAATGGAAACCATTTTGAACCACATCTGACAGGTCAGATGTCATTCGTGGTCAAATGTGATGTGTCAAGTGTCAGATGTTATGCATATTGATTCGTATCTTCATTTTTTAAAGGTTTTACCGCCCCAGCTCGTGACCATGATTGTGGCCATGATTCCGGTGGGCGAGTATCGAGTTTCGATTCCGCTCGCACTTGGCGTGTACCACTTGTCGCTCGTATCGGCGCTCGTGTGGTCCATTCTTGGTGCCATGATTCCGGCGATCGTCATCGTGTTTTGGATTGGGCCGGTGATTGATTTGGTTTCACGGAAATGGCCCGCGGCGCATCGCGCGTATCTGTGGTTTGAAGAACATGTACGGGCTCGGTTTGCTCATGGTCATGCAAAGTACGGCATTGCGGCGGCGCTTATTTTGTTTATCGCGTTTCCGTTTGGGGTGAGTGGCTCGTGGTCAGGCGCGCTCGCCGCTTTTTTGTTTGGTATGCCCAAACGTATGGCGCTCATCTCTCTTTTGATCGGCGTGACCGTTGGCGCCGGCATCATTGCACTCGTATCAATGGGTGCGGTGAAATTATTCTTTTGACGGGTTTATCAACTAGAATATAATAACTCTGTTGACTATTTGCTATGAGTAGGATATACTTATCTACGTTAAATACAGCGGGGTAGAGAAACGGCATCTCGCTTGGCTCATAACCAAGAGACTCCCGGTTCGAATCCGGGCCCCGCAATATCACACCGACTGCGCTAAACGCAGAAGGAGTGTTTAATGAGTAGTTAGTAAGTAGTAGGTAGTGGGTAGTGACCGTGAATCGGCACTACCAACCAACTACGTTCTACCCTCTACCTTCTACTTACTCGCCATGGATTTTTAATGAGGCGGGGTAGCTCAATGGTGGAGCAAGGTCTTCATAAGGCCGAGGTTGCGGGTTCGATCCCCGCCCCCGCTATTTGAAAATTCGAAATCAGAAGCACTAAATCCGAAACAATATCAAAATTTAAAAATTCAAATTTGTTTCGAATTTAGGATTTAGGATTTCGAATTTATTATCCAACTATGTTCCTCGTCACTCACGCCGCAGTCGGCGCCATCATCGGTGAAACAACCGGAAATCCGTATCTTGCGGCCATCGGCGGTTTTGCGTCGCATTTTTTGCTTGACATCATTCCGCACGGCGATTCAAATCTCTACAAAAGTTACAAAAAAGGTGAACTCGTCAAACGCGCGGTTGCGTATGTGACGATGGATTCGATTGCCACCATTTTCTTTATTCTTGCTCTGTTTCACTTCCGTGATTTTTTGCACCCATTGCGTGTGAGTCTTGGTATCGCGTTTGCCGTATTGCCGGACTTACTCATTGGACTTTTTGAGTCCGGCGCCGCGCCATGGCTTGCTAAGTTCCACAAAGTGCATTTCTTTTTTCATAATCTGTACACGAACCGCCGCCGTGACTTCCCCTTCAAGTATGGGGTCGTGATGCAACTCGTGATTTTACTCCTCTTGCAAATTCGGGTATTTTAGAACACGTGTAAGTTGAAAGTTACAAGTTGTAAGATTGAGAATGCGATGGACAGGTCGCTTCTTTTTTTGTTCTCCCTCAAGATCAGTATCACGTCAGCTTGTTGCGAGGCAGTTCATTTTTTATCAGAATTTTAAAAAACTACTCAAAACCAACTTATCAAAAATGGTACAGGTGTACCAAATTTGATAAGTGTCGTTTTTCCATTAACTCATGATTCTCAATTTTTCGTACCTGCGGGAAAAATGAGAATCCAAAGTAAGATAAAAAAAGCCGGCTCTTGAAGTTTTGAGAGCCGGTGTTGTTTTTTTCTACCGATTGATCATCACCCCCCTGTTTGTTTTCTCATCCATGCGATCACCGCGTCCGTCATTGCGGTGGTGCTTGCGTGGACGAGCGGGTTCAGGTCACCCGTGACGCATGTGCCTTCACGCACCACGGCGGCGACGGCTTCTTCGATGAGGTGTGCGCACACAGTGAAACCATTTTTTTCCGGTTGGTTCGTACCGCGCGGCGCAAGATGGCGTACCATCATCGCGGCCGAGAGAATCATAGAGCATGGATTTGCGATGCCTTTGCCAGCGATCGTTGGCGCCGTGCCATGTGTTGCTTCGAAGACGGCATACTCATTGCCAAAGTTTGCGCCGGGCGCCATGCCTTCGCCGCCGACGAGGCGCGCGGCAAGACTTGAGATTTCGTCTCCGACGACATTGGGCGTCAAGATCACACCGAACAATTGCGGATGCGCGACGAGTTCGCCGAGCATGGCGTCCGTGTGCCGATCTTGAAACTCGACGTCCGGATATTCCTTTGCCACTTCGCGCGCGGCGTGCAAGAATAGCCCGTCTGTGTCTTGCTGAATGTTCGCCTTGTGCACGACCGTCACACAGCGAAACGCTTTGTTGCTTTGCGCCATGTGAAACGCGTACTTGGCAATGCGCAGCGATTCCCAAAGCGAGATCGGTTTCAAACCAATGGCTGTAGATCGTGGAAGTCTGATCCCGCGTTCTATTTCCACGAAATCCAAGAGTCGCTTCGTCTCATCCTTATTTACCGGAAACTCAATGCCCGCGTACAGATCCTCAATATTTTCGCGCACCACGACGAGATGAATACCGCGCGGATCCTTGAGCGGACTCGGTGCACCTTCGTAGTAATGGACCGGTCGTACACAGGCGTAGAGATCCAGTTTCGTGCGCAGAGCCACATTGACACTGCGAAAGCGTTCGGTTGCGGTGCCGTCCGGCGTGCCGCATGGCCCTTTGAGCGCCACACGGTTTCGGCGAATCGAATCAAGTGTCGCATCCGGCAATCCTTCACCGAGTTTTTCCTGCGCCCCCATTCCCATCTCTTCGAAATCCCACACAAACGGAATGCCGGTCGCTTCGAGCACGCGGAGTGCCGCACCAACCACTTCCGGCCCAATGCCATCGCCTTTGATAACGGTCACACGAATGGGATCCATGATTTTCTCCTTTTCAGGGAAAAAGTTTGTAGTCTTTTGACGCAACGATCCGCGCCGGCTCATTTTTCAAATTCACCCACAAGCCACGTGATCGCGGGATCAAACCCAAAGGAATATCCCTGCGGAAACGCGGGAAGTTTGGTAAACCAATGCTCCATCGATTTTACGGTCAAACGCACGATTTTCGGCATGATATGCCTCCTTAAATGGCAAAAGAACGTTCATTTCATTCAGAACATCTAAGTATAGCCCAAAATTAACAGAAAGTCAAGTATTTGTACAGTTAACCTCAAGGGGTGAGAATTATGGTAGGGGTAACTAAGGTTAACTTTGCACATTGACCATTCTAGTGTTCTTGAGAACACTAGAATGATTGTGGAAGGAGATTGATTACGTTTTGTATAAATAAATATATCAAAAAAACCTCGACAAGCGAGGTGTTTTTTTGATAGGCTCTTTCTATTTTATTTTTTCAAATTCGCCCAGTTTTTTATTTTTTCTGACATTGTCCCACGTAAAAAACTTTCCATTCATGGCGATATAAATGCCGTGGGGGAGTGTTTGTAAAAATGCGAGTGCCACACCCAAGTTGAACATTCCGTCAGAGCTTCCGAATACGTACGGAATCATGGCACCCGTGAGCACGATGGTTTTATTTTTAATTAAAAAGTGGTTTGAGTTGATATTTTTTTCGTATACGGCTTGCGGTTTATTTTTTTAATAGCATTGAGAGCTCCTTCGGCTTTTTTACGTTTACGTTCCAGATACGGAATATAGGGATCGTAATAAATCCAATCAAGTAATTTTATGGATTCACGTTTCATGAATTTTAGGCTCCACAAGGGGACGGTGCTTTTTGGGCCACGAGAACTTGAAAGATCACCTTTTATTTGCAGAAGGCGTGTAATGACGCTTCTCATCCACACCATGTGGTGTTCACTGGCCGATATGAAACGCACGAAAAGTCGTGTATAAATGTATGCGGAATTTTTAAAAACATTATATGAATCTCGATAGGTGACGATCATGCCATCGCCATCGAGATGACCTCTTAAAAAATCACGAAAAAATTCATCAGGGACAGCAATGGGGCCGATAGTATATGATTTTTTTGGGAATAAACCGATGCGAAGTAGCCAGCGATACAGTTGTACGTCGCCTATTTGTAGGCGATAACAAACTCGTTGACCATGTTCTACTTCATAACGTGGTGATTCGATGGTTGTTTGTATATGAAGACATAATCGCAAGGCCTCTATTTGGTCTATGTCGCACGAGCGAAAAATTATATGACGGCCGTCGTTTGAGAGACATCCGTCTGTTACTAAAAGTCCCACTGCGTATGCTAATTCAGGGGACCACACATATTCCTTATCAGGTAATCGTGTTTTTGCCATAAAATTGCCGCCGGTGGGAGTCGAACCCACATGGAGTTGCCTCCACGCGATTTTGAGTCGCGCGCGTAAGCCATTCCGCCACGGCGGCATATCCTCTTCTTAGTTTATCGTTTATCATAATACTGGTCAAGCCTTTCGGATTTTGCTATACTAATGGCTAGTGGCTAACTCCTAGTGGCTCGAAATGGCTCACGTTATTGCGATTGTTAATCAAAAGGGCGGGGTGGGGAAGACTACCACTGCCATGAATCTCGGGGCGTCGCTTGCGGCGGCCGGGAAGTTTGTGTTACTCGTTGATATGGATCCGCAGGCAAATGCCACCGTGGGGCTTGGCATTGATTACAAAAATATCGGACAAGGCGTGTACGAAGCGCTGGTCGGTGCGGTGCGGATGCGTGATGTCGTGGTGCCGACAGCTCACGAGGGGTTGAGTGTGGCGCCCGCGACCCAGTCGCTTGCCGGCGCCGGTGTTGAACTCGTGACCGTGCTTGAACGTGAGTATCGCCTGCGTGATGCACTTCTTGAAGTGCGTAATAATTATGATTTTATTTTGATTGACAATCCGCCGTCGCTCGGACTTTTGACGATTAATGGGATTGTGGCCGCGGATCATGTTTTGATTCCGGTGCAAGCGGAGTATTATGCACTCGAGGGATTGGGGCAACTCATGGGGACGATCGGTCTTGTGCGTGAACACTTGCGTCCCGATCTTGCGGTGCTCGGTGCCGTGATCACGATGTATGACGCGCGCACAAAATTGTCACGTGACGTACTTGAAGAATTGTACAAATATTTTCCGAGCGGTATTTTTCGTTCAGTTATTCCACGGAGTATTAGGCTTGCCGAGGCGCCTAGTTTTGGAAAAAGCATTTTTCATTTTGATCCGACAAGCCGCGGTGCGCATGCGTACGCTCGTCTTGCACGCGAGTTCTTGGATCGGATTGATGGAATCGAAACAGTATCATCGCGAGCGGCGAATGAAATGAGTGACGTGGCGATCCCGTGAATTTCAAGGAAATTTTTATTTCGCGGGATTGCTTCGTGGATTCGCTACGCTCACCACAAGTCGGAAGTTTTTCGTCTCCTCGCAATGACAGCGTTTTTTGGCCTCGTCGAATTTGTATACCTTCTCGCCATGACTTAATTTTTTAAACTCTTCTCACTTTTGCATACTATGGACAACAGATCAACCGGCCTCGGTAAGGGGCTTGATGCGCTTATTCCGAAAAAAACAAACATCATGTCTTCGTCATCAAACGATGAACATGTTTTTGAAATTTCCATTGAATCGGTGCGTCCCAATCCGCGTCAGCCACGCACTGATTTTGCGCCGGAAGAATTGAATGAACTCACCGCGTCAATTCGTCAGCACGGCATTTTGCAACCACTTGTCGTGATCAAAGTGGGGAGCGGGTACGAACTCATTGCCGGCGAACGAAGACTGCGTGCCGCAAAAGCGGTTGGTTTGAAAATGGTGCCGGTTGTGGTGCGTGCGGCTAACGATCAGGCAAAGCTCGAACTGTCGCTCATTGAAAACATTCAGCGTCAGAATTTGAATCCCATGGAAGAAGCGCGTGCTTTCAGAGCACTTGCGGATGATTTTTATTTGACGCATGAGGACATTGCGCGGCGCGTGGGCAAAACACGTTCCGTGGTTTCAAACACCGTGCGCCTGCTCGATCTTCCACGCGATATTCAAGATGCGCTTGCGGCGGGTAAAATAAATTACGCATCGGCGCGCGCGCTCATTTCACTTCCTGAAATTGATCAACGTCGCGTTTTCGAACAGCTCATGCGCGGGGAAAAATTGACCACGCGCGATATTGAAAAAAAATCAGCGCCCCAGAGGCGCACTATTGATCCGAATATTGCGGCGGCGGAAAGCGCACTGCGTGAAGCGCTCGAAACGCGCGTGACGGTAAACCGTCGCGGCAAACGTGGCTCCATTCTTATCGAGTTTTTTTCTGATGAAGAGTTGAAGCGGATACTTGAGAGGTTTATTTGATGGGAACCGAACAACGAACCTGAACGAACCCTGCGAACAACGAACAATCGGTCATGTACGGAGGCTCGGCCTCCGGTTGATGACTACCGGAGGCCGAGCCTCCGTGTCAAACATTCGTTGTTCGGTTCCAATCCGTTCTATTTTTTTTTTGGCAAAATGGACGAAAACCACTCCGCCACGCCGCGTTTGGCGCGGGCTTTTATTTTATTGCGCGCATTGCGCGTTTTGACGAACTTCAACCAGTCGGCGCTTGGGCCTTTACGTTTTTTATCAACGATTATTTCTACAATATCTCCTGACGTGAGTTTTTGATCGAGGGGAACCATCTCGCCATTTATTTTTGCACTCGCGCATTGATTTCCAATATCGCTGTGAATGGCATAGGCAAGATCCACCGGCGTTGAATGTTCCGGCAAATCAAGCACATCTCCTTTGGGGGTAAAAATGAAAATACGATTTTGAAAAAGATCAATTTTGAGTTCCTCAAGGGTTTCAACAAATGTTTTTCGGTCCTCAAGTTCTTTTTGTATGCGGGCGAGTTCTTGCATCCAATGGAGACGGCGCGAATGGACGGGAACTTTTTTCCCCGATTCATCATAGCGCCAATGCGCGGCGATACCGTATTCCGCTTCCTCATGCATTCCCTTGGTGCGAATTTGAAACTCAACGATCCCGCCGTCCTTGCCAAAGACCGTCGTGTGGAGCGATTGATAGCCATTCGGTTTTGGTGTTGCGATATAATCTTTGATGCGCCCTTTGAGCGGCTTCCATTGGCTGTGAATGACGCCAAGCACCGAATAACATTCGGCAATGGTGTTGACAATGACGCGGATCGCGACAAGATCATACACCTTTGAAAAATCGCGATCGTATTTCAATAATTTACGGTAGAGACTGTAAATGTGTTTCGTGCGGCCATACATGCGTTCATAAGGAATGTGCGCGTCGTGCAGTTCACTTTCAAGAATTTTTTGCTCTTTGCGAAGCTCTTGTTCTTTTGCTTCATACTTTCCCTTAATGAGTTCCATGAGCCACTTGAATTCGTCGGGGTAGACGTGGGGAAATGACAAGTCTTCGAGTTGCGCTTTAATTTCACCCATGCCGAGTCGCCCTGCAATCGGCGCATAGATTTCAAGACTTTCACGCGCAATGCGATATTTTTTTTCCGGTGGCAGAACTTCGATCGTCATGAGATTATGGAGACGGTCGGCAAATTTTACGAAAACGACGCGTACGTCTTTTGCAACGGCCAAAAAAAGTTTGCGCAGATTTTCGACGTAGCGTGTCATGCCGACATATTTCAAGCGATCAAGTTTTGTTTCGCCTTCAACAATGCGCGCGATCTCAACACCAAAATCATGTTCAATATCAAGCAGTGTTTTTGTGGTGTCTTCCGGCGCGTCATGCAAAAGTCCGGCAACCACAATAGTGGTCGGCAGTTGCCAATCAAGGAGAATGTACGCGGTGCTTACGACATGGTTGATGTAGGGTTCGCCATTGATGCGAAATTGATTGCGGTGTGCGTCGTTCGCAAACGCATAGGCGCGACGGATAAGTTCAATATCCGTGGAGGGACGCGTTTTTTTTGCGGTGTTTATCAAGTTTTCAAATGATGAGTGAAGCATACTCCTAGAATAGGTCATTATCGCGCAGGTTGTCAAACTATTTGATGGGAACCGAACAGCGAACCTTCTCGAACCTAACGAACAGCGAATGTTCGTTGTTCGCAAGGTTCGTTCACCTGTCCCCCGAAGCTTCAGCGTAGGGGGAGATTCGTTATTCGGTTCCTATTGGGGAATAGAGCACTGTGGGTGGTGGTATTATTAAATGGGTACCGAAAAGAAGGGGTTGACAAGAGATTTTTAGGGCGATATACTCAAGCTAGTCTTAGCCGTGCGTGTTTTCCGTGATTTTTGGGAAACAACGCTCCTCGGTTAAGTTCATTATAGTGTTTGGGGAATTATCCCCGAGCACGTTTCACAACCCATGAAGAGTACAGGGGGGCTTCGAAGGAAGAAGGGAGGCCGTTATGGTCGCTCCGTCTCGCCCTGTCGAGGCCCTGTGCTTGGACTTGATGGGAACGATCTTCGAGCCGATCGGTGGTACACGAAAGGCTGAATTCGTTTCCTCAATCTACCTCCGCTACCTGCCACGGCAGGTAACGATCCATGATGTGATGACTGCGGTCAAAAGAGCGCGGAAACATCACGTGCAAGAGGACTATACTTCGGCGCGTGAGCGATGGATTCAAGTAAACCTTGAAGTCCTTCGTGCGTTCGGAGCACACAAAGTCACCGAGGAGGTTGCGGCACAGATCCACGACGCATTTACGACACGTCCGGAATTGTATGAAGTTCGTTTTGACACGCGCGCGTTTCTTGACTTCGCGCAAAGTAAGGGGATCGCCCTTGCGATCATTTCAAATCAGCCACGCGCCGAAATCATGCACTTTCTCGAGCACCATCATTTGATGGGATACTTTGGAAAGAGAATTGTTTCGGCGGAAGATGTTGATTCGTACAAGCCGCGTCTGCGGTTTTTTACGAGAGCGGTGCAAAGGCTTGGGTATCAGCCACGTGCCGTTTTGCACATCGGCAATAGCCTTCAGCATGATGCGGCCGGATCAAAAGTGATTCGTACCTGCCTTCTCCTACGGGAAGGACCGCGGCCGCGCAAGTTGTTTCGTACCCAACTTGACTCGGGCATGCTGGCCTATTTCGATACGTGGGAACGCCTGCGTTTTTTGCTCGAACGACGCCGATTGATCGTAGGTAAGGAGTCGGCGCACTCTCTTGCGCTCTTCCTCGCCCGCGCTTCGGCGTAATGTCTCTCTTCCTCAAGGCTTATGTCTTGAGGAGTTTTTTTATTCTCTTTTAAGGTTAATACCTCGTAGCTTGCTACGTCCGATTTTATTCTCTACATAACCCCTCCTCGCCTCCCCTTGCCCCAAGGGGAGAAGCTCGTCTGATCTGCCCCCTCTTGGGGCAAGAGGGGGACGAGGGGGAGTTACCTCGCTAGGAGTGAGCGAAGTCACAAAGCGTCGTAGCTTTGGGACTTTACTCACTCCTAGCGAGGTCAGGTTCGCTGTTCGGTTCCAATGTGTGAAATATGAACAATAGGTGAACATAAAAAATAGCTAAATTAAGTATAAAACCATGAATAAAGACTCATTATACTTGACAAAATGCCATTTTTGTGCTATACTGGATTGACAGAATTGAAGCTCTTTGTGCACTCAAACCACGTCCGTGACTAAGTCGCGGGCAAACCACCTTCAAAGGAGGTAGTGATGTCACAGCTCACGGCGGAGAATTTGGAAGGGATCGGGGCGGAACGGTTGCTCGCGGCGACGCTCGCGATGACGCCGGATCGGATCATGCTCAAGGTATCGGTCGAGAAGGAGGGCAACGAGCGGTTGTTGGGGGAAATCAGAAAGAGCGAGCGGAATGACGCGGAGATCGAAGCGCGACACAAGGCGGAGATGGAGAGACGGGGGATGGAGCCCGTCCGGCACAAGGCGGACAACGGTGTCCAACTCGTGAACAACGCCAGAGATGTCCTCATTCTCACCGCGGTCACCACGGTGCTCGAAGGGCTCGGGCTCGTGGTTTCGGATCTCTTCTGGTACGAGGTGCCGGAGAAGAATCCCGGCCGCGCGTTCATCCGCATCGTTTTCGAGAAGAAGGAGAAGTGCGCGGGCAGGGTGGTGGAGGTGAGCGACACTGGGTACAATGCGATGCTTTGGCTCTTGAGGCGAGCGACGTATCGGTACGCTCAAGTGTGGGCGAATCTCGTGGTCGATCCGACTACGGGGGAGGTGTTCAGGTCCGATTCATGGAACCTGAACGTGCCCTTCCGTGGGCGCGAGAAGCACGATCTCGTTCTCATCGAACGCGACGAGAACTGGGTCTACGAACTTGTGGCGATGCGATAGGCGATAGCGTCTTACACCCCGGTCGTTTGGTGGGATTCACTCCTACCAACGATCGGGGTGTTGTTATTTAATTTTACTTTTATTTTTTTATCACCTTATTCATAATGGGAACCGAACAACGAATCCTCCCGAACCCTACGAACAGCGAATGTAACACGGAGGCTCGGCCTCCGGTAGTCATCAACCGGAGGCCGAGCCTCCGTACATAGCCGATTGTTCGCTGTTCGCAAGGTTCGTTCAGATTCGTTATTCGGTTCCAATCCATCATTACTCATCCTCTTTTTCTTCTTCCGCCCCCAGCGCTTTCATGTACTCGCCCAAATACGGTTTTACGGCTTCGACGGATCCGGCTCCAAAAAGCGCCTTGCCGTCCACTTCGTCGGTTTTAATCCACGAAGGAATTGGCTGGCCCCATGACAGCGTAAAAAGATTCATTAAAAAAGTGGTCGCGTAGGCGCCGCGCGGTAAAAAGAAATTCATGGTCACGCCAGCCGGACATAACGTCGCATGCACATCGCGGGGCGTTATTTTTGTTTCAAGTGTGCGATGCATGAGGCGCACATACGGAAGCGCGCGGCTAAGACCACGAAAATGATCTTCGGCAACACCATCGCTCTCAAGCCACGCGCGATAGAGGAGACGATCTTCACGCTTATCGGAAAGCGGAATCGGGATTTCGGCGGGCAGTTCGCGCCCGTGCGCACCCTCGGAAAGCAGGCGATTTATCAAAAAACTCATGTAGGCATAAATCCACATTTTTATTTGTTCGGTGATGGTACCGAGTGCTTGCACTGGATCGGCGCCTGCGGCAAGAGCGGCAAGCACCGTCAGTTCATATTGAAACGTGCGCGGATATTCTTGGTAGATTTTTATGAGGCCATTCCAATGGCCGTTGTATGCGTGCGCATCGTCGCGTATTTTTTGAAAAAAAGGTAGATCGCGCGGGCCGTTATCAAAAAGCAATGATTCAATGACGCGCTCATATTCGCCGCGCAATAAAAAAAGTCCGAGCAGATGGGAACGCAAGCGACTGCCAAAACGCTGGAGTCCGTAAAAGTTCAGAACGCCACGCGATTCCAGAGCACGAATTTTCGGTTCGAGTTCCGCGAGATCAACTTTTTTATCGGTGCGGAGCGTGATGGTAAACTGATTGCCCGTGAGTTCCCCAACCGCAATCGCGCCTTTGCCATACGAAAAGCGTGTGAGAATGAGATTGGGAATTGAAATGCCGGTGAGCGCCTCAATGGGCACGCCGCGAAAACTGATGCGTTGGCTGGTGAGTGCGCGTGCATCTTTGATGCCGGCGGTGCCGATGAATCGTTCTTCAATGCCAAGCGCCGCGGCAAGCCTGATTTTTGCTTCCACCGTGGGAATGCCGGATTTGATGAGATCGGCGTAAATCGTTTTTTCATCGGACGCAGGTTCGTAAAGCGGCGCTTCGTAGGGCTCGACGGTGGAGATCATTTTCCCGTCATGATGCACTTCTTCAACAATAAAATCCTGCGGGTAGTAGCGGATGTAGCCCGTGACTGCGGGCCACTCCGGAAGTTCAATACCCGCCACGCGCAACTCGTCCGGCCCATCAACAATAGGCGCCCGCTCGAAAAGTTCCGGCACCTCCGCTTTAGCACGCTTGATAGCAGCCTGTTCTTGGGCAATAGTTTCTTCGATGGACATAAATGGGAACCGAATTACGAATCGGTACGAATATACGAATTTACGAATTGATCGCTGTCCACCCACTCTTGATAGTAGCTCAAACCTTTAGGTTTGAGACCGCATCAGGTCTAAAGACCTGAGCTACGATACACGAAGAGAGGAAGACAGATTCGTAGGTTCGTATATTCGTATAGATTCGCTGTTCGGTTCCTATCGGTGGTTACTATGATAACGTGAATAATACCATAATAAGATAGGTAAGGGGAAACTTGACAAGAATGAGCCTCTGTGTTAGAGTTCTTTCTTGGATATGGATGTCATTTTAGAGACCTCTGCGAAAGTCTCTTTCGGCTGCAATTTCACTGCTTCGGCTGCAAAATGGTAAAAGCTCCTCCGCTTACCTCGCTAGGAGTGAGCAAAGTGGCAAAGCACCGTAGCTTTGACACTTTCGAGCGACGACGCGAGGCAACGAGCGAAGCGAAGTTATATTCCATATAAACATCGTCGCTTTTCCCATTTTTCGCTTCGAAGCATTGAAATTTCGCTTCGAAATATACTTTCGCAGAGATCTCTTTACGCTCTTTTAAACACAACAATCGAGGTCATACCTCGTTACATCGAGGTCGTACCTAGGGAAGCTAAGAATCCCTGGAAACGACCTCGCAGGAGGATTCCATGGCTGATCATCATGTTGAAGCACTTCACGCCGCGCTCGCCACGCTCAAGGAAACGATGATTCCAAAACCGGTCGCGATGTCCCCGAAAGTGTTGGCGGCGGCTATTCCGCCGGCTCCTGTTTCCGAGGAGTCGGAAGAGGTAGTGGCCGTAGCCACTCCATTTGAGGTTTTTGAATCTGATTCGGTGGACGACGAGATTCTTCCTGATCTCGGTTTCGGTGGCGTTATACCTGAAATGGAAACGTTTTCGCCCGCAGACATCGAATCTTTGAAGAAACAGAAGTTTGCAGAACTGGATGCGGAGCACGATCTTGACGTTTCTTCGGCTCCAACATCTGAACCCGTGACATCAGAGGCAAATCCTGAAGCCGTCGGAGACATTGACGTTCCGCCGCCGGATGATTCGGATCATTTGGTCAAAGATGGTTCGGCACCGGTCGAGTTGTCAAAGTCGCTCGTGATTCAGATGGCGCAGGTCGCAGGCACACCGAAGGTGGAAATTGCGCCGGTGCCCGAGGAGCCGCCGACAGACACACCTCCTCCGGTAGATGAAGTGGAAGATTTTTTGCCTCCTCCGGTAGATGATGATGAAGTGGAAGATTTTGTGCCACCCCCTCCGGTAAATGATGTACTCGATGCGCTGGCGTTCGTGCCACCGCCTCCTCCCCCGTCACCGCCCGAGAGTACACCGGAGCCAGTTCCTACGGTTTCAATTTCGAAGGTGCCGGCGCAACAGATGCCTGTTTGGCCGCTTTCGCCGCCACCTGATATCCCCGGATCTTTGTGGCCGCCTTTGCTTGCACAGCCCACGGTAGTGCCAGAGCCGCCGCCGCTACCACCACCGTCAAAGCCCGTACCGATTGTTATGATACCTGTAGCTCCCCCGACTCCGGCAGTTCCGGTGCCGCCGCCTCCTCCCTACGTGTCTTCGCCCGGACATCCTATGCCGGCGCCACCACCAAAGCAGGCATCTTTTTTTCCGAATCAGAAGTTTCACGCGGTGCCCAAGATGAGCGACGAAAAAAAGGAACAGCGCCTGCTCGAAGCGGCGTTGTCCATTCCCATTGAAGAGATGACGGCGCAAGATCGCGTCAACTCGTGTCTCGCGCTCTTGCGTGATGCGCGCAAGGGGAACGATACGTTTCGGATGCTTTCGTTCGTGATACAAATGGGAATCATTGGGCTCCTCGTTCTCCTTCTTGCGATAGGTGGGTGGAGTTACGGACTGCTCAAAAAGCAGATTGCCGCCACGAACGACCACATCAATCTCGTCGAAAAACGCCTGCCCCCCGGTTGGCGCATGAATTGCAAGCTCGCCGATGTTGACAAGGATTGGGCAGTCGGTTGTTTTCCGGATCCGGTTGATGGATGGAATCCGGCGCCCCCTTCGGCACCGGCCAAACCGACGGTTCCCATGACCCAATTCGAAGATACTCATCCGCGCTAGTCGCACTCTTCCTCCAGAAAGCCAAGGCTTTTTGGAGGATTTTTTTTTGATTGGAACCGAACAACGAACCTTCCCGAACAATACGAACAACGAACAGTTCGTTGTTCGCAAGGTTCGTTCAGGTTCGCTGTTCGGTTCCCATTAGGTAATTTCGTTGTTCGTTAGGTTCGTTCAGGTTCGCTGTTCGGTTCCCATCGAGATTTAAGAAGGGGCTATTGACGATTTTTGTGAGGTATGATAAGGTGAAGTATCATAAAAAATAAGAGGAAATTGAACACTGGTTCAGTTTGGTAGTGTGATCCGAAGCGTCTCCTCCTCGCTTGCTGGGTTTCCTGCCAAACTGCACGAGTGTTCAACATCAAAACTGGAGGTTCGACCTCCGGTGGTAACTACCGGAGGTCGAACCTCCGTATATCGTTCTTTCAAACCACCAAAAGGAGGTAGGTCATGAAGTTTTTTTCTCGTTTGATTCTTGGTCTCGTTGCGTTCGGTTTCGCGCATGAAGCGTTTGCGCAGGGACCGCCCATCGTGGATCCGGCCGCACTCACGTGTACTGGTTCCGGTGGCACCTGGCAGAGAAGCCATCCCATTTTGGGAGGGTCCGGTTCACACCTGTTCACGATGTACTGTCACTGTGAAGGAACCGGCCGAGTGAATGCGCTCACGCTTGACGACTGTCCACGTGATGGCAATTCCTACGATTACTGTGTGACGGTTGCGGCCCCCAAACCATGGAACGCATCGCGACCTGCACCAGAACCGCAACCTCGACCCGCGCCGCCACCCGCAGAGCCAAAGCCTGCTCCTCCGCTACGTCGTGTGGTACGTCTGCCGGTGACAGCGCCGAGCCTGCCACCACCATCCGAACCCACGCAGTGCGCGAATGGCGCGGACGATGACGGTGACACATGGATGGATCTGCGGGATCCGGATTGCCGAAACGATCCGACTGGTCTTTCCGAGCGGGGTGATGCCTGCACCGATCGCACGTGTTGTGATGGTCTCGATAATGATGGAGACGGTTATTTTGACGGAAATGATTCCGATTGCACCTTTGCGTTTTCTGATGATGAACAGCCTCCGTCGGAACCCGCGCGTGTCATAACCGCACTACCTCCGTCTGTGCCAGAGATGCCACGAGCGCCGGAACCTGCACATGAGGCGACCCCGCCTCCGGCTGTGCCAGAGACACCGCCGCCTGCACGAGACCCAGCCGCGAATTCGACTCCGGTCGCGTCGCCGACGTCCTGTTACTTGGCGCAACCGCCGATCGTGAACTGTGCCGCGTGTCGCAATGTCTGGTTGTATCTTGGTCTTTCAGCAAGCGGATTTGCCGGACCCGAGCGGAACATCATTTTGGGAACTGCGGTGGACTTCGGTCTTTCGATCGAACCCACCAATGATTTCTATGTGCTCCTTGATGGCGGACCGCTTTACACCGGCGCGCATCGTGTCGGTGCTGAAGCCGGTCTGTCCTTCCAACCGTTTCCGTGGCGTCATGTGGGATTTGGTTTTGGTGGTCGCGGACAGTGGGCGAATCTTGGTGTCGCACACGATGACGACAATCATCTGCGTGCGGAAATCTTGAATCTCGCGGGAACGGCCGGACTAGTCTTTCGCAATCGCTACGGCCATCGTCTTTACCTCGGCGCACTCATTGGCGAGAGTGTGTTCGAGAAAGGGACACCGCTCTCCAAAGGCGGCTACGGCAGCCTCGGATTCGTGTTTTAGAAACGTCGGGTCACAGATCTTCTGTGACCCTTTTTATTTTTCTGATTGGAACCGAATAACGAATTTATACGAATATACGAACCTACGAATCTGTCTTCCTCTCTTCGTGTATCGTAGCTCAGGTCTTTAGACCTGATGCGGTCTCAAACCTAAAGGTTTGAGCTACTATCAAGAGTGGGTGGACAGCGATCAATTCGTAAATTCGTATATTCGTACCGATTCGTATTTCGGTTCCTATTGGTGAAAGCGGCATCAGGGGCGGTCATATCACGAAAAGTGAAAATTGAGAGGGGATGTTGACAAGATGACCCATTTGTGCTAGAATAAGCTGTTATGATGTAAAGAGTGGTCTTTTGGCTGAATGGCCTACAAATTCACAAGGAGGAAGTCATGAATCGAATCGTGTCCGCTCTGTTGTTTCTTTTGGTTGGATCGTGTGTTGGAGATACGGATGAGAGGCACGTTGCACCTGATGGCGGGATGTATCCCGTCTATACGCCGGATGCCGCAACGGATTTCAGCGGCAACGAAGCCGAGGCCGAGAGCGAGGCGGAAGCGGAAGCTGAAGCTGAAAGCGAGTCCGAGGCCGAGAGCGAAGGTGACTGCTCGTGTCTGGATCTGCCGTGCGCTACATCTCGTTGTGAAAACGGTGTGTGCCTCTACGAGTACCCAGATGCGGATTTCGACGGATTCATTTCCGGCGAAGGCGATTGTCCGGGCACGGATTGTGATGACGCGAATGCGGACATCCATCCGGGTGCGGGCGAGATCTGCGATAGTCTTGACAATGATTGCGATCCGGCGACCATCGATGGATCGGCGAACCTCTACGGCGCATGCTATCCGGACGGTGTTTCCGGATGTGACGCGACGCGTGACGTGCCACTGTGCGTGGGTGAGTGCCATTTGGGACTTGCCGCGTGCGTGGACGGCGTGCTCTCGTGCACGAACGCGGTGGTGCCAGCCGATGAAACATGTGACGGCACCGACAACAATTGCGATGGCGTGATTGATGAAGGTGTGACGATTGCCGGATGCGTTGATGCGGACGGCGATGGTCATGGTAATCCTGCTGCGCGTGTTGCGACGTGTGGACCCGAGCCCGGTGTTGTCAGTGTGTGCGATGACTGCGATGACGCCGCCCCGACCACTCACCCAGGTGCCGATGATTTCTGTGAAGGCAACGGCGTTGACGATGATTGCGATGGGGAAGTTGACGAATACTTTCCCACGCTCTGCGTTGATGCGGATGGCGATGGTCTGGGTAATCCCGATGCGATCGTGCACGCGTGCATTGGTGTGTCGGGTACGGCGCCGAATTGCGACGACTGCAACGACGACGATCCTCTGCTCGGCGAAGCCTGTGAGTTTGCCGACAGCATCTGTGATGAGAGTGAGTGTGAGCGTTCGTTTGCCGCCGGCAGTTTCGGTCTCGATGACGCGGGCGATGAGCGGTATTGCTTCTGCGATGAACTTTGTTTGTCGCTTGATGACTGCTGTGAAAATTTCTGCGGCGTCTGTGGTGTTGATTGCGGTGGTGTCTCCGAACCGTCTGCTGATGGTGGTACCGATCTCGGTCGTGTGTCTCCCGTCACGCCTGATGGGGGAACGGAAGGGGAGGCCGACGCAGGTGGTGCGGGAGCTGATGGGGAAACGGATGCCGGAGCGGATGGCGGAACCGATCTCGGAAACGATCTCGGAACACCCGCCCTTCCGGCCGATCTCGGTGTTGACGCTGGGGTAACTTCGGCAGATGCGGGAAATCCTGCATTGGCCGATCTCGGCGCTGATACACTGACGCCACTTTCCATCCCGCCGCACAGCGCGACGGTTCAATGGGAAACGCCCGGTTGCGAAACTGCGGATCGTATCACGGTTTCCGGTGTCATTACTTCAGCGGGAGGTGTGTCGGATGGTTGGCGCGATCTGTGTCGTGCGACAAACGCGACGCTTGTCGAGTGCGCGGTTCCTCTTCTCGAAGGTCAGTCGTTCGATTTTTCGATTGAGTATCGCGAGGGTGCGTTTACGAGTTGGTCGTGCACCGGTTCGGGCGCGGCAAGCACGGTGAACGGTCGGCTTGCGACAAGTCTCATCGCAACGCGCGATCGCAGTTGTGTGACGGGTTTGCAACCGGTTGCCGTTCCCAACGGCGTCGGCGGATGCAACCTGCGCATCACGGCGCCCACGCCGCCTCCGCCTCCTGCGGGTGGTGGAGGGAGTGCGTGCACGAGCTTGACGAGCTGTCAGGCTTCCACCCCATAGTTCGTCTTACGGCTTGAGTATCTACTCAAGCCGTTCTTTTTTTGTTGCCCCCTCTTAAGCTAAGAGGGGGACGAGGGCGAGTTATGCGGTGTCGTACAAACTCTTCCCCTCTTAAGTTAAGAGGGGCGAGGGGAGTTATGTTGTCTGCATAACCCCCTCAAGTCTTACGTCTCCCCCTTACCCTAAGGGGGAGAACGAAAGACATGGTATACTACCTTCATATGCAAACATGGCGCCTCGAACTCATCAAACTGCTTCCCCATCTTCCGCGCAGTCCGCGTATGCGCATCGTGACTGCGGGATTTATTCTTGCGGCGCTTGGTGCACTTGCGGCATTTGTGCCGCCTCTTGTGATCGTGGCTGTGGCCGCCGCGATTTTCTTTTTTATCGCCACGCTCGTACGTCCTCGATGGACACTCACTTTTGTTGCGCTCTGGATGCCTCTTGAGCCGTTTTTTTTGAAATTCGTTCCGGACGCGCTCTATCTCTCCGCGCGCTATTTTTCCGAAACAATTATTTATTTTTTTGCGATCGTGGTGCTCCTTAAATTGGGATTGGGTGAAAAACGATGGAAAGCAACGCCCATTGATGTGCCGTTTGTCCTTTTCATGCTCGTGCTCGCGGCCTCGGCAATCATTAACTTTATCCCGCTTCCCATTGCCGTGCTCGGCATCCGTCAAATCATTCGATTCATCGTACTTTTTTTCGCGGTCGTGGCTCTTTACCCGCCGCGCGATTATATTCGAAAATTAACCGTCGCGCTTTTTATTCTCGTGATGTTGCAAAGTGCGCTCGGTATCGCGCAAGCGTTTGCGGGCGGCGCTCTTGATTCGTTTTTGCTTCCGACCGAACGAAAATTTTTTGATACCATTCAATTAACGAGCGGCGCGCCGCAATTTTGGGATCCGGGCACGCGCGTATTTGCCACCCTCGGTCGCTATGACGTGCTTGGCACTTTTTTGGTATTTTTTATTTTGCTGGCTATAGGATTTTTGTATGAGTCAGCATTATGGAAGGATCGGCGTGAACTGGGGCTTCTGCTTGCACTCGGCATTCCTGCGCTCATTTTGACGTACTCGCGTTCAGCGTGGTTTGGATTTTTTTTAGGATTTCTTTTGATTGGTCTCGTGTTCATGCGTGATCGGCGCATTTGGATTGGGATCGGTATGTTCGTGGCGCTCATCGCTGGATATCTTCTCTACTCGGGTGTCGTGGTGCCGCAGTTGATTGAGCAACAAGGAGTGCGACAAACCGTTGCGGAGCGATTTCTTGAATCATTTTCAGCCGAGCGTTGGCGTTCAGAGTATTACGGCTTGGGGCGTTTGTATTACCTCGTGACGACACCGCGCCTCGTCGTGGCTGCATCGCCGCTTTTTGGATGGGGTCCTGGGCAATATGGCGGCGGCGCCGCGGCGGCGCTTCACAACACGCGTGTGTACGATGCACTCGGTATTCCCTTCGGTATTTATGGCACCGAAGGTCACATTGATAATAATTGGTTTTCGCTCTGGGGCGAAGCGGGCACGATCGGTCTTGCGCTTTATCTGTGGATATTTGGCGCGCTTTTTTTTGCGGCACGGCGCGTGTGGCGATTTTCGGCCGATCCCATCACCCGAAGTCTTGCCCTCGGTTTCATGGGCGCCCTTCTCGCATTTTCTTTTAACGCCTTTTTAGGAACGATGCTCGAAGTCCGCACGCTCGCGTTGTATTTTTGGTTGTATGCGGCGTTCGTTGTTGTATTAGGTAGGCGTGAGAAGATCATATAGATTTTAGACGGTAAAATCTCAAGCACCAAGCACCAAATCACAAACAATATCGAAATCACAAAATGATCGAATATCTAAACCCGAGCCGTTTTTCCATGTTTGAGATTTGACTGATGTTATACGGCAGTAAAATCACAATAACCAAGCCTCAAATTACAAACAATATCGAAATCCCAAAATCATCGAATATCCAAACGCGAGTCGTTTCAAGTTTGAGATTTAACCAATGTTTGATGCTTATGATTTATTTGTGATTTGGTGCTTGTGATTTGAAATTTGACAGATAGCTTATTCAACCTTACAACTTAAATCCATGGTTATCATACAGATAAATAAATACTATTTTCCATGGCGCGGCGCTGAAGTCGTTATGTTTGAATTGTCCAAACTGCTCGCGGAACACGGACATCACGTCGTGCCATTTGCAATGCGACATCCGTCAAACGTGCCGACGCCGTATGCGCATGCGTTTGTTTCGGAAGTGCAAACGGAAAAAGTGTCGTTTGGATATCAGGGATTGCGCACTGCCGCGCGCATGTTTTATTCATTTGAAGCGCGCAAAAAATTGAGCGGTCTCGTGAAAACAACGAAGCCCGACATCGCGCATCTGCACAACATTTATCACCAGTTATCGCCGTCAGTGCTTGATGCGCTTCGCGTGCGCCGTGTGCCGACCGTGATGACGGTGCATGATTACGCTTTGATTGCGCCCAATTATACTTTGTTTGATCATGGCGCGATCTGCGAACGCGGTCTTAAAAATTCGTGGGACATTGTGAAACATCGGTGCGTCAAAAATTCGACTGCGGCAAGTATACTCACCGCATCGGCATTTGCTTTTGCAAAAGCGTTTCATTTTTACGAGCGTGGCATTGATCACTTCATTGCGCCGTCCGTTTTCATGAAAGAGATGCTCGTGAGCCACGGATTTCTCGAAAAAAAAATTACGGTGATTCCGCATTTCATTGATGTGCGCGGTAGTGTGCCGTCGTGGGAAGGGGAGTATGTCGGCTACATGGGGCAACTCTATGCGGAAAAAGGAGTTGATGTGCTCGTTCGCGCCGCCGCGCGCGTGCCGGATATTCCGGTGAAGATTGCCGGCTCGGGTCCGGATGAAGCGCGATTGCGGGCGTTGGCAGATGCACTTGGGGCGCGTAATGTTGAGTTTGTGGGACGTCTGGGCGGCGTGGCGCGCGATCGTTTTTATCGTCATGCACTCATGCTTGTGGTGCCCTCGGTTTTTTATGAGATTTTCGGACGCATTGTGCTTGAAGCGTACGCATTTGGTAAACCGGTGATTGCGAGCCATCTGGGCGCCCTGCCCGAGGTTGTGTATGATGCCAAAACAGGGTATCTTTTTAAGGCGGGCGATGACGGCGAACTTGCGGAGCGCATCAAAGCACTGGTGAACGATCCGGAAAAACGCCGAGAGTTCGGCGCCCGCGGCCGCCTATACGCTGAAACTGAATACGCGCCCGAACGACACTACGAACGAATTATGGAAATATACCGAGGTGTATAGAACTAATTTTTCTAATCAGACTTTCTCCCCCTTGGGGCAAGGGGGAGACGTAAGACTTGAGGGGGTTATGTAGACAACATAAGTTCGCTTCGCTCCTTGCCTCGCGTCCTCGTTCGGAAGTCCCAAAGTCTACGGACTTTGTGACTTCGCTCACTCCTAGCGAGGTGGCGTCGCTTCGCTCCT
>Ga0209515_10002090_pt1 | contig 31514 bp, 25 predicted proteins | sample Subgroupgradi54m_FD_187454 | JGI IMG/M metagenome (GOLD analysis project Ga0209515, IMG submission 187454) | Subsurface groundwater microbial communities from S. Glens Falls, New York, USA - GMW60B uncontaminated upgradient, 5.4 m (SPAdes)... ... | reverse complement strand
CTAGGAGTGGATCCCCGCGTTCGCCGGGATGACGGCCCCCCCCAGCTGTCATCCCGGCGAACGCCGGGATCCACTGCTGCCCCTACTCCACCCCCGCATGCGCGCGCCGGTGCAGCCGCCGTATCCCCAGCCACACCGCCAGCGCGATCACCGGAATGCACACCGCCACGACCACATCCGGCGCCACCGCCCAGCCGGCCGCCTTCGCGCCCTTGGCGACATAACCGACCAGCCCGGCGCCGTAGTACGTCACCGCCGCCACCGACAGCCCCTCGACCGCGCTTTGCAGCAGCATCTGCGCCTTCTGGCGCCGGTTCATCGCGTCGAGCAGCTCCTGGCTGCTTTGCTGCTGCTCGATCTCGACACGCGTGCGCAGCAGGTTGCTGGTGCGCGAGATGCGCTCGCTCAAGGCCTGCTGGCGGCGCGCCGCCCAGACGCAGGTCTGCATCGCCGGGGCGAGGCGGCGCTCCATGAATTCGCCCAGCGTCTGCAGGTTTTCGATCCGATGCTCGCGCAACTCGTCGATGCGCCGCTGCACCAGCTCGAAGTACGCGCTGCTGGCCGAGAAACGCGCATGGGTCCGGGCGTACAGGCTCTCGACCTGGCCGGCGAGCTGGGTCAGCTGGCGCAACAGCTCGGGCTCCTGGTCGCGCCGGGCGCTGCGGATCTGGCCTGCCACATCGGCCAGGTCGCGCTCGGCATGCATCAGCGATGAACCGACCTCGCGCGCCATCGGCAGGCCCAGCAGCGCCATCATCCGGTAGGTCTCGACCTCGAGCAGGCGCTGCACCGCACGGCCGAGGCGGCGCGGGCTCATGCCGTTGGCCACCAGCACGACCCGCGCGAAGCCGTCGGCGCCGAGCTGCAGGTCGGTGTAGAGCTCGGCGTCGCCGTCCATCACCGCCGCGCCGAGCAGGCTTTCTTCCTGCAGCGTTCGGCGCACCAGCTGCTGCACCTTCAGCTGCGACTCGGGCCCCTTGTCGCCGCGCACCAGCATGTGCAGCCCGACCAGCCACTCGCCGGGCATCGCGGCCAGCCATTCCTGCGGTACGTCGGCCAGCGCCGGCGCATCGAACGAGTCGGGCGACTCGTGCAGCGGCTTCCAGAACGTGAGGGTGTGGAACTCAGTATGTTTTTCCCAGCGCAGGTGCACGCCGCCCAGGTCGGCACTGAGGTGGTTCGCGTCTTCGGCCGGCAGCGGCAGGTGGCGGTTGTGCAGCAGCGTGACGATGTGCTGGCGCGCCGCGTCGGCACCCGGTCCGAGCAGCGCGATGTGCGACAGCGCCAGCGGTGCGGTCAGCCGTTCGTAGGGACGGGCATGCACTTCGTTGTGTAATGCCTCGCGCTGGGGGTGCGCCGTGAACATGAGGAACCTCTAGCAAGGAACAAGCCGCGGGAGGATACAGGCACAGCGATGACGAAAAAGAGACAAGCCGCTCGGAAGCGGCTTGTCGGGTTCAGCGGGTCAGGGAAATGGCGCGGGGCTCAGAGGCTGAGGGTCCTTCTATCGTCATCCCGGCGCACGCCAGGCGAACGCCGGGATCCACTCCGTGCACACGCGCGGTGAACCAGCAGTGGATCCCGGCGTTCGCCGGGATGACATCTTCTCAGCCTCTCAGTCCTCGACGAAGGTTTCTTCGCGCTTCTTGCTGATGGTCGGCAGCATCACCACCACGATCATCAGCATGGCGGCAATCAAGAGGCCGGCCGACAGGCCGCGTGTCATGAAAGTGCTCCATTCGCCGCGCGACAGCAGCAGCGCGCGGCGCAGGTTCTCTTCCATCATCGGCCCGAGGATGAAGCCGAGCAGCAGCGGCGCCGCCTCGCAGCTCAGCTTGTAGAACAGGTAGCCGATCAGCGCGAACAACGCGGTCAGGTAGACGTCGAAGGTGTTGTTGCTCAGCGTGTAGACGCCGATGCAGCAGAACAGCGTGATGGCCGGGAACAGGTAGCGGTACGGAACCGTAAGCAGCTTGATCCAGATACCGATCAGCGGCAGGTTCAGGATCACCAGCATCGCGTTGCCGACCCACATCGAGGCGATCAGGCCCCAGAACAGCTGCGGGTTGCTCGTCATCACTTGCGGGCCGGGCTGAATGCCCTTGATCGTCATCGCGCCGACCATCAGCGCCATCACCGCATTGGGCGGAATGCCCAGCGTGAGCATCGGGATGAACGAGGTCTGCGCACCGGCATTGTTGGCCGACTCGGGGCCCGCGACGCCCTGGATCGCTCCCTTGCCGAACGGGATGCGCGGATTGCGCGTGATCTTCTTTTCGAGCGAGTACGACGCAAACGAGGCGAGCAACGCACCGCCGCCGGGCAGCACGCCGAGGATCGAACCGAGCGCCGTGCCGCGCAGCACCGACGGCCACGCCTCGTGGAAGTCGTTCATGGTCGGCCACAGGCCCTTGACCTTCTTCGTGAACACTTCGCGGTGCTCGGCCGGCTGGCCGAGGTTGGAGATGATCTCGCCGAAGCCGAACACGCCCATCGCGATCACGACGAAGCCGATGCCGTCGGTGAGCTCGGGGATGTCGAAGCTGTAGCGCGCGGTGCCCGAGATCACGTCGGTGTTGATCTGCGCCAGCAGCAGGCCGAGGATGATCATCGAGATCGCCTTGATCAGCGAACCCGAGGCCAGCACGACCGCGCCGACCAGGCCGAGCACCATCAGCGAGAAGTATTCGGCCGGGCCGAACTTGAACGCGAGCTCGGTCAGCGGCGGCGCGAACGCAGCGATGATGATGGTGCCCACACACCCCGCGAAGAACGAACCGAGTGCGGCCACCGACAGTGCCGCGCCCGCTCGACCCTGGCGCGCCATCTGGTAGCCGTCGATCGCGGTCACCACCGACGACGATTCACCCGGCACGTTGATCAGGATGGCGGTGGTCGAGCCGCCGTACTGCGCACCGTAGTAGATGCCGGCCAGCATGATCAGCGCCGGCGTGGCGTCGAGCGAGTAGATCGACGGCAGCAGCATCGCGATGGTGGCGACCGGCCCGATGCCCGGCAACACGCCGATCAGCGTGCCGAGCACGGCGCCCATGAAGGCGTAGAGCAGGTTCTGGAGGGTGAAAGCGACACCGAAACCCAGCGCAAGGTTGTTGAGCAAGTCCATGACGTATGCCTTGTGTTCTAGTGGGCGCGCTGCGTCACTGGATGAACCAGGGCCACATCGGGATCGTGAGCTTCAAGCCCCAGACGAAGATGACCCAAGAACCGAAGGTCAGCACGACCGAGTTGGCGGCCACTCCCTTCCAGCCGAACTCGTCGCCGGCCAGGCTCGTGATGACGATCAGGATCGGGATCGTGACCACCATGCCGAGGCGCGGCAGCAGGGCGCCGAACACCGCAATGGCGACCACGATGACGGTCAGCGGCTTCCACGCGAAGGCGCCGATCTTGTCGCCGCCTTCGGTCTCGATGGTCAGCGACTTGAACAGCACGATGGCGCCGAGGATGGCCATGATGATGCTGAGCAACAGCGGAAAGTACCCCGGGCCGGGCCGCGCCGAACTGCCCAGGCTGTAGTTGCCCGCGCCGACCGCGAACACCACACCGACCACGATGAACATCAAACCGGACCAGAAGTCCCGCTCACTCTTTATCTTCACGATGAGTCCCCGGAGAAGTGTTGCCTGACTGCAGCGGATTCTAGGCAGCGGGGGACTCAGGGTTTCTGTGGTTTACACGTAGCAAATCGTGGCGGTGCACACTGCGCCGCGGCGTTGCGCTTCACTCCCACGACGGTGTCGCGCTCAGCACTTCGTCGAGCGTGGTCAGGCCTTCGGCGACCTTCATCGCGCCGGCCAGACGCAGCGGCCGCAGGCCGTCCTGCAGCGCCTGCTTGCGCAGCTTGGTCATGTCGAGAACCGGCTGCATGCATTCGCGCGCCGCATCGCTGATGCTGAGCAGCTCGTACAGACCGGCGCGGCCGCGGTAGCCGGTCATGCGGCAGTCGAGGCAGCCGACCGGCTTGTAGGGCCGCACGCTGCCGTTGATGCGCCAGGGCTTGACGAACTCGTTGATGCGCTCGGCGTTGGTCTCTTCGTCGGGCTGCTTGCAGTTGGCGCACAAGGTGCGCACCAGGCGCTGCGCCAGCACGCCGATGATGGTGGCGCCGAGCAGGTAGGGCGGCACGCCGAGGTCGACGAGGCGCGTCATCGCCGAGGCCGCGTCGTTGGTGTGCAGCGTGCTGAAGACGAGGTGGCCGGTCAGCGCGGCCTGGATCGCCATCTCGGCGGTGGGCAGGTCGCGGATCTCGCCGACCATGATGATGTCCGGGTCCTGCCGCATCAGCGCGCGCAGGCCTTCGGCGAAACCGAGATCGATCGCGCTTTGCACCTGCGTCTGGTTGAACGCCGGCTGGATCATCTCGATCGGGTCTTCGATCGTGCATACGTTGACTTCGTCGGTGGCCAGGCGGCGCAGCGTCGAGTACAGCGTGGTCGTCTTGCCCGAGCCGGTCGGCCCGGTCACGAGGATGATGCCGTGCGCCTTGGCGACCAGCTCTTCCCAGCGCTTGGCGTCGTGGTTGCCGAAGCCGAGCTGGTCGAGCGGCTTGACCGTGGTGTCGGGGTCGAAGATGCGCATCACCATCTTCTCGCCGAACGCGGTGGGAATCGTCGACAGGCGCATCTCGACTTCGTCGCCGTCGGGGTTGCGTGTCTTGATGCGGCCGTCGAGCGGGCGGCGCTTTTCGATCACGTCCATCCGGCCGAGCAGCTTGACACGCGCGATCATCGCGTTCATCACGCCGGGCGGCAGCTGATAGACGGTGTGCATCACGCCGTCGATGCGAAAGCGGATCGCGGAGAGCTCGCGCCGCGGCTCGAGGTGGATGTCGGAGGCGCGCTGATCGAAGGCGTATTGCCACAACCAGTCGACGACCTGGATCACGCCCTGGTCGTTGGCGTCGAGCTGCTTGTTGCTGCGCCCGAGCTCGACCAGTTGCTCGAAGCTCGCGAGCGCCGCGGTCTCGCCGGTCTTGATGGCCGCGCGCACCGAACGCGACAGCGTGTAGAACTCGGTCGTGTAGCGCTGCAGCTCGACCGGGCTGGACATCACCAGCTTCAAGGCCTTGCGCATGTGGCCTTCGATCTCGGCCACCCAGCCGATGTCGAACGGCTCGCAGGTCGCGACAGTGACCTCGTGGGCGCCGACCTGCAGCGGCAGCGCGCGGCGCCGCTCGGCATAGCTGATCGACATCACGTCGGCGACGCGGCCGACGTCGACCTTCAGCGGGTCGATGCGCACGTACGGCAGGCCGCAGCGGCCGGCCAGCCATTCGGTCAGCGCCTCGGTGTCGAGCAGCTTGGTCGTGCCCTTGCGCGTGAGGCCGGCGGCGCCCAGGCGCACCAGCGGATGTTGTTTGCTGTGCGCCGAGCCGAAGCGCTTCTTGGTTCGCTCGGCGTCTTCGCTCGAGATCAGGTGGTCTTCGCGCAGCCACTTGATCAGCCAGCGCCAGTCGAGCGGGCCGCTGGGTTGGGCGCGGATGGGCAGGTCGGCGGGCAAGTCGGTGGGGTTCATTCGTGGGGTGGGTCCGCGGGCAGCGGGCGAATCATCTTCAGCCATTTTCTTGCCGGCAGCTTGAACCGAGTTTCAATGTTTTCGGCGCGTGCGGCAAGCGTGTCGCGCTCGGGATTCTCGACCCCTTTGGTCGCGACGACGATGGTGTTGCCTTCGCGGGTCGGGCGCAGCGACCAGACCTGGTCGCGGCCGAACGCGGCGGCGATGCGTGCCGCGCTGCGTTCGAAGCTCGTGTCGCGGCCGAACAGGTTGACCGTCATCACGCCTTCGTCGGCGAGCAGCGAATGGCAGTCGCGGTAGAACGCCGCACTGTCGAGCACCGGGCTCGCCGCGTCGTGGTCGTAGAGGTCGACGTTCAGGACCTGTGCGCTGCCGAGGTGGCTCGCGTCGGCAACGTAGTCGGCCGCGTCGGCTTCGATGACCTTCAGGCGTGCCGTGTCGTCGGGCAGGTGGAACCAGAGGCGACAGGCGGTGATCACCGTCGGGTTGAGCTCGACCGCGGTGGTGCGCATGCGCAAGACGCTGTGGCAAAAGCGCGTGATCGACGCGGCGCCGAGGCCGAGCTGCACCGCCTGGCCACGTGTCAGCTCGGCCTGCGGGCGCAGCAGCATCCACACCATCATGCGCTGCACATAGTCGAGCTCGAGCGCGAGTGGCTTGGCCATGCGCATCGCGCCCTGGACCCAGGGCGTGCCGAGGTGCAGGTAACGCACGCCGTCGGCTTCGGACATCGTGGCGGGAGCGAGGACCGGCTTCTTCTTTCTCATGCCAACTGGTGCTCGATGAACACTTCGCGCCACGCCGCCAGCTTGCGCTCGAAGCTCCAGCTCGCGTTGGCCGGGCTGGTCGACGGCAGCCGGTGCACCGCGACGCCGAGCGCCAGCGTGTGGCGCATCGCGCGTGCCGACTCGCCGCCGTTGTGCGCCACCGCCTGCAGCTGCGGTGCGCGGCGCCTGAGGCTCGCGAGGTCGTTGAGCTGCGCGTCTTCGATCGCGTTGTCGAGGCTGCCTTCGCGCCGGCACGCGGCGTAGACGTCCCACACGCCGAGGCCGCGCTCGCCCAGCTCGGCGACACGTTTCGGATACGCCAGCGCGCTGAGGTCGACGCCCCACAGCGCCGACAGGATCGGCCAGAAGTGGTTGCGCGGGTGGCCGTAGTACTGCTGCGCCTGCAGCGACGCGACGCCGGGGAAGCTGCCGAGGATCACGAGCTGGGTGTGGCGCGCGATGATGGGCGCGAGGCCAGTCAGCAGGGGTGGGTCGGGTTGGAGCTTCGGCATGCGGGGAGGTTGCTCGGCCCCCTCACCCCAACCCTCTCCCCCGGGTACGGGGGAGAGGGAGTCGAACGAGTGAATGGCTCCCTCTCCCGCTTGCGGGAGAGGGCTGGGGTGAGGGTGAGACAGAGTCACGAGTCTGCCAGACCCGCCAGCCGCGGCAGCGCGGCGACGGCGTTCGCGCCGGTGATGCGCGCCGTTTCCGCAAGCGTCCAGCCGCGCAGCGCCGCCAGCGTTGCCGCAATCCGCGGCAACTCGGCCGATTCATTGCGCATCACCGCGCCCGCCGCGCGCTGCTCGGCCGTGCGGTACAGCCAGTGCGGCGGGATGTCGGGCGCATCGGTCTCGAGCACGATCGCCTCGGCGGGCAGCGTCTGCGCCAGGCGCCTGATCTGCAACGCACGATCGAAAGTCATCGCACCGCCGAAGCCGAGCTTGAAGCCGAGCTCGACGAACACCTGCGCCTGCTGCGCGCTGCCGTTGAAGGCGTGGGCGATGCCGCGCACCGCAACCCGCCGCAAATGCTTCAGCAAGGTGTCGGCCGAGCGCCGCACATGCACGATCACCGGCAAATCGAACTCGCGTGCCAGCTTGATCTGCGCGGCGAAGAACTGCTCCTGGCGCGCCCGGTCCAGGCCTTCGATGAAGTGGTCGATGCCGATCTCCCCGACCGCCACCAGCCGCGGGTCGTCGCGCCGCGCCTGCAACGCCGTATGAAGCTTTTGCAGGTCGGCATCGGCCGCGCGATCAACGCACAGCGGGTGGATGCCCAGTGCGTAGGCGAAACCATATCGATCGGCCAGCGCCTTGACGGCATCGAAATTGCTGGCATCGACCGCGGGCAGCACGATTTGCGACACGCCGGCGGCGCGCGCGCGCGCGACCACTGCGTCGCGGTCGGCGTCGAACTCGGCGGCGTCGAGGTGGCAATGGGTGTCGATCCAGCGCATGCCCGATGATGCCCTGCCCCGGGGGGTGCACGCGGTGGCGCTCCGTGATACGGTTGAGCTGTCGCACGACCAGGGGTGCAGCGATGAAGAAGGCTCCGCTTTACAGCCATTCGCGCCGTTCGGCGGGTGGGCACGAGCCTCCCCCGGCCGATTCCGCGGATTCCGTCACGGCCGCGCTTGCCGACCCGTCCATCCCGCCGCGCCGCGCCGCGCGCCTGTCGCGCTTTACAAACCGCTGGCGCCGCCCGCTCTGGCTCTTGAGCGCCTTCACGCTGTTCGCCTTTGGCGGCGTCACCCAGCACCTGCTGTGGACCGCGCCCGAGCCGCTGACCCAGAAAGACATCGACATCGCAGTGCGCCACTCGCTCGAACACGACCCCGCACCGTCGCCCTACGCCCGTGCCTACGCGCTGATCCGGCCCTCGGTGGTGCGGGTGATCGGCCTGTCCGACGACCGCGACGACGATCCGACGGTCAACGAAGACCCCAAGGCCCACACCCGCTCGACCGGCACCGGCGTCGTGATCGTCGACAACGGCACCATCCTGACCAACCTGCACGTCGTGGTCGGTGCACGCCGCATCAAGGTGACCTTCTTCGACGGCCATGAATCGGAGGCGTCGATGGTCGGCGCCCAGCCCGAAAACGACCTCGCCGTGCTGCGTGCCAAGAGCATCCCCGACGATCTGGTGGCCGCCACGATGCGCGGCACCGGCGACCTGCTGCCGGGCGACGAAGTGCTGGCGGTCGGCTTCCCGTTCGGCATCGGCCCGTCCGCATCGGCCGGCGTGGTGTCGGGGCTGAAGCGCCAGTTCCGCGCCCCCGAAGGTGTGCGCCTGACCAACCTGATCCAGTTCGACGCCGCGGCCAACCCCGGCAACTCGGGCGGCCCGCTGGTCACGATGGACGGCAGCGTGGTCGGCATCGTCACCGCGATCCTGAACCCCGGCGACCAGGGCACCTTCATCGGCATCGGCTTCGCGGTGCCGATCGAAAACGCCGCGGCGGCCGTCGGCATGCCGCCGTTCTGACAAACCAACCCGGGCAACTTTCAATGGAACCCACCGAAGGCCAGAGCACCGCCACCTTGATGGAGAAGGTGCTCTACGAGGTCAAGCGCGTCATCGTCGGGCAAGACCGCTTCCTCGAGCGTGTGATGGTCGCGATGCTGGCGCAAGGCCACCTGCTGGTCGAAGGGGTGCCGGGCCTGGCCAAGACGATCACGATCAGGACCCTGGCGACCACCTTGCGCGGCACCTTCAAGCGGATCCAGTTCACGCCCGACCTGGTGCCCGCCGACCTGATCGGCACACGCATCTGGAACCAGAAGAACGGCGAGTTCAGCACCTCGCTCGGACCGGTGTTCGCCAACCTGCTGCTGGCCGACGAGATCAACCGCGCGCCGGCCAAGGTGCAAAGCGCGCTGCTCGAGGTGATGCAGGAACGCCAGGTCACGATCGCCGGCGAAACCCACAAGGTGCCCTCGCCCTTCCTCGTGATGGCGACGCAGAACCCGATCGAGACCGAAGGCACCTACCCGCTGCCCGAAGCGCAGGTCGACCGCTTCATGATGAAGGTGCTGGTGGGCTACCCGAGCGAGGAAGAAGAGTTCGTCATCGTCGAGCGTGTCACCGGCGAGCCGGCGCAGGTCGGCCCGGTCCTCAGCACCACCCAGCTGGCCGACCTGCAGCGCGACTGCCGCAAGGTCTATGTCGACCCGTCGCTGATGCAGTACGCGGTCAAGCTGGTCGGCGCCACCCGCGACCCGGCGCGCCACGGCCTGCCCGACCTCGCCAAGTACATCACCTTCGGCGCCAGCCCACGCGCCACCATCGGGCTGGTCGAAGGCGCCAAGGCGCTCGCGATGATGCGCGGCCGCAACTACGCGCTGCCGCCCGACCTGATCGACCTGGCGGCCGACGTGCTGCGGCATCGCCTGGTGCTGAGCTACGAGGCGCTGGCCGATTCGCTGACCGCCGACCAGATCATCAAGCTGATCGTCGACAAGGTGCCCAAGCCCGACAAGGCGCTGGCGCAACGCCCCGATGAACGCACCACCAACCGCTGACGCTGTATTGCGCAGGCTCGAATGGACGGTGATCCGCCGTCTCGACGGGCTGCTGCAAGGCGACTACCGGACGTTGTTCCGCGGCGCCGGGCTCGACCTGGCGGACCTGCGCGAATACCAGCACCACGACGACGTGCGCCACATCGACTGGAACGTCACCGCCCGGCTCGACAGCCCCTACGTGCGCCAGTTCACCGAAGACCGCGAGCTCAACGCCTGGTTCCTGCTCGACCTGTCGGGCAGCGTCGACTTCGGCTCCAGCGAGCGCACCAAACGGGCCGTGTCGGCCGAGTTCGTCGCGGTACTGGCGCGGCTCTTGACGCGCCACGGCAACCGCGTCGGCGCGCTGCTGTGGGGCACCCAGCTCGACGCGGTGCTGGCGCCGCGCAACGGCCGCACCCATGTGCTCGAGCTGCTGCAGCGCATCCGCAACTACCAAGCGCCGCAGGCCGCGCGCGAGACCCAGCTCGGGCTTCTGCTGCATGCGGCGCGCGAGGTGATCCCGCGCCGCTCGATGCTGTTCATCGTGTCCGACTTCATCAGCGCGCCGGGCTGGGCCGAGCCGCTGGCGCGCCTGGCGCTGCGCCACGAGGTGCTGGCGGTGCGGCTGTACGACGCGGCCGAGATGGAGCTGCCCGACCTCGGCCTGGTGACGATCCAGGACGCCGAGACCGGCGAGCAGCTGTTCGTCGACACCCACGACCCCGGCTTCCAGAAACGCTTCGTCGACGCGGCGACGAAGCGCGAAGAGGCATTGCGCGCGGCACTGACCCACGCCGGGGTGGACACGCTCGAGCTCGCGACCGATGATGACCTGGTGGACGCAGTGATCCGGTTTTCGCAAATGCGGCGCCAGCGCAGCCGGATGGCGGCCGGCGGCGCCAGCTTGCCGGGCCATCTGGCGCCGTTGCGTCCGGCGCCGTTGCAGGCGACGGGGGGGCGGTCATGAATTTCCTGTGGCCCGATCTGCTGTGGCTGCTGGTGCTGCTGCCGGTGCTGATCGGCGCCTACCTGTGGCTGCTGCATCGGCGCAAGAAGAACACCCTGCGCTACGCCAGCCTGTCGCTCGTCAAGCAGGCGATGGGCAAGGGCCCGGGCTGGCGCCGCCACCTGCCGCCGGCGCTGCTGCTGCTGGCGATCGCCACGCTGCTGGTCGCCACCGCGCGCCCGACCGCCATCATCACGCTGCCGACCCAGCAAGAGACCATCGTGCTCGCGATGGACGTGTCGGGCAGCATGCGCGCCGCCGACGTGCTGCCGAACCGCCTGGTCGCGGCACAGGAAGCGGCCAAGGCCTTCATCAAGGACCTGCCGCGCAGCGTCCGGGTCGGCGTGGTCTCGTTCGCCGGCACCGCAGCGGTGGTGCAGCCGCCGACCCAGAGCCGCGAAGACGTGGTCGCCGCGATCGACCGCTTCCAGCTGCAGCGCGGCACCGCCATCGGCAGCGGCATCGTGCTGTCGCTCGCGACGCTGTTCCCCGACGCCGGCATCGACCTGTCGCAGATCACCGGCGCGCGCAACATGCCGCTGGCGCCGGGCGAAAAGCCGAAGAAGGAGTTCACGCCGGTGGCGCCGGGCTCCTACGGCTCGGGCGCGATCATCCTGCTGACCGACGGCCAGCGCACCACCGGCCCGGACCCGATGGACGCGGCCAAGATGGCGGCCGACCGCGGCGTCAAGGTGTTCGCGGTCGGCATCGGCACCAAGGATGGCGAAACGATAGGCTTCGAAGGCTGGTCGATGCGGGTTCGCCTCGACGAAGAGACGCTGAAGAACATCACGAACCTGACCCGCGCCGAATACTTCTATGCCGGCACCGCGAGCGACCTCAAGAAGGTCTACCAGTCGCTCAGCACGCGCTTGGTGGTCGAGAAAAAAGAGACCGAGATCAGCGGCCTGTTCGCCGCAGCCGGTGCGCTGCTGGTGGTGCTGGCGGCCGGGCTGTCGGTGGCCTGGTTCGGCAAGGTCGTGTGAACGACCGGGCTTTCCCGGATTGAAAGCTGGCAATGTTCGCCACCCCCTCATTCAGGGGGTGGAATCCTCTTGCAGCACGGCCTAATAGTTTTGGGAGTTCCTCAAGAAAACGAGAGACCGCCTTTGTGGCGGCGCGCCGGCGTCGGGAAAACCAATCTGCGCCTTCGGGCGCGTGGGAGTATTCGATGAAGACGCGCCTGATCGCAACCGCCGCCGGCCTGCTCGTTGCGCAGGCCGCGTCTGCCGCGCTGGTGACCAACCCCGACGATCCTCGCATCTGGCAAGGCGCGACGGTCGGCACTTTCGCGCAGCTCTATTACGGCAGCAACACGCTCGCCAACCGGCAACTCGTCGTCGACAACAAACTGCTCGATGACGGCATCTTCAATTCGACCGGCTTTGTCGGCGCCGCGATGATCGCGGGCGGCGGCGGCGTCGGTACATCGCTCGACCTGACCGGCACCGGCGGCTACGCCTACGGCGGCTGTGCCTGCACGCCGGCGCAGGCCGGCAGCACCATCGACAACACCTGGGTGCAGACCAGCGGGGTCAAAGGCGTCAACATCTGGGACTTCGGCTTCCAGGCCACCAAGGCGGCGGTGTTCAACACCATCGACCACGGCCCGCTGCCGCTGGAAGCGATCGAGTCGACGGTGTATCTGTCCAACGACAAGATCACCTGGACGCAGGCCGTGGTCGAGCGGGTCTGGCTCGAGGGCTTCCAGCCCATTCTCGGCATCCAGTGGGACGGCTTCGTCTACGCGGTGGGCACCGGCACCTCGGCGACCTTCCGCTACGCTTCGATCACCTGGGGGGGGCCCGGCGGCTTGCAGGCCGACGGCGACAACGAGATCAACGGCATCATGGGCCTGCAAGGGGACTTCACGCCGCCGCCCCTGGTCCCGGAGCCGTCGACCTATGCGCTGATGCTTGCCGGCCTGGCAACCGTGCTCGGCATCGCACGTCGCCGCAGCCGCTGAAGGGGTTGGTGGGCCATGCCGCCGCTGCGCTGAGCAGCGGCGGCATGTTTCATTGGGCGCGCCGTCAGACGACGAGACGGCCGTGTTTGAGCCGCAGCACGCGGTCGCAGCGCTTGGCCAGCGTCTCGTCGTGCGACACCATCACGAACGCCATGCCCTGGCGCCGCGCCAGGTCGAGCATCAGCGCAAACACGCCGTCGGCGGTTTCGCGGTCGAGGTTGCCGGTCGGCTCGTCGGCCAGCACACAGGCCGGTGCGCCGGCCAGCGCGCGCGCGATCGCGACCCGCTGGCGCTCGCCGCCCGAAAGCTGTGACGGCCGGTGCATCACCCGCTCGGCCAGCCCGACCTGCCCCAGCACCGATTGCGCCTTGGCGCGCGCGTCGTGCGCCGTCTGGCGCCGGATGCGCAGCGGCATCGCCACGTTGTCGAGCGCGCTGAACTCGGGCAGCAGGTGGTGGAACTGGTAGACGAAGCCGAGATACCGGTTGCGCCACTCGCCTTGCGCGGCCGGGTCCAGGTGCACGAAGTCGCGGCCCTGCAGCATCACGTTGCCGTCGCTCGGCGCCTCCAGCCCACCCAGCAGATGCAACAGCGTGCTCTTGCCCGAGCCCGACGCGCCGACGATGGCCAGCGCCTCGCCGGCAAACACGTCGAGGTCGACGCCTTGCAGCACATGCACGTCGAGCCCGCCCTCCTTGAAGTGCTTGTGCAGGCCGCGCGCCTGGATCACGGGGTCCTTACTCATAGCGCAGCGCTTCGGCCGGTTGCACGCGGCTCGCGCGCCAGCTCGGATAGATGGTGGCGACGAAGGCGAGCGCCAGCGAGACCAGCGCGATCGGCACGATGTCGCCGCTTTGCGGGTCGCTCGGCATGTGGCTGATCAGGTAGACGCTGCCCGGCAGGAAGCTCATGTGCAGCACCCGCTCGATGGCCGGCACGATGATGTCGATGTTGAACGCCACCAGCAGCCCGAGCGCCACGCCGGCGAGCGTGCCGATGACGCCCGACGCCGCGCCCTGGACCATGAAGATGCCCATGATCGAGCGCGGGCTCGCGCCCAGCGTGCGCAGGATCGCGATGTCGGCCTGCTTGTCGGTGACCGTCATCACGAGTGTGGAGACCAGGTTGAACGCCGCCACCGCGACGATCAGCGTGAGGATGATGAACATCAGGCGCTTCTCGATCTGCACCGCTTCGAACCACTCGCGGTTGGTGCGCGTCCAGTCGCGCACGTTGAACTGCGCGCCCATCGACTCGGCGAGCGCGTCGGCGACCTGGCGCGCATCGTGCACGTTGGCCAGCCGCAGCTGGACCCCTGTCGGGCCGCCGGTGCGAAACAGCCTGGCCGCGTCGTCGAGGTGGATCAGCGCGAGGCCGCTGTCGTATTGATAGTGCCCGGCGTCGAAGGTGCCGACGACGGTGAACTGCTTGAGCCTCGGCACGACGCCGGCCGGCGTCATCTGGCCGCTCGGCGCGACGATGGTGACCTTGTCGCCTTCCTTCACCCCCAGGATGTGCGCCAGCTCGACGCCGAGCACGATGCCCCAGCCACCCGGCTGCAGCCGGGCGAAGGTGCTGTCCTTGAACTGCGCGGCGAGGGCGGTGACGCTGGCTTCGTCGGGCGGCGAGATGCCGCGCACCATCGCACCGCGCATCTCGTCGCCGCGCGCGATCAGCGCCTGCGAGGCGATGAAGGGCGCCGCGCCGACCACCGCCTTGTTCTCGCGCGCCTTGGCCGCGGTGGCCTGCCAGTCGGGCAGCGCCGCGCCCTGCGCGTCGTACATCTCGATGTGCGCGATGACCGACAGCATGTGGTCGCGAACGTCTTTCTGGAAGCCGTTCATCACCGACAGCACGATGATCAGCGCCGCCACGCCGAGCGCGATGCCGAGCATCGACACGCCGGAGATGAAGGAGATGAAGCCGTTGCGCCGGCCGACGCGCCCGGCGCGGGTGTAGCGCCAGCCGATCTGAAGTTCGTAGGGCCAGTTCATGCGGAGGGGATGCTACCTGAGGCGGGGCTCGGTCCCCGTACCCGGGTCATCCCGGCGAACGCCGGGATCCACTGCCGCAGATGGCGCTTCGACAAAGAGTGGACCCCGGCGTTCGCCGGGGGGACGGCTTTCGACTCAAGCCCGTGACCACCCGATTCCGCCCCGCCGGCTTGACCCCATTCTCGCGCGACGGTGCCCTCAGTGCGCCTCGTCCCAGTTCGCCCCAACCCCCACCTCGGCCAGCAGCGGCACCTTGAGCGCCGCCACCGAGGCCATGATGCGCGGCACTTCGACCTTGGCCCACTCGAGCTCTTCGTCGGGCACTTCGAACACCAGCTCGTCGTGCACCTGCATCACCATCTGGGTCGCGAGGCCCTGCTCGTCGATCGACGCCTGCACCGCGATCATCGCGAGCTTGATCAGGTCGGCCGCCGTGCCCTGCATCGGCGCGTTGATCGCCTGGCGCTCGGCGCCGCTGCGGCGCGGGCCGTTGCCACCGTTGATCTCGGGCAGGTAGATGCGCCGCCCGAACAGCGTAGCCACATAGCCGTTCGCCTTGGCCGATGCGCGGGTCTCGTCCATGTAGCGCTTGACGCCCGGGTAACGCGCGAAGTAGCGCTCGATGTAGGCGCCGGCGGCGCCGCGTTCGATGTTCAGGCTGGATGCGAGGCCGAACGCGCTCATGCCGTAGATGAGGCCGAAGTTGATCGTCTTCGCGTAACGCCGCTGCTCGCTGCTGACCTCGGCCGGGTCGACGCCGAAGACTTCGCTCGCGGTCGCGCGGTGCACGTCCATGCCTTCGGTGAAGGCCTTCAGCAGGTTCGGGTCTTCGCTGATGTGCGCCATCAGGCGCAGCTCGATCTGCGAATAGTCGGCGCTCAGGATCGAATGCCCGGGCGGCGCGATGAAGGCTTCGCGCACGCGCCGGCCTTCCGCCGTGCGGATGGGAATGTTCTGCAGGTTCGGGTCGTTGCTCGACAGCCGCCCCGTCACCGCCACCGCCTGCGCGTAGTTGGTATGCACGCGCCCGGTCTGCGGGTTCACCATCAGCGGCAGCTTGTCGGTGTAGGTGCCCTTCAGCTTGGCGAGGCTGCGGTGCTCGAGGATGCGCGCCGGCAGCGGGTAGTCCTCGGCGAGCTTTTCGAGCACGTCTTCGTCGGTGCTCGGCGCGCCGCTGACGGTCTTCTTCAGCACCGGCAGTCCGAGCTTGGTGAACAGGATCTCGCCGATCTGCTTGGGCGAGCCCATGTTGAAGGGCTGGCCGGCCAGCTCGTGCGCTTCGCGCTCGAGCGCCATCATGCGTTCGCCGAGCTGCTGGCTTTGTGTGGCGAGCACCACCGGGTCGATCAGCACGCCGGTGCGTTCGATGCGCTGCAACAGGCCGGTGGTGGGCATCTCGATGCGCGCGTAGATCTCGAGCAGGCCCGGCTCGGCTTCGATCTGCGGCCACAGCCGCTGGTGCACGTGCAGCGTCATCTCGCTGTCTTCGCACGAATATTCGGCGGCACGTTGAATCTCGACCTGGGCAAACGGGATCTGGTGCTGGCCCTTGCCGCAGACGTCTTCGTAGCTCAGGCCCTTGCGGCCGAGGTGGCGCTGCGCCAGGCTTTCGAGGCTGTGCGGCTTGTGCGCTTCGAGCACGTAGCTTTGCAGCAGCGTGTCGTGCACGTAGCCGCGCACCGCGATGCCGGCGTTGGCCAGCACATGGCCGTCGTACTTGATGTTCTGGCCGAGCTTGTGGGCGTCGGGGTTCTCGAGCCAGGGTTTGAGGCGCGCCATGACCTCGTCGAATGGCAGCTGGTCGGCCGCGCCGGGGTAGGTGTGGCGCAGCGGGATGTAGGCCGCCTCGCCCGGCTTCACGCTGAGCGAGATGCCGACGATGCGGGCCTGCATCGCATCGAGCGAATCGGTTTCGGTGTCGATCGCGGTCAGCGGCGCGGCCTCGATCTTCTTGATCCAGGCGTCGAGCGCTTCGAAGCTCAGCACCGTTTCGTAGTGCCGGTCGAGCGTGCTCGCGTCGGGCGGCGGCGTGCCGCTGAAGAGGTCGCGCGGGGTGTCCGCTTCGGCGCCGCCGATCGATGTTTCGAGCTCCTTCTTCAGCGACTTGAAGCCGAATCGGTTGTAGAACACGAGCAGGCCTTCGGCGTCCACTTCGCGCAGTGCCAGCGACTCGAACTCCGGCCAGCCGAGCACATGTTCGCTCAGGTCGCAGTCGGTGACGACGGTGACGAGGCGCCGCCCTTGCGGCAGCCAGTCGAGTGCCTTGCGCAGGTTGTCGCCGGCCACGCCCTTGAAGCCCGGCGCGGCGGCGATCACACCGTCGAGCGAGCCGTGTTCGGCGATCCACTTGGCGGCCGTCTTCGGGCCGACCTTGTCGACGCCGGGCACGTTGTCGACCGCATCGCCGATCAGCGTCAGGTAGTCAACGATGCGTTCGGGCGGCACGCCGAACTTGGCGATCACACCGGCTATGTCGAGCACCTCGGGCGGTTTGCTCATCGTGTTGATCAGCGTCACCTGCGGCGTGACGAGCTGCGCCAGGTCCTTGTCGCCGGTCGAGATCACGACCTTGTGGCCGGCCTTGGCGGCCATGCAGGCGAGTGTGCCGATGGCATCGTCGGCCTCGATGCCGGGCACCTCGAGGATCGGCCAGCCGAGCAGCTTGACCGCCTCGTGGATGGACTCGATCTGCTGCGCCAGGTCGGGCGGCATCGCCGAGCGGTTCGCCTTGTACTCGGCGTACCAGTCGTCGCGAAAGGTCTTGCCCTTGGCGTCGAACACACAGGCCGCGTGGCTGCACGGGATGTCTTCGCGCAGCTTCTTCATCATCGCGACCACGCCGTGGATCGCACCGGTCGGAAAGCCGTCGGGGCTGCGCAGGTCGGGCAGCGCGTGGTAGGCGCGGTACAGGTAGCTGGAGCCGTCGACCAGCAGCAGGGTGTCGGGGTCGGATGCGGTGTTCGTGTCGGTCATGCGGCCATTGTCACGTGTCATCCCGGCGAACGCCGGGATCCACCGCAGGGATACCGCGCTTCGATCACGAGTGGATACCGGCGTTCGCCGGGATGACGGCGGGTTTGTTACCCCTGCGCAACCCGGCTCACCGCGCGCCGCACCTCGCCGATGAAGCGGCCTTCGTGCATGTCGGCCTTGTCGACGATGTCGTGGATGTGCCCATTCAGGCGCTGGCGCAACTCGGGCGTGAGCTCCTGGGCGGTGACGACAATGATCGGGATCTGCGAGGTCGTCGGGTTCTGCGCCAGCGCCTCGACCACGTCGAAGCCGTTGACCTCGGGCATCTCCAGGTCGAGCGTGATCAGGTCGGGCCGGAAGCGCCGCGCCAGGTTGATGCCTTCGCGCCCGCCGCTCGCGCGCAGCACCACGTAGCCGGGCTGGCGCAGGTGGGTCGCGACCAGCTCGACGGTGTGCGGATCGTCGTCGACGACGAGCACCGTGACCTCGCGCTTCGCGTCCGGCACCAGGCCGAGCCGGCGCAGGCCCTGGGCCAGCACCTCGCGCTGGATCGGCTTTTGCATCACCATCGAGGCGCCCAGCGAGAAGCCCTGCTCGAGGCCGGGCAGCACCGACACGACCACCACCGGGATCAGCTCCCAGCCCGGCAGGTCCTTGAGCCGCGCGATGAACTCCCAGCCGTCCATGCCGGGCAGCACGATGTCGACGGTGATGAGGGCCGGCACTTCTTCGCCGCCGGTGCGCAGCGCCGCTTCGGCGGTCGGCACCCGGCGCACGCGAAAGCCCTCGGCTTCGAGCTGCAGGCCCATCAGCGCGGCGGCTTCGTCGTCGTCTTCGACGATCAGCGCGAGCGGCCCGGACGCGCCGGCAGCGGCCGGCGCCGCCATCGACTGGGCCGCCAGCTCGGCGGCCGCGCCGCGCAGCGGAATCCACACCGTGAAGCAGCTGCCGCGGCCCGGTTCGCTGGTCAACGCCACCGTGCCGCCGTGCAGCTCGGCCAGGCGCCGCACCATTGCGAGGCCGAGGCCGGTGCCTTCGATGTTGCGCGTCAGGTGGTTGTCGACCTGGGTGAAGGGCACGAACAGCTTGCTCGCGTCTTCGGGCTTGATGCCGACACCGCTGTCGCTGACCGAGATCTCGAGGAAGTGCTGGAACTCGTTGTCGGGCAGCGCCAGGCGGATGCCGTTCGCAAAGCCGGGCAGCGCGCTGCCGGCACGCGCACGATCGGCCAGGCGGTCGTGCAGCGTCACGCGGCCATTCACCGGCGTGAACTTGACCGCGTTGGACAGCAGGTTGAACAAGATCTGCTTCAGGCGTCGGCGGTCGGCGAGCAAGGTCGGCGGCGTTCCCTGCGACTCGCGCCGCAGCTCGACCTGGCCGAGCCTGGCCTTCTCGGCCACCACGATCAGGCTGTCGGCCAGCAGCGAGCGCAGGTCGACCGGCGCCAGGTCGACTTCGACCTTGCCGGCTTCGATCTTCGACAGGTCGAGAATGTCGTTGATCAACGCCAGCAGGTGCTGCCCGCTCTGGAAGATGTAGCCGACGTGGCTGCGCTGCTGCGGCGTCAGCTCGCCGGCCAGCCCATCCTTCATGATCTCGGAAAAGCCGATCACCGCATTCAGCGGCGTGCGCAGCTCATGCGACATGTTGGACAGGAACTCCGACTTCAAGCGGCTCGCCTCGCCGAGCCGGCGGTTCTGGTCGGCGAGCCGCTGGTTGGCCAGCGCCAGCTCGCCGCTCAGGCGCTGCGCCTGCAGCGATTTGTGCTGCTCGCGTTCATGGGCATGGAACAGCCGCGCATAGAGGCGGCCGTTTTCCACGAGCAGCACCAGCAGCACGAAGCTCGCCGCCATCAGTCCGTAGATGCGGCCGAAGTAGAAGCCCAGGTCGTAGCGCCCGGTGTTGAATACGGCCGACAGCGCCACGTCGGCCAGCCACGCGCCCATCACCACCATCAGCCACAGGTCGAGCACCGAATGCGGCCTGCGCCGCCATAGCGCTGCGAGCGCAATCCCGCCCAACCCCCAGGTGGTGCCGACGACCCAGACCATCGCCGGCGTGTAGCGGTTGTCGACGATCAGCGCCGGCAACAGGTCATGCCCGGCGGTCGCGACGACGCCACAAGCGCCGGCCAGCAGCAAGGCCAGCGCGACCGCGCCGCCGATCGCATCGCGCGGGCGTGCAGCGAGCGGCACCGCGCCGGTCTTCAGTCCCGCGTAGGCCAGCACGAAGAGCGGGAAGCCGCCGTGCCAGAACATGAACAGCCACGCCGTGCTCTGGCTGCCGGCGCCGAGCAGCCCGGTGGACGCGAACACGCCCGGGAAACTCAGTGCGTGCAGGACCTCGATGAAGGCCGTGAACAGGTAGGCGCTTGCGAGCACCAGCAGCGCGCGTGAACGCGAGATGCTGAACTGGCCGAACAGCAGCACCGCGGTGATGAGGTCGTTGATGACCAGCGCCGATTCATAGGCCGGGATGAAGGCCGGCACCTTCCCGAGCGGCTGCTTGGCGAAGGGCAGCGCGACGAGGAACACCGCCAGCGATACGCCGGCGACCGCCAGCGCGAGGCGGCGCTGGTTGGGCCCCGCGGCCGAGGTGGACAGGAAGATCGCGTCGGCGCCGGCCGCCAGCTCAGCCCTGGCGCTTGTATCGCGCCATGGCCTTCGGCAGCCGGCAGGCCCCTTCCGGGCCCTGCGCGCGGCCTCAGTGCTCATCGATGGCGCGCCGCCTTCCGAGCACCGCGTTCACCTCGGCCAGGAACTCCTTGTAGCGGATCGGCTTGGTCACATAACTGTCGCAGCCGGCGGCGCGAGTCTGGTCTTCGTCGCCCTTCATCGCGAAGGCCGTCAGCGCGATCACCGGCAGGTCGGCCGTCGCCGGGTCGGACTTGAGCAGGCGGGTCGCCGCCAGTCCGTCGAGGTCGGGCAGTTGCAGGTCCATCAGGATGAGGTCGGGCCGCAGCTCGCGCGCCATGCTGATTCCCTGGCCGGCACGCTCGGCCTGCAGCACGACATGTCCAGCGTTCTCGAGGATCGCGACCGTCAACGCCATGTTCACCGGTGAGTCCTCGACCACGAGTATTCGACGCATTGTTGGGCTTGTTGGGTCGGAACCGCAGTTTGCCAAAGCTTGTTGGGCTTTGGGACTGCGCCCGCCCTGCAAATACCATCTTTGAGGCCGAACCTGTAAGGCTTGACAGGGTCGGCGTGGTGTCGCGGCCTAGAATCCCGGGCATGAAACCGCCATTTGTCGTCAGCGTGTGTCTTCTGGGCTTGCTGAGCCTGCCTTGCCAATCGCAGGAAGCCAGCGCCACGCCTGCCGGCGGCGAGCCGGCGGTCAAGTGGACAGTGATCGAGGACGAAGGCTCGCGCATCGAAGAACTGAGGGTGCGCGGGCAAACCCAGCGCATCACCGTCACGCCCAAGGTCGGGCTGCGCCAGGGCTACGAAATCATCCCGGCCGACGGCGCGCGCGACATGTCCGACAGTGCCGCCTCGACGCGCGGCGCCGCCGGCAAGCGGGTCTGGCGCGTGTTGGCTTTTTGAAGATGTCGGCCCCCACGTCGCTGCGCTCCTGCCGGCCGGCTTGCAGGCCAGCCGTCGCTCCGGCGGGCATTCCCCAAGCAGTTGGGGAATGCTTTTCCACCTCCGCCCCCCCGAGGGGGCGGTCAGCCGCCTTGAGGCGGCTCGGCGCCGGCTGACGGCCCGCGCAAGGTTAGCGCCACGATGGCAGTCTTCACCGAAGTCTCGTTCGACGAGGCCGCCGAGTTCGTCGGGCGGCTTTCCATCGGCGAGCTGCAAACGCTGACCGGCATCGCGTCGGGCATCGAGAACACCAACTACTTCGCCGACACGACGCGGGGCCGCTACGTGCTGACGCTGTTCGAGCGCCTGAGCTTCGAGCAGCTGCCGTTCTACCTGCACCTGATGAAGCACCTGGCGGAGCGCGGCATTCCGGTGCCCGACCCGCAGGCCGATGCGGCCGGCGAGATCCTGCACACGCTGCGCGGCAAGCCGGCCGCGCTGGTCAACCGCCTCGCGGGGCGGCATCACCTCGCGCCCGACGCCGACCACTGCGCGAGTGTCGGCGCGATGCTCGCGCGCATGCACCTGGCGGGGCGCGACTTCGACATGCACCAGCCGAACCTGCGCGGCCTCGCCTGGTGGAGCGAAACGGTGCCGGTGGTGCTGCCGCACCTCGCCGATGCGCAACGCGAGCTGATCTCGAACGAGCTCGCCTTCCAGCAGCAGGTCGGCGGGTCGGCGGCGTTTGCCGAGCTGCCGCGCGGGACCGTGCATGCAGACCTGTTCCGCGACAACGTGATGTTCGAGGACGACCGCCTGACCGGCTTCTTCGACTTCTATTTCGCCGGTGTCGACTGCCTGCTGTTCGACATCGCGGTGTGCCTGAACGACTGGTGCATCGACCTCGAATCGGGCCGCCTGGTCGACGAACGAGCCCAGGCCTTCGTCGCCAGCTACCACGCCGTGCGAGCGCTCACCGGTGGCGAGCTGCGCCTGCTGCCGGCGATGCTGCGTGCCGGCGCCTTGCGCTTCTGGATCTCGCGCCTGTGGGACTTTCACCTGCCGCGCGACGCCAGCATGCTCAAAGCCCACGACCCCTCCCACTTCGAGCGTGTGCTGCGGGCCCGCGTGGCCGAGCCCTGGCACTTCACGCCGCCGCCCGCGCCGACGCCGTGAAGCTGCGCCTGGTTCCGGCGCGCCAGGGCGCGCTCTGGGTGCGCCGCGGGCTGCGGGTGTTCTTCCAGCGCCCGCTCGCTTATTGCGTGCTGTTCGCGCTGTGCCTGCTGCTGGCGCCGCTGCTGCTGTTCGCGGCGGCGCCGCTCACCTCACTCGGCTTCATGATCGCGACCGGCCTGGTGCTGCAAGGGCGTTTTCCGCTGCCGGGTGTGTTCTTCGAACCGCTGCGCGGCGGCGGCGCGCGGCTGCGTGCGCAGCTCACGCTGTGTGTCGCCTACGCGATCGGCTTTTCCCTCGTGTTCTGGCTCGCCGACAGCGTCGGCGGCGAAGCCTTCGACGCCTTCCTGCAGGCGATGCGCAGCGGCAAGACCTCACCGCAGGAGCTCGAGCCGCTGCTCGACGCGCCGGGCCTGCAAGCGGGCCGCGCGCTGCTGCTGGGCGGGCTGGCGCTGCTCGCGATCCCGTTCTGGCATGCGCCGGCGCTCGTCCACTGGGGCGGCCTGAGCGCACCGAAGGCGCTGTTCTTCAGCAGCGTCGCCTGGTGGCGCAACAAGGGCGCGCTGCTGGTCTATGCGCTGACCTGGTTCAGCGTCGGGCTGGTGTTCGTCGTGCTGCTGACGCTCGCGTTCGCGCTGCTCGGCCAGGCGCAGCTGATCATGCTGGCGATCATGCCGTCGCTCCTGGTGTTCTACGCTGCGTTCTACGCCTCGCTGTACTTCACCTTCGCCGATTGTTTCGAAGCCCCGCCGAGTCCATCGGACCCGGCCCACACGGAGACCTTGCCATGAAGAAAGTCGCCATCGTCACCGGTGCCGGCAGCGGCATCGGCCGCGCCAGCGCCATCGCGCTGCTGAACGCCGGCTGGCACGTCGTGCTGGCCGGCCGCCGCGCCGACGCGCTCGAGGCCACGGTGGTCGCCGCCGGTGAAGCCGGCGCGCGCGCGCTGGCGGTGCCCACCGACGCGCGCGACCCGGTCTCGGTGAAGGCCTTGTTCGACAAGACACAGGCATCCTTCGGCCGGCTCGACCTTCTGTTCAACAACGCCGGCACCGGCGCGCCCGCGATCCCGATGGACGAGCTGACGTTCGAGCAGTGGAAGGGCGTCGTCGACATCAACCTGACCGGCGCCTTCCTGTGCACCCAGCAGGCGTTCCGCCTGATGAAGAAGCAGACCCCGCGCGGCGGGCGCATCATCAACAACGGCTCGATCTCGGCCCATGCGCCGCGGCCCTTCACCGCGCCCTACACAGCGACCAAACACGCGATCACGGGCCTGACCAAGGCGACCTCGCTCGACGGCCGCGCCCACGACATCGCCTGCGGCCAGATCGACATCGGCAACGCCGCCACCGACATGACCGAGCGCATGACCCGCGGCGTGCTGCAGCCCAACGGCGAGACGGTGCCCGAGCCGCGCATGGACGTGCAGCACGTGGCCGATGCGATCGTGCAGATGGCCGGCCTGCCGCTCGATGTGAACGTGCAGTTCATGACGATCATGGCGACCAAGATGCCGTTTGTCGGACGCGGGTGAGGATGCGGGGCCGGCCTGATCCGGCTTGCGATGGCTTCGAAGGAAAGGCGCTTCGATGTTCGATCTCTTCGTCAGTTACCGCCACGCCGATGCCGACGACGTGCGCCTGCTGGCGCAAGCGTTGCGCGATGCCGGGCTGCAGGTCTGGCTCGATGAAAGCAACATCGAAGACTTCGCGAGCATCCAGCGCGGCATCGAACAGGGGCTCGGCCAATCGAAGGCGCTCTTGGCCTGGTACTCGTCGCGTTATCCCGATTCGCTGGCCTGCCAATGGGAACTGACCCGCGCCTTCACCACCGCCCAGCATGAGGGTGACCCGCGACAGCGTGTCCTGCTGATCAACCCGGAGGACGGCAACGGCCACATCCATCCGATCGAATTGCGCGATGCGCTGTACCGCTGCGCGCCGGGTGACGCCGCGGCGCTGCAAGCGCTGACCGTGGCGCTCGCCAGCCACCTCGCCAAGCTCAGCGGCAGCTTCGACGATATCCACGAGCGCGCGAAGCCGAGCTGGTACGGCGCGGCGAGCGGCGACGGTTCGAACCGCTTCGTCGGACGGCTCGCGGAGTTGTGGGCGATCCATTCGGGCCTGTGGAGCGCCGACGTTCCGATCATCACCAACGGCGAAGCGCGGCCGCTCGTGCGGCTGCTCGGCATCGGCGGGTCGGGCAAGTCCTTGACGGCCGAGGTCTACGGCATCCGTTTCGGCGCGGCCTACGGCGGCGGCGTGTTCTGGCTGCGTGCCTTCGGCCACGACGCCGAACATCCGATGACGGCGCAAGAGCGCGCCGCGCTGCGCGACACCCAGCTGGTCGACTTCGCGCAGGCGCACGGCGTGCCGACCGCGGAGCAGAGCAGCGCGCAGGTGCGCGAGGCGCTGGGCCGAAAGCTCGCCGGCAGCGCAGCGCCCTACCTGTGGGTGGTCGACGATCTTCCGTCGACGCTGGCGTGGCAGGACACCCAGCCCTGGCTCGCGCCGAGCGCCAACGGCCACACCCTCGTCACCACCCGCAGCGAGGCCTTCGACTGGGCCGGCAGCCAGGTCAGGATCGAGGACCTCGACGAAGCGTCGGCGCTCGCGCTGCTCACGCATGCGCGCCGGCCCGAGACCAATGCCGAGCGCGACACCGCGCTGCAGCTCACCCGCGATCTCGGCTGCCACGCACTCGCCCTCGAGCTCGCGGCGCAGGCGCTGCGCAGCCGCGGGTTCGCCGAGTTTCGCCAGAGCCTGAACACGCCTTCGCGCGACGCGATGGACTTTGCCGCCGACCTGATGCGCTCGCGCGGACAGGCCTTGCCGCACCGCGAACGCGCCAATCTCAATCTGTCGCAAACCCTGCTGCTGAGCGTCGACGCGATCCCTGAAGGCGGGCGCGACTTCCTGCGCCTGGCGGCGCAGCTCGCCCCGGTTCGCATCGCGAGGGAGCTGGTGGCGCGCACGCTGGCCAACGCCGACGGGCTGGCCAACGAGCAGGCCTGGGACACCGCAGACCTCGCGATGGCCGCCGTCGCCGCGCAGTCGCTGGCGCGCCAGAGCGAACCGGGCAGCCTGCTCGTGCACACCCTGGTCTCGCGGACCATTCGCTTTCGCGATGCCGACGCTGCGCGCCGTGCCGCGCTGCATGCATCGGCGCTGCCGGCGCTGGAGGCGATGCTCGGCGACAACATCTTCGACGTGCGATTGCACGCGCGGCTGAGCGACCTGGTGGCCCATTCGCGCGTCGCGCTGGCCGCCAGCTTCGCCGATCCGGCGCAGATCAAGGTCGCGCAGGCGCGGCTGCTCGACGCGCTGTACATGGTCGACTGCCACCACGGCAACTACGAAGGCGCGCGGCGCATCGCCGAGTGCCTGGTCGAATACGGCCGCACCCAACTCGGCCCGGAGCACGAACACACGCTCCTGTTCACGACCTGTCTCGGACGCATGATGGGCGAGATGGGCGACTTGTCGGGCGCATTTGCGAGCCACCAGCAGCTGTTCGAAACCAGCCGCCGCACCCTCGGCGACAAGGCGCCCCAGACCCTGACCGCGCTGAGCGACATGGCACTGATCCTGTGGAAACAAGGCCAGCTCGCGCGCGCCCTCGCGCTGCAAGCGAGGGTGCTCGAAGCGCGCACCGAGGTGCTGGGCGACGAGCACCTGGACACCCTGCTCGCGATGAACAACCTGGCAACGACATTCGCGGCGCAGGGCGACTTCGCGAGCGCGCGCGGGCTGCAGGAGCGGGTGCTCGAACTGCGCCGCAAGGTGCTCGGGCCGCAACACCAGGAGACGCTCGCGGCGCTCGGCAACCTCGCCGTCACGATCCGCGCGCTCGGAGACGCGTCGGGGGCCAGGGAGATCGAGGAGCGTCTGGTCGAATCCCGCGGCCCGGTCGGCGAAGACCATCCGGACAAGCTGACGGCGCTGAACAATCTGGCCGTCTCGCTGCATGCCGAAGGCAAGTCGGCCCAGGCCCTGGAGACCATGGAACGGGTGCTCGCGCAGCGCGCTCGCGTGTTGGGCGAAACTCATCCGGACACGCTCGCGACCGTCAACAACGTCGTGGCGATCATGATGGACCAGGGCGATCATGTTGCCGCGCAAGTGTTGATGGAGCGCTCGCTCGCGCTGAGCCGCGAGACGCTCGGTTCGAACCATCCGCACACCATTCAGGCCGCCTTTCATCTGGTCATTGCGCTCGCAAAGGCCGGCGATTCTTCGGGTCGTGTCCCCGAGATCATCGCGCACGACCTCGCCCCGCTGATCGACCAGAACCCCGATTCGCTGTCCGCCGAACTGAAAGAGATCCGCAGCCAGGTACTGCAGGGCCTTGCTTCCGCGAGGGCCAGGCGGCAGCCGGCCAAGCCCTGGTGGAAGCGGATCTTCTGAAGATGCAGGCGGTGCCGCCTTCTTCGGTACAGTCGAGCCCCACGGTCCAGGGAGCGCGAATTGGCAAACATCCATTTCATCGGCGGTGAAAAAGGCGGCGTCGGCAAGTCGCTGGTGGCGCGGGTGCTGGCGCAGTACCTGATCGACCACGAACAGAGCTTCATCGGCTTCGACACCGACCGCTCGCACGGCGCGCTGATGCGCTTCTACGAAGGCTTCGCGTCACCGGTGCTGGTCGACCGCTACGAGGCACTCGACGCGATCATCGAAGCCGCAGTGGCCGACCCCGGGCGGCGCGTGCTGGTCGACCTGGCGGCGCAGACGCACGAGCCGCTGGTGCGCTGGATGGACGAGTCGGGTGTGTTGAACCTGGCCGACGAGATGGGCATCGCGATCCACTACTGGCATGTGATGGACTCGGGCAAGGACTCGGTCGACCTGCTGCGCAAGTTGCTCGACCGCTTCGGCAAGGAGCTGAAGTACGTGCTGGTGCGCAACCAGGTGCGCGGCACCAACTTCAGCGTGCTCGAGCAGTCGGGCGAGCAGGCGCGTGCGCTCGAGTTGGGGGCGCAGGTGGTATCGATCAAGCACCTGCACGACAGCGCCATCAACAAGATCGACGCCGCCAACAGCAGCTTCTGGGCCGCCAAGAACGCCGCCGACAAGAACGCCGCGCCGCTCGGCCTGATGGACAGGCAGCGCGTGAAGATGTGGATGCGCGACGTTTACCGCGAGTTCGACGCGATCGGGGTCTGAGTGACCGAAACGTCATCCTGCTGAAATGTCATCCCGGCGAAAGCCGGGATCCACTCTGCGCCGAAGCGCGTTGAAGCAGCAGTGGATCCCGGCTTTCGCCGGGCTGACGACGTATCACGCAGCGGCCGCGTACATCCCGCGCCGGTAGTCGACGAACATAGTCCCGGCCACTTCCTTCATCAGCCCGGCCCAGTCCGAAGGCTGGGCTTCGATCTCGCCCAGCAGCTCGCGCGGCACGCCGATCTCTTCGTCGAGGTTGCTGCCGCGCAGCCAGCCGAAGGCCAGGTTCTCGGGTGTCACGCCGAGCAGGCGGAACTCGCGGTCGCCGCCGAGCTTGACCTCGCCCATGCTCCTCATCACCGCGATCTTCGCGACTTCGAGCGTACGGTCGTCGATGCGGTTGTCGGCCGCGATCAGCTTCTCGGTGAGGCCAGCCCAGCCGAACACGATCCGCGCGAGCATGCCCTGTCCCAGCGTCTTCCCGACCGAGTCAGGACCGTAGGCGCGGTCGTACGAGTCCTTGGCCTTGGGTTCGAGCTGGTTGCACTGCTCGAGCTTGGACGCCGGGTAGACCGCGAAGAACTGCTTGCGCGTCACGTCGAGGTAGGTGAACTCGGGCTCCACGCGGAAGGTGAAGCCGCACGAGGAACAGTTCTGGCGCTGGAAGCTGCGCTCGAGGATGGCGGCGCGCAGGTCGGGCCGGCGCGCTGCGTTGACGCTGTGCACCAGCTCGAACTTCACCGACGTCTGGCACGACGGACACGGCACTTCGATGGTTTGGAAGACGGACATGGTCGCTCCTGGAAGGGGTGAAGATCAGGTGGACAGCTTCGAGAGCCAGCCGGCCGACGGGTGCGAGGGCTTGAGCTTCTTGAGCTTGAACGCCGCAAACAGCTCCGAGAACCACTCGCCCGGCGCGCGGAACTGGTAGCCGGTGATGCCGCGCTTGCGCGCGCTCGCGAGGTAGCTGACCCAGGTGTTGGGCGCGTAGGCCATGTGGTAGATGCGCTTGTCGATGGTGATTGCGGTGCTGCTCGCCTCGCTCGACCAGACGCCCTCGGTCGTCGCGTTGACGATCCAGTCGTCGACCTGCTGCTTGCGCGCATCCCACTTGTCGCCGTCGACCGCCGGGCGCGGCGGCACCACCGGCGTGTTGCCGAGCACCAGGTCGAGCACGTACTTGCGCTCGGCGTCGCTGGCGTTGAACTTGTACCAGTCGGCCACCGCGGTGGCGATCGGCTCGACATTGCCGCCGTGTTCGATCCAGCCGGCGAAGTCGGGCTGGTTGGCGTGGCCGGCCATGAAGTGGTTCGAGTCGTCGATGCTGTGCGCCAGCTCGTGCAGCATGTTGAAGTCGAACAGGTCTTCGGGGTTGTCGTTGGCCGGCTTGCAGTCTTCTTCGCGCTCGGGCAGGCGGCCGGCCGCGCTCGGGAAGTCGGCCTTGTTCGACTGCGTGGGCCGCGAGTTCATCTTCACCAGGCTGTCGTCGGAGTTGTACGACGCACCGCCGCCGGCGATGCGCGAGATCTTCTTCAGGCTCGGGTTCTTCTTGACCACGTCGACCGGCACCAGCGCCATCAGCTTGCACATCTGCTTGAGCGACGCCTGCGCGTCGTTGCCGGCGTCGGCCTCGATCTTCAGGCCACCGAAACGCTCTTTGGCGATCTTCTCGATGACCGACTTGTCGACGTTGTTGGGCAGGCGCTGGATCATCGCGTCGACCTCGGCCGCACCGCCCTTGGCGAGCATCTTCTTGCACGCCTCGATCAGCTTCTTGTCGTTCGGCGCGCTTGTCGCGAGCTTCTCGACCTTGGCCGCCTCGACGCGGTTCTCGACCGTGTCGAGCAGCTTGTTCGCGGCCGCGAAATCGAAGCCGTCGGCCTTCGCGAGCGCGTCGGCGAGCAGCTTGTCCTGGTCGACCTTGATCGCGGCGTAGGCGGCTTCGCCGACCACCTTGGCGACCTTCGCGCCGCGCTCGTTGTAGGCCTTGCGCGACAGCGCTGCCGCCTCGGCGTCTTTCGCCACCGTTTCGGCCTGGTGCACCGACGCGGCGGCGTCGCCGAACGCGCCCGCCTTGTCCTGCGCCGCGGCGGCGTTCAGCACGATCTGCAAGGCGTCGACCTTGGCCTTGATCTGGGTTCCGATCGGGTCGGGCAGCAAGGCCTTGCGACGTTTCTCGAGCGCCGCCTGCAGCTCGATGTAGCGGGCATGCTCGACCTGGATCTTGCGCGCCGCGACGAGCTGCAGGCTGGCCGCGGCCAGCGCCTTCGCAGCCGGGTCGGGCTGCTTGGCAGTGAGCTTGGCGTCGGCGTCCTTCAGCCCGGCGTCGCAGGCGTCGAGCTCGGTCTTGGCCATGTCGGCGTGCGAGGCCTTGCGGGCCGTGGCGAGTTCCTTGCGCAAGTCGTCGACCGCCTTCTTCAGCGCCTTGGCGTCGGGCGGCGAGGTGGCCGCCGCGGCCTGCGCGGCGACTGCGCCGGTCAGGCTGTCGGCCACCTTCTTCGCGGCCGCGAGGTCGGTCACCACCTGCTTGACCGCGACCCGCGCGGCCTCGAAGTCCTGCCCGGTCGGGTCGTCCTTGATGACGCCGCGCGGGCTGCCGGGGCCGACGTCGCCCGCGAGCGTGGCGGCAGTCGCGAGCTGCTGGCGGATCGCCACGATTTCCTTGTCGACCTGCCTGGCCGACTTGTGCGCCTCCAGCGCCGCGAAGCCGTCGTCGGCCGGCTTGCGCTCCTTGGCGTAGGCGGCGGCGCTGTCGGCCAGCGTCAGCATCGCGGTGCAGCGCGCTTCGATCGCGTGCAGCTCGGTCAGCGCGTCGTCGATCTGCATCTCTTTCTTGGTCGCCATCGTGTCGGCGGTGGCGAGCCGCTTGTCGACCAGCACGCCCTGCCCTGCCAGCGATGCCTTGGCCTTGAGCTTCTTGATCGCCGCCTCGGTCTTCGGGCGCTGGGTGTCGTAGTTGTGGCGCCAGTCGGCCATCCGGCCCGCCGCGGTGATGAGGCCGTAGAGCTGGCTACCGGTCATGTGCGCCTTGCGCCATTGCTTGGTGTTGATCTCGTCGGCCACCGCCTGGCGCATCGCCTCGACTTCGGCGATCTCGGCGGCAACGAACTTGGCCGCGGGCTTGCCCTTGACTTCCTTGATCTTCGGCAAGGTCTCGTCGACATACCAGCGCTTCAAGGTTCCGCCGAGCTCCTTGTTCACCTTCTCGAGGTCGGAGGCGGCGCCGCTGTAGTCGCGCTTCGACGCGGCGGCCTTGGCATCGGCCGACAGGGCCCAGGCATTGCTCTTGGTCACGTTCAGGCCGCCGACCGTGGCCGCGTCGATCAGGGTCTGGACCTCGGCGCGCTGCTTCACGTACTCGCCGAACTTGTCGGCGAAGCCCTTGGCCGCGACGCAGGTCTTGCGCGCCTTCTCGACCTCGGCCAGCGCCTTGCTCCAGTCGGCGCTGTCGGCGTGGCCCTTGGCGGTGGCGAGCTGGCCGTCGGCCTGGCCGATCTCAGTGGCCACGTGGGCCGTCTGCGGATGGACCTTCAGCGCGGCGACCAGCAGCTTGGCGGCGTCGCGCTTGGTTTCGTATTCGGTCTGCTTGGGATCGACCTTCTTGTCGCCCTCGCCCTTGGCCGTGGGCGGCGGCGGGTGATCGGGCAAGTCGCCATGTGCGGCAACCGTGGTTTTGAGCGGGCTGAGCCCGAGGGTGGAGAGCAAGCCCATGACACGTCCTTCGTCGGCGACCAGCGGGGAACGAATCTTAGGACTTGGCGGGCGCCGCGCCACCTGTTGTCACCCCCTAAGGTCGCAAGCTGTTGCCTGACTAGCGACGAAGCTCAGTTTGACTCACGTTGACCCCTCACCCCAACCCTCTCCCCCGAGTACGGGGGAGAGGGAGCCACGGTGTGCTCCCTCTC
>Ga0209515_10002089_pt1 | contig 31522 bp, 30 predicted proteins | sample Subgroupgradi54m_FD_187454 | JGI IMG/M metagenome (GOLD analysis project Ga0209515, IMG submission 187454) | Subsurface groundwater microbial communities from S. Glens Falls, New York, USA - GMW60B uncontaminated upgradient, 5.4 m (SPAdes)... ... | reverse complement strand
CTTCCGATCTTGTCATTTGGGCCGGCCCCGGTCGGGCTGGCGGAGTTGATCGAAGACGAATTATTGCTCGCGCTGCCCTTGGTGCCGATGCATGCGGTTGCGGATTGTCCGGCACGGCGCTATATCGGCGCGCGGACCGGAGATGAAACGGCGGAACACCCGCTCGCGGGTTTGGCCCGGCCGAAACGGGATTAGAGTTATTAAAGTACGAATCTGACGAGGATATATTTATGGCAGTCCAGAAAAGTCGAGTCACCCCTTCCAAGCGCGGCATGCGTCGCTCACACGATGCAATCTCGAAGCCCACGACGTCGATCGACAAGACCAGCGGCGAGACCCATCGCCGTCACCACATCTCGGCCGACGGTTATTATCGTGGCCGCAAAGTGCTCGAGACCAAGCCCGAGTAGTTTCGGGCCTTTCCCCATTACGGACTGTTGCCCTTGACCACGGTTGCCCTCGACGCCATGGGGGGCGACCACGGGGTCGCAGTCACCCTCCCCGCGGCGCTTTCCGCTCTGCGCGATGAGCCGGACCTTCGGCTCATTGTCGTCGGTCTGCGTGAACCGATCCTCGAAGAACTGAAGCGCCACGGCGCGACGGAATCCGAACGCCTGCGCGTGCATCACACCTCCGAAGTGGTCGGCATGGACGAACCGCCGGCGCAGGCGCTGAAGAACAAAAAAGATTCGTCGATGCGCGTGGCGATCAACCTGGTCAAGAGCGGTGAGGCCGAAGCGGCCGTATCTGCCGGCAACACCGGCGCACTGATGGCCACCGCGCGTTTCGTATTAAAGACGCTTTCCGGAATCGACCGCCCGGCGATCTGCACCGTGCTGCCGACCATTCATGGCCACGTGCACATGCTGGATCTCGGTGCCAACGTAGATTGCACGCCGGAACAGTTGCTGCAGTTCGCCGTCATGGGGTCGATACTGGTGAGCGAGATGGAGGGCAAAGCGCGTCCGCGTGTCGGCCTGCTCAATATTGGTAAGGAAGACATCAAGGGCAACGAGGCGGTCAAGAAAGTGCACGCGTTACTGCGCGCCAGCGCGTTGCACTACTGCGGCTTCGTCGAGCCGGACGAGATTTATTTTGGCGATATGGATGTCATCGTATGCGACGGCTTCGTTGGCAACGTGGCACTCAAGGCGAGCGAAGGCATCGCCAAGATGATGGCGCAGTTTCTGCGCCAGGAATTCAAACGTAACGTATTCACGAAACTGGCGGCACTGGTGGCGCTACCGGTGCTGCGCAAGCTCGGACACCGCATGGACCCGGGTCGTTACAACGGTGCGACCCTGCTTGGCCTCACCGGAATCGTGATCAAGAGCCACGGCAGTGCCGATGCCTCGTCGCTGCGCCATGCCATTCTGGTCGGCAGCGCCGAAGCGCGCCGACGCGTACCGCACTACATCGGCCAGGCGCTGACCGCCATCACGGATGGGAGGCAGTCGGCGTGATCTATTCCCGAATTCTCGGCACCGGCAGCTATCTGCCCGAGAAGGTGCTGACCAATAAAGATTTAGAAAAGCTCGTCGACACCACGGACGAGTGGATCGTCGAGCGTACCGGTATTCGCGAACGGCGTATCGCGGCCGCCGATGAAACGACCGGCAGCATGGCCGAACAGGCGTCCCGGCGCGCCATCGAGGCCGCCGGTCTGCAACCGTCGGATATCGACCTTATCATTCTTGCCACCACGACCCCGGATCAGGTGTTTCCGAGCACGGCGTGTTTGGTGCAGAAGCGCCTCGGCATCCAGGGTTGCCCGGCGTTCGACGTGCAGGCGGTGTGCAGCGGTTTCATCTACGGACTTTCGATCGCGGACAAGTTTATTCGTACCGGCGGCGCCAAGCGCGCACTGGTGATCGGCGCCGAGACACTCTCGCGCATTGTCGACTGGACCGATCGCGGCACCTGCATCCTCTTTGCCGATGGTGCGGGCGCCGTGGTGCTGGGTGCATCGACCGAGCCCGGCATTATTTCCACGCACATTCATGCCGACGGCAGATATAAAGAATTGCTTGAAGTGCCGGTCACCAAAGGCAACCCCTATGTGACGATGCAAGGTAGCGAGGTGTTCAAGGTGGCGGTCACGACCTTGGGCCGAATCGCGGACGAGACGCTCGCTGCGGCCAACATGACCAAGGCGGACATCGACTGGCTGGTGCCGCATCAGGCGAATCATCGCATCATCGCGGCGACGGCAAAGAAGCTCGACATGCCGATGGAGCGCGTGGTGATGACGGTCGACCGTCACGGCAACACCTCGGCGGCCTCGGTGCCGCTGGCGCTGGACGAGGCCGTGCGCGACGGACGCATCCAGCGCGGGCAGACCGTGCTCATGGAGGCGTTCGGTGGCGGCTTCACCTGGGGCTCGGCATTACTCAAATATTAGTATTTTTAAGAGTAAGCGCCGCCTGTGCCCATGGCGCGCGGCGTTCCGCGCTTCAATGACGAACTGATACAAACGAACATGACTCTTGCATTCGTCTTTCCCGGACAAGGTTCTCAGGCCATCGGCATGTCGAGCGCGCTCGCGGCCGAATTTCCGCTGGTGCAGGAGACGTACGCCGAAGCGTCACAGGCGCTTGGGTACGATCTGTGGGATATCATCGTGAGCGGCCCGGAAGAAAAACTTAATCAGACACAAGTCACCCAACCGGCCATGCTGGTGGCCGGTGTTGCCGCGTGGCGCGTGTGGCGCGTACAGAATGGTCCCACACCGGTGGTGTTGGCAGGTCACAGCCTGGGCGAATATACCGCGCTCGTATGTGCCGACGCTTTGCCGTTTACCGAAGCCGTGAAGCTGGTTGCTGACCGCGCACGTTTCATGCAGGAGGCCGTGCCGATCGGGCAGGGCGCGATGGCGGCGGTGTTGGGGCTCGATGACGATGCCGTGCGCAAGCTGTGCGAACAGGCGTCGCAGGGCGACGTGCTGGAGGCGGTCAATTTTAATTCACCGGGACAAGTTGTGATCGCCGGCACAGCGGCTGCGATCCAACGCGCACTCGAACAGGCGAAGGCAGCCGGCGCCAAGCGTGCAGTGGCGCTACCGGTCAGCGTTCCGTCGCATTGCAGGCTCATGCGTCCGGCGGCCGAGCGTATGGCGACGCGGTTGAAGCAGGTTTCGCTCAGCGCGCCGAAGACGCCGGTCATTCACAACGTGCACGTGCAGAGCGAGAGCAGCGTGGATTCAATTCGCGACGCACTGGCGCGTCAGATCGAATCGCCCGTGCGCTGGGTCGAGACAATTCAAAAAATGGCGGCCGACGGCGTCACGCGTGTGGTCGAATGCGGTCCGGGAAGAATTCTCACCGGTCTCAATAAGCGCGTCACCGATAAAATCGAGACCAAGGCCGCGTTCGATCCGGCATCGCTGCGCGATGCCATCGCCTGGGCGCAAGCGTAAGGACAGAGGAAGCAAGCATGCAACTTAAGAACGAAGTAGCACTCGTGACCGGTGCCTCGCGTGGCATTGGTCAGGCGATCGCGCTGACGCTGGGGCGCGAAGGCGCCTACGTGGTCGGCACGGCCACGTCCGTGGCGGGCGCGGAGGCGATCAGTAAGGCACTCAAAGACGCGGGCGTGACTGGCGAGGGCAAGGTCCTCGAGGTCAACAACCCGGCCGCGATCGAAGAAGTATTGAAGGCGATGGAGAGCAGCTGCGGCGCGCCCACCATTCTCGTCAACAACGCCGGCATCACGCGCGACAATCTGTTGCTGCGCATGTCGGAAGACGAGTGGGACGCCATCATGGGCACCAACCTGAAGTCGGTGTTCCGGCTGTCGAAGGCCGTGCTGCGCCCGATGATGAAGGCGCGCAAGGGGCGTATCATCAATATCGCGTCGGTGGTCGGTGTGACCGGCAACGCCGGGCAGGCCAACTACGCGGCCGCCAAGGCGGGTATTATCGGCTTTACCAAATCGATGGCGCGCGAGATCGGTTCGCGCAATATTACGGTGAATGCGGTGGCGCCCGGATTCATTGAAACCGACATGACGCGTGCCCTTTCGGAGCAGCAGCGCGAAGGCCTGCTCAGCCAGATTCCGCTCGGAAAACTGGGCGTTCCCGACGATATCGCGCAGGCCGTGGCGTTCCTCGCCGGGCCGGCGGCGGCCTATATCACAGGTACCACCCTGCACGTCAATGGGGGTATGTATATGAATTAGCCGACCTTGTCGGTCGGCTGGACGGGTCTGAGCAAATCGTGTTAACTATGCCGCCGCTAGCGGCAGGCTTTTACAAATTCCCTGGAGACGAATACCCATGAGCAGTGTAGAAGAACGCGTCAAGAAAATCGTCGTGGAGCAGTTGGGCGTAAACGAAACTCAAGTGACGCCGAGCGCTTCCTTCGTCGACGACCTGGGTGCGGACTCGCTGGACACCGTAGAGCTGGTGATGGCGCTTGAAGAGGAATTTGATTGCGAAATTCCTGACGAAGAGGCCGAGAAGATCACCACGGTTCAGCAGGCCATCGATTACGTCAACTCCCATCTGAATTGATTCGTCCGCCTCCGGAACTATCCGGGAACGATTCGGGGGCCGTCTGCCACGTCAGTGGCGGCGGCCTTTGGTTTTTGGAGTGCGGCCTCGCATCGCCTGAACGAGGGTATTCGCGTTGAGCAAGCGGCGTGTAGTAGTTACCGGCCTCGGTATTCTTTCCCCCATCGGGATTGGCATAACGCAAAACTGGCAGTCCATCACTGCCGGTCGCGGCGGCATTGGTCGCATCACCCATTTCGATCCGACCGGCTATGCCGCGACGATCGCGGGCGAGGTCAAGGATTTTGATCCCATCCAGTTCGGCATGACCGAGAAGGAGGCGCGTCGTATGGACCGCTTCATCCAGCTCGGCATGGCCGCTTCGATCGAAGCATTCAAAGACTCCGGCCTCACCGTTACGGAAGAAAATGCCGAACGCATCGGGGTATCCGTGGGCTCCGGCATCGGCGGCGTGGGCACCATCGAAGACACAACGCGTACGATCGCCGAGAAAGGCCCCCGGCGCGTCTCTCCCTTTTATGTGCCGATGAGCATCATCAACATGATCTCGGGAAATTTCTCGATCATGTACGGACTCAAAGGCCCCAACCTGGCGATGGTCACGGCCTGTACCACGGCCACGCATGCCATCGGCGATGCCGGACGATTGATCGAATACGGCGATGCCGATGTCATGATCGCAGGCGGCGCCGAAGCGGCCATCACGCCCACGGGCGTCGCCGGTTTCGGCAACGCCAAGGCGCTCTCGACGCGCAATGACAGCCCTGAGACCGCGAGCCGTCCTTGGGACAAGGAACGCGATGGGTTTGTATTGGGTGAAGGTGCCGGTGTGATGGTGCTGGAAGAATACGAACACGCCAAGAAACGCGGCGCGCGAATTTATGCGGAGCTTATTGGTTTTGGCATGAGCGCGGATGCCTATCACATGACAAGCCCGTCCGAGGGCGGTGAGGGCGCCGCGCGCTGTATGCGCAACGCGTTCAGAAATGCGCACATCAATCCCGAGCAGGTGCAGTACGTCAACGCCCACGGCACCTCGACGCCGCTTGGCGACAAGGCCGAGACCAATGCGCTCAAAGCCGCGTTCGGCGAGTACGCCAGGAAGATTGCGGTAAGTTCGACCAAGTCCATGACCGGCCATTTACTCGGTGCGGCCGGCGGCGTGGAGGCGATCTACACCGCGCTCGCCATTCATCACGGCATCATTCCACCGACGATCAATTTGACGACGCCCGATCCGGATTGCGATCTCGACTACGTACCGAACACGGCGCGCCAAATGAAACTGGACATTGCGATTTCCAATTCATTCGGCTTCGGTGGCACCAACGGCACGCTCGTGTTTCGGCGTTTAGCGTAACAGCACCGCGCCAGCGCGACGGCACGTCTGGAGGCGCACATGGCGGCAGAGGCGACGACGCTCGTCAACGGTGAGCCGGCCACCGCCGTCAGCGTGCTCGATCGTGGCTTCCTCTACGGCGACGGGTTGTTCGAGACCATCGCCGTGTATCGTGGTGCACCGCTGTTGTGGGAACAACACCTGGCGCGGCTGCGCGCCGGTGCCGAACGGCTCGGAATCCCTTTTCCCTCGACACCGTTGCTGCACCGCGACGCGACGCGGCTATCTGCCGCTAGCGAACGCGGCATTTTAAAAATCATTCTCACGCGCGGTGTCGGCGCGCGCGGCTATGCGCCCCACGACGCGGTAGCGCCGACACGCGTCGTCACGATCTCCGCCTGGCCCGACTATCCCGGCAATTACGCCAGCGACGGTGTGCCACTGAATATTTGCGAAACCCGATTGGGGCGCAATCGACGTCTGGCCGGTATCAAGCATCTCAATCGCCTCGAACAGGTGTTGGCACGTTCGGAATGGAACACCGGATATGCCGAGGGCCTGATGCTGGACGAGGACGGCGATGTGATTGAAGGTACAATGAGTAATGTATTCGTCGTCCGCAAGGGTGCGCTGTGTACACCCGATCTGGCGTTTTGCGGCGTAGAGGGCATTATGCGTGCCGTAGTGATCGAGGCGGCGCGCACGCTGGGGATGTTCTGCCACATCGGCCGTCTGACGCTTCAGGACATCGATGCGGCACAGGAGCTGTTTCTGACCAATTGCCTGATCGGCGTGTGGCCGGTCCGGCGGGTGAAAAAAAAGGAGTACACGATTGGCCCGATTACGCATGCGATCCAGAAAGCTGTCCGCGCTGCACACGGTTTTGAGTGCAACTAAGCTACTGCAGACGCTGGCGGTTGTCGTCGCGATTGCCGTGGCATATCTGTTTTGGTCCTGGAACCACGCGCTTCATCCCGGATCGGCGAACTACATCGTCAAAGCCGGTACCGGTTTTAATGCACTGGCGGCCGAACTGGAGCGTCGCGGAACGCTGTTGGAAACGCGCTCCTTTGTATTGCTCGGTTACGCCACGGTTGGCAAGCGTGAGATCAAGAGCGGAGAGTATCGCTTTCGCGACGGCATGAATGCGCGCGAAATTCTGGAACAGGTCGCCGCCGGCCGCGTGGTCGAATATCCGCTGCGATTTGTCGAGGGCTGGACTTTCCGCCAGCTGCTCGATGAGATGGCTAAGGCACCGAATCTTGCGCACACCTTAAAAGGGAAATCGCACGCCGAAATTATGACGGAACTCGGTGCGCCGGGGCTGCATCCGGAGGGTCGGTTTTATCCCGATACCTATTTCTACGCGTCCGGGCAGTCGGATCTCGTGATCCTGCGTCGCGCCTACGAGCGCATGCAGGCAAGACTGCAGCGTGAATGGGAAAATCGCGACGCCGATCTTCCGCTGCGTTCGGCCGATGAAGCGCTGGTGCTGGCGTCCATTATTGAAAAGGAGACAGCGCGGTCAGAGGAGCGGCAGCTTATCGCCGGTGTCTTCATTAATCGATTAAATAAGCGCATCCGCCTGGGGACGGATCCGACCGTGATCTACGGCCTCGGAGAAAAATTCGACGGCAATCTGCGTAAAAAAGATCTGCTGACCGACACGCCCTACAACACCTACACGCGTCACGGTCTGCCACCGACACCGATCGCGTTGCCCGGCGGTGAGTCGGTGTATGCCGCCGTGCATCCGGAAAAGACGCAGGCCTTGTATTTCGTTTCGCGTGGCAACGGCAGCCACGAGTTTTCCGATTCACTGGAGGCGCACAACCGCGCCGTGAGCAAGTACCAGCTCGGCGGCCGGCCGTTCCCGGCGCTACCCGCAGCAAGCCCCGCGGGAACACCGAAGGCGCAATGACGTCACGCAGCTGGTTTATCACGCTTGAAGGAGGAGAGGGCGCTGGTAAGAGCACGGCGCTCGCCTGCATGCGCGACTGGTTGATGCGTAACGGCCACATTGTGGAAGTCACGCGTGAGCCCGGTGGAACACCGCTTGGCGAGCGCGTGCGCGAACTGTTGTTGCATTCGAAGGACGTGGAAATTTCCGCCGACGCCGAAGTGTTGCTGATGTTCGCCGCGCGCGCGGAACACCTGGTGCGGGTCGTGCGTCCGGCATTGGCCAGGGGCGCGACAGTGCTTTGCGATCGCTTCACCGATGCGACCTACGCCTATCAGGGTGGCGGGCTCGGCGTGCCAGCCGAGCGCATCGCCGCGCTCGAAACATGGGTGCAGAGTGCGCTGCGTCCGGACTTGACGCTGTTGTTCGACGTGCCGGTAGAAACCGGTTTAATGCGAGCGGCGGGACGCAGCGGTGCGCCGGATCGCTTCGAGAGTCGCGCGCGCGGGTTTCTTGATCGGGTGCGCGAGACGTATCTCGAACGTGCCCGTCGTGAACCGCTGCGCATTCGCGTCATTGACGCCTCGCGCCCGGTGAACGAAGTCGAACAAGCCGTTGCCGCCACGTTGACGGAGTTCTTTCATGGCCGTCGCTGACGAGCAGAACACTGCAGTATCGGCGTTCGAGCCGGAACGCTATCCCTGGCATGACTCGCACTGGGAAAATTTGACGCGCGACCTCGCGCGCTTGCCCCACGCGCTGTTGCTGCATGGACAGTCGGGCGCAGGAAAGAATGCATTCGCCCTGCGACTCGCGCGGCTGCTGCTCTGTCGTCGGCCGGCGGAACCGGGGCAGGTGTGCGGAGATTGTCAGAGTTGTCGCCTGTTTCGGGCCGGCAACCACCCGGATCTGCTGCGTATCGGACCACTCGAGGACAGCAGTAACATTCTGGTGGATCAGGTCAGGGGCGTGATCGATTTCCTGTCGCTCAAAGCGCACATGGCAGCGCACAAGGTAGTGGTCATTTCGCCCGCCGAGGCCATGAACGTGAGCGCTGCCAACAGCCTGCTCAAGATTCTGGAAGAGCCGCCGGCGGGTAGCGTCTTGATACTGGTGGCGACGCATCTGACGCGTGTCTCGGCGACAATCAGGAGCCGTTGCCGGCGCATGCCAATGGGTGTTCCGCCGGCCAGCGAGGCGCTCGCCTGGCTGCAGTCACGCAAGCTTGGCGAAGCGCAGGCGCGCACGCTGCTCGGGTTTTCCGGCGGCGCCCCGCTGACGGCGCTGGAATTCGCGCAGAGTGATTACGGCGATGTTCAGACACGGCTGGTGGGGGACCTTACGGGTCTCGCGCAGCGGCGCAGCGACCCGGTTACGTGTGCGGAGCGCTGGAAAGTCGCAGGGGTAGAGGTTTGTCTTGATTGGCTGCATCGGTATCTGATTGATCTGGTCCGCACTCAGCCAGATTTGATGGCGTCCGATCGAATGACGGCGTCACTGAACGGCGGGAAAAGTTTTTCTTTATCGATCATTGCTTTATTCAATTTTATTGATAAAGTTTCTATAGCGAGGAGGCAACTTGGAACCGGTGTCGACGAGACGCTGATGCTCGAAGATCTGCTGATTCGCTGGTGCGAAATGACGGCAACGAATGGTTAATTGAACTAAAGTCTACTTCCAATGGCGGAACAGAAACCTGCAGTAGCAAAGCCCATACTCCGGCCCGTGGCCGTAGCGGGCGCCGTCGGCGCCCGACCGGGTGTGTTATCCCTGACCATTAAGGATAAGAGCGCGCTCTATGCCGCCTATATGCCGTTTGTGAAAGGCGGCGGAATTTTCGTCCCGAGCAGCCGTCCCTATAAGCTCGGCGAAGAGGTGTTCATGCTGCTCACGCTCATGGAAAGCAAGGAAAAGATTCCGGTAGCCGGACACGTCATCTGGATTACCCCCGCGGGTGCGCAAGGTGGCCGCACGGCCGGTATTGGCATCCAGTTCAATGAAAAGGACTCCGGCTTGGCGCGCACGAAAATCGAAACCCTGCTCGCGGGCGCCATCAATTCCGATCGACCGACGCATACGATGTAAGTGATGTAACGCGTGACCCTCGTCGATTCCCACTGCCATTTAAACTTCAAACCGCTTCACGCCAGCCTCGATACGGTACTCGCTAACGCCCGGCACAATGGCGTCGGGTACATGCTGTGTGTGTCGGTGACGCTGGAAACATTCCCGGAGATCCGCGCCATCGCCGGTCGTCATCCGCATATTTTTGCTTCGGTGGGCGTACATCCCAACGAACGTGAGGGCCAGGAGCCGACGGCCGACGAACTGATTGCCCTGGCGCATGATGATCGTGTGGTCGCGATCGGTGAAACAGGGCTGGACTACTTCCGCTCCAAGGACGAAGTCGCCGGCGACATGCGTTGGCAACAGGAACGATTCCGAAATCATATTCGTGCCGCACGTGCCGTGCGCAAGCCACTTATTATTCACACACGCGAGGCGGCGGCCGATACGATTCGACTCATGCGCGAAGAGAACGCGCACGAGGCCGGCGGGGTGATGCACTGTTTCACAGAAAGCTGGGACGTCGCCACGCAGGCGCTCGATCTCGGTTTCTATATATCGATTTCCGGCATCGTCACCTTTCGCAACGCGGAGGCCTTGCGTGACGTGGCGAAGAAGGTGCCCAAGGATCGCTTGCTGGTCGAAACCGATTCCCCGTACCTGGCACCGGTGCCGCATCGCGGCAAGGCCAACGAGCCGGCCTTCGTGCGCCACGTTGCCGAATGCGTGGCCGAGCTGCGCGGCGTCTCGTTCGAGGCGTTGGCCGACCAGACAACGCAGAATTTTTTCAACTTGTTTCAGGCGGCAGGGCGCAGCTAAGTATCAGATTTTTGCTGCGGCGATCATGCCGCGATGAACGCGTCCACGAGTTTCAGGCTTTCCTCGAGTTGTGGTTCCGGAATATAGCAATGCGGCGAGAAGCGAATGCCGCCGCCGCGCACCGCGCATACCACTTTATGTTCTGTCAGATGGCGCCATAGCGCTTGGCTGTCGCGGTTGCGCACACGGAACGTAACGATTCCGGCGTAGCGTCCGCTGTCGGTGGACGTCAGAAGCTCGAGACCTGGACGTGCGCCGATCTCGCTAAACAAGCGGTGTGCCCGATTCAGTACGCGTTGCTCGATCACATCGATGCCGACTTCGAGCAACAAGGAAAGACTGGCGTTCAACGCATGAATGCCCAGCATGTTCGGACTGCCGCACTCAAAACGCCGTGCGCTGTCGGCCGGACGCCAGTCGCGGCGGTCATAGTTGCCGACGTCTGCGATCATGCGCCAACCGTATTGAAACAACGCCAGGCGCTCGCGCCATTCCGGGCGGCAATAGAACAAGGCAATCCCTTCCGGTCCGAGCAGCCATTTGTGTGCATCCGCCATTAAAAAATCAATGTGCATGGCCTCCACGTCATGCGCGATGGCGCCCAGTCCCTGAATGGCATCGACGCAAAACGCAATGCCGCGCGTGCGGCAGGCGCCGCCGAGGCGTGTGAGATCCATGCGCAGGCCGCTCGCATATTGAACCGAGCTGACCGACAGCAGACGCGTGCGCGCATCGGCGGCATCCAGCAGCGCGCGCTCCGGATCAGGCTGATCGCGCAATCGCACTTCACGCACCGTTACACCGCGATCACGCAGTGACTCCCACACAATCCGGTTCGATGGAAATTCCTCATCCGCGATCACGACGTTGTCGCCGTGTTGCCACGGGAAGCCGTAGGCCACGACAGAAAGTGCCTCGGACGTATTCTTCAGCAGTGCAATGTCATCGGCGTTCGTGGCATTTATAAGTTGCGCGGCTTGTTCACGAACTGATCTTTCCACGGCTGTCCAGTTACCGTAGTGGCTCGCGCCTTCGTTCAGGTTTTGCTCCGCAAATTGCACGACGGCGTCGCGCACCCGACGTGGCCACGGTGCCACGGCAGCGTGATTCAGATACACGCAGCGCGATGTGACAGGAAATTCATGACGCATAACGGCGTCTGGATTCAAGGAATCGACAGGAGTATTTGACGAGTCAGATCGATTTTTCATAGGCCGAGGCGTTGATGTGGTGTCGGTGGATACAGATTGGAATTATCGTTATCGAGCTTGTTCACACAACGTTGCGCGGTTTCAGTGCACATCGACGGCGGTGCGATGCGGTTTGTCCGCGCACGCACACCATCCATCCAGGTAAGGTGCTTCCCCTCCGCTATTCGGGTATTTACCGGATTCTTGTGATTTGGGTTGTAGTGCATGTTCTCGGCACAACGTAAGGAATGCGATTTTCAGGAAACATACGGATATGCAATCGAACGACAACGTCATCGCGCTCGCGCGACCGACCCCGTATGCGGGCGAAACCGCGAGTTTACTGCAGGGATCCGCGCCCCTGGTGTCATTGAACGTCACACCGTCGGAGGGTGACGGCGCGGTGACGTTTGTGTCATTGCTGCTGCGGATGGCCGATCCAGGCATCGCCTTCGGTGTGCTCGCGGCGTGCGCCGTAATTTATGAAGCGCGAATGGATGGAGCTTACACGGCATTGGGCGTGATTGCTGCGCTGCTGGTGATCCTGCTCTTTAAACCGGTTGCGGCCAATCAACCGTGGCAGCAGGGCGGCGCCGTTGCCGTGAGCGCTAACGTACTGGGTTCATGGGCGATGTTGACTGGAATCCTGTTGTTGATCGGGACCGTTACGGGAACACTGCGGGCGTACATCAGTCCGGCGGTGTGCACCTGGCTCGCGGTGACGCCGACGATAATCCTGGTGCAGCACCTGATTGTGCGCGCCGGGTTGCTGGATCACCTGCAGTCGAATACGCGCACGCGCAGAACGGTGATTGTCGGCATCAATTCGCTCAGCCTGCGTCTGCGGGCGGCGTTTGATTCGCAATCCCACCTCGGACTTTCCTTCAAGGGATTCTTCGATGATCGAAGTCTGCCGCGTGTTCCGGGTGTCAGCGCCGAGCATGTGCGTGGACTGATCGACGATCTTCCGGAGTACGTAAAGAAAGAACAGATTCACGTCATATACATCGCCTTGCCAATGGTGAAGCGCGCGCGCATTTTGTGGTTGCTGGAGAGTCTGCGCGATACCACCGCTTCCATTTACTTCGTTCCAGACCTCTTCGTGTTCGATCTGATTCAAGGCCGCATTGCCGGCATCAATGGCGTGCCGGTGGTGGCGGTGTGCGAGACGCCGTTCACCGGCGTCAAGGCCGTTATCAAGCGCGTGAGCGATATCGCATTGTCGTCGCTGATCCTGGTGCTTATCGCTCCGTTTCTGGCCATCATTGCGGTCGCCGTCAAATGGACATCGCCCGGGCGAATACTGTTCAAGCAACGCCGCTACGGCATGGACGGTCGCGAGATCGTCATTTACAAGTTTCGCACCATGAGCGTCTGCGAAGACGGCGACTACATCATTCAGGCGCGCGCACAGGATCCGCGGGTTACACGCGTCGGAGAATTTCTGCGGCGCATGTCGCTAGACGAATTGCCGCAGTTCGTCAATGTGTTGCAGGGTCGCATGAGCATCGTCGGGCCGCGACCGCATGCGGTCGCGCATAACGAGCTCTATCGCAAGCTTATTAAAGGATACATGGTGCGCCACAAAGTGCGGCCCGGAATTACGGGTTGGGCGCAAGTCAACGGAATGCGTGGCGCGACCGAGAGCATCGAAAAGATGCAGCGGCGCATCGAGTTCGATCTGGATTATCTGCGTCGCTGGTCGCTGGCGCTGGATCTCAAGATCATGCTGCGGACCGTGTTCGTCATGTTTCGCGACCGCAATGCGTACTGATCAGACTCGCGCTGCCGTGCGTTGGCAGGCACGTCACAGCTGTTGTACGAGCCGAACTACCCGCCGCTGCAAATACTAGTGCATGAAGGAGGATTCGATATGAGGTTCACGACCGTATTACTTAAGGTTTCGGTTTTGTCGACGGCGATTATATTCTGCGCCCAGGCGGGTGCGGCGCCGTTCGCCGACAGCAGTAGCAATGCCCGTAGTCAGCGCGCCGGCATGAGTGCCAGGAAAATCATTCCGCCGGTCCCGCGGCCGGAGACATGGGCCATGATGGGGGTGGGGCTGACCGTGTTCGGCGCGGTCGCGCGCCGGCGCCTGGTGAGGAAATAACATGCGCCGCGCCTGCCTTGTATTGAGTGTGGCCGCGCTCTGGCAGAGCGGTGTCACGCCCACGTTCGCTGACACCGGTCTCTACGCACTGGTCGATACCACGCGCGATAACAACCTGTTCCGTCTTTCGGACAGTACCAACACCCGTGCCGCCATCGGCACCGATGAACGTTCCGACACATTTACGCGCGGAGAGCTCGGCATCAATAGCGATCTCAACGTGGGGCGCCAGCACTTTAATGTGACCGCGAATGCGAACCGGACCATGTTCAACCGCTACAGCTTTCTCGATAACACCGGCGGTGCCGCGAATGCATTGTGGGACTGGACGGTGGGGAATCAGTGGCAGGGCAATCTCGGTTACCAGTACAACCGCAGTCTCGCGAGCTTTGAATTGCAGGGCGCGGGTCAGGACCGGCGCACGCAAGTCACGGAATTCGCGAATGCGTTTTATCGGCTTCATCCGAGCTGGCGCACGCACGTCGCGGTCGATCGGACGAATACCGACTACAGTCTCGCCTCGGCCGCGAGTCTCGAGTTCGAAGGGCGCTCGGGCGAAATCGGTTTGCAATACATCGCACCATCGGAAAATAACGTCGGCATTCGGCTTCGTACCACGCGTGGGGATCTGCCGAATCGCCAGATCGTGAACGGCGTCGCCGTCGATAACAGTTACGACCAGACCGAAACCGGCTTCACGTTCGAATGGCGCATCGCCGGCCACTCGCGCCTGTATGGCGGCGTCGACCATACGCGCCGCGAACATGAGCAGTTTCCGGCGCGCGATTTTTCGGGTACCACCGGCCGTCTCAACTTCGACTGGAACGAGACTGATCGCGTCACGTGGCGCATCGCCGCGTGGCGGCGCCTCACTGAATCGGACAACGATCTTACAGCGACGTACACAGTCTCCGACGGTGTGCTGCTGTCGCCGACCTGGGCGATCAGCAACAAAGTCAGGCTGGAAGCGACGGCCATGCGTATCAAGCGCGATTTTCGTGGCGATCCGCAGGTGCTGCTGCTGGTGCTGACCGATCGGCAGGACGTCGCGCGCAGCGGGCGCCTGGGGTTGTCCTATCTGCTGGCACCAAAGTTCGGTTTTAACGTTGGCTACGCGGTGGAAAAACGCAGCTCCAATGTGGCGCTCGCCGATTACGACGATCGGATCATCGACGCCGGTGTGCGGGTTGAATTCTAACGCCGCGCGCAGCGGTTAAGGGTAATGGTCATGACCGGAATTCTGCAGGGGGCATAAGCAATGATGCGCATTAATTTGGCGTTCCGGTCTTTGGCGACCTCGCTGGCGACGGCGCTGACGATCTTTGTGGTACTGCAGGCAAGCGGCGTGACGGCGGCCAAGGAGTACACGCTCGAGTCGGGCGATGTGATACGCGTGACGGTGTATGACAACCCCGATCTGACGACGACAGCGCGCGTGAATCAGGCGGGAAAGATCAGTGTTCCGCTGATCGGCGAGGTTCGAGTCGGGGAGTCGAGTCCGGAACAGGCCGCGATCCGGATCGCGGACGGACTGAAGAAAGGTGGGTTCATTGCCAATCCGCAGGTGAACGTTTTTGTTGAGCGCTACCGCAGCCCGACGGTGTCGATCCTCGGCGAAGTCCAGAAGGCCGGAAAGTATCCCGTGCGCGATCCGACCGGCGAAGACATTCGCACCGTGTCCGATTTGTTGGCCATGTCGGGCGGGTTGACCGCCAACGCCGCCGATTTCATGACGCTGATCAAGAAGGGCACCGATAAGACATCCGGCTACAAGATCGATCTCATCGCACTGTTGCAGCGTGGTGATATGAGCCAGAACCTGGAGATCGTCGAAGGTGACGTGCTGTATGTGCCGCGCATGGCGCTGTTTTACATCTACGGCGAGGTGCAGCGCCCGGGCTCGTTTCGGCTGGAGCGTGAGATGACGTTGATGCAGGCGCTCGCGGTCGGCGGCGGGCTCACACCGCGCGGGACCCAGCGCGGCATCGAGGTGCGACGGCGTAACGGCGACGGCACAGTGAATACGCTCAAAGTGAAGATGAGCGATCTGCTGCAGCCCGAGGACGTGGTGTTCGTAAAGGAAAGCATATTTTAACCGGGGCATGAAATGGATCTTCGACAAATATTCCTTATTCTGCGCGCACACTCGTTTCTGATTTTTTCGACTGTGCTGGCGGTATTGGCGCTGGCGTTGGCGATTACCTTCATCATGCCGCCGACCTACACCGCCACGACCACGGTGGTGATCGATTTCGAGAGCCACGAGCCGATCAACCCGAGCGGCGGCAATCCGAACGTGCCGATCTCGCCGGGTTATCTCTCTACCCAGGTGGATATCGCCGAGAGTCATTCCGTTGCGCTCAAAGTGGTAAAGAGTCTCAATCTCGAACAGGACGCAAAGTTCAAGGAGAAATTCCTGCGCGCCACCCACGGCCAGGGATCGCTGGCGGACTGGATCGCCGACGAACTGCGCAAGAAACTGTCGATCAAGCCGGTGCGGGAAAGCCGCGTGGTGCATATCAGCGCTTCAGCCGAGGACGCCCAGTTTTCCGCCGTGACCAGCGACGCGTTTGCCGATGCGTTTATCGACACGCGTCTTGAGCTCAACATCGAACCGGCGCGGCGCAACAGCGCGTGGCTGGAGGAACAGCTCAAGACGTTACGCAACCGGGTGGAGGAGGCGCAGGCGCGGCTCACCGCCTATCAGCAGCAGAACCAGATTCTTACCAGCGACGATCGGCTGGATACCGAGATGCAGCGGTACGCGGACCTGTCGGCGCAGTCGAGCGCCGCGCAAGCGGCGATTCAGGATGTGCGCTCGCGTCAACTGGGGGAAAACCATCCGGCGTATCAGCGTGCGATCGCGCGCGATCAGGCGCTGCAGCAATCGCTGGCGGCGCAGAAGAGCAAGATTCTGAAACTCAAACGCGGACGCGATGAGATCGCGGTACTGATTCGCGAAGTAGAGAGCGCCCAGCGCACTTACGATTCGGCGATGCAACGTTTCAATCAGTCGAGTCTGGAGAGCCAGGGTAATCAGACAAGCGTCTCGGTCCTGAATCGAGCGGTGGTACCGGTACGTCCATCGAGTCCACAGTTGACGCTCAATCTTGCGGTGGGCATCGTGCTGGGTTTTTCGCTCGGCGTCGGTGCGGCACTGCTGCGCGAGGTGGCGAATCGCCGTATTCGTACCGAGACCGACCTGACCGATGGCTTGGGTCTTCCCTTGTTTGGCGTACTTGATAAAGCCGGAGTTTTATCATGAAACTACTCGACCTGTACCAATCAGACGCGTCAAAAGAAATCCCTGCCGTCAGCCACGAGGGGGCCGACACCGGTCTCTCCGAATCCATCCAGGGCGGACGGATCGGCGACCTGTTAATGGTGCGGGGCTTGCTGGACGACAAGGACATCGAGGACATCCTCGGTTGCCAGAAGGAGCGCGGACTTCGTTTCGGTGAAGCGGCGGTACGGCTCCGGCGCATCAAGCAGCGCGATGTGGAGCAGGTGCTGGCGCGGCAGTATGCGTGCCCGTATCCGCAACCGAATGAGTTTGCCGCCGAGCTGGTTGCCGCGTACCACCCGGGTCATCGCGTGGTCGATACGTTTCGCATGCAACGCAGCATGCTGCTGCAGCGCTGGTTCCATGCCGAGCCGCGGGCACTCGCGATCGTGAGCCCCAATATCGGCGAGGGCCGCAGTTTTATGATCGCCAACCTGGCGGTGCTGTTCGCGCAGCTTGGTCGCGAGACGCTGTTGATCGATGCCGATCTGCGACGTTCGCGCCAGCACGAGATTTTCCGCGTCGACAACCAATGTGGACTGTCGTCGGTGTTGTCCGACCGCATGCGCAACGAACGCGTGCACCGTTTGTCGTCGCTTGCCAATCTGGCGGTGTTGCCGGCCGGCCCGTTACCGCCGAACCCGCTCGATCTTTTCAGTCGCGATCGTTTCGCCACGTTATTGCAAGAACTCAAGCGTCGGTTTCAGGTCATTCTGATAGACACGCCGGCTGGCGCAAAACATGCCGACGCACATGTTATTTCGAGCGTGTGCCGCGGTGCGCTGGTAGTCACGCGCGTACAGCGTACGCGTCTTGCCGAAGCGCAGACGCTGATCGAACGGTTGAAGCAGGCAAAGGTGGATGTATTGGGCGCGGTGCTGAATCGGGTGTGAAGAGAACGGGCGTCGTTTAGTCCGCGTGGTGGACGATACGCCACGCGGACTCCGCTATGGCCGATACGAGATGAATCATCTTCCGCAAGGAGGCGAACATGAAGACGGCCCTTATTACTGGTATCACCGGTCAGGACGGTGCCTATTTGGCGGAGTTGTTGTTGAACAAGGGTTATGAGGTCCACGGTATCAAGCGACGCTCATCGTCGTTCAATACCGGCCGAATTGATCATTTGTATCAGGACCCGCACAGCGCCGAGCGAAAATTCATTTTGCATCACGGTGACATGGCGGATACCAGTAGTCTGATCCGTATCGTGCAGCTGGTACAACCGGACGAGATCTATAACCTGGCCGCGCAAAGTCACGTGGCGGTGTCGTTCGAGGAACCGGAGTACACCGCCGAGTCTGACGGTCTCGGCACGCTGCGATTGCTCGAGGCCATTCGCATTCTGGGGCTGACCGGGAAAACCCGCTTCTACCAGGCATCGACCTCGGAGCTGTTCGGCAAGGTGCACGAGACTCCACAGCGCGAGACCACGCCGTTCTATCCACGCAGTCCGTATGCGGTGGCCAAGCTCTACGCCTACTGGATCACGGTGAATTACCGCGAGGCCTACGGCATGTACGCCTGCAACGGCATCTTGTTCAACCACGAATCGCCTGTGCGCGGCGAGACGTTTGTAACGCGCAAGATCACGCGCGGCCTGGCCCGCATCAAGATGGGGATCGAGGAATGTGTGTATCTCGGCAATCTTGACTCCCGGCGCGACTGGGGCCACGCACGCGACTACGTCGAGATGCAGTGGTTGATGTTGCAGCAGAGCGAACCGGAGGATTTCGTGATTGCCACCGGCGAACAATATTCGGTGCGCGACTTCGTCAACGCCGCCGCCAGGGAGATCGGGATCACAATCAAGTGGAAAGGTTTTGGCGCGCACGAAACCGGCACGGTGGCCACGGTTGAACGTCCCGCGTCGGGCCTGCGAGTTGGCAATGTGATCGTGCGCGTCGACCCACGCTATTTTCGGCCCGCAGAGGTCGATACCTTGCTCGGCGATGCCACCGCGGCGCGCCTGAAACTCGGTTGGCGCGCCAAGACGAATTTTACCCAACTGGTCGCCGAGATGGTGCGCGAGGACCTGTCGCTGGCGGAACGCGACGCGTTGTGCCAGGAGCAGGGGTTCAAGACTTTCAAGTACCTGGAATGACGGGAGACCGGGCATGCACAAAGACGCCAAGATTTATGTTGCCGGGCATCGCGGCATGGTGGGCTCGGCGCTGGTGCGGCGGCTGCAGCAGGGTGGTTACAACAATCTGCTGATGCGCACGCATCAGCAACTGGATCTGCTCGATCAGGCGGCCGTGCACCGGTTCCTGGGCAACGAACGGCCCGACTATATCTTCATGGCCGCGGCGCGGGTCGGCGGCATTCATGCCAACAACACCTATCGTGCTGATTTTATATATCAGAATCTCACGGTCGCGACGAATGTCATTCACGCTGCCTACCGCGCCGGCGTATCGCGCCTGATGTTTTTTGGGTCAAGTTGCATTTATCCGCGCGACTGCCCGCAGCCGATCCGGGAAGAATATTTATTGACCGGCCCGCTGGAGCAGACCAACGAGCCGTACGCGGTCGCCAAAATCGCGGCGATAAAACTGTGCGAATCGTTCAATCGCCAATACGGCACGCATTACGCGTCGGTGATGCCAACCAACCTGTACGGCCCCAACGACAATTTCAATCTCGAGACCAGCCACGTCTTGCCGGCGTTATTGCGCAAAATGCACGAGGCGCGCCTGCGCGAGGACAAGTTCGTCACGGTCTGGGGAACCGGCCAGGTGCGCCGCGAGTTTTTATACGTCGATGATCTGGCCGACGCCTGTGTCTTTCTTATGGAGCACGATGTCGGCGACGGCCAGTTCAATGTCGGCTGCGGGTCCGACATCACCATCCGCGGGCTGGCGGAACTGATTCAGGACATTGTCGGTTTCAAAGGCAGTCTGCGCTTTGAGGCCAGCATGCCGGACGGCACGCCGCGCAAACTGCTGGACGTCAGCCGCTTGCAGCAACGTGGCTGGCAGCTTCGTTATTCGCTGCGCCAGGGCATCGAACTGACCTATCAATGGTATCTCGAGCAGGACAACTCGTCGTGGCGTCTGCTGACGAGCGATGTGCCGTTGACGCATCGTCATTCGTTGCACCAGGCCAGCGAAGGAAAGACGTTCAATTACTACGAGTGATGGAGACGGATGAACAAGCTCGACCATAAATATATTGCGCCGGTCGCGGATAACCTTGGCGATCGTCGGCCATGGCCGTCGTTGGCGTCGCTGAAAAAACTGACCGCCGCATCGGGCATGCAGGCGCTCTACGACCAGATGCTCGTTTCCGGAGTGAATTTTCTCACGCTGGTGTTTCTGGGGCGCAGCCTGGAGATCGAGCAGTTTGGCTTTTTCGTGTTGGCGTACATGTCGATTCTCGGACTGGCGTCGCTGCACACGGCGCTGATCACGCAGCCGTTCGGTCTGCAGGGCGCGACGCGGCCGGCGAGTAAGAATCTCGGGCATTTGCATTCGTTGTTGCGGCTGCATGCGTGGGCGTGGTTACCGCTCAACGTCGCCATGCTGGCGCTGGTGAGCTGGAAGTTTTTCCCCGATCGGCAATTGTTTGTGGCGGCCGCAGTGTACCTGTGCGTATTTTTTCTCCAGGAATTGCTGCGTCGCTATTGGTACACCTGTGGCGAAATCGGTCCGGCGTTGGTAAATGACTTCATCAGTTACGGCGGTCAGTTACTGGCGATCCTGCTCTGGGCGACATATGGAGACTTCGACGCCGCCGCCGCCCTGTGGGCAATGGCCGCGACCTCGTTGCTGGCGCTGGGACACGCGTGGTATCGCCTGCGCAAACAACCGGTGTCGCGCATGCCGGTGCAAGAGGTCGTGCGCACGCATTGGCGCACGGGGGCGTGGTTGTTGCTCGCGGCGATTTCGGCGTACGGGGCGTTGCAACTTTATCCCTACATGATCGCCGGTCTGGGGGCGAGCGCGGTGGCGGCCTTTGCCGCCGCGCGCGCGATCCTGAATGCGCTCAATGTACTGGCGCAGGCGGGCGTGAATTATCTGCCGCTCGCATCGAAGCGCATTCTTGAACGCGCCGGCGCCGCCAGCTTGACGCGCCATCTCGTACGCTCGGCGGTGGGGATGTTCACGCTCGCGACGTTGTTCTGCGCCGCCGTCTCGGTCGAGGCGCCGACGTTGCTGCAGTGGATATACGGCCGCACGTTCGATGGCGCCGCCGAGGTGATCGTGCTGCTTTCATTCGCCGGCATCATCAGCGTGCTGTTCCCGGTCCTGTACGCCGGGATTCTGGTGTTGCACCAGGCCCCGGTAATTTTTATCTCGAACGTAATCGCGACCGTGTTTAACGTCACCGTCGGCTGGTGGCTGGTGCGGCAGTACGGTATCCATGGCGCGGCCGTTGCCGCCGGTGCGAGCGCGTTGCTGGTGCTGGCGATTCAGGTTTGGTGCCTCAAGGCGGCGCTCGGAAATTTAACCACGCATCGATTTCTCAAGCACAAGCCATGCATGCCCTGAACGCCCAATCGGTTACCACGACGACCCGCGAGGCGCGTGCGCTGCACGTCTCGGCGTTTCTGTTCTGGGTCTTCATGATGACTGCGATGGTATTGTTGCTGGACCCGTTCAATCCGGGTTTTGACGGCCCCACCGGAAACACGCGGCTGCCGCTCGATCACGGGCCGGTCAAATACGTGGGCGTGTTTCTCGGGTGGGGCGCGCTCGCGCTCGGCGTGCTCGGCATGGTGATGAATCAGCCGCGTGTTTGGACACAGGCGCGTGCGGCCTTCGCGCGGTCCTGGCCGATCACGTTGTGCGCGCTGTTCATGTTAGGTGGTTCGCTCTACGCACGCGTCGTGCTCGGTTACAAAGAGACATTCCTGCAGGCGCCGGTCGGCATGACCGCCTATTTCATCGGACTGGCCTATATGTTCGAGGTGCGTGATCCGCTCAACGTCGTGCGCGTCTATTTTTCGTTGTTACTGGCGGCGTCGGCGTTTATGGCCTGGGTGATCATTGATCGCTGGTTCCACGGCGGCCAGGCGTTCCACGAAGAGATCTTTCTGCTGGTGCCGCTTGCCATTTACTACTTCCTGATCAACGGACGAGGCTGGATCGGCTGGATGTGCGTGTTGGGTTTCGCGTGCGTGGCCGTACTGAGCTACAAGAACACGAGCTACCTGGTGTTGCTGCAGACGCTCGGTTACCTCGGGCTGCTGCTGACGGTGGAAAAGGTACGTCGCTACGGCCGTGACAGCTTGCGAAAATTTATCACTGTCTATGGGGTGGCGTTGCTGGTGATCGTGTCGTTGCTGGTACTGCTGTTCATTTTTATTGATTACCAGGATCGGTTGCCCGATGGCAGTGTTGAAGTGCGTTCACGCGTGTACGCAACCGCCTGGCAGCGGTTTCTCGAAAGCCCGCTGTACGGAACCGCATTCAGCGGCAGCATCCACGTCAGTTTCGATTTGTATCCCATCCTCGGCGGCAATATCGTCGAGACGCACAGCGATGTCCTCGATGCGCTCAGTCACGGCGGCGTGATCGGGTTTGCGCTATTCGTGTTCGCCTATGTCACGCCGTTTCGGCTCGCGCGCGTACACGAACGGTTGACTGACGTACGCTTGCACGCAGCATTGCACGGGCTGCGGGCAATTGCGCTCGGCGGGATCATGGTGATGTTGTTCAACCCGGTCATCGTCGGTCTGCCGATCAACACCATGTTTTGGCTCAATGCCGGACTGCTGGCCGGTTTGGGTATGCGCTATGGCTATGACCACGACACCGCCGTTACCGGCAAGCGTCCACGGAGCGGGGGGTAGGTGTGGGCATGTATCCAAAAATCAGTGTCGTGGTTCCGTCATTCAATCAGGGGCGGTACATCGAACAGACATTGTGCAGCGTGATCTACCAGAACTATCCGAATCTGGAACTGATCGTGATCGACGGCGGCTCGGCGGACGACAGTGTCGAAATCATCCAGGACTACCGGCGTCGTATCGCGTACTGGGTCAGCGAACCGGACGGCGGTCAGACGCAGGGGCTGATCAAGGGCTTTCATCACGCCACGGGCGATATTCTGTGCTGGCTCAACGCCGATGACATGCACGAACCGCATACGCTCGAGGTGGCGGCGAAGTTTTTTACCGCGAATCCGCGGGCGCGCTTCGTCTACGGCAACGCCACCTGGATCGATCGCGAAGGTCAGGTGCTGCGTTACCGGCGCGAGATGGAGTACTACCGCTGGTTGTGGCTGTACGCCTACAACTACATTCCGCAACCGGCGTCGTTCTGGCGCCGTGACCTGTACGAAGAAGTCGGTGGGCTCGATTCGCAGTACACGCTCACCATGGACGCGGATCTGTTTGCCCGCATCGCGCGCGTGGCGCGCCTGTGCCACCTCGACATACCGTTGGCACGTTTCCGTTATTACCCGGAGCAGCGCAATCGTGCCTACCGCACCCGCAGCGACGAAGAGCAATACGATATTTTGTGCCGCGAGTTGAATCGTGAAGTCGGCGGCGTGGAGAAGATTGTCATGCGTTGCCTGGCACGCAGCGTGCGATTTTCCTATCTCACGCTGTGCATGCGTACCGCGTCGGTCGGAAATATGAAGCGCGCCTAGGAAAAGGGAATGATTGTCTTATTCAAGGAGAAGGTATCCATGACGAAAACCCATTGGCGCTTGATGGCGCTGTTTGCTTTTGTGGCACTGCTCGGCGTGCTCGCGATTCCACTGCTGGGCTCGCCCGATACCTTGCTCTCGGCGGCGCCAAAGCCGATCAGCAACCGCTACTTCGGCATGCACATCCATGAAGCGGCCAACGCCGGCCTGTGGCCGGCGATGCCGTTCGGCGCCTGGCGTTTATCCGACACCGGCGTGGCGTGGGCCGATATGGAGGTAAAGAAGAATGACTGGCGATTCGACCGTCTCGACCGTGCCATCGAAATGGCGATCGCACACGACGTGGAGGTGTTGCTTCCGCTTGCCCTGACACCGACATGGGCCTCGGCGCGCCCGACCGAGCCGTCCGCCTACGGCCTTGGCTGGGCGGCGGAGCCGCGTGACCTTAACGACTGGCGCGCCTACGTGCGCACCATGGCGAACCGGTACAAGGGCAAGGTGCGTTATTACGAAATCTGGAACGAGCCCAACACCGATACCTTGTACAGCGGCAGCGTTGAGACGCTGGTGCAGCTGGCGCGCGTCACGCGCGAAGAGCTGAATGCGGTCGATCCCGGTGCCAAGCTGGTGTCGCCCTCGTTCGTGTTTGACGACGGTGTGAAAAAGCTGGATCGCTTTCTTGAGCTGGGCGGCGGTCGGTATGTGGACATTATCGGATTTCACTTTTACATGATCGATCTCAAGCCCGAGGCCATGCTGCCGTTGATAAAGAAAGTGCAGCAGGTCATGGCGCGCCATGGCGCCGTCGGCAAACCGTTATGGAATACCGAGAGCGGTTGGTTGATCGCCAATCGGGACAGCGGCGTGAATGCCGTTGGCGTCGGCTTCCCGAAGGAAACGCCAGTGCTGTCGATTCCACACAGCGGCGCCTACGTGGCGCGCTCGCTCGCCCTCGGCTGGGCCGCCGGGCTTGAGCGGTTCTACTGGTATGCGTGGGACAACGGCGCCATGGGTTTCGCCGAACGGCAGGGCGCGCAGATCAAGCCGGTGGCGCAGGTCTACGCACGCGTCTACGAATGGCTGCGTGGGTCGGTGCTGCAGTCGTGTGTCAGGCAGTCGGCCACGGTTTGGGTTTGCACGTTGTCGCGCGGCAAACGACGACCCGCATGGTTGGTGTGGGACAGTGACGACGAATCGCGCTGGACGTTGCCGCCCGGATGGCAGGTCGCGCAACTGCAAACGCTCGATGGCAGACAATTTACGATCGATCGCATCGGGCAGCCGATTTACATCGGTCCTAGCCCGATACTGCTGGTGTCAGACGGCTGGCGTCAGGCATCTGCGGGCCTCGGTAATAATTTTATTCCCACCGTGTATCGGCTACCGACCAGCGACGTCCCGCGGCATGCGCATTTTGTTCGTCCATAACGCCTACCAGCACCGCGGCGGTGAAGAGTCGGTGGTCGAGGCCGAGGTCGCCTTGCTGCGCCGTAACGGCCACGACGTGTCGGTGTATCGGCGCGACAATCGGGACGTCGAGCACATCGGATCGCTGCACCTGTTCGCCGATACGGTCTGGTCGCAACGCACTTATCGTGAACTTGGCGCGCACGTAAGGAATTTCAAGCCGCAGCTGGTGCACGCGCATAACACGTTCCCGCTGGTTTCACCGTCGGCCTATTGGGCCGCGGCGGCGTCACGCCTGCCGGTGGTTCAGACGCTGCACAATTTTCGCCTGATGTGTCTGCAGGCAATGTTCCTGCGCCAGAACGTGGTGTGCGAAGACTGTCTCGGTCACGCGCCGTGGCGCGGGATCGCACGGCGTTGCTATCGCGGCAGTACGACCGCCTCGGCGGCGGCGGTCGCCATGCTCACGGTCCATCGCACGCTCGGAAGTTTTAAAAAAAAAGTTACCCGCTATGTCGCGTTGAGCCAGTTCGCACGCAACAAGTTTATTGAAGGCGGTTTGCCGGCCGCGCAAATTGTAGTCAAACCGAACTTTGCCGATATTCCGCTGCCGCCTGCCGCGCAGCCGCGTCGCGGTGGACTGTTTGTCGGTCGCCTGGCAGAAGAAAAAGGCATTTCGCTAATGCTGAACGCGTTGCAACGCCGGCCGTGGGTGCAAGTTAGCGTGCTCGGGACCGGTCCCTTGAGTGGCATTCTGCGCGGTCATGCCTCGATCGCGATGAAGGGCTGGCAGGAACAGCCGTGTGTGTACGAACACATGCATAGCGCATCGTTTCTGTTGTTACCCAGCCTGTGTTACGAAAGTTTTCCGTGCGCGGTGGTGGAAGCATTCGCGTGCGGTCTGCCGGTGATTGCCGCGCGTCTCGGCGCGATGGCGGAACTGATCGAGGACGGACGCACCGGGTTGTTGTTCGAATCCGGCTCGGCTGACGATCTGGCGCAGAAAATTGCCTGGGCCGACGCCCATCCCGTGCCGATGCAGCAAATGGGACGCCAGGCGCGCCTTGAGTACGAATCCAAGTATACGCCCGAGAAAAACTACGCCCAATTGATGTCAATTTACGAGGATGCGATCGAGCATGCCCGATGTCACTGACGCGCAGCGTGTTCGCTGCGACATTCTCGGAACGCAGGTCGATGTCGTCGGCATCGAGCGCGCGCTGACTATGGTTCTGCGGTGGACGGTGCAGCGCGAGTCGCGCTATGTCTGTCACGTGAATGTACACGCGGTCATCACCGCCGTGCAGGACGGAAAGTTCCGGCGCCTGCTGAACCGGGCCGATCTGGTGGCAGCAGACGGCATGCCGTTGGTGTGGCTCATGCGCCGGCGCGGGTTTTCTGACCAGTCACGCCTGAGCGGCCCCGACTTCATGTGGAAGTTCTGCCAATGTGCCGCGCGCGACGGGTTGGGTATTTATCTGTATGGCGGCACGCCGGAAGCGCTGAGCCGGCTGCGCGACCGGTTGACGACAGCGTTTCCGGACATTCGCGTTGTCGGCGCGTGTTCGCCGCCGTTTCGGCCGCTGTGCGCTGCCGAGCAGCAGGAGATCGTGACACGTATCAATGAATCCGGGGCGCACGCGGTGTTCGTCGGTATCGGTTGTCCGAAACAGGAGCGATGGATGGCGCGTCGTCGCGGCCGGGTGCACGCGGTGATGATCGGTGTCGGCGCGGCGTTCGACTACCATGCCGGCACGATCCCACGCGCGCCATCCTGGATGCAGGAACTTGGTCTCGAATGGTTGCATCGGTTGTGCGCCGATCCACAACGCCTGTGGCGACGCTACCTCGTCACCAACACCTTGTTTATCGCGCTACTGGCCGGCCAGTCGTTGCGCCAGCCGTTGTTGCGTATTAAGTCGAACCTGACCGCGTGGCGCGAGTGAGTCAGTGCTGTCTGGTCTGGCGATTGCGGTCATTACCGGATTGTGAGCACGGGTCGGCAGGTTCATGGTGGCAACCGTATTCGGTTAACAGATATCCATGGAGCGGAGGATGAACAAACTGGTCCCGGTTATTCTTTGCGGCGGTTCGGGCACAAGGTTGTGGCCGGTGTCGCGCGAGGTGCATCCCAAACCCTTTATCCAGTTACGCGACGGTTTGAGTCTGCTGCAGCAGACGTTAGTGCGCGCGTTGCAACTGCCGGGTGTGACCAGTGTCCTGACGCTGACCCAGGAACAGATCTACTTCAAGGCGCGTGACGAGTACGCCGCGGTGGCCAACGGCGCCGGCGTCGAGCTCGATTTCGTGCTCGAGCCCTGCGCCCGCAACACGGCACCCGCGATTGCCATGGCTGCGGTGCGCGTGATGGCGCAGCACGGGCCGGAGGCGGTGATGCTCGTCATGCCGGCGGATCATCTCATCGAAGACCAGCAACAGCTGACGGTGGCGGTCGCGATGGCGATGACGCTTGCCGAGGAGGGCCAACTGGTCACGTTCGGTATCAAGCCGACGCACGCCGAAACCGGTTATGGCTATATCCAGCTCGGAAAAAAACTACACGTTGCAGAAACGACCGCGGTGCCGGAAGCCAAATCGGACGACAAACCTGCGGAGTTGCCCACCCGTATGCCGAGCGCCTACAAGGCGAAGTCGTTCGTCGAGAAACCGGATCGGGCGCGTGCAAAGAATTATGTGCAGTCCCAATGTTATCTCTGGAATGCCGGGATTTTCTGTTTCACTGCGAAAACGTATCTCGACGCATTGCAGGTACAAGCGCCCGACATTTACGAGGCGGTCACAAAATGCTGGGCGCGGAGTGTCAAAGGCGAGTCGCCGGTAAAACTGGACGCGAAGACGTTCGCCGCGGCACCCGAGGTGTCCGTCGACTACGCGGTGATGGAGCATGCCGAGAATGTCAGCGTCATCGCCTGCGATTTCATGTGGAGCGACGTCGGCACATGGCGCGCCGTGTGCGATCTCACCGCGCCCGGACCGCAGGGCAATCGGGTGAATGGCCAGGCGGTGCTGGTGGATGCCAGGAACTGCTATGTGCAGAGTCCGTCGCGGGTCGTCGCGGCCGTCGGTGTATCGGACCTGGTCATCGTCGATACGCCCGATGCGCTGCTGGTGGCGCACCGCGATCGGGTACAGGACGTGCGGCAGGTCGTGAAACAACTGAAGTCATCCGCGAATCAGGCGTATCGGTTTCATGCCACCGTGTCGCGTCCGTGGGGAACGTACACCGTACTGGACGAAGCCGAGGGCTTCAAGGTCAAACGCATCGTCGTCAAACGTGGCGCCGCACTTTCATTGCAGATGCATCATCATCGCAGCGAGCATTGGGTGGTGGTCCGGGGCACGGCGAAAGTAGTGAACGGTGACAGCGAACGGCTGTACCACACGAACGAATCGATTTACGTCCCGCCGGCTACCCCGCATCGGATAATCAATCCCGGCATAATCGATCTGGTGATTATCGAAGTACAAAATGGCGAGTATCTCGGCGAGGATGACATCGTGCGGTTGCAGGACCAATACGGCCGCGCGTAGCGCAGTGCGTTTCCTTCTCCAATTCTCCAACGGTCGGTTGTTGCTGTCCGAAAATGCCGGATCGGCGTTTCATCTCGTCGCTCAAACTCTCGCGACCCGTTGTTTTTGAAAACGCTCGTCATATCGGACGAGTGGCGCGTGTGAGCAGACTTTGTATTCGCTTTATACACGCGCTCTTCATCATAAGTTTTTCCGCGGGATTAGCGCGCCAAACAATCGGTTCGACGGCGTAGCGATCAATGATTTATGACTAATACTTTCAGGCGAACACCTTAGTCGCGTTCGTGCGTGGTATATGCGCGTGACCAAAGGCTTTGCATGAACAGTATTAGGAGAAAGCTATTTTGTTATTTTCGCTACGTGTTGTCTCCCGAACTATTTTTCCTGAAACCTCTTTCCGTCATATCGCCATTGCGAGTTTGTTGTGCCTGGTAACGGCATGCGGCGGTGGCTCATCGGATGGTGATTCTTCCGGCGTCGCATCTTCGTCGCCGCCGAGCGTTTCTCCATTGCCATCGCCGGCTCCGACGCCGTCTCCGACGCCGCCGCCCTCCGGTGGCACACCGCCCGCGGGCAACGAGCAGGTTATCTCGGCGCAGATGCTCAACAACGGCGGCTTCGAAGGCAACGCCGGGGCCAGTGTCGCCTCCGGCTGGCAGTCGTCGGGCAATGCGACCTTCCGCCTGGAAGCCGGTGCCCATGGCGGTGCAACCATGCAACGCGTCGACAACAACGGTGGACGCGCCACGTTAACGCAATCGTTGCCCTTCAAAGAAGGCGTCCGCTACGGCCTAACCGTCTGGCTCAAATCCCAAAGCAACGTCCGCGTCCAATTCGGCGTGCGTCGTCCGAGTGACGGCTTCACCTACCTCTTCAAGTCGGTGATCGTGCCCTCGACCTGGACGCAGTACACGATGACCGGCTTTACCGACAACGTCACCGCCGGCCTGGACATCCGCATCGAGACCGCCGGTACCCTGTGGGTCGACGATGCGGTGTTGTCGGCGACCTCGGCGCCGTTGGCCGCGATCGTTGCGCCCACCAAGACTGTGCCGTTGACGTACTTCGGCCTGCACGCGCACGACAACAACCCCAACCTGCCGTGGCCCTCGGTGCCGATCGGCTCGCGTCGCTTCTGGGATACCGCCGGCATCGGCTGGCAGGTGATGAGCGCCTGCGACCAGGTCAACGGCGATGGCACCTGTGGCAGCGGCGTGCGCTACGACTGGAGCACGATGGATAAACGCGTGAACGAGGCGATTGCCCACGGCGCCGATATCCAGATGGAGTTAGGCATGCCACCGACCTGGGCCTCCGCACGTCCGAATGAAGCCTCGCCGTATGGACCGGGGCATGCGGCCGAGCCCAAGAGCGATCAGGAGTGGCGCAACTGGGTAACGGCCGTGGCCACGCGCTACAAGGGCCGGGTGAAGTACTGGGAGATCTGGAATGAGCCTAACTATCACTGGAATGCCGGGGGCAGCAGCTTCTATACCGGCACGCCGGAGAAGCTGCTCTCGCTGCAGGCCCAGGCCTACAGCATTCTGAAGGCAATCGATGCGGGCAACATGGTGTTAACCCCTGCCTTCACCGATGTCGATTACCTCGACTACTACCTCACCCTCGGGGGCGGTAAGACCGCCGACATCGTGGCCTATCACTTCTATGTCTACAACACCGTGGAGGATACCTACCGCCACTATGCGCGCACGGTGCAGGGGATCGTGAAGGACAAGGCCCCGGGTCTGCCGGTGTGGAACACCGAGCAAGGGGCGTTCTCGTTGCTGGGGGCCACCAACGGCGCGGCCTGGATTGCGCGTTCGCACATCCTCGGTTGGGCCACCGGTCAGGAGCGTTATTACTTCTACTGCTGGGACGGGGGCATGGCGATTCCGACCATCAACAGCAATGGCAGTCTCACCGCCGTCGGTGTCGCTTACCGCGAGGTCGCCAACTGGCTGCTCGGCCAGCAGATGACCGGCGTTAGCATCGATGGCAACGGCAACTGGATTGCCGCCCTTGCCGATCCGACCGGTGCGCGCGGGGATTCTTACATTATCTGGAACCCGGGGCGCACGGGCACCAACTATCTCAACTTCACCATTCCCTCGGGCTGGGGCGTCTCGCGGGTGCAGAACCTGAGCGGGAGTACGTTTAACGTGGGGGCGAGTATTGGGGTGAATGATGAGCCGGTGTTGTTGAGGAGATAGCACGAAACCGTACCCGTGATGCATAACAGTGCATTACGGGTACGGTCAGAATTAGGGCGCTGCTTCGGCGAATAACTGAACAGCGCCTATTTTTTTAAACACGCATCCCCGCATCACGCCGTTGATCGCCGCATTGATTACGTTTAGCAATTGGTCTCGTTGTCTATCAGGTAAATGCCTTATTCGCGATATGGCAACGACCTGCTTGCGGCGAACAATGTGCACCTAAATAATTCACATTCGGCGTCGGGTAAGTAATTTATCCGTTCAGGTTGTTGTGCCTGGCAAACCGCGATAACGTCGGTCCCCGATATGGCACAGCGGGAAACCCTACTAAATGATATAGGCGTATTGTTTTGGTGCTCGCAGTTCTGTCAGGAGGACGATCGTCATGAGGACAAGTAACGAGAAGTCGGGTGTGTTGGGGACTGCCGCAGCCGATTCTACCACGGCACTTTTGCGAGAACTGGTTGAGCATTTGCGGCAGCATCGCACCGAGCTGCGCGAGGAGTGGGCGCGGCGAATCACGGAGGCG
>Ga0209515_10002088_pt1 | contig 31539 bp, 77 predicted proteins | sample Subgroupgradi54m_FD_187454 | JGI IMG/M metagenome (GOLD analysis project Ga0209515, IMG submission 187454) | Subsurface groundwater microbial communities from S. Glens Falls, New York, USA - GMW60B uncontaminated upgradient, 5.4 m (SPAdes)... ... | reverse complement strand
GCAGCAGCGGCACGTCTTACCGTGTCTCACTGTCGCACCCTCGCGTATTCCGGGCAGGTTATTGCGTGCCGGCCGTGCATCCTCCTGCAACCCGGGCACTTGCGGCCGTTCTTCCCGGTGTAGTTCTGGTAGCGCTCGTAGGGCTTCAAGGCCTCGACCTGCAACGGTGGGTCTTGCCGTAGTGGTTCTTGTTGTCGGTCGCGGGCATCGCCTGCTCCCGGGTCGTGTATAGTCCGTGGCAGTCCGGGCACCTCCACATCTGCAGTCCGTCGGTCAAGGTGACCAAGACCGGCTCTCGGGGGGCTTCGGCTACCTGCGTCTGTCGGCCCCCCCGCGCCGCCGCCCGTGCACGTCCCGCCGCCGGTTCCGCCGCCTTTTCGTCCCGAGGCGGGCCCTCCTCCTCTCGTTGAACGCGGTCCATTCTTTGAACGCATCTGACGCGAGCCACTCCTTGAACTCGAACCATTCCGGGATCACGACGGCCCTCAGCACGGTCTGGATGTTCAAGCCTCTCGGGGACCCGATCTCCCTCATCAGCCGTTTCTTGATCGAGTGGTCGAGGACGAGCATGAACTTGTGGCCTAGGTAGCCGTGGGGGCCCTTTCTCATGCAAGTACGGGCTTGGGGCCAAGTATTTGAACATGCCGAAACCCGGCCCTAGCGTCGACGGTTACAATCGGGAATTATCCGCGCAGGGGCCAGTACTTCTCGTGGTAGAAATGTTGGCGGGGATCGTCGGTTATCTGACCGGGGGCTTCTGGCGCGTCTTTCTCGGTCCCGGAGAACGCTTCGTCAAATGCGTCTACCGTTGCGGACACGTCTGGTTCCATCGGATGCAGTGCTCGTACATGGAGAAACGGCGGCAGGAACGGTTGTCCAAGGCGTTCGACTGTCCCGCCTGCGCGCGCATGGGCGCGTTGGCACGGCAGGGGAGATGCTGGTAGTTGAAACCGAGGCATCCCTGCGGCCGTTGCCTACGGCACTTGGCCTACGAGGGCCAAGCCCACGTCTGCGTCGCGTTGCCCGGCACGCCTTGGAGGCCTTCCAGGGAACTGCCCCGTCTCCGTTGCCGCGGCCTGCCCCGGCTGGCGCCCAAGGTCGTCCCTTGACTACCTGAATACTTTCACAGATCTCCTCTACTTTCTTAGATAGGAACAGTTATGGCTTGGTACCATGACAGCGGAGGCTCCCCATGAGCCAACTTGACCCAATTTTTGTTTCCCAAGGCGACGTCGCCCTAGGAGCTGTGCGTGTGCTACACCGGCGACCCTTCAAGGGCAGGAACAGAACCATCGTGCTAGGCCTCCTAGTCAAGATGCAGAATGGCAAATGCTTCTACGCATTCGATTGTTGCACGAAGGATCTCACGGTGATCGCCCACAAAGACCACGATTCGACGAACGACCGCCCGGAGAATCTCGCGGCCTCCTGCGACCCATGCAACAAACGGATCAGCAATATGGCTCGTGGGAAATCCGGGAGGAGTGTCGAAAAGGGTGTGCGTGAGCGCGAGTCCGATGGGAGCTTGCATATGCCGGGTGATAGGACTGCTAGTGAGCAGAAGCACGAGACGGCTTGGCCGAAGTTTGTGAAGTTCTGTGCCGAGCTTCTTGATCAGGACGGGAAAGGCTTCCCTTACGAGGATTTTGTCCGGATGAGTGCGAAGGTTGCGGGGGTGAGCGTCTACACTGTCGAGCAACGGTACATTCGACGGGAGGACTGCACTCGGGGTTTTCTGAAGGTGTTCCGGAAGGATAGGGGAGGGGGCAAAGTGGTGATTCTGAACAGGGAGATTACGGAGGCCGACTACGAGACTTGACTACGACTGCAGAGCACGACGGAGCGGTCTTGCTGGCCTGTCAGGTGATGAGGTGGCGAGGTGCCGTGGCAATCGAAACCGATTTTCCACGGCCAGACGCCGTCGTCGTCTACTCAGTGAACAATGTGCCCAAACTCTACGCTCTTGAGTGCCTCCCTGACAGGGGAACGATGGAGGAGAAGCGGGTCCTGTACGGAAAGGCTGGATATGCTGGGACGATCTTCGTTTTTTACAGGTCCAGTCCGATAGAGATCTCGTATCCGGACGAACTGAAAGACAAGGTCACAGGTCAACCGGCGCCCATCATCGAAACAGTCCAAAATTCCGGAAGCCTACGCGACGTCCTAGGGAGAATTGTTTCCATGGTCGCAGAACTTGAGCGTGAAACAGGAAGTGTAGATGAAAAAGTCATAGCGGCGTCGATCATCGAAAGAGAGAAGGTGACGGATGGAGAGGCGCGACGTATGCTCGGTCAGCTGATAAAGGAAGGAATGCTGTACTCGCCGAAGGAAGGGCGGTTGAAGAGGACCAGCGGTTGAGGCCTTCGTTCTGGAAGGAGCCTAAGCCGTGAAGTCCTATCTCGTCCTGTTCCAGTGCGCTAAATGCAAGACGGTGCTGTGGGAGTCCGCGGCGAATCTTGACGGGGACCAGCTTCCCCCGAAGGATTCTCCTCGTTGTCCGCAGTGCGACTCGTACCAGACTGTGAGGGTGAAGCGGGCGGACGGGGGCGTGTTGTTGCCGGTGTTGGAGGTCGATCATTGAGTCTCCTCTGGGAGCTCTACGCCACGGTCCACGACCGGCTCTTGGACCTCTACTTCTGGCTTGAGGACTGGTGGGACTCCTGAGCGCCGCGAGAGAGTTGAGGAGGTCCGAGGTCCCTCAGCATCGGGTCTGTCCTTTCTGTGGATTTCTTCTAATTCCTCAAGAAATCCGTGGCTTGTATCAGTGTTCTAATGCTGACTGTCCAAGTCGGAAAAACACTGCCGGAACAGTGATTGTCTAAAAAGTGGAAGAGCTGAGGAGCCGGTTCAGGCGTCTTGAGTCCCGGGCCACTGGCAGGATTGTGAGGTTGCAGATCCGGAGGATGATGAGGAAGTCGGCTTGGGCCAAGTACCGGCGGGTCCACGGCTGGGCGGAGAAGGATCTGGTTCCCTGGTACGCGCTGCCAGGCTTCATGCTCATGGGCGTAGCCTACGCCCTCATCCTCGCCGGATGGAGATCCCCGTTCCTCCTCGGACTAGGCGTCGTGTGCGGAGTCTTCTCCCTGATGCTGTTCCTGCTCGATCGCGACGCCCCTCGCCAGACGGTAAAGACTCATTAAACCCCGGACAAGAGAGGACTGGATCATGAGTTCTCCGCAGGAGACACCTGCGCACGACCAGACGGTTGCGCACCGTTACGTAGTGCATTATCCTAGCCATGAGCCTCGTGAGTCGGACCCTCACTACTCGGCGTTCTTGGCGTACCGGAACGCGACGAAGGCGACCGCCAAATGTCACATGGCAGAGAGGATCGGCACGGACGCCTACTGCCAAGGCGGGCTGGAACTCCACCACGCACGGGTCGAGTTCGCACTGGCCAACGGCATAGACTTCAGCCTTCTGCAGAAAGACTTCCCGGCGCTCAAGGACTCTTCTCAGGTAGCGTCTTGGATTGAGAGTCCGGAAAACCTGAGATGGTACTGCGAGTTCCACCATCGCGGGCATGCCGGTGTGCATGTTGCGTCCGCCAGCGATTTCGAAGCAGAGTTCTACGTCAAGGGGCTCATCTCCTAGTGCAGAGGATTAAGTAAGATGCCGTCCTGCGAGGCGCTTTCCAACGTGATAGCCGAGAAGGTCGAGGAGGTCGCTTGGCTGAGGACCATGCTGGCCACCAGACCGGACATCGGCTTCGGCGAACTCCGCACGGCAAAGGAGGAATTGGCGCACCTGTTGCCCCAGCTCAGGACGTGCACGCTTCCCAAGAGGGCGGGATGACCCATGCCGTACTACATCCTGTACCCGAAAGCCCACAGTCGGCCCGTCAAGGTCACTACTAGGAGACCGCGTGCAGACTATCGGGTCTACGGGTTCGCCGAGGGACCGTTGAAGAACAAGCGAGCCGTCTGCACACGACTCAACCAGATGAATGTGTCCACGGCTAGGCGGCCACGAAAGTTTGCGGAGTGCGGCTAGATGGCCGATCTTCCGAAGGGCGTACGCGTCGTCCATCCGAGGCGGGGTGTCCCCTCGTACAAGATAAGGATCGATGGGCGGCTCCTTTGCCGACGCTACGATGGCATCGTGTCAAGCCTCGATTTCAGCACGCGTTCGCAGGCCGAGAACTGGGCTATGACCACGAAGGCGAGTATCATGCGGTTCCCCGGCGAAAGGCCTAAGATCCTGAGCCCCGAGGGCGACCTGCTTATCTGTCCGTGGGAGAGGTAGACGCATGGTCGATCTTCCTCACAACGGCGAACTTCTCAGGGACCACGACGGGAGACCCATCGTTCGCGTTTGGGGATGGATTTCGGCGAGGGACGGTCAGCTCAAGACCTCCGCGAAGTGCATCAGGGAGTACGATGTTCCTAAGAGTGCGCAGTCCGTGGCGGTGTACTTTTTCAGCGGGCAGAGGAAACCGGGTCACGGCTACGAGGTGTTCGGCATGGAGGAGCGGAAGCCGAGCAAGGGCACAAGAAGTATTAGACGGGACGAACTATCACAGTTCTCGGTGACATGCTAAGATGGCTAAACTGCCCCCTCTGTCCGGTGCGGCTCTTACATTCGAAGTTCTTCAGCGGTGCCAGCCGATCTTGGCAGATGAAAGAGACAGATTGGTGCCGTCCATCGACAGCGCAGTAAGAAGGGGCGACCTTTCCACTGCGATTAGTCAAGCGGCGGTCCTGCAGAGTTCTGTCCGCGACCTAGCGATCTGTCTGAGGGAGGTTAGGAAACATGGCTAGACGACCTCCGTGGGAGGACGAGGGACTCGCACCTCGTTTCCGCGAGCTCTCGAAGAAGGTCTACCCTGACAAGGTCGAGGGGGCGAGGCTGATCTGCGCCGCCATGACGGGCGACGAGCGCCGCATGGCCAAGATGAGGCTCGAGACGGCCCTGGTTGAGAGGTACGGGAACTCGAGCGAGAAGTTCGGGGTCAAGTTCGGCCTCTGGCCCTCCTGGGCCGGGGCGGACTTCAAGTGCAAGGACGGCGGCGTGGAGATGGACTACTGATGGTGAGCGAAGGAGAGGAACGCGTCCTAGCGTACAGGAGACAGCAGGCCCTTATCCACGGCGAACCTTTGAAAGGCGCGCACTGTGCGGACGAGCTGGACGCACTCGACAGCGCGATACTCAGGCTGAAGATAGGCTTGGACAGGCCCATCGACAGGAAAGCGGCTGGGGAACTTGCTGATGATCTCGTCAATCTCCAGGTTCCGTTCTCCCGGGTCGCCCGTTGCGTAGGCAGGACGATAGCGAGGGCCAGATGATGGCGGAGGACATTCTCAGATGGACTCTACCTCCGGCAGGAAAGTGCTGGCGTGTCGAGGTCGGATTCGGCCTAGGACTCGAGTCGAAGTGCATGAGCAAGGACGATGCCATGAAGATCGGTAACCGGATCAACACGGGCGGCATGAGAGTCTTCCTGATAGGGCCGAAGGGCAAATCCCACGAGGTGCGCTAGATGGTCGAGTGCCGTCCCCTCTACGAGATCGCCCACGACATCGAGCGGAACTGGAGGAATGTGAACTTCGCCGCGAAGCCCTACTTGGACGCTCTTGCCTCGATCAAGACCGTCAACGATATGTACGGACTCGACTCCGGTAGCAGCATGGTCGCCTACTTCCTCTCGAACGCGGCCACATTCAAGGGCGACGACTCGAAGGCCTTGAAGGACGAGCTGAGGACGCACCTGAAAGGGAAGTGCACGGTTCTGCCGGGGAGGCTTCCGGGAACATGACGAGGATCTTCTGTAGGGAGTTTTCAAAGGCACTATCAAGATACGCTGGCGATGTTACCTCTCTGTACCAAACTGAACGATTCTTTCCTTCGGGGGCAGTTCGAACAACTGAGCTAAACAGTGCTATTCGAGAAATACAACGCGTTCAGGGTAACCTAGAGTACGCATGGTGGGAAATGTGCGGCAAAAAGCCACGAGAGTCAACGAGATGACCCGCGGGACTTTCGTCTACGGACCCGAGGAGTCCCGCGCCGCCGCGATCAAGAGGAACGCCTACACCGCCCGTTTGGCCAAGAACAACTACGTCAACAAGGAGGTCAGGGCACTCGACTGCACCGCCGAGGACAGCGGTATGCAGGGGAACGCGCGGAGGTTCGACTCCGCCTCCTGCAAGGTCAGAGTCGATGTTCCGTGTTTCCTGAAAGGTTACGGCCGGAAAAAGCAGTGCTTGGAACAGGTTCCCCGCGACTTCCATGTCGGCACGATCTTCATGGTCGCCGAGCCTAGGCGGCCCTACGTTCCGATGCCGGGGCGGTAGGAAATGGGCATGAGGAGTACCTGCTCCCGGCTCGAACGGTTGAGGTCGAGCTTGTCCGCTGCGGAGAACGAGCTTGGAAACCTGCGTCTCGGGATAATGTTTCCGGGCGAGCTGAAGGAGCCGATGTCCATGGAACCAATCCTCGATTCGATAGGGATAGCGCGGAGACGTGCGCAGGACGCTGTCGTCGAGCTGGACGGGACGATAAGGAGCTACTGCAGATGAGTCTCGAGTGCGCGACGATCCGGGAATTACAGGACCGGAGCTTTACCACGCCGATCACCGTCACCGACAGGAAGGGGGTCAGTCTCGTCAAACGTCTCGCCGGCGGCAGAGCCAAGGGCTACGACGGGTTCGTCATCGACGACCGCAGAGAACTCTGGGGCTTCCGAGGCAAGCTAGTTCTTTTAGATAAGATTGCCTGTAGGTTGCGGTAGCCATGGGTTGCACCTGTAAGGGGATCGAAGGGGTCGCGCGTCCCTGTCCGTGCGACGGCGGTTCCCGCGTCCCGTACCGGGTCCACGAGGTAGGGTTCAAGGTCCTCGCCATAACTGTCGAGCAGAAGGCCGTCGCGGTCGGGGTCGTGTCAGGGTTCACTGCGGGGGGTCTCGCGGTCGCGGCCGGGTTGAGGGGAACCGATGTCCTCGCCGCCGGGTTTGTGGTGGGCCTCGCGACGTTCCTGGCGACTTTCGCGGTCGGCTGATCTACCCCTAAGCATGCACCCCAAAGCAAGTGCCCCGTTCACGGACGACGAGATCCGGGCCCAGCGGGGCATTGTTGTCGAACGCTGGTTCAAGGAAGAGATCGACAACTTCGTGCTGATGTACTGCCTGCTGTCAGGACGGAAACTCGAGACGATCCGCGAATACCCCAAAGTACCCCAGAATACTACCCGTGAATCTGCACGTTCTGCTTCGGGTCCCTGACCTTCCTGTGGAACTCGTGGTTGATGTCGGGGCAGGCCCAGTCGTCGTGTCCGGGAAGCCAGCACTTAACGCAGATCCTGTTGTGGATGGGGCAGGTGATGGGGTTGGAGAGCGGAAGTGCGACTGGTTCACCCTGTTCTGGCACGGCCGACAATGTGCAGGCACTAGCTTTTTTAGGCTTGGTTCCAAGTTAAGAGGCTATGCGCGGTCAGATCGGAGTGCAACGGCACCAGTGTCCTCTCTGCCCGAAATCGTTCCAGTCGCCTAACGATCTCGACAAGCATCTGAGGAAGATCCACGGCACCTCGCGGGTAGCCGCACTCATCGCGTCGGGGACCCAACCGTCGAATGTCAAGGTGAAGGGAGCGATTGAGCAAGACTAGACGACTGGAGTTCGTGCCTACGGCCGACGATTACCACGCACTCTGGGCCGAGCTCGGGATGATAGTGATCGACATCAGCAGGGCGTCGGACAGGATTCAGAAGGTCCGTGAACGGATTAAGCGAATGGAGAACAGTGCGTGATGGGCCACTATTCCGAAGGCTGGGGAGAGGGAGCGAAGTTCCGGAGGACGCAGAAGAAGATCTCGGAGTCTCAGAAGCGCAGGCACGCACTCAGGAAAATAATGTCGCGGCTCTACCAGATGGAGGTCGCTAGATAGTGTCGGAGTATCAGCTCGAATGGTTCAGGAACCTCTTCTCGGACAAACTGTTGTGTTCTACAACGTACCCGTACGGACTGATGGGAGCATTATCTGGTCTGCCGGCCCTCTCCTTCCGAAGCCGAGGAGGTGGAAGCTCGCCTTGGTCTGCACGATGTTCCTAGTCGGAGGCTTCGTTTTGCTCGCCGTGTTTTCCTACCGGGTGGGCTGGGCGGAGAGAATCGCGGTGTGGATGCACCAATGAGGATAGATCTCGCGGTCATCAAGGAACGCGAAGGCGCGGCCTCGGGTGCGTATCCGCCTGAATGGCCCGACGTCGCCAAGAAAGTGAAGGAGGCGAACGGTTGGCGGTGCGAGAGGTGTGATCGCTTAAACGATTACGAGAACGGTTTCACCCTGACCGTCCATCATCTCGACGGCAACAAGTGGAACTTGGAGCTTTGGAACCTCGCCGCTCTCTGCCAGCGGTGTCACCTGCAGGTGCAGAGCAAGGTCGACTTCTACACCGACAGCTTGGACGGGGTTCACAGGGAATGGATGGCGAAGCATGTCCAAGGATACAACGAGTGGGCGAAGCTCAACGGCAAGCCCCTGCTTCTCCTGACCAAGATCGTCCCGAACAGGGACAGCTACGAGTATCCTGCCGCTACGAAGATAGAGGGATTGTTCTGAGCCTAATCCTTCTCGTGATGCCGCTCGTATTCGCGGCCTACTGGCTCGGATGCGCTTGGTGCGACCAAACCCTGAACATCGACGGTTCGAGAGGAAGTTGGCCATTCAAGAACCGGGGACGGAAGCGATGAAGAGAACTATTGTCGTCAACGGAAAGGTCAAGCTATGGAACCAGATGTGGATCAGCTACGAGGATGTCCGCGATTTGGCGGCCCTGTCGGGCGATGTGACGGTTCAGTACAGTCGCGGCCTGAAACAGAATCCTCAGGGGACTCTGGTGCAGGGACAGAACGTCAGGGTCAAGAGCGGAATGGTCTTCAATATAGCATGGACGGGCAACGCCTAGATGGCGAAGTTCAACAGGCTCAGGGAGATCGAGCGCCGGAAAAGAGAACAGGACAAACTTCCCCCGATAGCAGACCCCGAAGAACTCGGAGTCGGACTGAAAAGGTGTCCGATGTGCAACACGGTTCTCCTGCTCGAGGAGCAGGACTGTCCGAAGTGCTCGAGGAAGAAGCGTTGAGCGACGCGCACACACGCAACGCTGAGGGCCTCTCCGGATCTGCCGGGTTCTTCGTCTTGGGTGACCTCGCCTATCTTGAGCGTCTCCACAACGACGATCCATACATCACCGAGAGCGTCAGGTTGCCCGGGCGTGGAAGAAGCCAACGATAATCGCTCTCTACCAGCTGGACCCGTTGCAGGAGAAAGACCTGCGGTCGTATTTCGAGGGGCATAATGTGGTCTACAGCTTCTCAGCTAGGACCCCGGAGGAACTCAGCGAGAGATTAGCCGAGTTCCTGAAGCAGGAGGACTCAAGAATGTCGTAAAACGGATTTCCACAGGCGGACCGGGCCCGATAGAGGAACTCGCACGGAAGATCCTTGAAACCCAGAGGCCAGACCCGATAGGCGGCATAGGCTGTCTCAAGTGCAGCGGCCAGACGGAGTTTCTCTGCGACTGCGACGATTACTGCGGGTCCGAACACTGCAGACTAAGACACGGACGAGGCGTCGTGGAGAAGAAGAAATGCTGAGATGGTTTGGCTGGGTCTGCCGTACCTGTTTCGCTTATCTTCCCGGCCATTTTCCGATTTGCCCATTCCGTGGCGGTCGACAGTTCGTTCTTGACGAGTGGTTCCAATGCTAGGACTCAAAATATTCTTCGACGGACTCTGCGAACCCAAGAATCCCGGGGGAATCGCGACCTACGGCTTCGTCATATTCCGTGGGGCGGTGAAGATCATGTCGGACTCGGGCCTCGCCGGGGTCCCTTGGACGCCCGATGCGACCAATAATGTCGGCGAGTACACTGGTTTGATCAAGGCACTCGAGTGGGTGCGGTCGCACCGGGACGACAAGGACTTCGAGATCCTCGGCGACTCCCAGCTCGTCGTCCGGCAGTTGACCGGCCGCTACTCTGTTCATTCTCCTAGGTTAGCGCCGTTGTTCGCGGAGGTGAAGCGGTTGCTGGAGGGTTGCGAGTGGACGGCGAAGTGGATTCCGCGCGAGGAGAACGATTACGCGGACAGCTTGTCTTACGAGGCTTACAGGAAGTACTGTCTCGAGACGCAGGGCAAGGTCCTTCCGACGATCAGGGAGCGGATGGGAGGGAAGCCCCCGGAGCCTCCGAAGCCCGAGCCGCAGCAGGCGCTTCTATGAAACCGTGGGAAGCCACTGACGCTGACTTCGGAGCGACATTCGTCACCTGCCACTGCGGACACCCGATGATAGAGGACAGCTACGAGTACCCGCACGGAGATGTGACCGGGACCCAGAAGTGCTACGCTTGCGAGATGTGCGGCGAGATCGTCGACCGCGAGGAGGGAGTCCGCGAGGACGGCTGGCCCAGCGGAATCTCGTCGCCAGCGATGCTGTTGCCTTTGGAATGACCCTATTTATAATCAAACTCTAAGAAGTCGGCTCCCGAGATTCAGAACATGTCAGATCCAGTGATAGCGAAATTCCGGCTGGTCGCCGCGAAGACCCAGTTACAATCGTTTTGGGAAAATGGGAAAACAGTCGATAAGAAAGTCGTAACCTTGGAGTTCAACCCTGTCTATTCCCAGGACCCCGCCCACGAGAACAGGAAGTTCTGGGATGCTACTCCCTCAGGCAGAATAGAGCTAGGCGTGGTGAACCAGAAGGCCGTGGACCAGTTCGAACTAGGCAAGGAGTACTATGTACAGTTCTCAGAAGCCTAGTGATCCCATCGTGGAAAACAGGGTCACGGACACGGGCATCAACAACGAGCCGAAGCTCTCCACGGTTCCGATGCCGTACGAGGCTCCGGCTCCGCCTTCGCAGTCCACCTTCCAGCTCACGATAGCAAAGGACGAGGGCTACACAAAGGATCCGACGGTGCTGAGGCTGGACTTCCGGGACGACACGACGCTGGTCCAAGCCCGGAAACTGGCCGTGGACCTGAGACGTGCGCTGAAACCCTACTACACGATCAGCCTCAAGGTGGACGAGGACTACTCCGCGAGAGAGACTTAGCTTTCGAGCCTTTGTTGCTGTTCATCGAACTCAAGGCTTTGATTAATTCCATTTCCTCGACCGAATAGGGTCTGTGCCAGCCTGAAAGTCTGCTCTTGCAGAACTGAATCATGAGAAGCCGTCCAACAGCCCCGCGATGTAGAGAAGATCGTCGCGTGGGATAGCGTCCAAGTTCGCAACGAAGATAGAGGTCCTCTACATAAACTTGGTACCGAGGCTTCGCTCTCCGGCCCGCTCTGCCCTTTAGCTGTTTTTCGGTACTGAAAATGCGGAACGCTCTCTCCGCGGGGCTTTGGACGAGAGGGAAAACACCTTGTTTTCTAGTGGTTGTTCTTGGTTTCGGGTAATAGGGATAGGGTGTAGCTAACCATCTGGATTACCATAGGGGAAAGATCCCCGGGTATATAGGCGAAGTGGCTTTCGCTCTCTCTGGGGCTTTGCTTTGCCCGGATTGGGGCTGTTGCGGTCTGGAATGGGTCCTGATCCATGGTTCTCTCTCAAGTCTCTCCTCTAGTAACGGTCGTTTGCTCTACGGCACCTTGCTCTCCATACATTATTGGTCCGGAAATGTTTCTAGAGGGCGGGCCGGCCTGCCGTGCCAGAAACCTCGGGACGGGGAGTTCTAGTTGTCTTTCCCGGGTTCGTCAAGAGGTTTCCTTGAGGGTTTCTTACGGCTTAGAACTAGGCGGCCTTCATGCGTAGATCCTCGCCGATTCCTCATTGTGCATCTCCTCCCATTCCAAGAACTTGACGAAGTCGGTGCACGCCGACGTGTGGTAGCGCGTAACCTCGACTGGGGTCGCCCATGTTATGGAAGCTCCCGCGGCGCTTGACGATCTCGTTCAGGTGCGAGAGGCATAGCCGCCTGAGTGCGAAGTAGGGCGGCTTCGAGTCAGCCTGCGACATGTCTCCTCGACTTTGCATATTTCGCCGTCTTCCTGCTCCCCTTCGTAACCGTCGTAATGTTCCGATCCCACGCCCCGTAGCTTAGTCGGGCCATGTTTTCAAGCCAGTGTTCCGACCATTTGCCCATCCAGCTCGCGATCATCGCCTCAGTCTCGTAACCCCAAGGGTTGAGAATCAGGTGCAGGGCCTTGCTCATACCGTTCGACATATTCGTCGGGGAAGCTCTCAGGATCTCGTTCCGAACCATGGTGCAGTACATGACGAGAAGGTCGTCCGTTTCCGTCGATTTCGGTCCCTTGATTCGCTCGGTCACTACATATTTTTCACCTAGCATATCCGAAATCGCCTTTTTCGGGGTCGCGTTGTCAGGCGGTAATCTCAGCGTGGCGTGGTATCCCATGATAAGTAGGGCGTACGGCTCTGCGAGTCTAGCTAGTAGCCGGAAGATGAGAAAGTGGGGTTTCGATCCGTCTAGTGGGCCTCCGTTCGGCACGGTGATGGTGTAGTACCTCCAGTTTTTCGCCGTGGAAGTCATTCGTCCAGCCTCATGGAATATCCGCTTTCAGCGGAATAGAGCAACAGCAGTTGCTCCAGTTCCCTCATCAGCCCGGACGACACGTGCCAGCGTGATGAGCGTTTCTCGAGCATCCCGCTTCCGACCAGTCCCCGGATCATGTTGTAGAACTGTCCGACGCTCATGCCGCGTTTGATCCCCCATTCCCTCCAAGATGTGACGGAGAGTCCTTCCGGCTCGGACTTCTTGACTTGGCGGAAGAAGGCGAGCGCCTCAGTCTGGAGATAGGGGCTTTTCCAGAACACCCGGGAAAACAGGTCCTCGACGCTCACGGCCATGTTGCCGGCCTTCAGCATCAAGGTGGAGCGTTGCTTCGGAGGCTTCCGCATTCCGCGACGTTGCTTCATGCTTCGGTCCAGCCTTCACGTAGTCTTGCTTCGACTTCGCCATTGGGCACCGTGCAGAGGATTCCATCGGGGCTTCTCAACCAAGTGTAGCCTGAGGGAATCTGCCAATCGCTAGGCTTCTGGTTGTTGCCCCTGAACCCTTCGGGGGCGGTCGGATATTTTCGACGGAAGGGATTACGCAATTATTCTTTTCCCTCTAGGTTTGACCGTAAAGGTTGCCGTGATTGACTTGCAACGAGGACACTCAAGGGCGACATGACCTCCTTCTCGGAAGAATCTCGCGGTGAACTCGTCGAAGGCTCCGCGGTACTTGCACTTGTCGCACTCGAGATCCGAGCCTTCTCCGCGAGCTCGTGCAGTTTCTTCATCCAAGGGGGAAGCCTCTCGTAGATGTCGCCCTCGTAAGGGTCACCCATCGAGAACTCCCTTCAAAATCTGCTCTCCCACCTTGTCCCACCAGATTTTCACCGTGGCCTTGGGGTCCCTGCCCGCGGCTCGAGCGAAGAGGCCGAGTTCACGGGCGATGACCTCGTAGGGGATGTTCCAGTGGGAAACATGTTCATCGTACCGCTGAAGGATCTTATTGTATTCCTCGTCGGTGAGCTGGCGATAGTACTTCAGCAGATCAGTGGCGATGTTCATTCTGAAGTCTCCGAACAGCGCGGTCGACCGCCAGATGATGAACCCGGCCAAGTCGTTGGCGGTGTACTTCTTGTTCCACCAGCATCTGATACTGTCGAACATATCATTCCTCGACCAGTTCGGCGTGCTTGTCCATGAAGTGGTCGATGAGCAGGCTCGGGGTATCGCATGTGATACCGCACGGCCGGCATTTCCATCTGGCTCTTTTGGTCCCGTGGGCCGTTCCGGCGAGTGCAACGGCCGGCTCCGGCTGTTCGACCAGAACCTGCGCCATCAGTCGAGTCCCTTCACTGCCAGCTCGGCCCGCTCCAGGTCTTTGACGCTGTCGACCGTCACGAACAGTCCCTCGTGCCTGTGGACCTGCAACCTCTCGAGTTTCGCGAGGGCGGGGAACGTGGTCGTCTCGACGTTGCCGGTGTCGGGGAGGTGGGGTATGATGGTCTGGGCCATGTGGTAGATGCCCGTGTTGATGTAGATGTCCGACAGCAACGGTTTCTCGTCGAAGCCTGTGCAGAGGTCGCCTTCGGCCTTGATGAGTCCGTAGGGGAGCCGGGGGTGCGCTATCGCTATGGTGCAGTCCCCTAGGGGCGCTTGGAGGTCGGCCAGCGCGAGATCCGTGATGTGGTCGCCGTTCATCGCGAAGAAAGTGGGGCCCTCCACGTACTTGATCGCTTTCTTGAAGCCCTCGGCCGTCCCCCCGGGCACGCTGTGCCTCGAGTACACCAGCTCGAGGTCGAGCCGGTCGCCCTTGGCGAAGTACCTGATTATGTGCGACTTCTTGTAGGCGACTCCGAGGACGACTCTCCGGACACCGTTCTTCTTCAGCCAGAGCAGGACCCATTCGAGGAGGGGCCTCGACGCTATCTTGACCATGGCCTTCGGGACCTTGTAGGTCATCGGGCGGAGCCTCAGCCCGGCTCCTCCCGCCAGCACTATGGCCTCGGAGGGCCGGACCATGTAGCGCGGTCCGGTGGTGCTCAAAGCTGGACTCCCAGTATCTTCAACTCCTTCGCCGCGGTCTCTGCCAGCCTCGCGGCGGCCCCGCTCGTCCGCTCGTACAGATTCTTGTAGAGTTCGTAAGCATCTTGGCCGGGCACCGGGGGTTCTAGGTAGTGTTGCTGTCCATTCACGACATCGCGTGTCTCGTACGCTTCGACTAGGTCTTCGTTGGTGTAGGTCGGCTTCTCGTCGTTCTTGCCCAGTTGCTCGATGAGCATGATGCCTTTCGGTATCTTTTCCCAGACTTCCTTCGGGAGACCCATCAAGCGGACCCGTCTCTGGTCGAAGCCGTGGAGGTCGAGGAAGTCGAACATCAGCTGGGCGGTCATCGCGTCCAAGGCGTGCTTGTCGTCCTTCCACGGGACCCGTATGAGGCCCCACTTCGGCTCGGTGTCAGGGCGCTCGGCAGGCTGAGGTTCGCTACTCATAAATGGAACTCCCAAATGTTCTGTAGACTCTGTAGTTTGCGGGTATTGAGAGCCGCGCCCGCTCCTGTGCCTGTCTCAGTCTAGCCTGATAGGGGTGCTTGCTTCCAAATTTGAACTCCAAAAGGAGAATCGTGTCATCTTTAACGGCGATGGCATCGCAGACTTTGTTTGCGAGTTCCACGAACTCGAACTCTCCCGAGTTGTTAAGAAACGCGACTTGGTTTCTTTCTTGTAAGCGTCCATCAAGCGACATTTGCGCTCTGACCGCTCTTTGCTCAGGATGTTCTCGCCAATAAGTCGCCTGAGCTTTAGAAATCTTGATTCCGTGACCAAGCGGTTTCCGTTTCCCAGTGTGGCTTCGTGATTGTTTTTCTCTGTAACTAGGATCGTTCCACATCTTCTTGTTTCGCTCAATAAGCCCAGCTCGCCGTTTGAGTTCCCGCTCGGTGAGGCCGCTTTTCTTCGGACTCATCAAGCTGCCGTTCTCTCCTTGGAGAGGTCGTAGGGGTCTTTACCGAACAGTTCCTCCGCCCGGTCCTGCATCCTGTCCGCGAACCTGCGGAACACATTCGAGGCGAAGAGGGCGTACATGGCCATGCGCGCCCCCCGGTCCAGCTTCGCCCGGGTCGCCACGAAGTAGTTGATCTCGGCTTCCAGCTCGTCCACTTGCGAGTTCAGATGGAGGGCCCACTCTTGGTCGGTGTAGGTTCGGCCGGGTTTGCTCATTCCTTGTTCTCCTTCTCATCGTCAAGTCTGCGGAACTGGACTAGATTCCCGTCACGGTCGTCTAGGAGGACCTCGAACTCGTGCTCTTGGAGGATTCCGGTTTCGGCTGTGATTCGCCAGACAGGCACGGCACTCGATAGGACGATGCGGTTGTGCCCTGCGCTTTCGAGGAACTCCTTCGCCTTCCGGCACGCCTCGGTGATCTCCATCTCAAAACGTCCTCCCGGGGACGTACGCCTTGGTCTTGGGGTCGATGTTGTTCTCCCACGACTTCTGTCTCTGGGCGTCCTTTTCCATGGCTTTCTCGCAGTCGCGGCATAGTTCGGGCGTGTTTCCCAGCTTTACTCCGCACCGCTTGCAACGGAGGCCCGAGAACTCGTCCTTGAGCATCACTCCGGGATGGTAGAGCACGGTGTTCATGGGAAGCTCTCTGGGCCCGACAGGCTCGAAATGGATGGGACAGGGAACCGATCCGGGCGAAGTGGGGCATTTACAGTCGGTCAAGGGACTTGGTATTTCTCCCGAAATTCCAATATTGCCTTCTCCACTATGTCGGGGAGGCCCGGGGGTCTGTCGAACAGTTCGATGGGGTCGCGGTAGAGGCGTCCTTCCCTCATGACTGGTAGGGTGGGCTTCTTGCCGCTGGCCATGGCGCGCTGCATCTCAATCAAGAGTTCGCGTACCTGCCGGCGAACCCGCACATCAGCGAAAATTTCCATGCACCGTACTTGGTACCAACGGTTATAAAACCCTACGCTCTCTGTTAAGGGCTATGAGAAAGATTCCGACCCTGTTCATGCGGGGCGGAGACTTCAAGGTCATTCCAGAGAACAATCCCGAGGCGGAGTGGGCGCTCGGAGACGAGACGGGCGTGGGGAGGGCGACCGAGAAGCTCGACGGGACGAATGTTCGGATCAGGGTGTTGGGAGGCCAACTGGTGGGGCTGGAGAAACGCCGGAATCCGTCTCGCGAGGAGAAGGCCGCTGGCGCCGAGCCAAGCTACGTTAACGCTAACAGGACCGATCCTAGTGACAAGTGGATGTTCGCCGCTCTCGACAACACCCACATCGTCAAGGCGGCGACAGACACGTTCTCGGGCTTTCCCCTGACCATGATTGAGCAGACGAATTACGTTGAGGGCCGCATCTACTTGCCCGATGGGACTTGGCCCTGCGAGGCGGTCGGGCCTAAGATACAGGGCAACCCGTACGATCTTCCCAAGCAGGTTCTCTACCCGTTCAGCTACATGCCGATAGACCTAGGCGAGGTGCCCCGGACGTTCGAGGGCCTCCGCTCGTGGTTCCGGCAACGTGAATCCGTGTTCAGGCCCGGACACCCGATGGAAGGCGTCGTGTTCCATCACGGCGACGGTAGGATGGCCAAGATCAAGGCGAGCGACTTCAAATGAGCAAGCGAGCTGAACGGCCCGAAGTCTTGTTGGGGTTCAACAAACAGGGCGACCCTGTCAATGTAATTTTGAATCATACAGGAATCAGCGGAATAAACAACTCGGGCAAGACCGAGGTCGCGAAGGCCTTGGCCAAACGGTTCGCCGACGCCAGCGTGAAGATGTTCATTCTGGACGACAAGACCATCGAGCCTGACTACAGGGGGTTCGGCGACGCCGAGATTCCGGTGTTCATCGAGCGCGTGACCGCGCCAGAAACCATTCAGCTCCTGCTCGAGCAGACTGAGGACCGGAGTTTCGACAGGGAGTTCCACCGGATCCTTCGTGCCTACAAGTCCCTGCCAGAGGAGAAGCGGAACATGGCCAACATCCTTCGCGTCATGGAGGGCTGGGTCAAGGAGTACTTGGACTGGGAGGACGCGTTTTCCAAGAAGGAGGCGAAGTGGGGCGAGAAGCCCTTCCACCCGCTCGACCACAAAGCCGACAACACCGTCGTCTACTTCCTCGAGAAGCTCGTGAAGCAGGTGGCCGCGATAAACCCGGTCGGCACATTGTCGCTCCCGGGAAGGATCAACGTGATGGACCTGACGCCGCTGGACCGGGACTACCAGCAGTTGCCCGTGCAGTCCCTGCTGGGATACGTGGAGAAGAACCGGAAGACCCTCGACGCCGACTGGCTCGCCATAATGATCGACGAGTTCACAAGGTTCGCCCCGATGGCCGGGAAGGCCGCGGCCAAGCAGCGGATGATCTACGCGATCAAGGAGTTCCGCGCGGGCAGGACCTACTTCATAGTGATCGACCAGACTCTCTCGGGGGTCCACATCCAAGCCCGGAAGCAGATATGGAACTGGATAATGGGGTCGCAACGTGACACCGCCGAGAGCGAGCGCGTCATGAAAGAGGTCCCGGACGAACTCCGCAACGTGCCCGGCGCCCCTGTGAGCGCCGACATGGTCAAGCAGTTGAAGCAGGGCTGGTTCGTCGTCTGGACCGAGAAAGGCGTCGACGTCGCCTTCGCCGCGCCATACTGGGCCCCGTTGTCCGAATCGCGGCGCGTGGCACTCGGCGAGATGACCGCGAAACAGCTCGCGGACAAGTACCAAGGCCGGGCTGTCCTCGACGAGAAGGCGCCGGTCGCCCTCGTCCCGGTCCACGAACTGCCCGTGCCGGAGAACTTCGACGAGCGCGTCAAGGCCGTCATGGCCACTCTCGACCGGATCGAGCGGACGGGGAACTTCTGATGAGAACGGCTGATTCCAGCCCTGAGCGTTGCAAATGTGGCCACTCAATCGACTGGCATAGATTCTCTCGCAGATACAAGCCAACAGCGTGTCTTGCGGACCCTCCAACAGGCCGGGGTTATTGCTCCTGCAACCAGTACCGGAAAGAGTAAATGTTACGGGTTCGCGAACGCGGTAACCATACAGTTTAAAGACTTGGAACCAAGTCTTAGTGCAGAAGGAGAATATTGTCCGACGTAGAGAAGCGGCTGACAGCGGTCGAGACTCGTGCGCGCGAACTCGAAAGCCGGACCGGGGCGAAGATCAAGGCTCTCGAGCTGGCCCTGTCCAGGTCCGTCGAGCTCACCCAGACCCTAGAGAGCCAAGCCCGGGAGTCGAACGAGAAGATCCTGCAACTGTCGAAGGACGCCGAGTTCGGCCGCGAGTTCCGCGGGCTCCTAGAGAAAGCCTACCCCGTGATTTCGACTGGAACCAGTGGAGAAGTTCTTGGAAAGCTGACGAATGTCAGGTACATCATCGAGAAGAGCGAGGAGACGCGCAAGTTGCCTGCCGCGGACACCGCATCGTGCAGGGGTCGCCTGCTCAAGCTGATGGAAACCGGGTTCTTCGACAAGAAGAAGGCCACGGCCGAGATTGTGGAGGAGTTTCCGCGGCGCGGTTGGGCTGACGAGGAAAAAACCGTCGCAAACACTCTCGCTCAGCTTTTCGCGGATGCGCTGATCGCCCGGGAACGGAAAACCGGACAGCCGATAATGTACTGGAAGCCCGAGGGCGTCGTGTTCGTCGAGCCAGAGGCCAAGCCTTGAATCTCGTCTGTCTCGATTGCGCTCAGTCAATTTGGCAACTCAAAAGTGGACTGCAGGTGAAGGACTTCATAGAAATTCTAAAACCGCACATCGGGCACAAGCTGATCGTTCTCGGGGCCGACGGCCCGGGTGTTCCGACATGAGAGGTGGGTGCGTCTGTTCCGAGATGGAACTCTGCGACGGCTGCGCATGGTGCCTCCGCGGAGAGTTCTGCTGGAAGGTTCTCACCGACTTCGCGGAGTTCCTAGGAACGCTTTGATCAAGGGACAGACGGAGACGCGGTTGATGGTCCTAGGAAAGGTTCCTAGTTGCCGGTGCTGCTCTCTCTATCCCGAGCACGACACGCGGAACATTGTCGGTAACCACTGTGTCGGCTGTCTGCAGGACAAGCACGGTTTTGAGGTCTGGCTGGAGATGAAGGCGTGAAGCCGTACGTCCAGCGGGTCACTGTCAAAGGCATTCCGTACGTCCGCGTGATCCTCCGCGGGGAAGGGTCGAGCCGTTCGCTCAAAGCCTTCGGGCGCGACAGCTTGGACGCCTACCTCCAAGCCCACATGTTCGTCGCCGCCTACGAGAGCCTCGAAAAGGTCCTCTCGAACGGCGACCTCTCCGTGTACCCTGACAAGTTCCCCGAGACCCTCGAGAACCTCGCCCTCTCCCGGTACGGCTTCATCCTAGGCAGGGAAATCGTTACCGAACTCGTGAAAGCGCGATCAAGTCTTGGACATTAGATACATCGCAGGCTTCTTCGATGGCGAAGGAACGCCCTACATACAGGGCCGGACCGCTAGGATAGTATTCTACAATACCCATCGAGGTACTCTAGAAGCGATACAGAAGTTTCTCGTTGCAGGGAGCATTGTAGAGGCAAGGCCTCCACGCCCTCCTCATCCCTCCCAATTTCAGCTTCAAATCTATGCCCATGAAGATGTTCTCAGAGTCGCCAAAGCCCTCCTCCCCTTCTCGATAGTGAAAGCAGACGGGCTACTAAGACTCATACAGTTTATCGAGTCGAGGAAATGGCGGAAATCTCCGACATTTAGGCGTAGTGTTACCGAGCTTGACTTGGGCTTGGCACCAAGTTCTTAAGGGCGACGCCCCATCAGTACTACTCAGTGGAGAATTATGGAAGCGTCCGTCAAGCCGGTCGACAAGCTCCTCGCTCTCGTCGAGATGCGGAACCGGTTCAAAGCGAAGGAGAAGGCTCTCACCGAGAAGCTCAACAATGACAAGCACGATCTCTACGTCGTACGGAGGCAGCGTCAACGACAGGCTGAGGAGGCCTACAGTGCCGGTCACCAGTTGCTCGTGGCCAAGTATGATCAGGACTTGGCGGCTCTCGACGCCGAGATGGAGAAGGAGATCGAGAAGTTGAAGGGGGAGAAACCATGAGTGAGAGATGCGTCGAGGGCGAGAACTGCCAAGAGAAGCCGATCTGGTTTCCGTTCACAGATCCCCGTAAGGGCGTCTGCTTCAAGCACTACGGGGAGAACCACTTGGGTGAAATTGTATTCCCGCCTATGAAACAGGCCAAGAAGGAGTTAGCATGACCGGCAAGTTGACGCCCTACAGGTTCCCGTGCAGGGCCGTGATAGCCCCGAGTTCCGATCTCCGCCAGAAGGTCGAGGTCAAGTTCGACACCGAGGAGGAGATGCTGAACGCCCAGCGGAAACGGTACGAGATCATCGAAGTGAGGGATCAAGCATGAGAACGGTCGCTTTTTGGAGGAAGATCGTTTTCGTCAACGGGACCGGATGGCTCTCGTTCCTGGCCGCGCTTTCTTGGATACTCGGAAAGCCTCTAGGCGTCGTTTCCGCCGCGGCCGGCATCGTCGCCATGTTCGCATTCCTTTTCACGAGACCGGAGGTTCCGCGTTGATGGGAGGCCGTCTTCCGGGACGCCCCGTCGACTGGATAGAACGGCATCTGACAGACACGGGCTATGACAAGGAGCGCCTGTCCGAGCACATCTTGGGATGGCACGGCCAGATAATCGGCGAGGATCAGGACCGCACGGACGTCCTCCGGGCGATACACAGGAAAATCCACACGGGAAGGTACGAGAAATGAAGCGTTGCTCGGGTTGCAGGAAGGTCATCAGATCCTCCCAGAGGTTCATTCAGGTCAGCGAGGGCGTTCCCATGGAGGACGGGAGCGGTTGGCTGATGAAGCCCCTCCGGAAATACCACGCGGGCCAGTGCGCGAAGAGCGCGTACCCGGTGTTCCTAGGGTACAGCTACGGAACGAAGCGACGGAGGAGTAAGCGGTAGTTGTTCGAGATTTTCTCTGTCGGCTGGGATGAAGTGGGCGGAATGTGGGGGGACGAGGACCCGTGATGCTGACCAAGGTCAAGGTCACCAACAGCCAGTCTTGGTGCGCATGCTGCGGCACGCCAGCGGACACAGGCGAGAAGCTAGTCAAGATTGAGATGTCCGGATCCTCGCGTTTTGTAAAATTGAGCCATTTGATCTCATGGTCCTCGTTAAGCGGAGAGGGAGAAGTTTTGAAACTTGACAAGCGAAGAAGCGAATGAACGAGAAGCCTTAGCATATGTTGCCGGGATTGTAGATGGCGAAGGCTACATAGGATTAGAGAAAATTCGCCCAAGCTGGCCTTCTAACAAGAGAGCGCGCAATCCTCAGTACGTAATCAGAATCAACATCCGCATGGCATCAGAGGTTGTAGTCAAATTTGTCTCGGAGACGCTTCAAGGCTCTTACAGGCTCGAGGGGAAAAATTACAGGGCCACTCCTCTCTTTTGCTGGAGTCAGACTGGATTCAAAGCTGAACAAGTTCTGCTCAGACTTTTCCCCTTTCTCAAAGGGAAGAAACAGGATGCCATCATAGCACTTGATTTGCGCAAACTACAACAAAATCGGAAACTTTACCTCACGCGAGTACTGAGAACCGACAGCTGGAAACACTGGCGTTCTGGAAAGATCCTGCAGGTCCCCAGATTTAGTTATACCAAGGAGTATGTTGAGAAGTGCGAATTGCTCTATCAATCTATGAGAAAGTTGCATTCTAGAGAGCCAAGACCGCCCGCAAGTACCTATCCTGATACAGCCGAATCAGGGGACACTTATCGAGTCGAGATGGGGGAGGCTGTTCCTCAATGAGCATCTCGTTCAATTTGGACAGGCCAATCAGACAGTTAGCATCTCGCGGCTTCGTATTCACCTGGAGAAGCTGGGCAAGATGGAGCGGCGCGAACGCTCTCTACATCAAGGGCCGGAGTATGGGGGCCGCGCAGGTCGATAGGGTCGGAAAATATGTTGATCTCTCAATCGGACCCATGGCCGAGTTCGTGGCGAGTTCGGGCTATGAGAGTCTGCCTCAGTGGGTTGAGGCTGCGGAGATGGCGCACAAGCGCAAGATCACCGCTCTGGGACTGTTCAAGGTTACGGTCGATGAGGAAACCCGGCTCAAGATAATGGAGCGGATTAAGCCGGAGAAATGTCGGACCTGCGGTAGCGACCATGTCTTGATCAAGGGCGATTGGGTGCACAAGGAGAGCCTAAGGGGACACTAGATTGATCACAATGCGGACTAACGCCATCTACTGCGGAGACGCCGCCCGGGTCCTAGCGGGATTTCCGGACGCGTCAGTCGACCTGATCTATGCGGACCCACCGTTCTTCACCAACAAACAGTACGAGGTCATCTGGGGCGACGGCTACGAGATACGCGCCTTCGAGGACCGGTGGAAGGGAGGAATAGAGAACTTCATCGCCTGGATGGAACCAAAGGTACGGGAATGCCACAGGGTACTCAAACCAACAGGGTCAATGTATCTGCACTGCGACTGGCACGCGAACGCCCACCTACGGGTCCTGATGGACAGGGTTTTCGGCCAGATTCACTGCGAGGTAATTTGGGATAAGGGGTTCAGAGGAACCGAGAGGCAACGTAATTGGCAGCAGTCCCACGATACCATACTGTTCTACGTCAAAGGAGAGGGCTACGTATGGAATGACCAATACCAAGACTACGCGGACCCCGCCATGTCGAGGTACAACAAGATGGACGATAAGGGACGAAAGTATGCGCTGATTAAGCGGCGGCGAACCGATGGGAGCATCTATTATGGCAAAACATACCCAAAGGCCGAGGGTAAACGCATCAACGACATCATCCGGGTTCCGGTTTTGGCCGCGACTGCCAAGGAGAGATTATCTTATCCGACCCAGAAACCCGAGGCACTGCTCGAAACGATCATCTGGGCATCCTCCAACCCGACCGACATAGTGATTGACCCTTTCTGTGGTTGCGGTACTGCTATCGCTGTGGCTCAGAAACTGGGCCGGAGATGGATTGGCATAGATGTTTCTCCGACGGCCTGTAAGCTCATGGCTTCGAGAATGCGGAGCCTTGGAGTTTTCGTGCAGGAGAGGGACATTATCGGACTGCCTAGGACCCTTGACGAGGTCAAGGCGATGCAACCCTTCGAGTTCCAGAACTGGGTCCTGCAGAAGCTGGGCGGCCGTGTCAGCGAGAGGAAGGTGGGAGACATGGGAATCGACGGCTGGCTCTGGGACAAGCCCATCCAGGTCAAGCAGTCCGAGCATGTTGGAAGAAAAGTTTTGGACGAATTTGAAACGGCTCTACGACGAGTCAAAAAGAATCAAGGCGTTATAGTCGGGTTCAGCTTCACCAAAGATGCCAACGAAGGCGCGGCAGAGGCCAAGAATCGTCTTGGAGAAGGCTTCGAGATCGAACTGCTCACGGTAGAGGACCTGATCAACAGACCATGAGCCTGAGTACGACCGGCAGGGTAGTGTTCGACTACAAGAAGGTCGAGTGGCTGATCGGCAAGTCGAAGAAAGCGATCTTCCTCGTCCACGACGAGGGCACCTACCTCATGTCGGACAGCCAAGAGAAAGGGGCTGATGGCAAACTCTTGTCAATCCGTCCGGTCGAGGGCGGGTGGGAGGCCGGGTCCGGCGACGACTTCGGCGAGACCGTTCCGCTCAGCTTGATCAGGCCCGTGCCGGGCGCGGTCAAGATCCCTAAGCAGTTGGTGTTCGACTTCTCGCCGAAAGCGTTCGAGGTCTGGGTCGACGGCGACTGCACGACGTGCGGAGAGCTCCTCTCGGAGCACGAGACGAAGAGGCTCAAGGGCGGCACCCGGTTCGTCTGCAAGAAAGTTCTCCATCACATGGAGGCTCCCGGTTCTCATCTTGAAACCCTGACCAAGGCCGAGCACGCGGAGAGACACAGAGGGACCTGAAATGGCGAGCGGCTGGGGCGGAACCAAAGGTCATCCGATGTGGCGTTGCTGCGGAACAATTCTCCACGGCGACAAGGCCTACGCCGACCACGCGGTGAAGCACGGACTCAAACGGACACAGCTCAACCAGAGTGCGGTGTTCGTCGGAACCTGCAGGAAGCCGATAGCGGAGTGCCGGAAAAAATGAGCGACGAGATCTGCCTAGAGTGCATGAAACAGGGCTTCGAGATAAGGCTTAGAAAAAGACGGAACCACGAATGGCAGTTCACTTGCCCGCGTTGCGGATGCAAGTGGATACTCGACTACCACACCCACACGTGGGCGGGCGGACAGACGACCGGAGAATCGAACTGGCGCCAAGTCGAAGAATGGCCGGACGACCTACTGCTCAACAAGTCCGCTGTCGAACCTGCTCAACAGGAGGTCAGGACGTGAGAACTCTCGTCACGGGCGTCTGCGAGTCCTGCAAAGTGAAAACAGTGTTCACGGTCTCGCACCACTGCGAACATCTCGACCAGTGCGTGGGTTGCACCTTCTACTGTCCGGTCGAGAACGCGGTGTTGCGGACGGTGATGCTGACGATGCACGAGTTCCTCTACGGAGAGTCCTACAACTGACCCCGCTGGAGTTCCTCGAGGGCCTCGTCACATTGATCTTCATCATCATAGCGTTCGTGCGGCCTGCGCGCGACTGGCTTAACAGGACCGACCCGCTCGACCACATAGGCGGGCCTCCGAAGCAGGACCGGGACCCGATATGAGTGCCGAGCCGGTTTTCGGGAACGATGTCAAGATTACGGTAGTCGTTGAGGCGCACTTCAAGGTGCCTCCGACCGCTGAACAGGTGGAGCTAGTGAGAGAGGGGTTCAAAGCGTTGTTCACGGGGACCTCTCCGGAAGGTTATTTCATCGTAAAGTCCGTTGTTGTCCAGTCGCTAGAGAGTCCGCCATGACCCACCATGTTCTGAGCCTCGGCGCCGGAGTGAACTCTACCGCCCTCCTCCACCTCCTCATCGACAAGAAGATGCCTCTCGACGAAGTGATCTTCGCTGACACAGGTGCGGAAAAACCGGAGACGTACGAGTACATCCGGGAGAGAATATTGACATTTCTCGCACAGCACGGCATCGCCTACGCCGTGGTTCGTGCTAAAGAAACACTGATTGAGCGGTGCGTCCGGGGCCACACTGTTCCAGATCGTCGTTACCGTTGGTCGACCCGTGACTACAAGATACGGCCGATCTACAAGTACCTCAAACCGAGGGCCCCGGTCGTGTGCTATCTTGGGATAGCCGCGGACGAACCCGATAGGGTGAAGCAGGAGTACAGGGTCGATTGGGTCGAACGCAAATGGCCTCTAGTCGAATACGGGATAACTAGGGACGGCTGCGAGACTATCATTCGCGAGCATGGTTGGCCTCTCCCGGTCAAGTCAGGTTGCTTCTTCTGTCCCTTCACACGTCTCAATGATTGGCGGACCCTCTGGAAACAGCACCCGGAACTTTATGCCCAAGCGATCCAGCTGGAACAGAACGGTAGCAAGTACCCCGAGTTCACACTGTACGGAAAACCGAAAGGGCGCAGACGAGCTAGGAAGAACGATCCGCAGACCTATCTCTCACCACTCGTTCCCGGACCAGTAGGACCCGCGGGCCTAGAGAAGCTCGCGGAGCGTTTCGCCCGCGAAGAACTCGCTGCGGCCAAATCGACGAATGAGCAGTCGCTCCTCAACCCGAATCCAGAGCAGGAAGAATGCGAAGGATTCTGCTTCACATGAGCGGGGAAGGCTTCCAGCTCGAGTGCGAAGGGTACGGTTGCGTTCCCGCCAAATGGATGTTCGTCGGGATAAGTGCGGGCCGGCGCGGCGCTCTCCTCAGCAAGGTTCCGTTGACGAAGGATGCGAGCGGTAGGATCTTCCAGCGTTGTCTCCGCGAGCTCGGACTGTCCGAGTCGGACGAGTTCTCGTTGAAGCCGGTTCTCAAGGACACGTATCTCACCAATCTCGTGAAGGGGCGTTGTCTTGACGAGGACGGCAACAACCGGATGCCGACAGACGAGGAGGTCAGCTACTGGACTCCGCGCCTCGTCGACGAGATCAGGAAGGTGCGCCCCGACAACAAGGACGAGACAATGGTCGTGGCCCTCGGCGACTTCGTCTGGAGACGCTTCGGACCCGTCCAACGGGCCTTCCTCCTCGAGCGGCGCAGGATACGCACATTCCCCGTAAAGCATCCTCGATGGTTCTGTTCGCAGGGAGGCCTCAAACCGGACTCGCCTGCCTTCAAGACCATGGTCGAGGAGTACCGGACTCGCCTGCCTTCAAGACCATGGTCGAGGAGTACCGAGAAGCATTAGAGCTTCCGTGAAAGACCGCCTCAATCATGGGGCCAAGATTAATTACCCCTCGCGACACTTGGGCCTATTGAAGACATGACGGAAGAGGTTGCCCAGAACGGCGAGAAGGCCGTGGAGGAGAAGGTTCCGGAGCATCGTCTCCGCCTGAACGACAAGGAGATAGCCGAGATCGTGGCCGGTCTCCATCTCCGCGAAACAGCCGTCATCCCGGACCCGAGTCTCGAGCTGGTGAGGTCCCTGATCGAGCGTCTCAGCGACGTAGCATCGGGGGGCAATCATTATCGAGGAATCGAAAAGGCAACCGCCGCCTGAGGAACTGGTCGCCCTCTGCCCATATTGCGGGGATGTGGAAATGGTCCTCCCCGAGGACACCGGACTCTTGGAATGCCCGAGCTGTCATTTCTTCATGGAGCCGCCTCCCTCGGCTGGTTCCACTGGAACCATTATTGTCAACAATACTAGCTAGGGTAACACGCGGTTTAAGTGCCGGCTTGGCCCCAAGTATCCATCATGGAAACTCTTAGGGCCGAGGGCGAGGTTGAAGTCTCAATCAAGGAGGCCGTGGCTTCGCGGTTCCACTGCCAGCTCAAGGACCGGGGTGACTGCGAGGGCAAGCTACACATGGGACCATTCAAAGGCTTCTACTGCCGCAAGCACCTCGTGGAGAAGAAGGACGAGCTAGGGGTCTACGGGCCCGCGGACAACGGGGGCGCGATAGCGAAGGGTCCGGACGATGACTATGCGAGACGCCACCATAAGAGCAAGACCCGCAAATCCTACGGCGGCGTGCCATAGAGAAGCGGGCCTAAGTTGACGAAAGATCACGGAAAGCAGAAGCCGTCAAAGGACGAAAGGCTGGAGATACGTTGCTCGCCGCAGACTCTGAAGCAGTTCAAGATTTATGCGATAGACGCCGAGGCCGACGATCACGAGGACTTTCTGAGACAGTTGCTGGAATACTGGCGTCGTATGCGACGCGAGCAGTTGCGTTGGGAAAAAATCGGAGCGGTCGTTAGGCCCGTGACAGCAGAGTTCGGTGACGCAATCACGGAGACGGTTGCTAAGGCCGTCAAGCGTAAACTGCGCAAACCACGACCATGACCTGTTCCTTGGTGCAAGGCCAACAACTGCCCCTGCAGGAGTTCCTCGCGTTGCGTCTGCGACGAGCCTAGAAGGTGCTGTATGATGGAAGGCACCACGGACTGCATCAGGCCCTTGACGAAAAGGATGGGTTACAGGCTTATCGTGGAGCACGAGGTCGCTCTCGCCGCACAGAACGCCGAGAACAAGTAGCTACGCCGAGAACAAGTAGCTACCGTCGGCCGCGTGAAAGCTCCGGGAAAAGCTCGCGTTTCGGTTGCGGCTTCGGCATAGGCTTGTCGCAGGTCAGACACCTCTTGCCCCCGGGCAGATTTATGAATACGCAGACGTGGACGCCGTCTCTCCGGCCGCCCGTGTCCGGCGGCATGGCCATGATGATGTCCGCGGCGGTACTCACTGTCTCACGCACTTGATGTAGATCCTGTCGTGGTACCTCGTGTTCGGCACCGTCGTCGGGTCCGCGGTCTTGGCGCACTCCTCGGCCGCCTGTTTCGTCGGGAATGTGAAGTTCCTCACTCCCTGCGCCGATCTGTTGTGGAGGAGAGTCTCCATTGAGCGGGCGAGCGGGACCGCGACGAAGTGCGAGAACCTCTCGTGGCCCGGCGGGGCCGCGTAGCCCGTTTTCTCCGTGAGCGTGTAGACCGCTCTGACGCCCCATTCTCCCATGCTAATTACCTCGCGCGGGCAAGTTCGGATCGTTTCTTGTAGACAAAGGACCCGTCGCCGAGTCTGATCTCGAATTGATCGGCTCTACGCTCTCCAGGTATGAAGTCCAGTCCGGTTATCTTTCCGGTCTTCCCTGTCGCCGGGATGGAAACCTTGTCGCCGATGCAGAACAATTTGGCCATCTAGAAGTCTCCCTTGAACTTGGAGAGGTTGGCCCTAATACGAGTTGCCAGTCTCCGGTCGTACACTTCGAGTTCAGGGTAGGTCCTGCCAGTCTTCGGGTCCTTGAGGAAGATGTAGATTCCCTTCGGCTGTTTCCCGGGGACGCCCTCGTCGAGGCATTTGAGTCCCGGTATCCCGCGGGCGAGCCTCATCCCGAGCAAGGCGTCGTGCTTGGAGTACGCAGTCAAACAATACTGATTACCGGGCCCCTCGACCTGCCAGCTCGTGGTTTTTTCTATGTGAAGTGCCATTGTGGAAGCCTTCGGCTCTCCGGTTTCATATCGTTTTGTCCGCGTGCATTTTCCACCATAGCCAAGAATTACCTGTCGTCTCAGTTCAGCGTACCAGTTTCTCTTGGTGATGTTACGTTTGCGTCTGTACTCAGGCTGGAGCCAAAGATTCCGGTCGTACTCTTTCTTCCTAATAGGATCATTCAAAGTTTTGTCCACGCCGCGCCGTTCTCCAAGCATTCCTTGCAGTCCTTGGCCTCCGGGTGCTCCGCGAGGAACCGGATAGTGGCCGCCTCTTTGGTTTCGCCCTCCCTGGAGACAGGCGTGTGATGGACGAGTTCTAGGTGGGCGAACTGTTCCTCCTCGGTATCGAACACGTAACTCGGCCGCGGTTCGAGCCGGAGGCCGTGCTTGGCCACGCAGATGCGGCAGGCTATCATAATTAGACTCCCCACGCCTGTTCGAATATCTCCGTCGCAACGAGCCAGTGTTCCGTCTGGTGGTATTGCGACTCTGGAAAAATTTCGAGATCATAGTAGCGTCGCTCGAAGTTCTGCCAGCTCATGCCTGAGTACTCTCTGGCCGAGTAGCGCGTTGCTTCTCTCTCCTTTCGAGTGCCGGAAAGGACTATGAGCGGGTTTGCTAGGAGTTCTTTTTTGATCTGCTCGCGCGCATTCCTCGGAAGAGGGGGGTGGCGTTTCTGTGTCGCTTCGATGAACGATTCGAGGGTCGGATTCGGACAGACGGCCATGACTTCGTTCAGGAGTGCGACGAGATCCCGCGGTACAGGCGCCAGTTGGTGGAACAGGTGCGCCAGTTTTTCGCCGTTCTCGTCCTCGAAGCACTTCCCGTACAATGTGCAGATTCCGAGTGCGTCCTTGAACTCGAGGATGTCCAGCAGGTAGTGGGCGACGATGTTGCACCGGTCGAAGTACTCGCTCTCGTTGGACCTCGCCAGGTTGTACTCGCCGAAGGGCAGGAGCAGTTCGTCTAGGCGCGGGTTCGCGATATGTCCAAGGTGGACCCTCACGAGGTCTCCGGAGATCAGGATCACCTTTTTCCCCTGAGCGAGTCGTCTGTTGGCGTCCTCCAGAAGATCGATGGCGGCGTTGACTGGCAGGAGTCCTTCTCTGGCATCGTCCAGCACATAGTGGATGTCGTCGAAGACATAGACGTCCGGACGGCCTTCGGGGATGTTTCGGGCGAGGCCGGTGTTGTCGAGTCTTTCCACTCGGCTGTTTCGTTTGTAGAGATAGATCCTCGGGATTTTGTGTTCTTCGAGACAGTATTTGCGGAGTTCGTAGAGTACGCTGAAGGTCTTGCCCCGGCCTGCGGGTCCTGAGACCATGAGCATCGGTTCCTCGAGAGAGTTAAGCATCCGTCGCACCCTCGCCCGGAGGGGACGCATGCCGAGCCATTCGTCCGGATAACCGGCTATCGCCTTAATCCCGCTCTCGAACTGGTCGAAGTCGAGATTTTCGGCCCGGAGGGGCATCGCGTTCGTCATCCTCTCCTCCTCGGTCCCGAGATTCCCGGCTTCACCTTGAGGACCACTCGCACCCTCGCACCGCATTTCTTGCACCTGTACTCGTTGTTGAGGAATCTCGAGCCTACCCGGACCATTTCTCCGTGCTTCCAGCATTCGACCTCGAACCGGTCGAACTCCTCCCTCATCGGCGGCTCCTCAACTCGTCCCTGATCAGTTCGAGTTGCCCGAAACGATCAGTCCTCGTCTTCGAGGTCGCTGTAGGTGTCGTTGTAGAGGCCGAGGGCGGTGTCGTGGATGTCTTTGAGTCTGAGTTCGACGAGCGGGTCTTCGCTGTGCCGGTTCAGCCAGAGTTCGAGGTGGGCGAGGGTGCCTGCGATCTCGCCGAGTCCTTGGCTGAGCGGTATCCGGAGCCGCTGGACTACGATTGGAGATTCTGTCATCTTCTCTCCTTGTCGGCGACGTGGAATGTTCCGCGTTTCGCCATCGCCATGTGCACGTGGACCCCGGAATTGGTCGTCGAAGCCGCTGTCATCTCGCACTCGAACTCGCGGCCGCACTCCTTGCATGGCCCGATCCAGTCGCAGGCCGGTCCCTCCGCCGAGTACATGCTAATCCTCTCCGGGTGCGAGTCCCAGTATCTCTCTGTACTTGTTCGTAAGGGCCAGCTCGAGGGCCTCGACAGCACGTTCCACGGACTCCTGTGTCAAGGGCGCGGTCATGACGGTTCCATCGGAGATCCTCAACTCGAAAGTAGGCGTCATGTCCCTGTCTCCTCTCCGAACTCGGCTCTGAGTCCCCGGATCTTCAAGGCTTCCTCGGCTCCGGGGAGGCGGCAGAGGGCGGCGAGCGTCTCGGCGAGGTCCACCCACGGGTTCCGGTCCGGGGTGCTGGCGTACTTCACCGGGTCGACGACTGTGAGGCTGAAGATCAGCTTGCCGTTCGTCGGGTCCACATTCCGGATCAGGTCGAAACGGTTGATCTTAGGGGCCAAACCCCCCGCCGGGTCCGGATAGGGGAGCATCCTATTCGTCCTCGATCAGGAACCGCTTGTCCACGTAGACGACCTTCAGCTTGCCTTTGTTGGCGTCGCCGGGGCCCTGTTCTCCGGGAACATCGGC
>Ga0209515_10002086_pt1 | contig 31563 bp, 32 predicted proteins | sample Subgroupgradi54m_FD_187454 | JGI IMG/M metagenome (GOLD analysis project Ga0209515, IMG submission 187454) | Subsurface groundwater microbial communities from S. Glens Falls, New York, USA - GMW60B uncontaminated upgradient, 5.4 m (SPAdes)... ... | reverse complement strand
GAGCAAGGCGACGATGGTCAACTGGCTGCTGACCCGGCAGCAGGACGACGCGGGACGGCGCTCGCTGCCGTTGTATGTCGGAGATGACGTGACGGATGAAGATGCCTTTGAGCTGCTGCGCTCCCGAGGGCTGACGGTGGCCGTGGCCCCCGCCGCCTCAGGCACCCGGGCGCGGTACGGGGTCGACACGCCGGAAGACGTCCGGCGTCTGCTGGAACGCGTCCTCGTGATCCGGAGAAACCATGTCCGCCGCCTCCCCCGCCGCTAAACCGTTTCGATTTTCCAGCACGATGACGCTGCGCGAATCCACCGGCGTGCGCGCGGTCTCCCTGCCGCAGCTGCTGCGCCATCTGCGCACCATGCCCGAATCGGTCATCTACTACCACACGCATCATTACCTGCTGGAGCATCATTATCTGACCCCGGAGCCGCCGAACGATTTCGCCTACTGGGCGACGGCCGTCTTCGGCGAAGCGCGGCTGGGAGAACAGCTGGCCAGCATCGACACCATCCAGTTCACCAGCCTCTCGGCGCTGCGGGACCGTCTGGTGGAGGTCTTGAGCCAGTATCTGCGCGCGAATCCGCTGCTGCGCTGGCGGGTGGTGGGCATGGAGGACGCCTTCTATTTCATAAAAGCTGTCAACCTTGTGCTGACGACGCCCTATGAGGCGAAAACACTCGAAGAGTTCGCCGCCTGCCTGGAAGCGATCACCATCGAAAGCCTGTACTTCCACATCTTCGAAGCCCGGCTGCGGCTGCGGCGGGGCCCGAACGATTTTTCGCTCTGGCTGGAGCAACTCGGCGAGCCGCAGCTGGCCAGCGCTGTAGCCACGCTGGATCCTTACACGCACACCATGGAAGAGCTGCGCCAGACGCTGCTGCGGCTCATCCGCCGCGAACTGGAGCACCGGCAGCGCGCCTCCGTCCCGGCTGCGGTGGCCTGAGCCATGCCCGCATTGCTGGACGCCTATGAGCCGATCATCGGCCGGCAGCGGATCGACGAGTTGCGGTTTCTGGCCGGCCGGCTGAAAGGGCGCCGCATCCAGCACATCAACTCCACGGCGGTCGGCGGCGGTGTCGCTGAAATTCTCAGCCGGCTCATCCCCCTGACGCTTGAGCTGGGCGTGCACGCGCAATGGGACGTGATTAAGGGCGGGGAGGCTTTTTTTGCGGTGACCAAGAAGTTTCACAACGCCCTGCACGGCCAGCGCGTCTCGCTGACGGCCCACGATTACCGCGTCTTCCTCGAAGCCAACGCTATGAACCTGCGCACCATCCGGCTCGAGGGCGACCTGATCTTCATCCATGACCCGCAGCCAGCCGGCCTGGTGAAAGCCAAGCCGCAGCATGGGGGCCGCTGGATCTGGCGCTGCCACATCGATGTCTCGGCGCCGCATCTTGGCGTGTGGACATTTTTGCGGCGGTTCGTCGAAGAGTATGACTCGGCCATTTTTTCCGCTGCGCCCTTTGCGCAGCGGCTCTCCATCCGGCAGTTTCTCATCGCCCCTTCGATCGATCCCCTCAGCGACAAAAACCGGGATCTGCCGGAGGAAGCCGTCACCAAGGTCGTGCAGAGGCTTCAGGTGCCGACCGATCTGCCGCTGGTGACGCAGATCTCCCGGTTCGACCGGTTGAAAGACCCGGTCGGCGTGATCGAGGCCTTCAGGATCGTCCGCAAATCGGTGCCGTGCCGGCTGCTGCTGGCCGGCGGCGGCGCCACCGACGATCCGGAAGGGGCCCAGGTGCTCGCCGAGGTGCGCGCGCGCGCCAAAGGAGATCCGGATATTCTCATTCTCGAGCTGCCGCCGGACAGCCACGTGGAGATCAATGCGCTGCAGCGCGCCTCCGCCGTGGTGGTGCAAAAATCGATCCGGGAAGGGTTCGGACTGACGGTCAGCGAGGCGCTCTGGAAAGCCAAGCCGGTGGTGGCCTCGGCGGTGGGCGGGATTCCGCTGCAAATTCAGCACAAGTACAGCGGGCTGCTCTGCCGCAGCATTGAGGGCTGCGCGTTTGCGATCAAGCAGTGCCTGAACAATCCCGCCTTCGCCCGGAAACTCGGCGAGAACGGGCGGGAGCATGTGCGGCAGAATTTCCTGCTGACCCGGCAGCTCAAAGAGCATCTGCTGCTCGCCGTCGCCATCGAAGGCAAAGACGACGTGATTCACCTCTAAGGCCGGGACCCCGCCCAAGTTGACGCCGCGCTGCGAGACTGCGAGAATACGCGCATGGGCATCGGAGCGGCAGCCGTGGCGGCCTACGGCCTCTTTACGCTGGTCGGCGGCATCATCGGGTACGTGAAAGCCCGCAGCTGGATTTCGCTGGTCAGCGGGCTGGTGAGCGCCTTCCTGTTGTTCTGGTGCGCGGTGGGTATTTCCGGCGGCAGCGTGCGCGCGGCGATCTTTAGCATCATCGTCTGCCTGCTGCTGGGCGGCCGTTTTGCCGGCGCCTGGCATGTCAGCCGCCGGCTGATGCCGGATCTGCTGATGGTGATCTTCAGCACCGCCGCCCTGGCCGCCGTCGCACTGGGGCTGATCCTTTCCACCGGCAGCCGCACGGCGCTGCCCTACGTCGTTCCCTAAGAAACGTCATGCGATTTCGGCTTCTGTGCTACAATGCGTCCGTGCACGTTGTGTCTGAGCGCCCAACACGGGCAGGGAGGAGCGAACCATGCAGCGACGGTTTGGATTCCTCGTCAGTATGACGGGGCTGGTGTTTGTCATCGCCCCGATCGTCAAGGTGCTGGAACGGCCGGACTATCTCGTCTTCTGTATCGGCGCCGGGTTGACCATCGTCGGTATTTTTGCCAGTATCGAGTCTCTCGCCAAGCCAAAATAATCTCCCAGGGTTGCTCGAAAGAGTAACCCTTGACAGTAGTTTCATCTTAATATATACTTTCACTGTATAATGAAATATACTAATTTAATGAATAATCAAGCTGGCACCCTCGAATTGCAGCAGGAGATCGCCAAAGCGCTGCCCGGGCTGCTGCCGTCATTAAAGGTCGTGCACGCGCTGGCCCGCCGCGGAGGACTTTCTGGGCTGAGCGCCGAGGTGCTGCTGCCTTCCGGCAACCGCCGGCGGCTGCGATTCGAGCTGCAGCCTTCGCCGACTCCGGGCCGCATCCGTGAGCCGCTGCGGCGGTTCAAAGCCGCCGGGTTGCGCGCCGGCTATCCGATGCTGGCCTGCCGGTTTGTGAGCCCGCGCGTGCGGGATATGTGCCGCGAGGAAGGGGTGGGCTATGTGGATCTGGCCGGCAACTGTTTTTTGCAGCTCGACGGCCTGTATGTGGAGCGGATCGTGGAACGCAACCCGTTTCCGGCGCGCGGCCGGCCTTCCTCGATGTTTTCGCCGGTCTCCAGCCGGATGTCGCGGGCGCTGCTCGAAGAGCCGCAGCGCGAATGGACGGTTAGCGCGCTGGCGCAGGCCACCGGCATGAGCCTGGGCCAGGCCTCTAATGTGGCGCGCCGGCTGCTGGAGGAAGAGTTTGCCCGCAAGGCCGGCCGCCACCTGCAGCTGCGGCATGGCGCGCGATTGCTCGACGCGTGGCGGGATGCCGCCCGCCCCGCCCCCGTCTCCCACGGCTACTACAGTTTAGAGCGCGATCCGCAGCAGCGCCTGCTCAAGGTGGCCGACGCGTCGGCCGCCCATCAGCTCTCCTATGCCGTCACCTCTTTTGGGGCGGCCTCGCTGATCGCGCCCTTCGTGCACGGCATCGGCACGCTGGTGTGGTATATCGAGCCTGCGGCGCTGGAGCTGTGGGTGCGGGCCTTGGATTTGCGGCCGGTGGAAGAAGGCGCCAACGTCGCGCTGCTGGTGCCGCAGGATGCCGGTGTTTTCTACCGCAGCCGGACGGTCAGCGGTGTTACGCTGGTGGGCGACGTGCAGCTGTATCTGGATCTGTCCGCCGACCCGGGGCGCGGCCGGGAGCAGGCGGAGTTTCTCCGCCAGCAGCGCCTGAAAGAACTCGATGCTGCCGGTTGAGCGCAGCGCCCACTCCTACGGTCCCGGCGTCACGGGTGCCTCGCAATCCGTCCTGCTGGAGCTCATGACGGTGCTGCGCTCGTATCGCGATGCGCTGGTGCTGGTGGGCGGATGGGCGCCGTATTTTTTGCTGCAGCAGCACCGGCGCGCCGGCGATGCCTTCAGCCATGCCGGCTCCATCGACATCGATCTGGCGGTGGATCCAATCGCCGTGCAGGAGCCGCAATACGCCACGATCGTCGATCTGCTGACCGAGCGCGGCTACCGCCCGGCCGTCACGCGACGGGGGACTGAGCTGCCCACCAGCCTTGAGCGGCTCGTGCCTTCCCCCTTGACGCAGAAGCCCTACACCATCCGGGTTGATTTCCTGACGCCGATGGACGCGGCGAAAGGACGGCAGGCGCCGGTGCAGGACGGGCTGCTGGCGCGGAAAATGAAAGGCTGCGATGTGGCCTTCCGCCATCAGACGATTCTGGAGCTGACGGGAACCCTGCCCGAAGGCGGCCAGCTCACCGTGCCGATCCGCATGGCGGACATTACGGCCTCGCTGGCGATGAAGGGCATCGTGCTGGGCGAGCGGTACCGGGAAAAGGACGCCTACGATGTCTACGCGCTCATCGCCCATTATGGCGATGGACCCTCGAGCGTGGCCGAAGCACTCCGGCCGCACCGGCAGGATCCGCGGGTCGCGGAAGGACTGCGCAATCTCCACGCCGCCTTTGGCAGCCGGGACGCCAACGGCCCGGCGTGGGTGGCCGCGTTTTTGACCGGCCCGTTTCTCGCCGCCGACCGCCAGCGCATCGTCACTGATGCGTACATGACCGTGCAGGAATTTTTCAAGCTCTTGGACGCGCCCGCAGCACAGAGCGCCTCGTCATGACTGAGCAGCAGCTGTCTGAAGCCCCCACTGAGCGGAAGCTGACATTGGCGGAGCATCTCGAGGAGCTGCGGCGTCGGCTGGGCATCTGCCTGCTCGCCCTCGTGGCGGCGGTCGCCATCAGCGCCACACAGGTCGAGCGGCTCATCCAATGGATCTCAAAGCCGGCCGAGCCCTACCTGTTTCACTTCGCATACTTCACGCCCACCGAGCCGCTGCTGGCCTATCTGAAAGTGTCGCTGCTGGCCGGCCTGATCCTGGCGATGCCGGTGTTTCTTGCGCAGGTCTGGGGGTTCGTGCGGCCCGGGTTGACGCCGTCGGAGCGCCGTCTCGGGGGATGGTTCATCGGATGGGGCAGCGCGCAGTTTGCCGCCGGCGCCGCGTTCGCTTATTTTCTCGTCCTGCCGCTGGCGCTGCGGATGCTGCTGGGAATCGGGTCGTCGTTTCTGGAGCCGGTCATCTCGATCGACCGGTATCTGTCCTTCGCGCTGGGCCTGCTGGGGTGGTGCGGGGTGAGCTTCGAGTTGCCGGTGGTGCTCTATCTGCTGGCGCGGATGAACATCGTCACCTCGGAATGGCTGCGGCAGCAGCGTTCCTACGCCATCCTCGTCCTCGTGATCGCCGCCGCGCTGCTGACACCCACCACCGACCCGATTAGCCTGTTGCTGACGTCGGCTCCGATGTGGGCGCTGTACGAGTTGTCGATTCTGCTAACACGGGTGGCGATCCGCCGGAGACCGTAAGCCGCCGCACGACCACCGCCCACGCTACCGCCGCTAGTCCGCACCACGTCCAGCCCAGCATCCTCGGGCCCACCATCACCTGAATCGGCCCGATCGTCGTCGCCAGCAGCGCGAAGGTAGCGATCAGCCACCGGCCTACGCTGCCCCGCCACTCTCCGGAGGCCGCAGCAGCGGATCCGATCGGACTCCACCATCCGGGCGGATGGACACGCGCATAAAATGCCGCCAGCGTTCGGCGGTCGACCGCCGGTGTCAGCAGAGTCACGGGCAGCCACACCAGTGCTGTTCCCGCCACCATGAAGAGCAGCTCGGGCAGCAGCCCCGAGGGCCAGCCGAACCATGCCCACACGTGCGGCCGCAGCAGCAGCACCGGCAGGCTCGCGACCATCGCGGCAATTTCACTCCACGGATTGGCCCGCCACCAGAACCAGCGCAGCAGATAGACCGGCCCGATGCCCGCGGTCAGGTTCAGCACCCAGGTAAACGAGGCGCCGATGCTCTGATTGGTCCACGCGACCCCCATAGCACCCAGCGCCAGGAGAAAGGGCAGGATCCGCGCAATGAGGAGATAGTGGCGCTCCGGCGCGCGCCGGTTGATGAACCGCTTGTAGCCGTCGCTGACCAGATAGGAGGCGCCCCAATTGAGCTGGGTGCTCAGCGTGGAGAGAAATGCGGCAAAAAATGAGGCGACCAACACACCGCGCATGCCGACGGGCAGCAGCATCGTGATGAGCCGGGGATACGCCCGCTCATGATCCACGAACGCTCCCTCGCGCAGCGCGGCATCCGGAATCAGCACGATCGAAGCCAGCGCGGTAACGACCCACGGCCAGGAGCGCAGGCAGTAGTGCGCGATGTTGAACCACAGGACCGAGAGCATCGCATGCCGTTCGTTTTTGCAGGAGACCAACCGCTGCACCACGACCCCGCCGCCGTCGGTGTTTTTCCACGCCCACCACTGCACTAGCATCAGCCCGAGGAACCATCCAAACGGCGAGCTCAGCAGCGAGCCGCCCGCCTCGGGCATCGGCGGCATGACATGGAGAAACGGGGTGCCCTGCAGCCGCTCGGCCAGCGCCGAGAGCCCGCCCACCGCGTGCACGGCGTAGATGGCCAGGATGACCGCACCGATCATCGCCCATATGAATTGAAACGCGTCGGTCAGCACCACCCCCCACAATCCTGAGAGCGAGGTGTAGGCGGCGCCGAAGATCACCGAGCCGATGATGGCGCCTTCCCGCGTAAAGCCGGTCGTTTCCTGCAGCACCTTGGCCATGCCGGTGATCGGCCAGACCCCCATGATGAAGCAATTGTAGAGCAGCCCCCAGTAGATCGCCTTGAAGCCACGGAGTGCTGCGGCGGCGCGCCCGCTGTAGCGCAGTTCCACCAGCTCGACTTCGGTCAGCACGTTGGCCCGCTTCCAGAGTTTGGCGAACACGAAGACCGTCAGCATCGTGCTGATGCCCAGCGCCCACACCTCCCACACGCCCCAAATGCCTTTCCGGCGGACCATCCCGGTGATCAGCAGCGGCGTGTCCGACGAGAAGGCGGTCGCGACGATCGAGGTGCCGGCCAGCCACCAGCCCAGCGCGCGGTTGGAAGCGAAGTAGGCTTCGAGGCTTTGGCCGGCCGCGCGCTTGAGCACAACGCCCAGCAGCAGGCTGAGCGCGCAGAAGACCCAGACGATCGCCCAGTCGATCCAATGCATCAGCGAGTCAGTGTCCCGAGAATGCGCGCCTGGCGAGCGCCGGTGGCGTGCGGCACATGGTTGGGCCGTCCTTCCAAGGCCCGCAAGGCGAGCAGGGCAAAAGCGGCCGGCTCCTTCGCCTGCGCCGGAATGCCGTAGCGCTCAATAGAGCGCACCGGCACCGGGGCCAGCAGCTTCGCCAGATGTCCCATCAGCGTGCGGTTGCGAAGGCCGCCGCCGCTGACAATGACTTCGGACAGTTTGCGCGGCACAAATCGCCGGTAGCTTTCCGCGATGCTGTAGGCCGTAAAGTAAGTGACGGTGGCGATCACGTGGTGAGGCGTTTGGCGCAGGCGCGAGCCGAAGGTCTGCCGCAGCAGCGCCGCATTGAACAGCTCGCGCCCGGTGGATTTTGGCGGCGGGCGGCGGAAGTAGGGCAGGCGCCAGAGCCGTGCCACGGTCCGCTGATCGATGCGGCCCCGCAGCGCCAGGTGGCCGGAGCGGTCGTAGCGCAGCCGGCCCCGGCTCGAGAGCGAGACGGCCAGATCGATCAGGCAGTTGCCCGGCCCGGTGTCGAAGGCCAGCGTCTGAATGCCGGCGCCGACGACGGTGACATTCGCGATGCCGCCGAGATTCTGCAGCGCCCGCGCCGGCCCGCCTCCGAAACAGACCTCATCGAAATAGGGCACCAGCGGCGCGCCCTGGCCGCCGGCCGCCATGTCGCGGGGGCGGAAATCGGCGACGACCGGAATGCCGGTGCGCTCCGCGATCACCGACGGCTGGCCCAGCTGCAGCGTCGAGGGGATCGCATCGTCCGGACCATGATAGATGGTATGGCCGTGCGATCCGATGACGGCCACGCGGTGCGGCATCAGCCGGGCGCTGCGCAGCAGGCTGCGGGCGGCACGGGCGAACTGTTCGCCCAGCTGCGCATGCAGGGCGGAGAGCTCGGCGGCGGAAAGGGCATGCGCGCGCGCCAGTGTTTTGGAAAGACGGCGGGGATACGGAGTGGTCCGTTCGGCCAGGACGCGCACGCGGCGGCCCTGGATGCGCACGAGGGCCGCGGAGATGCCGTCACACGAGGTGCCGGACATCAGCCCTAGCGCCAGCCGGCCTGCGCTCAGCGGCGCCTCCCGCGAGGCGCATCGTGTTCCAGCGCTTCGCGCAGCGAGCCGCCGAATCGTCCAAGACGCCTCGTGGCCGCGGAATAGCCAAGGCCGCATGCGGCCATGACGACGGCGGTTTTTACCCGGTCGCGCGCGGCGCGCAGTTGGGCCTCAGCGGCCCGGTCCGAGCCGCCGGCCAGCGATTGAACGATCCGCCGGGCGCGGGCGCGCAATTTTCTCGACGTGGGCCGCACATCGACCATCAGGTTGCCGTAGGTTTTTCCAAGGCGCACCATCGTCCCGAGCGTGAGCATGTTGAGAATCAATTTGGTGGCGGTGCCGGCTTTCAGCCGGGTGGAGCCGGTGAGCACCTCCGGCCCCACGTTTGCCGCGATGCGCACCGTCGAGCGCAGCGGCGAGTTGGCCGCGCAGGTGACCAGCACCGTCTTCGCGTTCCGCCGGCCCGCCTCGCGCAGCGCCTCCTCAACGAATGGGGTGACGCCGCTGGCTGCGATGCCGACGACGACATCACCGGCACGCACCCGGCGCCTGATCGCGCGGCGGGCTTCGGTGCGGCGGTCTTCGGCGCCTTCGCGGGAGCGGAAGACGGCGCGCGGACCGCCGGCGATGAGGGCTTGCACGGTGGAAGGCGGCGTGTGGAAGGTGGGCGGGCATTCGGCGGCTTCGAGGATTCCCAGCCGTCCGCTGGTGCCGGCTCCGGCAAAAAAGAGCCGCCCGCCGGAGCGCAGCGAACTGGTAATCAACTGGATGGCGCGCGCGATGGAGGCATGCTGCGACCGGACGGCGCGCAGCATGCGCGCATCTTCATCCGTCATGAGCTGCAGCAGGCGCGGCAGCGGCAGCTGATCCAGGCGGCGGGTGCGGGGATTCGCGCGCTCGGTGGGCAGACGGCCGTAATTCATCGCGCGAGGCATCGCCAGCAGGATAGCACAAAATGAAAATTATGGTAGAGTGCTCGCATGGACTTCAATGAGGCCATCGGCGCGCGGCTGGCCGTCGGCGTTCCCGGTCCCGCAGCGACGGATGAGGTCATCGAGCAGCTGCGCCGCACCAAGGCGCAGAGCCTGGTGGTCTTCTCGCGCAATTTCACCGGCCCGGAGCAGTTCATCGGCTTGTTGCGGGCGCTCGATGAGGCAGTCGGGCGCCGCCTGCTGATCCTCGTCGACCACGAAGGCGGCCGCATCATCCGGTTTGCGTCAGGGGTGACGCGGTTTCCGGATGCGCTGACCGCGGGCCGCGCCGGGGCGCCGGCCATCGAACAGCAAGGGCGCATCGAGGCGGAGGAGTTGAGGCGGCTGAAGGTGCACGGTAATTTAGCCCCCTGCGTCGATGTGCTGCTGGCCGGATCGGATCCGGTCATCGGCGACCGTGCGTATGGCCAGGATCCGGTGCATGTCGGCTCGTGCGGAGCCGCCCGGATCCGCGGGCTGCAGCAGGCCGGGGTCGCGGCGTGCGCCAAGCATTTTCCCGGGCTGGGAGCTGTCCCGCGCGATCCGCACCGGATGCTGCCCACCATCGCGCTCTCCTGGGATGAAATGGAGGAAGTGCACCTGCCGCCGTTTCAGGAGGCCATCGCCGCCGGCGTGGCGATGGTGATGTCCTCGCATGTCTGTTATCCGGGGCTCGGAGAGCCCGCCGATTTGCCGGCTACCTTTTCCCCTCACCTGATCCGCGGGCTGTTGCGGGACCGCTTCCGCTATGACGGCGTGATCGCCACCGACGATCTGGAAATGGGAGCGCTGCGCGCCTTCGGCAGCGTGGCGGAGGGTGCGATCCGGGCGACCGAGGCCGGGCATGATCTGCTGCTGATCTGTTCCGATCTTCGCGCCGCCGGGGAAGCGCTTTCTTCGCTTCGAGGCGCCTATCAGTCCGGCCGGCTCTCGACGGATGAGCTGCAGCTGAGCGTGAACCGCCTCGAGCGCCTGCGCCAAAAATTTCTTCGCTGACCCTTGCCGAAGAAACAAGAAATATGGTAAGTTTTCCTGGGAGCCGATAAAGGCACACCGCCACTCCTTGCGGGTGGACTCCGTGGTCGGTTTCATGTGGTTCGCGGAGCGTCGAAAGACGGGGCCGCAAAGCTCAAGACCTACGTCACGGTAGGCAGCGGGCGAACGCTGGAGAAGCGTATGGGGCGGGTCGCTCCATAGAGGCGCCTCACGGTCTGCGTTCCGCGATATGGTTGCTTAGCTGCCGAAGCTTCTGAGGGCGCTTTGGTCGCCTTATCGTGCTCCCGGCTTTATACAAAATCGACCCATCATTTTTCATTCGACACGGCGCATCTCTTACGCCGTGTCGCGTGTTTTTGAGCCGGCTGGTATAATCGTGGCATGGTCCGCCCTCCGGTGACCGAGCCCCTCCTGCGCGAGCGCCTCGCCCGCGAAGGCCTCTCCCCGTCCCGATGGTCGAACGGCCCGCACGCCGTCTATGCCCTCCATGACCACCCCTACGCGAAAGTGCTGATGGTTGTCTCCGGCAGCATTACGTTCACGGTGCAGGGCGCCGGATCGCGCGTGGTGCCGATGGAATCCGGGGACCGGCTCGATCTGCCGCCTCGCACGCCGCACAGCGCGGTCGTGGGGGCTGAGGGCGTTGTCTGCCTCGAGGCGCAGGTGGCCGGCTGATGCAGCTGTCCGCCTCGACGCTGAAGATTTTCCAGGAATGCCCCCGCTGTTTCTGGCTGCACATCAATAAAAAACTGGAACGGCCCCGCGGGCCGTTTCCGTCGCTGCCCTCGGGCATCGACCGCGTCTTGAAGGCCTACTTCGACGGCTACCGGACCGCGGGCACCCTGCCGCCGCTGATTCAGCGCCATCTGCAGGGCACGTTGGCCACCCACCCGATGACGCTGGGCTTTACCGACGAACAGTGCGAGGCGCGGCTGTGGGGCAAGCTGGATGATTCAGTCATCCTGCCGGACGGCCGGCTGGCGCCGCTGGATCATAAGACCCGCGCCTCGTCTCCGTCGGATGTCAGCTATACGACGAAGTACTATCAGTTCCAAATGGACGTCTACACGCTGCTGCTGGAGCGCAACGGCCACCGGACCAGCCGGACCGCCTACGTGGTCTACTATTTTCCCGTCGAGGGCACGCTCCATAACGGATTTCCGTTCGATGTGACCGTGCATATCGTGCCCACCGATCCGGACCGGGCGTATCAGATCTTCACCGCCGGCTGCCGTTGTCTGGCCGGGCCGCTGCCGCCGCCGGGTCCGGAGTGCGCGTTTTGCCGCTGGGAGCAGGCGAGAGCCGCGCACCCGGTCTCAACGACCCGTGTTGTACCCAAGGCACCCGTCGCGATCCCCGACGATCTCTTCGCCTAATGGGCCTGCCCGACGCGGCCTCCTGGTCGCTCTTTCTGCTCTTTGCCTTCGGCGCCGAAGTCATCGGCACCGTCGCCGGCTTCGGGGCCGCCACCATCCTGACCCCGGTGGCCGTGCTGTTTCTCGACGTGAAAACGGCGATCGCGACGGTGGCCGTCTTCCATCTCTTCGGCAACGCCTCGCGGTTGTATTTTTTCGGCCGGCAGATCCACTGGCCGACGTGGCGGCTCTTCGGGGTGACGGGCGTGCTCTTCAGCCTGCTGGGCGCCAGTGTCACGACGACGCTGCCGGCCTCCGTCATGAAATTGTGCCTGGGCGTGTTTCTCGTGGCCTACGTGGCCGCCTCGGCCGCCGCCCCCAAGTCGCTGCGGCTGCCCCAGACTCCGCTGCTGCTGCTGGGAGGCGGCGCGGTATCGGGATTTATCGCCGGGCTCATCGGCACCGGTGGAGCCATCCGCTCGGCCTGTTTGCTCGCCTTCGGCCTTCCGACGGAGACCTATCTGGCCACCTCAGCCGCCATCGCGCTGATGGTGGATGCGACCCGGCTGCCGGTCTACCTGGTCGGCGGGTTCATCCCGTCCGCGCTGCTGCCGCTGCTGGGGGCGCTGCTGGTGGTGGCGTTTGCCGGCTCGTGGACCGGGCAGCGGATGGTGCATCGGATGTCCGCCGCGTGGTTCCGCCGGGTGGTGTGGACCATGCTGAGCGTTATCGGCGCCAAGCTGCTCGCCGACGGCTGGCGCGGCGTCTGAAAGTTGCAAATGGCCCCTGCACGCCGGAGAATAGCCGCATGACCGCCCGCCGTGTGGCACTGCTGCTGGCCTGGAGCAGTGCCGCGGCAGCGCTCATCGGATTTGTGCAGCCGTGGGCCTTCATCGAGGTGCGCAGCACGGCCGCCCAGGGGCTGTCTCACAACGCCGGCCGCATCGTGTTGCGGCTGCGCCGGGGCACGGAGACGATCACGGGCGATCTGCCGAATCTGGCGGATATTCCCCGGCAGGTCAGCGGCGCTGACATTCCGCGGATGGTCGGCGAGGAGCACGCGCAGATCGCCATGGCGGTGCTCGAGCTGCTCACGCAGACCCGGCAGCATGCGGGCGCGAAAAGCTCCCTGGTGTATCTGGTGCCCGGGATCGCGGCGGCGTGCGCGCTGGCCCTGACGCTGTCCGCCGCGCCGGCTTCGGCGGGAATCGTCGGCCTCGTGTGCGCGGCCATCGCCGCCATCGGCGGCTGGCACCTGATGACCGCGCCGACGAAGTCGCTGCTCATCGCCATCCGGATCGGTCCGGGATTGTGGCTGTCGCTCTGCGCGTATGTCGGATTGGCCGCCGCTGCCGTCGTGGCAGCCTGCGGCCTGACCAGGAGGTCGAAGGCATGAAAGGGCTGGGTCGGGTGATGCTGCTTGGCGCCGTGGCGCTTGGGCTTTCGGGCTGTGCGCTGATGCTGGTCAGCGCCGGGGCCGCCGGCGGCTACGCCGTCAGCCGGGACTCCATCAAGAACTACTTCGACATGCCCGTCAGCCAGGTGTACCGGGCCAGCCGGGAGGTGATCGGCGAGATGGGCCTGGTCACGATGGAAGATCAGCGGCGCGGCCGCATCAAGGCGACGGTGCTGGGAGACGAGGTGACCGTCACCGTCACCCCGATCAGTGAGAAGACGGTGGAGCTGAAGGTGAAGGCGCGCAAGAATTTCCTGATCCCGGCCATCGACACGGCGCAGGCGGTGCACAACAAGATTCGCGAACGGCTCTGATGCAAAGCGACATGCTATAATGTCCTGCCTTCTTTGCCGGCCGGGCGTCGCCGGGATAGCTCAGGTAGTAGAGCGGAGGCCTGAAAAGCCTCGCGTCCCCAGTGCAAGTCTGGGTCCCGGCGCCATTTTCTTTGCCAGGAGGAGCCTGCAGTGACGACCTCGATCAACCTCGATGTCCTGGTGGTCGACGATGAGCCGAAAGTCTGCCAGCTCCTCGAGCAGATCCTCACGGCGCGCGGCTGCACCGTGCGCCTGGCCGCCGACGGCCTCGAGGGCCTCTCGAAGTTCCGCCAGCAGCCCGCCGAGCTGGTCATCACCGACATGAAGATGCCGAAGCTCTCCGGCTTTGAGCTGCTGCGGGAGCTGAAGCACATCGATCCACTCCTCAACGTCATCGTCATCACCGCCTTTCCCTCCGTCGACGTCGCGGTTGAGGCGATGCAGTACGGCGCCTGCGACTTCATCACCAAGCCCTTCGACATCGCGCAAATCCAGGCCATCCTGTACCGCTGCCATCAGCGGATCACCCTCTCGCGGCAGCTGCGCACCGCGGGGGAAGGCGCGCTCAAACTGCGGGAGCTCAACCGACGCCTCGCCGAGCTCAACGACATGAAGAGCCAGTTTCTCTCGACCATTTCGCACGAGATCAACACCCCGCTGTGCCTGATGAGCGAGTGGATCTACCTGCTCTCCGACAGCACGCTGGGCAATCTGACCGGCGATCAGAAACAGGCCGTCGACGCGGTCATCGGCGCCTATGAGCGGCTCCACCGGCTGCTCCAGCAGCTGACCGATCTGATGAACGGCCATGAGATCACGCTGGCCCGCAAGCGGCTGCCGGCGCAGGAGATCGTCCAGCAGGCGGTGGAGGCGATCCGCCCGAAAGCGGCGGCCAAGTCGATCACGATCACAACACAGCTGCCGTCGGCGCCGCTGCCGGTGGAGGTGGACCGCGGCCGCTGCGCGGCGGCCTTCGAGTACCTGCTCGACAACGCGGTGAAGTTCAACCATGAGCAGGGGCGCGTGAATGTGGAGATGCAGGGCGCGGCCGATGTGGTGCAGGTGAAGATCCAGGACACCGGCATCGGCATTCCGGCCGAGGAGCTCGACAAAATCTTCGCGCCCTTCTACCAGGTCGACCGGCGGCTCAACCGCGCCTATGACGGCACGGGCATCGGCCTGACTCTGGCGAAACGGTACATCGAGCTGCACGGCGGCACCATCCAGCTGGCCAGCCAGGCCGGCACCGGCACGGCGGTCAGCGTGGCATTGCCGCGCCCGTCAGTTGCGGCGACGCTCCCCCGGCTTGAATCCTCCGCTCTCTAGCCAGTAGAATAGACCTTCCCGCCGGTGTAGCTCAGAGGTAGAGCAGCTGTTTCGTAAACAGCCTTTTCCTTGACCAGGTTTCCCTTCCAGCGTAGCCTAAACTGGGTAGTTGAGCCGGTTGCCTACCGAGTGAGTCTATGCGAGTGCGCCCCACATTCTTGCTGACTCTCCCACTCATTGTCTGTTTAATGAGCCACAGTAGTTTTGCCGAACCTCGTCCATTACCCCCAATCGAACTTGAATACCTCGCCAGGCTGCCGAATTCTGACATTAACATCGGAACGCTGGCATTAATTCTGGCCTCAGAAATCTTCCCAAATTTAGATATTCCTCTCTACAATGCCCAATTAGATGCCATGGTGGAAGAGATTCGGCGCTTGACGGGGAATTCTACCGACCCGGATTACCGCATTCGGGTCATGAATACCTATCTCTATCTCGACCAGCAGTTCCATTATGATAAAGAGGACATGTACGGACACCGCCTGACCAATCGCTATTTAAACGGCATTCTCGACACAGGAGCAGGGAGTTGTACCACTATGCCGTTGCTGTATTTGGCGATCGCCCAGCGGTTGGACTATCCGGTCTATCCGGTGGCTGCTCCGCAACATCTCTTTCTGCGTTATGTTGACCCGACTCTCAAAGAACAGAATATCGAAGGGGAGGCGGCGGCTATATTTCAGACGAAGAATATACTCATACCTTGGAGATTCCGGCTGAAGGTATCAAAAGCGGTACGTATTTAAAGACCATGACGTACCGGCAACTACTCGGAGACCTCATTGCCGAAAATGGCACGTATTGGGCGAAACAAGGCAATAAATATCGTGCCGTTCAGTATTTTCAACTGGGCGTTCATCTGAATCCCGATGCAGCAGAAGTCTTTCGTATGCTAGCAGCCTCCCATGTGCAATTGGCCGTACAAGCGGAACAACAAGAAGCCACACTTCAATGGCTTCGTGGCACTCCAAATATTCAGATGATTCGACGACATTATCAGGCACAAGCTAAAGGCTATCGCCAGGCGAGCATTCAGGCGCTCGAAGTGGCGGAATTATCCGGTGTTGCCCCACCACCTAAAGAGAATTACTGGATTCGGCAGGAAGCTAAGGCTAGAGAGTGGCGTGAATTGGCTAGGCGAGCAAGACGGCATGAATAAGCGACTCGTTTTATTCCTGGTGAGTTGTTTATTGGCACCGGCGTTGGCCGATGCTCGTTACTATAGTTCTAAGACTGGTCGTTTCAACGAGCGAGACCCCGAAACGCCAGGGCAAGTGAGAATTAGAAACAATCAAGCGATTGTCAAATCGCCGACCCCACCGCCCACCAATCCACAAGACTGGCACCCTTATATGTACGTCGGTAATAACCCTGTTAATTTTGTTGATCCCTACGGCACCCAGGCAGTCGGGGGCTGTCTAACATGTTTTATGCCTAGAACTGGAATTGGGCCACCAACCGTTCCATTACCCGAACCTTCTGCGGGTAAGCCGGGAAAGGAATGTGCCACCAATGCTTCAGACGATGAACCTACTCATGATGAAGTATGGTGCGCCGAGCAATGCCAAAAGCAATGTGTCGACCATCTGCTTCAAGGTGATATGAAAGCATGGCGTCGTTGTATGGAAGTGTGCATGGCACTGTGCAGGCAGCGGAATTAAATAGGGGACAAATCTAGAATGAGAAAGCGTGCGGCAGTAAGGCGTTTAAGTCGTTCTCAGGAAAAAATGCTTCTTGAGAAGGCCAGGCAAGGAAATCGGGCAGCCAAGAAGCGACTTTTTCTGATTTATAATCCAGCGATTGTCAAAACGACATTTCATCATGTTTCTACAAAGCATCAGACAATTCCCATGCTTGAAGTAGCCAATCTCGCTTTTTTCAAAGCCATTGAATCTTATAAGCTTAATAGCAAGTCCCAATTTCTGACCTATGCCGTATTGTGTATTCGAAAAGCCATCAAGAAAAAACAGCGCTCCTAAAAGGATTCGTCAATTTCTTTTTTTCGCTGCTCGGTTAGGAATCCCTCCAGCTATCACCTTGTACTTGGGGAGTTTGAGAATTCCACGCTAACACCACGCTAATAGACAGTAGAAAATGTTCGATATTGTCCCGCCACTCGCCAACCCATTTCCTTCAGTATCTCGACGGTAAGTGAAGCTACTAGAGTATGTTATAATCTTCAGGCAATATTCTTCGGATACGTGCCGGTGTAGCTCAGAGGTAGAGCAGCTGTTTCGTAAACAGCGGGTCGGAGGTTCGATTCCTCTCACCGGCTTTTTTACCCTCCGTGGTATAATAGAGTTTCGAGCGTTTTAACGAGGAGGAGTCTGATGGCAGGCGCAGTGGTCGAGTTTACGGAAGGCAACTTTGAGCAGGAAGTCGCCAAATCCGCCACCCCGGTGCTGGTCGACATGTGGGCGGCCTGGTGCGGCCCGTGCCGCATGATCGCGCCGGTGGTCGAGGAGCTGGCGGGCAAATACCAGGGCAAGATGAAAATGGGCAAACTGAACGTGGACGATCACCCGTCGGTCGCTGCGCAATTTCGGATCATGAACATCCCGACGCTGCTGTTCTTCAAGGGCGGCAAGGAAGTCGACCGGATCGTCGGCGTCGTGCCGAAGGAAGAGCTCAACCGGCGCGTTGAGCAGGTGATCGGCTAACCGCATGCCCCGCGGCCGCCGGGCCCGGCCCGCCCTGGCGGTCTTCTGCTCCGGCCAGGGCACGAACCTGCAGGCCATTCTGGATGCCGTGCGCGGCGGCCGGCTGAAGGCGCGCGTGGCCCTGGTCGTCAGCGACCGCGCCAATGCCAAGGCGCTGCAGCGCGCTCGGCGTGCCGGCGTGCCGTCAGCCTATCTAAGCCCCTCGGACTACCCCACCCGGACCGCCTATGAGCGGGCCCTCATCCGCCTGTGCGAACTCCACGGCGTGCGCCTGGTCTGCCTGGCCGGCTTCATGCGGATTCTCACCCCGGTCTTCGTGCGCCGGTTCGCCGGCCGCATCCTCAATGTCCACCCGGCTCTCCTGCCGGCGTTTCCCGGTGCTTCCGCCGTCCGCGATGCGCTAGCGTGGGGGGCGAAAGTGGTCGGCGTGACGGTGCACTTCGTGGATGAGCAGGTGGACCACGGGCCGGTCATTCTGCAGGAGCCGGTGCGGGTCACGCCGGGCGAGAGCGAAGCGCGGCTGCTGCTCCGGGTGCACGCGGTGGAGCACCGGATCTATCCGAAGGCGATTCAGCTGGCGCTGGAGGGCCGAGCGAAATTCACTGAAAGACGTGCAGGCGGGTCTTCGGCAGGACGAAATTCCGCCCGGTCATCGGGTGGATGAGGCGGATCGTTTCAAAGGCCTCAAACCGGTAGCTGGACAGCACTTTGGCGATTTCGTTCGTCGAGGTTTCAAACAGCTTGCGAATGGCGCCCTCGTCGAGCGTCTGATCGGCGGTCGGCGTCACGTCCAGGGTAAAGGCAAACTCCCCGTCCTGGAACCGGCCGGCGCACCGGCCCACCGCCGCCCCCTTCCCCAGTTCTTCCGTCAGCCGCGACTGGATCCGCCGCGCCAGCTGCCAGCTCAAAAACTCCTCCAGCATGATGTCGCGCGGCACGTACTGCTCCAGCGTCAGCGACTGATCGCCCACGAAGTTCAGCTCGAAGATCGTCCGCTCGAACATCTCCATCGAATTGAGCATGTTCGCGTTGGCCCGCTTGACGTCGTCGACGTAGCGCACCATGGTCAGGTAGGCGCCGGGCACGTTCGGGTCGGAGAGCAGCAGGACGTAAAAGTCGATGCGGGCATCGCTGCTGAGCAGCACGCGGTGCAGATGGGTCAGCACGCGGCGGGTCACCTCATCGAAGCCCGGGCCGATGCCGATTTCGTCATTGGATTTGGCCAGCGCGTCGGGAAACGCCACCTGCACGGCCAGCGTGTGGTCGATGAACCGGACCGAGCCGTTGAGATGGTCCTCGGCGAGAATCTGCTGGAGGGATTTGACGACCTCGGATTTCGGATAGGTGGGCTTGTCCACGCCGCAGCCGGAGGCGGCGAGCAGGATTCCCAATAGATACGCCAGACGGGTGCGGGGCGAGGCGGTCATGGGTGGTTATGAAACGGGAGGAGCAGGGATTGGGCGGCGCTGCCGGCCGCCCTCAGTGAAGATCGCTTCGATCTCGTCATATTCGAGCTCGTCTTTCTTCAGGAGCTCTTCGGTGAAGCGCTCCAGCAGCGCGTTCTCCTGCTTTAGCATCGTTTCGACGTCGTGCAGGCAGTCGTTCAGGATCTTGTAGGTTTCGTTGTTCAGCTTTTCCTTGGTCCCATCGGAGAGCTGGTCGCTCGACCCGCCGCCGCGGAACCGCCACGACTCCAGCAGCACGGTGTAGTCCCCGACGAAGCCGTTGGAGCCCATGCCCAGCCGCCAGACCATCTCGTGCGCGGTGGTCATCGCGTTGCGGAAATCGCTGCTGACGCCGTCAGACGTCGAGCCGCACTTGAGCTTCTCGGCGGCATAGCCGGCCAGGGAGACCTTGATGTTGCCGAGGATCCGGTCCCGGCTGGCGAGCTTCAGCTCCTCCCGCGGCACGTGGTAGATCACGCCGTGGGTGCCGCCGCGCCGGGAAATGATGGAGGCTTTGAAGACATCGTCGGTCGGGTGCAGCAGATAGGTGGCGATGAGATGGCCGGACTCATGGTACGCGACGCGCCGGCGCTCATCCGGCGTGAGCTTCTGGCGGATCTTGAAGCCCAGGTCGATGCGCTCGAGCGCCTCCGAAATGTCTTTGAAGGTGATGAGGGCCCGTTTGTTGCGGGTGGCGATCAGAGCACTTTCCTTTACGAGATTTTCGATTTCCGCCGGCGTCGTATAGACGGTCCGGCGGGCCAGCCGCGGCACGTCGATGTTCGGATCGGCCTTGACCTTTCCGAGGTAGAACGCCAGCAGCTTTTCGCGGTCGGCGAGCCCGGGCCGATCGATGTAGATCTTCCGGTCCAGCCGGCCGGGGCGCATGAGGGCCTGGTCGAGGACGCTTTCCTCGGCGTTGGTGGCGCCGAGGACGACGACGTTGTATTTCATCGACTCCAGCCCGTCCATCTGGACGAGCAGTTCGTTGACGGTGTTGTTGCGCTCGGTCTGCGCGCCGAAGCCCAGGTCCTGGCCGCGCGAGGTGCCGACGGCGTCCAGCTCATCGATGAAGATGATGCAGCCGCCGTGGACGCGCGCGAGCTGCTGGGCCTTCTTGAAGATCTTGCGCACGCGGGCCGGGCCGGTGCCGACGAAGACTTCAATGAATTCGGAGCCGGAGACGGACATGAAGGGCAGGTTCGCCTCGGTGGCGATGGCCTTGGCCAGATAGGTTTTGCCGCAGCCCGGCGGGCCGATCAGCAGCACGCCGCGCAGCACCTTGCCGCCGATCTGCGTGACCTTCGTGTGGTCCTTGAGCAGCTCGACGACCTCCCAGGCTTCCATCTTAGCCTCTTCCATGCCGATCACTTCGTTCCAGCGGATCTTGATCTGCTCGCCTTTGATGGTGCCTTTCTGCATCTTGGTGAAGCTGCCGCCGCCGTAGTAGAGCCAGTACATCATGACGACGAAGATGCCGGAATAGAGGATGGACTGGATCGGCGTCATGGCGAAGAGCGCCATGAGGTAGGTGCGCTGGTAGGAGTCGATCGTGCTCAGCGCGTAGATCGGCCAGATAATGGAAGCGATGAGGACGAGGATAATGGCAATCCCCATCCAGTGGATTTCGAAGAAGAGGCGGACGCCCTCAAGGAAATTCCGTCGGCGTTTCATAGCTAAATTAGACTATATCATGCGGGAAAGAAGCGTGTCAACGGACGCGAAAATTTCGTTCAGGTAGCGCTTTCCGGGGAGTATAATCAGAATTCACCATGTCGACGCGCATTCAAGCCGTCACCGCCCGGGAAGTGCTGGATTCCCGGGGCACCCCCACCATTGAAGTGGAGATGCGGCTTTCCGGCGGTGCGGCCGGCCGGGCGGCGGTGCCTTCCGGGGCGTCCACCGGCAGCCATGAGGCGCTGGAGCTGCGGGACGGGGACAAGCGCCGCTACGGAGGCAAGGGCGTTCGCCGGGCGGTGGAGCATGTCCGTGGTCCTATCGCCAAGGCGCTGAAAGGGTTGAATGCAGCCGATCAGGCCCGCCTGGATGCCCGGCTGCTGGAGCTTGACGGCACGCCGAATAAAGCCCGTTTGGGGGCCAACGCCCTGCTGGGCGTTTCGCTTGCCGCGGCCCACGCGGTGGCCGCCAGCCGCCGTATTCCGTTGTTCGAATCGCTGGGCGGCGCCCGCGCCCGCGTGCTGCCGATTCCGCTGATGAACATCATCAACGGCGGGGCCCACGCCAACAATACCCTCGATATCCAGGAGTTCATGATCATGCCCATCGGCGCGCGCCGGTTTTCCGAGGCGCTGCGGATGGGGGCGGAGGTCTTCGCCGCGCTCAAGCAGATCCTCAAGAAGGCGAAGCAGACGACGGCGGTCGGCGATGAAGGCGGCTTCGCGCCGAATCTGCCCTCCAATGAGCATGCCCTGCGCCTGCTGATGCAGGCCATCGAGCAGGCCGGCTACGTGCCCGGCCGCCACGTGATGCTGGCGCTGGATTGCGCGGCCAACGAATGGGTGGTCCCGGCGCACGGCGGCAACGGCTTGCGCTATCATCTCTTCAAAAGCGCGCCGAAAAAGTCGATGCCGGCCGCAACACTGATTGCGCTGTACCACAAATGGGCCTCCAAGTATCCGCTGGTGTCCATCGAGGACGGGCTGGGCGAGGACGACTGGTCCGGCTGGCGCGCGCTGACGCAAGCGCTCGGAGCGCGGGTGCAGCTCGTTGGCGATGATCTGTTCGTGACGAACGTCGAGCGGCTGCGCCGCGGCATCGCCGAGCGGACCGCCAACGCCATTCTCATCAAGGTGAACCAGATCGGCACGCTGACGGAAACGCTCGAGACGATCGCGCTGGCCAAGAGTGCCGGCTACGGCACGATCATCTCCCACCGCTCCGGCGAAACCGAGGATGTGACCATCGCCCATTTGGCCGTTGCCACCAATGCCGGACAGATCAAGACCGGATCGCTCTCGCGCAGCGAGCGGGTGGCGAAGTATAATGAATTGCTGCGCATCGAAGAGGCGCTGGGCAAGCGCGCCGTGTACGCCGGCACGCGCTGGCCGCTGACGAGAGGGCGATGACACAACGCCGTGTCCTGTTTGTGGCCATGATCGCCGCCATACTGTTCGGCCCCGGGGTGTATCACTGGGTGCGCCTGTCGTGGATGGAGTGGCGGCTGGACCGGCAACTAGGGGCGCTCTCCGCCGAGAAGGACCGGCTGACGCAGGCGCGCACGCGGCTGCAGTCCGACCCCACGCACATCGAAGGCTTGATCCGTTCCACGTTTAAGTGGGCCAAGCCGGGCGAGTATGTCGTGCCGCTCGATTCCGCCCGCCGCGAACACACGTCCGGCCGGTAACTGGCTTTCCGGTTGCCACGGGATAGCCGCTACGGTATAATCCATTCACTCCATTCACTGCGGGGTGGAGCAGCCAGGTAGCTCGTCGGGCTCATTGGACACCAAGCTTAGATCCGACGTTGCGGAATCAGCCGTTACCACGGAACTCCTCAAGCGGGGGTTCCGGGTGCTCAAGCCTTTCGGGGATCGTCTCCCGTATGATGTGGCGCTTGAGAACAACGGTGCGCTCCTTCGCATACAGGTTAAGTGCGCTTGGTACGAGCGCTCGAAGGGTCTGTACACCGTCGACGCTCGTCGAACCAAGACCAACCGGCGGCAAATGGTCCGGGATCTGTATGATAAGGAAGATTTCGATTTCGCAATCCTGTACGTGGCTGATCGGCACGTGTTTTATGTGATGCCGGTGGATGTCTTTACCAGCTATCGAAGCGGGATCAGCTTGGTAGAGGCAGCGAAGCGCCAGCGGCCTCCGCGATCAGAAGCGTACAGGGAACGTTGGGACTTGTTGTCCGGCTGGGCTGCCCGGTGCGGAAACGCCCGGGTGACACCCGTCAAATTCGGTGAAGCCTTGACTGGTAATACCGAGCCAAGCCTCGTGTTGGAAGATGCGAGGAAGGTGTAGAGACTAGACGGCGGGCGCCCTCATCCAGTAAGGATAGGGCGAAGATATAGTCCAGACCACAAATCCGCGAGCGTTGGCGGAGCAGCGAAAGCTGTAGTGGTACGCATAACCCGAAGGTCGTTGGTTCAAATCCAACCCCCGCTACTTTGAGGGGTTACGGCTGCGGCTGTAACCCCTCGTTGTTTTGAGAGAGGCTGGCCTCGGCAGGGAGATTATGTTAGCCTGAATATCACGATGCAGACGACGCGACAGACCGAGCTCGACCCGCCGGCCGCCGACCCGCATCCGGCGTTTACCCTGCGTTTCATCCAGCGGCATATCGGCGGCGGAGAGATTGTCGGCGATCCGGAAACGCTCATCACCGGCTTGAGCTCCCTGGAGGCGGCCGAGGCCGGCGAACTGGCTTTTGCCGACGACAAGCAGAAAAAGCACGTGGACTCCGCGCGGAACAACCGCGCCGCCGCGATCATCGTCCCGGTTAATTTTCCTCCGCTGGAAGGCCGCACGCTGCTGCGCATCGACACCCCCCGCCTGGCCTTTATCAAAGTGATGCACCTGTTCCAAGCCAAGCCCCCGGCATCCACCGGCGTCCACCGGCAGGCCCTGGTCGCCCCGGATGCCGAGCTGGGCGAAAGGGTGACCATCCGGGAAGGCGCCATCATCCGTTCGCGCGCCCGCATCGGGGCGGAGACGGTCATTGAATCCGGGGCGCATATCGGCGAAGGCGCTTCGATCGGCGCGCAGGGATTCATCGGGCCCAACGTTGTGATTATGGCCGGGGTCTCGATCGGCAACCGGGTCATGATTCACGGCGGCACGGTCGTTGGCGCCGACGGATTCGGCTATGTCTGGGATGAGAACCGGTATCTCAAGATTCCCCAGCTGGGCACCGTCATCATCGAGGATGACGTCGAGCTGGGGGCTAACGTCTGCGTCGACCGCGCGACCCTGGGGGCTACGATCATCAAGCGCGGCACCAAGATCGACAACCTGGTGCAGATCGCCCATAACGACGTCATCGGCGAAGATGTCCTCATGTCCGGCCAGGTCGGGCTCGCCGGCAGCGTGCAGATCGGCAATCGCGTGATCCTCGGCGGCCAGGCCGGCGTGGCCGACCATATCGTCGTCGGCGACGGGGTGCGGGTCGGCGCCGCCTCTCCGGTGATCGGCGATGTGCCGGCCGGGCAGACGGTGTGGGGTTTTCCGGCCCGCGAGATCAAGAAAGCCAAGCAGGAAATCGCCGCGCTGGCCTTTTTGCCCGATCTGCTCAAGCGGCTGCGCACCAAAGCTCCCAAGAAGTAGCCGGACCCTCCGTTGCGTTGACGAAGGTTTCCCCGTTCGATAGAATACAGTGAACATCGTGATGGTCCGCACGTTTCATCGCACTCCCAGGTATTCAGCGGTCCTTTCCCTGGCGGTCGCTTGCTGGACAGGCGCCGCCGTGGTTGAGGCCGCCGAGCGGCCGGCGCCCGATCTTCCCACCGGCCGAAAGGCCTATGCGCAGCATTGCGCCCGCTGCCACGGCGACCAGGGCAAGGGCGACGGGCTGGACGCCAAGCGGTTTTATCCGCGTCCGCGGGATTTGTCGATGGGCATCTACAAGTTCCGCAGCACCGCCAGCGGCACTCCGCCGTCGGACCAGGATCTCTTTGACACGATCACCCAGGGGCTGCCGGGCAGCAACATGCCGGATTGGCAGCATCTCGACGCGGCGACCCGGTGGCAGCTCGTCGAATATCTGAAGAGCCTCTCGCCGGTGTTTCAGCAGGCTCAGCCTGCGCCGGTGGAGATCGCCGCTGACCCGGGGGCCAAGGCGAATCTGGCCAAGGGCAAAGAGCTCTACGTTCAGCTGGGCTGCGCCGCCTGCCATGGCGCCGCCGGCCGCGCCAACGGCATGTCGGCCGCCGGGCTGGTGGACGATTGGGGCATGCCGATCCGTCCCGCAAATCTGACGCAGGGCTGGAGCTACCGCGGCGGTCATTCGCCGAAAGCGGTGATGCTGCGCGTGCTCGCCGGCATCGACGGCGCCGGCATGCCGTCGTACACCGGCGCGGTCTCGCCGCAGGATGCCTGGCATCTCTCGTATTACGTGGCGTCGCTGCAGCAGCCGCCGAAATGGAAATATCTGGTGCCGGTCACGACGGTGCATGGGGAGCTGCCGGGTGCGGCGGATGACACGCGCTGGGCGTTGGTCGAACGCACCGATGTGCGGCTGCGCAACGCGGTGACCCCCGAGGGCGAGTGGGCCAAGCCGCCGACGGTGCGCGCGGTAATGGTGCAGGCTGCCGCCAATCAGGAAGAGCTGGCGCTGCGCGTGAGCTGGGATGATCCGTCGCGCGAGCCTGCCGACGGCGCGGCGGCTGCCGGACCGTCGGACGCGCTGGCCATGGTGTTGAAGCCGGCCGGACAAGACGGGGATGTGGTGACGCTGCAGGCCTGGCCGTATCAGGGGGCTCCGCCGTTGGACATGAGTCTTTGGTCGGCCGCCGCCTCCGCCGCTTCGGAAAGTCTGGCGACCGATTTCACCGGCGGCCGCGGCACGCCGCTGCACAACAGCGCGCACTACGAGGATGGCCGCTGGACGGTCACGCTCCGGCGGACGCTGATGCCGCAGGAGCCAGCCGGGGCGGGCGTCATTCATCCGAATGGATTAACCGGTATCGCATTTATCGTGTGGGACGGCGGCAATCCGGAGACCCGCGCCGTCTCGCCCTGGATTGATTTGCAGTTGTCCCAAGAGCAGAAGCACGCAGCGCACCACTAACTGAAGGAGGTTTCCCCATGAATCGCTCTCCCTGGCTCGTTCCGCTGGCCGTGCTGATCGGCATCGGCTGCGGCAGCAAACCTGAAGAGGTCTCCGCCAAGACGGAGCAGGTCCAGCCCGCGGCTCAAATGGCCCAGGCGCCGGCAGCACCCGCGGCGACAGGCGGCTCCAGCGTGAAGGGCACCGTGAAGTTTACCGGCACCGCGCCGAAAGGCCAGCCGGTGCAGATGGCGGCCGATCCGGTGTGTCAACAGGCGCATCCTGCGCCCGTCTATTCCGAAGAGGTGGTCGTCGGCGAGGGCGGCGCGCTGAAAAACGTGCTGGTGTACGTGAAAGAGGTGCCGGGCAGCTTTCCGCCCGCCTCGCAGCCGGTGGTGCTGGATCAGAGCGGCTGCTGGTACTCCCCGCATGTCTTCGGGCTGCAGACGAATCAGCCGTTGGAGATCGTCAACGACGACCCGACGATGCACAACATCAATGCCAAGCCGGTGCAAAACCCGCCCTTCAACATCGCGCAGCCCCAGAAGGGCATGAAGATGACCAAGAGCTTTCCGAAGCCGGAAGTGCCGGTCAAGTTCAAGTGCAACGTGCACCCGTGGATGAATGCCTACGCCGGCGTCTTCACGCATCCGTTCTTTGCGGTTTCCGGAGCCGACGGCTCCTTCACGCTGCAGGGGCTGCCGGCCGGCACGTATACCGTTGAGGCCTGGCACGAGAAGTTCGGCACCCAGTCCCAGCAGGTCACCGTCGGGGACGGCGAGACGAAGTCGGTGAGCTTCTCCTTCAGCGGATCATAAGGAACGTCAGATCGGCAATGGCATGCAGGTAGGTCTCCGGTGGGCCGTGGCCGCCGGCGCGTGGCTGAGCTGTCCGGCCGGCGCCTGGGCGCTGGGCTCGGCTGCGCGCGTGTGGCTGCCGGAAGGCGTCACGACAACCTCGCCGCAGGTCGACCGGCTTTTCTATCTGGTGCTGTGGATCACCGGGATCGCGTTTTTCCTCGTCCAGGCGGTGCTGCTGTGGTTTCTCATCCGCTATCGCCGGCGGCCCGGGGTGGCGGCCACCTACATTCACGGCAACACCACCGTGGAAATCATCTGGACCGTGATCCCGGCGGTGATTCTCATCGGGCTGGCGCTGACGAGCCAGCGGGTCTGGGCCACCGTCCGCGGCACGCCGCCGCCGGCCGCGGTGGAAGTGGAGATCACGGCCGAGCAGTTCGCCTGGAACATCCGCTATGCCGGTGTTGACGGCCGGTTCGACACCGCGGACGACATCGCCACCATCAACCAGCTGCATTTGCCCGTCCAACAGGTCGTCCTGTTCCGCCTAAAATCCAAGGACGTGATCCACAGCTTCTTCGTGCCGCAGTTCCGCATGAAACAAGACCTGGTCCCCGGCATCACCGGCCGGCTGTGGGTCGAGGCGACCAAGCTGGGCAACTTTGAGATCGCGTGCGCCGAGCTCTGCGGCCTCGGCCATTACCGCATGCGGGGTTTCGTGACGATCGAGGAGCCGGCGGCTTTTCAGACATGGCTTACCGCCAATGCTCCGCAGCCGGAAACGCCGCCTGCCGAGCCAACACCCACCGTGCCTGCTCCCGTTGAAGCCACCCCTGAGGCGCACCCATGAGCGACGCGCACCATCCGTCCGGACAGTCGCAGAGCTGGATTTCCAAGTACGTCTTCTCCACCGATCATAAAACGATCGGGATCCAGTTTCTGTTCACCAGCCTGACCGCGCTGCTCTTCGGCGGGCTGCTGGCGATGCTGATCCGCTGGCAGCTGGGCTGGCCGGGCCATCCGCTGGCCTTCATGGAGAAGATCGCCCCGAACGGGATGCCCGGGGGCATCATGGTGCCCGAGTACTACAACATGCTCTTCACGATGCACGGCACCTTCATGATCTTTTTCGCCGTCATCCCGCTTCTGGTCGGCGTTTTCGGCAACTATCTGATTCCGCTGAAAATCGGCGCTGGCGACATGGCCTTTCCGAGACTGAACATGTATTCCTATTGGCTGATGCCGCCGGCGATCGCCGTCATGGTCTTCGGCTTCTTCGTGCAGGGCGGGGCAGCACAGGCCGGCTGGACCTCGTACGCGCCGCTGTCCACCACCCTGGGGCCGGGGCAGGTCTGCTGGCTCGTGAGCCTGATTCTCGTCGGCACCTCCTCCATCATGGGCTCGGTTAATTACGTGACGACGATCATCAATCTGCGGGCGCCGGGGATGGGATTTTTCCGGCTGCCGCTGTCCATCTGGGCGCTGTTCATCACCGCGATCATCGTGCTGCTGGCCACCCCGGTGCTGGCCTCAGCGCTCATCCTGCTGCTCCTCGATAACACGCTGGGCACGAGCTTCTTCCTGCCGGCCGGCCTGATCATGGACGGTGTGCTGCGGCCCACCAGCGGCGGGCAAGTCCTGCTGTGGCAGCATCTGTTCTGGTTCTATTCCCATCCCGCGGTCTACATCATGATTCTGCCGGCGATGGGGATCGCCTCGGAGATTCTGCCGGTCTTCGCGCGCAAGCCGCTCTTCGGCTATCACTCGATGGTCTATGCGATCATGGCCATCGCGGTGCTGGGCTTCATGGTGTGGGCGCACCACATGTTCGCCAGCGGCATGAATCCGACGCTGGGCACGAGCTTCATGGCCTCGACGATGGTCATCGCGGTGCCCTCGGCGATCAAGACGTTCAATTGGCTTTCGACGCTCTGGCGGGGGTCGATCCGCTTCACCACGCCGATGCTCCACGCCATTGCGTTTGTGTCCATGTTCGTCATCGGCGGCTTGACGGGCATCTTCGTCGCCTCGACCCCGGTGGATCTCTACCTGCACGACACCTATTTCGTCGTCGGCCACCTGCACTACGTGCTCTTCGGCGGCAGTCTTTTCGGCATCTTCGCCGGCATCACCTTCTGGTTTCCGAAAATGTTCGGCCGGATGCTGAATGAGCGGCTGGGCAAGCTGCACATGCTGCTCACGTTTCTCTTTTTCAACGGCGTCATGTTCCCCATGTTCATCCTCGGCATCGCCGGCATGCCGCGCCGGATTTACGACTACACGCAGTACGCCCATCTGGCGCACGTCGGCGGCCTGAACCGGATGATGAGCGTTTCCGCGTTCTGCCTCGGCGTGACGCAGCTGATTTTTATCGTCAATTTCTTCTGGAGCCTGTTCCGCGGCAAGCCGGCCGGGGAGAACCCCTGGCAGGCCAACACGCTCGAGTGGGCCACCACCTCGCCGCCGCCGCACGGCAACTTCACGCGCCCCCTGACCGTCTACCGCGGCCCGTACGAATACAGCGTGCCGGGGCGGTCCGAGGACTGGCTGCCGCAGCACGTTCAAGCGTAAGCCCGGCGCCCTCGTCGACAACCGGTTCAACCTCATGCACAGCCGCCTGCTCTTCCATCGCTACGCCTGCCTGACCGCCGCCGTCACCTTCGGCCTGCTGATCGCCGGCGCCCTCGTCACCAGCACCGGCTCCGGCCTGGCCGTGCCCGACTGGCCGCTCTCCTACGGCACCTGGTTTCCGCCGATGGTCGGCGGCATCCTCTATGAGCACGGCCACCGGATGATCGCCGCCTTCGTGGGGCTGCTGATCATCGGGCTGGCGGTCTGGTGCGCGCGGGTGGAGCCGCGGCGGTGGGTGAAGCGGTTGAGCGCGGCAGCTCTTGCGGCGGTCATCGTGCAGGGGCTGCTCGGCGGGCTCACGGTGCTGCTGATGCTGCCGCCCCAGATTTCAATCGCGCACGCGTGCCTCGGGCAAACACTCTTTTGCCTGGTCCTCAGCATCGCGCTCTGCACATCGCCTGGCTGGCAGGCGCGCCGCGCCTGGCCACTGGAACCAATAACCGCCTCGCTGCGAGGCGTTGCGGGCGGCGCTGTGCTGCTGGCCGCCGCACAGCTGGCGTTGGGCGCTGTCATCCGGCACACCGGCTATGCGGTGATGTGGCATCTCGCCGGCGCGATCGCGCTGCTGCTCGTCAGCGGATGGTTCGCGTTTGCGGCCCGCTCCTCCGCTGAGCCGCTGGTGCGGCGGGGAACCGGACGGCTTGTGCTGCTCGTGGGGCTGCAAATTGCGCTGGGGCTGACCGTCTTCACGCATCGCGGCTCGGTGATGCTGCGCACCGGCCATGTCGTCCTCGGCGCGCTGGTGCTGGCCCAGGCGGTCGCCCTGGCCTGGGAGATTCTGCCGCGGCGGCGATCCTCGCTGCGCGCGGCGGATCTGCTGGAATTGACGAAGGCGCGGTTGAGCGCGCTGGTGCTCCTCACCACCGCGGCGGGATTTTGGATCGGGCTGCGCCCCGGCGATTCGGCCGTCCGGCTGCTGCCGGTGCTCCTGGGCACCGCACTGGTCGTCGGCGGCGCCAACGCGCTGAATCAATGGCTGGAATGGAGCCTGGATGGCCGGATGGAGCGGACCAAGCACCGGCCGATTCCGGCCGGCCGGATGGCGCCGGACACGGCGCGGCGCTTCGGGCTGGTGTGCGCGATCAGCGGCCTGCTGGCGCTGGCGGTGGCGGTCAACGGCGTCAGCGCGCTGCTGGCGGCCTGCGGCCTGATCAGCTATGTCTACTTCTATACGCCGATGAAGCGCCAAACGCCGCTGTGCACGCTGGTCGGCGCGATTCCGGGGGCGCTGCCGCCGCTGATCGGCTGGGCTGGCGCCCGGGGCACGCTGGGCCAGGAAGCGTGGGCGCTGTTTGCGATTTTATTCGTGTGGCAGCTGCCCCATTTCCTGGCGCTGGCGCTGCTGCACCGCGCCGATTACGCGCGGGCCGGATTTCGCATGCTGCCGCTGACCGAGTCGGGTGGATTGACGACGGCCCGGCAGATGTTGTTGTATGGCTTAGCGCTGCTGCCGGCAAGTTTGTGCCCGACGGTGCTGGGGCTGGCCGGACCGGCCTATTTCGTCGGCGCGCTGCTGCTCGGCGTCGGATTTGCGGCGATCGCCGCGCGCACCGCGTGGCGGCGCACCCCGGCCGCAGCGCGGCAGCTGTTCCTCGCCTCGGTGCTCTATTTGCCGGTGCTGCTGGCGCTGATGGCGCTGGACCGCAGGCCGCTGAGCTGATGACCGGATCCTCGCGCGCTGCCCTGGTGCTGGGCGGGCTGCTCTCCGCGATCGTGCTGGCCGTGCTGGGGCTGGCGATTACCGCCGCGGCCCGGGGCCCGGAGCGGGCGCCGCTGAAAGATTACGGGCGGCTGCCGGACTTTTCGCTCATCGATCATCGCGGCGAGTCGTTTACGCGCGAGCAGCTCTCCGGCCGCGTGTCGGTGGCCGATTTCATCTTCACCCGGTGCGCCGGCCAGTGCCCGATGATGCACGGGCGCATGCGGCATGTGGCGCAAGCACTCGCAGCCGAGCCGGATCTGCAGCTGCTCTCCTTCAGCGTGGATCCGGCGCATGATACGCCGGAGGTGCTCGCCGCCTTCGCCCGGCCCTTCGCCGGTGCCGAGGCCCGCTGGCGGTTTCTCGCCGGCGGAGAGACGGCGGTGGCATCGCTGGCCAGGGAAGGCTTCCGGCTGTCGGTGGGCGAGGAGGAAGGCTCGGCGCAGGAGCCGATCACGCACAGCATCCGGTTAGCACTCATCGACCGCGCCGGCCATCTGCGGGGCTATTACGATGCGACGGATGCGGCGGCCGTGGATCAGCTGGCGCGCGATGCGCGGCGGCTGCTGCGGGGGCGGTGATGCCTGGCTCGTGGCCGGCGCTCAATGCGGCGCTGAATGCGTCGAGTGCCGTGCTGCTGGCGTGCGGCTTTGTCTGCATCCGGCAGCGGCGCATCCTGGCCCATCAGCGGCTGATGTGGGCGGCGGCCGGCGTGTCGTCGGTGTTTCTCGTGTCGTACCTGGCGTATCATGCGCGTGTGGGGTCGGTGCGGTTTGCCGGGATA